>Ga0210006_1000398_pt1 | contig 34680 bp, 35 predicted proteins | sample CryGey02umfilter_2_FD_185452 | JGI IMG/M metagenome (GOLD analysis project Ga0210006, IMG submission 185452) | Groundwater microbial communities from aquifer in Utah, USA - Crystal Geyser 4/10/14 0.2 um filter (SPAdes) (version 3) | ecosystem: Environmental > Aquatic > Deep subsurface >... | reverse complement strand
GCGACTAAATTGCCATCAGGCAAAGTATTAGCCACCGCATTAATTTTAGTTGCGGTTACCTTATACTCTTTGGTTTCCGTCGCGCCAATGGTTAAAGTCTCGGCACCAGCCGTAAGATCAATATTACTCTTTACTCCTGAAGCAGTGGTCCCATCGTTAATCTTAAGAATAATAGCATCTCCTAATCCGGCCGTTTCATCAGAGCCAATACCGGATTTCTTGAGCACTGCTTTAATGTAGAGGAAGTCCTCTTGATTAGCAGTTACAGTGTAATTCAATGGATCAAAGGTGCTGGTAGTAGCAGAAGACATAGCCGCCTCAGCCACTTTGGTAGTTTTATCCGCTTTGTAAAGCTCAAATTTATCAACCGTGTCGTTAATGGCATCAAGCTTATTCTCAAGAATTAATTTGCGAACAAGAACATCTTCATCTTGAGCCAAAAGAGAAATTCTACCAATGAACGGGGTCGTAGCGCCAGCAATCACATAGCTATCTCTGCTTAAACCAGCTTCAAGATTATCAATGTCAAGGGTCAGAGTTCCACTGGCTTTCACGTCAACCAAGCAGCCATCACCATAAGTGCTGTTAGTTAAGAGAACCTGCGTGCCAAGGTCTTCGGTCTGAGCGGCAACTTTGTTCACATCAGCAATCTTAATCTGCGAGTCTTTGGTAGCGTCACCCAAGGGGCTGGCCAGATCAGCTCTGACCACAAAGGTCACGGCATTACTTGAACCAGCTTCAATAACCAAGCCATCGCCTAAATTATCAAAGGTGGCGGTATTGTCAGCAAATTTAGAATCTTCTAATTTTCTGACCAATGTTTCAGTTGCGCCAGAAACAGTGTAAAGGTAGAGCTGATCAATATTAGCGTCAGCTAGACCATTATCGCCAACTTCATCAATGGTGATGGTGGTTACTTTAATCGCTTTGCCTTGAGCTTCAAGTTTGCCTTTATAAAGGAGAACGCCTTGTTCACCAGCAACGGCCTTGCCGGCTGAGAGAGCAGTCTGAGTTAAGCTCAAAGCAGGCGCTTTAACCGTCATCACACTGCCTTGAACTTGAGGACTAATATCGCCAACAGCCACATACTGATTGGAGGTCGCTCCTTTAATGCAGTTGAATAAGTGAGCAGGTTTAACAAGAACCTGGAAGGTAGTGAGATTACCTGGAGCATCAGTCGGAGTATCAATTCTTAACTGATAAGTCTTTTTCACGTCCTTCTCAAGAACAACTCCGGGTAAGAATTCCCATTCAGGAACATTCTGCTCTGCCCCTCCGATGCTCACCAGGACAGCTCGGCCATCAATAACATCGCCGGTTGCTGGATCATAAAGCTCAACATTCTCCATCAAAGCCGCGTTAGTCGTGGCATTAGCCACGCCAGCGCCGCCAACTGTAGTCATTACTCTGAAGGTTCTCAACTCAGCATTTTCGCCATTAACGGTAATTTCAATATTCGCTAAGTTGATATTCTGTTGGGTCTGAGAAATATCTCCGGTCACCGGACCATTGATATTAAGACTGACCGCGCCAGTTCCAATGGTCAGAGTATCAATGTTGTTAGTTTGATTTAGAATACCCAAACTAAAGCCATAGCTGCGGCCAATTGCATTAACATCTGGCATTTCTTCTTGACCAAGCCGAATCGTTCTTGCGACTCCGCCATCAATATTGCCGTATAAAGCAAGCTCAGTCAAAGCGCCTTTATTAAGCTTTAAGGGCGTAGAAAGAACACAGGTTAAGTAATCAGAAGCATAAGTACAATCAGCCACTTTTGCGCCTGCCTTCTTCAAGACAACACCAGAGAAATCGCTGGCGGTCGCGCTGCCGTATTGTCTTAATTTAAGAGAGACAAGGTCAGCGTCTTCCACATTATTCAAGGTTAATTTAACTTTGGTGATGTAGACATCGTCTTCACCAACCTTACCGGTTAAAGCACCATTACTATCACCAATGGTTGCTTGCTGAAAAGCGCCGATATTAATGTCAACAATGGTCTGGATATTACCATAAACAGGCAGACCAGTCACCGTGCCATTAGTGGTTAAAGCGGTAATGCCTAATTTATTAGCATGACCAGCTGTACCAGCGTTTGGCGTGGCTTTAACAGACAAATACTTGACTTGATTAGCCGTCATACTAATGGCTGGGGTAAAGTTGAAGGTGGTAGAATCAGTGGTAGCGCTTAAGGTTTTATAAGTGCCAACCTGCGTGTTGCCCTCAAAAATACCAATGTTAGCAAAATCAGCTGCTGCGCCTAAACCAGTTCTCTTTACAGTTAAAGAGTTAATCGTTACTGGTCCGGAAGCAGTTAACTTGATTTTGGCATGAGGGATGTTAACCGCAGAAACAGGCACATTGCCATCGGCCGGTGAATCAGCATCTAAAGCGATGGTCAAGGCACCAACCGTGGTTGCCCAACCAGGGGTTAAAATCGCTGATTCAGCGCCAGTGATAGCCGTGCCATCTGTATAAGTTTCAGTGGCTGCGATGGTGATAACATTCGCTGCATTCAACTGATTGGCCGTCATGGCCGCAGCAGAAACAGCTCTTTTCTTGCCGTCTTGAATCAAGTAGACCTGAGTCGTACCCGTGTATTTAATCAAGCAACCATCTGGATGGGTCGCTGAAGATTCAATCGTTGTACCCATTGGATAGTTAAACTTGGTTAATAGATCATCAGGCACCCAAGTCACTTTCGTCCAATTGGCATCATTGAACAAAGCTTGGTAAATTTCTGCTGACTTAATCGCTCTTAGCTGAGCGTCTTCAACATAGAAAACAGCCGATGCATCTTTACCGCCTAAACTCTGGGCTGTGCCGCGGAACATGGCTCCATCTCTGAAAGGAACCGCGTTATCGTCCGCGTAGAGAGCCAGATCAGCCGCGCTGACTGTTTTGACCGTGGAGAAATTAGAAGGGTACCCCCAGGATAAATAGACATTAAGATGGGGAATTACTCTTTTCTTTGCTCCTTGAATCAGATAAACAGCCGAACTATCAGCTGATTTGACTAAGTCTCCGTCAGCGATGGTGACAGCCGTAACCGGCAGAATCGCTCCGGCTCCAGTCATCAAGATAGTAGAAGCAATGGTTAAACTTGCAAAAAATCTTTTTAAGTTCGACATATTTTAATTAAACCTCGATTAATTTATTCATCCCACCCTAATCCGCCAATTGACGGACGGGCTCGACCTTTCAGATTGGAGGAGAGCTTTTTTCGACTTTAGACTCCACCCCAAAGGATGATTTATGATATAAGAAGTTAAATAATAAATTAAATTCAAACACTAAATTATTCGTTCTCCTTCCCTAGTTCAGGCGCTTTCATATCTGGACTCTCCTTGTCCAAAATCATTAAACTGCCGACTGAACCGACAAGCGGCTCAATTTTCTTAGAAGATGACGGTTTAGGTTTAGAGGAGGTTGTGTTTTTAGTTTCTTCTTCCTTTTTAATTTCAATTTTTTCTTTTGTCGTTGTCGCTGCCTCAGACATATTTTCTAAATAATTGATTTTTTCCAAAGCCACTTCTAAATTTTTTTGAGACAACAGTTCTTTTGTTTCAGCTAAAATCTTTTTTACCTCTTCGGCATTGCCGATATAAGGAATAATTTTTTTTTGGTCTTCAACCGGCAGATCTGTTTTTCTTGACAAAACTTCATCGGTCTTTATTTCTTTCATCTCCGGATTAATTTGAACCGCAATTTCTTTTTTAAAAGTTTTAAGTTCTTTTTGAAAGTCGGAAGTAGCGTCTCCTAAAAAAGGCGAATTAGATTCTTTTAAAATTTTAATTTCATCTACCCGGCGATCAAGGAGCTCAGCTCTTAAAACTGTCTTCTGCGATCGACCAAGAGTTAAGGCGAGCTTAGCTTTTTCAGAGATCTTTTTTATAGGATATAAAAAATCACCGGGCAGGGAGTTAGAGTTATAAGAAGCGTAAGCTAATCCTGTGCCGGAAAGGAAAATAACAAAAACCACGCAAAGCGTGGCATAAACTGGTCTAAAAATGAAAATCCCTGTTCTTTTTGTGCCAAAGTGAATACTAAAATAATCCTCTAAACAAGCCATATTCTTCTGGCTCCAGTCCGTTTCTGGCCTTAAGTGTTTATATTCTCTGATCAAACCCCTAATATCCATATATATAGTAGACGAATGAAAGGGGAAAAAGTAACACCCCTTTTAGGCCCCCTTCTTTAGAAATTTCTTTAATTGTTTTATTCCTCGATGACTGCGCATTTTGAGACTATCTTCGGTTTCACCCAAGATTTGAGCCATATCTTTGTAGGACAATCCTTCAAAATAATGAAGCAGAACCGGCTCTCTATATTCCGGTTTTAATTCCTCAAAATATTTTTTTATTTCTCCGAGTTGAATATTTTTTTCCGCTATTTCTTCCAAATTGCTTGGCAAACTGACTTCCCTCACTTCATCAAGAGAAACAGTCAATCTTCTCAGGCGATAAAAATCATTGACGAGGTTCCTGGTTGATTTATAAATAAAAGCGCAAAAATTATCAATCTCTATATCCGTATTTTTTAAGTAATCCAAAATTTTAATAAAGACTTCGCTGGTCAGGTCCTGAGCGGTTTCTCTATTTGAAACGCGAAAATAAACAAAACGGTAAATCCTCTCTTCGTATTCCCTATAAATTATTTCAAAGGCTTTAAGATTACCGTTTCTTATCTGTTCAATAAGAATTTTTTCAGTAAAACGAAAAAGCATATGGCAAATTAAAAATCTCGTTTAGACTGGCCATTTGGAGAAATCTGCCCCGGACAAAAGATGAAGATGCAGGTGAGGCACAACCTGGCCGGCGCCTTGACCGCAATTTAAAACCAATTTGTATCCGTTTGAAGCAAAGCCCTGTTCTTCGGCTAATGATTTCGCTTTCCAAATAAGCCCCTCTATTAGAAGACGATCTTTGAGGCGAAGGGTAACAAGAGATTCAATGTGACGTTTGGGAAATAAAAGAAGATGAACGGGCGCTTTCGGATTAATATCTTTAATCACCATCATTTTTTCATCTTCATAAACAATCTCAGAGTTAATTTGTTTTTTAATTATTTGACAAAAGACACACATATAATAAAAGTCAAAATTCAAATAACTATCTTTTTAAACATTTTTTTAATTCATTAACTATTTTTTCTCTACTAACTACTTCTTGGGAGTGCGTAATAAGATCTCTAATAATAATTGATTTATCAAGAATTTCTTGGTGGCCGAGAATTAAAATAAATCTTAAATTTAATTTATTAGCCTTCTCAAGCTGAGCGCTCAAACTTTCGTTTTTGAGGTCATCAACCACCTCAAAGCCCTCTTCTACTAAGAGCTTCTTAAGTTTTAAGCCTTCAAGAAGGGACAGGTCGCTGATTTGACATAAAAAAATCCGATTTTTTTTGCCATTGTGAATTTTAATTTTTCTTTCTTTCATCTCATCAACAATTCGCTCAACCCCAAGCGACAAACCGCAAGCAGGCGTGGATGGTCCTCCCAAGGATTGCGCCAACCTGTCAAATCTTCCGCCAGTTCCCAATTTGACACCCCCCACTTCAGGAAGCCCTGGCAGAGCGGTTTTCTCCTTAGGAGAAAGAGATTGAAATTTTTCGGAAGACAGGCTGGAATAAATTTCGAAAATAGGGCCATTATAATAATCTGCGCTTCGGATAAGATATGGATTGAGATGATAAACCACGCCCACTCCATCCAAATACTCCAACGCCTTGCTAAAATACGCTTCACACTTAGGGCAAAGGGAATTAAGCAATTGTGGGCTCAAGAGAACGATCTCTTGACAGGTTCGCTTCTCGCAATCAAAAATACGGAAAGGATTTTTTTCAAGATGCTCTCTGCATTCAACGCAAAGATTTTTTTTCTTCTTTTTCAAAAAATTATAAAGTTTCTTTCTATAAAAAGAACGGCAGCGAGAACAGCCCATATTATTAATTTCAATGTTTACTTTAAGGCCTAAATTTTTAAATAAAGTATCGGCATAAACAATAAGTTCTGCGTCAGCAATCGGTTTATCTAAACCGATGCTTTGCAGACCAAAAATATGAAATTGATGGTATCTTTTCGGCTCTAATTTTTCATAACGAAAAACCGGACCTGAATAATAGAGTCTGACTGGCTGGGGAAGATTAAACATTTCATGGTCAATATAAGCGCGCATGACACACGGAGCAAAATCAGGACGCAGAGCTATTCTAATTTTGCCGCGACGATCAAAAAATTCGTAAATTTGTTTTTTAATAATTTCAGCCGCTTCACCAAGCCCTTTCTTAAAAAGCCATTGTTCTTCAAGAATAGGCGTATTAATTTTCTCGTAGCCAAACCCGCTGGCTAATTTCTTGGCTTTTTCAAAAAAATAATCCCAGGGCTTTCGCTCGCTCCCCAGTAAATCTTGCATCCCTCTCAGAATTTGAACGACTTCTTTTACTTCTGGCTTTTTTTTCTTTTTAGGCATAAGGTTTTTAATTATTTAATTTTGGATATTCTTTTATAAATCCGAAACTGCTAAAAGGCCAAGCGCGCAGCCAGGCGCGGCCGACAATTAAATTTTTTTTCAATACGCCGAAGCTTCTTGAATCAAGACTGACGTTCCTGTTGTCGCCCATCACAAAATACTCATCACTCGCCAAAGTTATCTCTAAGTCGCCTGGCGTGCTCGTTCCAACCCCAAGATACGGTTCTTCCAATTCTCGCCAGCCTAAAATCTTGTTATAAAGAAAAACTTTCCCTTCTTTTATCTTTATCTCCTCGCCTGGCAATCCGACCACTCTTTTTATAATCAAGGAAGCTGGACTGGAAGGATTCTTTAAAACAATCACCTCGCCTCTTTCTATCTCATTAAAACGATAACTGATTTTATTAATAATTAAATAATCATAATTAAAAAAATTTGGTTCCATCGAAGAACCAAGAATATAAAATGGCTGGAAAACAAAACGGTGAACTATTTTAACCACTCCAAAAGCAAGAAGAGCCAAGAAAATCAGCTCCAAGACAAAAAGAAAAACTTTTCGAATTTTTGACCACATTTTATTTTTGACTTTTTTTCTCTTCTAAGCTTAAATAACGCACTATTTTTTCAATTTTCTGGTCAGTTTTGCGCATTCTAACCTCGTGAGAAAAAATAAAATAAAAAATTAAAATTAAAGAGGAATAAATAACCAAATCTGCTCCTCGCCCAACGCCCAAAATTCTTGCTAAAACGTTAGAAAAATCAGGAAAGAAAATGATAATTAAAGCAGCGGACCAAAAAAATAGCCAGATTAAAAAATTTAGTACGCTAATTTCCTCTTTCTTCAATCTTGAAAAGAGCCTAACAATAATTAGACCGATGATAATAACAAGAAAAATTTGGATTAATAACATAGAACAGAATTGGATTATGTCATTTTGTCTATCAAAATTCTAAAAAATGTTTTGATGCCCAGCCAAAAATTTTGGCCTTTGGACAAAGAATAATCAGTATAAATAGCTCTGATTGGTATCTCTTTAAGAGATAAATTGTTTCTTTTTATCTCACCAATGATTTCTGAAGAAACCTCCATCTTAAGACCTTTTAATTTAATTTTTTCTAAAGCATAACGACTGAATGCTCTCAGGCCAGATTGACTGTCAGAAACAAAAAGGCCGTAAAAAAGAAAAGTAATTAAATTGGCTAAATGATTAAAAATCAAACGGATAAAAGGCATCTTCACGTTTTCATTAAGCAATCGGGAACCAATCACTACGTCTGCCTCTCCGTTTTTAATAGGTTCAACTAACTTTGAAACAACCGAGGCCTCATGTTGACCATCGGCATCAAGGGTCACCACGATAAAGTCGTCCTTTTTAAGGCTAGCGGCAAAACCCGTTTTCAAGGCTCCGCCTAAACCGAGATTAATTAAATGACGATAGACTTGCGCGCCGTGAGACTTAGCGATCTCTCCTGTTCTATCTCGCGAGCCATCATCAACTACAATAATCTCATCAGTAACTTTTTTCGCGTCTTCAATCACTTCCCTGATAGTTTTTTCTTCATTATAAGCCGGGATAACAATGACAATGTTATTCTTCATATTTTTTCAATAAAGGTGCGAGCAAAATCCGATGAGCCTTAATATATTCAATTGTTTTTTTCAAGCCGTCTTCTAATCTTGTAATTGGAAACCAATTTAATTTTTCGCGCGCCAAGCTAATGTCAGGCAGTCCGAGCGGGGTCATAAAAAGTAAGGGCTGGCGAAATTCTACGACTGACTTTGAACCGGTCTCGTCAATAATTTTTTTAGCCACATCAACTAAAAGATATTTTTCCGAATGCCCTAAATTAATCGGGCCTGATTCGTGAGACTTCATCATGGCTATAATTCCATCAACAGTATCAGAAACAAAACATAAAGAAGTGTCAAAATTTTCGTCCCCGTAAATAATCAAAGGCAGATTATTAATAGCCTGGAGAATAAAATCGGGAATCATTTCGCCCTCAAAAAGAGCCTGCCTGGGGCCATAAGTTCTAAAAATTCTTGCCACCTTTACATCCAATCCGTACATTTGCTTATAAGTAAAAATGGCTGTCTCGGCAAATCTCTTTCCTTCATCATAGCAAGAGCGCTCGCCGGTAAAATTCACTCTGCCGTAATCCATCTCTTTGAAATAAGGGGTGTCTTCTTTCCGAGATCCGTAAACAACAGAAGAAGAAGTAAAAAGTATTTTTGCCTGATACATCCTTGCCAGTTCCAGGACATTGATTGTACCGATAGAATTTGCCTTTAAAGTTTCGATTTTAAATTTTTCAAAGCTCTTGGCTGAGGTCGGGCAAGCTAAATGATAAACTTCTTTAATTCCCTGAAATTTAATTTTCAAATTTTTCAGTTCTCCAAAAGATAAAAGATCTATCGGCTCGTTGACATCGTGTTTTACAAAATAAAAATTTTGATTTTGAAGCAGGCCCTCAATATTTTGATAAGAAAGAGGGTTTAAGAGGTTATCAAGACAAATTACATTATTATCTTTAGCTAACGATTCACATAAATGAGATCCTAAAAATCCCGCGCCGCCAGTAACCAAAACATTCGGCCTCCCAGCCGGATAAAATTTTGGACCTATATTTTTTTGGTTATTAGGAGGCATAGCGCGCAACTTATTTAGCGGAAAAATTTAATCTGCCAAAATTATCAATATTCTTCACTTTGACTTTAATTATATCACCAACTTTTACCTTATCGGAGGGATGTTTGACGTAACCTGATGAAAGCTCAGAAATATGAATCAAACCTTCTTTACCCGGCGCTATTTCAGCAAAAGCGCCAAAATCAACTATTCTGGTAATTTTTGCCTTAAATTCATCGCCGATCTTAATCTCACCGGTTAAAACCTTAATCATTTCTATCGCTTCGTTCATTTTCTTTGCGTCGCCCGAGGTCACCATCACCAACCCGTCCTGTTCTACTTTTATCTCCGCATCTGTTTGTCTGATGATACTATTGATATTTTGACCGCCCGGACCAATCAAATCCCTTATTTTTTTCGGATCGATATTCAAACTGACAACCCGCGGGGCATAAGGCGATAATTCATGGCGAGGACTCTCAAGAACTTTGTTCACTCGGCCTAAAATTTCTAATCGTTTCTTCCCTGATAAAAGAAAAGCGTCATGAATAACAGAGAGAGTCAAGCCCAATGTCTTGGTATCCATTTGCACAGCCGTGATCCCCTTCTCTGTACCAATCACCTTAAAGTCCATTGCTCCCTCTCCATCTTCTAAGTCCTGTAAATCTGCAAAAACCTTGTATCGCGCAAAGTCCTTCTCTCCTTCTTCAGAAGCTAGCCCAACAGCAACGCCAGCTACTGGTTGAGAAACGGGAATACCAGCATCCATAATCGCTAAAGATGAAGCGCAAACAGAAGCCATTGAAGTAGAGCCGTTTGAAGAAAGAACCTCGCTGACCACTCTGATAGTATAAGGAAAGGTTAAAGAAGGGGGAATTACCGCCTTCAATCCTTTTTCTACCAGATACCCATGACCTATTTCTCTTCGGCCTGTACTTCTTAGCGAAGAAACTTCGCCAGAGCAAAAAGGAAGAAAATTATAATGATGCATAAACCGTTTCCTGCCAGATTCTTCCATGGTGTCTAAATATTGCTCCATTTCCGGAGAGCCGAGGGTCACCACTGCTAAAACTTGGGTTTCCCCTCTTTGAAAAAGAGCGGAACCGTGAACGCGAGGCAAAAATTGAACCTGAGCGTCAATTTTTCTTAATTCCTCAAGATCTCGGCCGTCAATTCTCTTTTCTTTTTCAATAATCAAGCGGGTAATTTCCTGATGAACGACGAGGTCAACCCGGCCCATTATTTTTTCTCTCTTTTCTTTACTAATATTTAAGGCAGTTAATTTTTCTTCTGTTTTTTCTTTTATTTTTTCTATCGCCCCCAATCTCTCTTCTTTATTAATTAAAGGCTTTTTGAAAAGAATTTCTTCAACAATTGGAATTATGACTTCTTTGGCTTTTTTTTCTACTTCTTCTGATTCTTTTAATTCTATTTTGATTTTTTCTTTGCCAACCCGCTTAATAATGCCGATTAAGAATTCTTCCACTTCACCTGCGTATTTAAGGCCCTGCTTGATAGACTCTTCAAAAACTTCTTCTTCAACCTGGGATGATTCGGCTTCAATCATTAAAACCCTGTTCTCCCGCGTTGAAATCAAAATATCCAAATCGGACGTTTCTCTCTTCTCATAAGTTGGATTAAAAATAAATTGGTTATTTGACCTGCCTATTCTCACGCCAGAGATCGGACCATTCCAAGGAATGTCAGAAATGGAAAGGGCGAGGGAGGCGGCATAAAGAGCCACCACATCCGGATCATTTTCTCTGTCAACAGACAGGACAGTGATAATTATTTGCACTGGGAATCTTAATCGGCTATCAAAAAGAGGTCTGAGGCCTCGATCAACAGCTCGGGCTGTTAGGATCGCCTCATCTGGCGGTTTTGTTTCTCGCTTAATAAAACGAGACCCTTTAATTTTACCAGCCGCGTAGAAACGCTCTTCATAATCAACGGTCAGGGGAAAATAATCAAGGTCGGTTTCTTTAGAGGCCATTGTGGCAGTCGCTAAAACAATTGTTTCTCCTAAACCAAAAAGGCAGCTGCCGTTTGCCTGAAAGGCCACATCCCCTATTTTAGCAAACATTTTTTTGCCATTTATTTCTTTAGTAAATTCCATAGAGATTATAATAAAAATTTTTCTTCTTTACCCAGGTCAGTAAATTGATCAACGTTTTCAATTAATTTTGACGAGGTAGTTCTTGAAAAAGCCATTAATTCAACTCGGCAACCCTTGTTTTCCTTTAAATAAAGAACAAGGGGTATAAAATCACCGTCGCCGGTCACGAGCACTATAGAATCTAGCCGATCCGCTAATTTTATCGCGTCAACCGTTAAGCCGACATCCCAATCTGCTTTTTTCATTCCACCGGGAAAAATCTGTAAATCCTTTATTTTCAGTTCGAATCCCTGGTCAGCAATGACAGAAAAAAATTTCTCCTCTTCGCGTGTACCAGATTTAACCACATAGGCAACGGCCCTAATTAGTTGCCTGCCGGCCGTTGCTTCGCGAAGAATTCTGCCAAAATTAACATTCTTATTAAAAAGATTTTTGGCAGAATGATACATATTTTGAACGTCAATGAAAACTCCTATCCTTTGATTTAAATATTTTTCTTTAGGCATTTTATGTTTTTATTTTTTTAATTAGTTCTTTGTAGGCCTTTGGTTTATTTCTTTCCAAATATTTCAAAAATTTTCGTCTTTGCGAAACTTTTTTCACTAAACCCAATCTTGAAGATTGATCTTTGTGATATTCTTTGAGATGAGAAGCCAACTTCTTGATTTCTTCGGTCAAAAGACCTATTTGAACCTCCGCTGAACCACAGTCCTTTTCGCTTTGCTTGAACTCATTGATAATTTTTTGTTTTTTTTCTTTTTTAAGCATAATAGGTTATAATTAAAGATTAAGCGAGGAAAAAATTTTTGCTAAAAAGAAACTTTTTTAGTAAAAATTTTATAAATATTTTCAACAAAATCGCCGCCGGCATAACCGACGACGAAACTAAAAAGAGGGGTTTTAAGGAAAAAAGAAGAAACGACAAGGCCTATGATCCCTGAAATAAGGATAATAAATAGAAAATAAAATAACTTAAATTTAACTTCTTTATAAGATAATTGACGTTTTAGATAGCCAGTTAAACCTCTTACTATTCCGCCTGAAAAACCGGCCCCAAGAAGCATATAATTCATACTCTAATTATACCCATGCTTCTTTTTTCGTCAACCCCGCCAGAAAATAACTGCCTTGATATTTGCCGGCCGGATAGGGTTTTGAAGGGATTTGCAAAACAAGCTTTCTAATGGCGTCGGATTCTTGTCTTGTCGTCCCAATCATGATATAATAAAAATTATGCCTAATTTGACTATCCAAAAAATTTCCAGCGGGGAAAATAAGGAGTTAGGAACTTACTGCCAAATTTATGCTGATGAACGCTTTATTCTTTTATCAGGTCTTTCTTCGCCGCTTGATGAAAAAATTAGAAAAGAAGAAAAGCTCAAGTTTTTAAAAGAGTTTAACGATAAATTTGTTGAATTTTTGAAAAAAAATTCTCTTGAAATAAAATTTGAGGAATTATTAAAAAAAGCGAATCAATGGCTCAAAGAAGAAGGAAAAGGAGAAATAGAATCAAACTTTCTTCTTCTAGGGCTCAAAAATGAAAAAATCTATTTCTCGTCATTAGGAGATATCGGGATTTATTTAATAGAAGGGAGGGAGATTCAAGATATTTCTCAAAAATCTGAGGAAAATGAATTTACTCAATTAACTTCAGGGGCCTTAAATGAAGGCAGTCTGATGATTTTTGCCACCTCAGATCTTTCTCCAATTAGAATAGAAGATGTTAATAAATTAGAAAAAATCGTGAAACAATCTAGATCTGGAGCAATCTTAAAAATTGAAAATAAATCTTTTAAAGAAATACTCAAAGAATTTTCCCCTGAGACAAAAGCAGCCTCTGCCAGATTTGAAAAACCGCGCCTCTTGACTAAAAAATTAAGTTATCCCCAAAAATCGCTTATTGTCATTTTAATCATTATTTCTCTTCTTTTTGTCCAGAATCTTTTTTTTAATGTTAAACAGAAAGGAACGGTAGAAGAGAATAACTTTAAAAATAAAACAAGTTTAATAGAGGAAAAAGAAAAAGAAATTTTTCTTCTGTCTTTAGGCGATAGAGAGAAGGTTTACGGTCTCCTTTCTGAAATAGAGAATCTTTTAGGGGAATTGCAGCAGGGTAATCTGGAAGAGAAAGAAACTTTTCAAAAATTAGAAAATAACTATCTTGACAATCTAAAGAAATTTTTTGCTTATACCGTCGTCTCAGAACCAAAATTGTTAGTTAATCTTGAACTTTTTGATAAAAATTTCCTGCCAACGAAACTAATTGAAATGGAAAATAATCTCTATACTTTTGATCCAAAAAATAATTATCTCTACCGAATAGATAAAAATTCTGGAAAAATTTTTCTTCTCAAAGACACTCGCGCTCAAATAGAACAAATTTTTGCTTTTGATAAAGACAGCTTTGTTATTTTAGACAAAAAAGGAAATTTTACTTCCTTTAACCTTTCATCAGGGGAATTAAAGCCGCTAAAATTGGAAAGGAGCCATGAGCTTAAAAAAATAGAAGATTTTTCTATTTACGCTAACAGAATTTACACCCTTGAAGAGAGTGGAATTTACCGCTACCGAAAAACAGCTGACGGATTTTCGCGCGAAGAAAAATGGCTTAAAGAAAGTGCTGACTTTAAGGAAACAAAGGCCATGAGTATTGATGGCGCAATTTATGTTCTTGGGCCAAATGAAATTTCTAAATTTTACCTTGGGAAAAAAGAAAACTTCGGCTTAGAGAAAATCTTGCCCGAAATTTCGAATTTTTTCGCCATTTTTACTAATGCTGAAAGCAACTATTTATATCTTCTCGAACAAAATAGATTGCTTATTTTTGATAAAAATGGAAAAATTATCAAGCAAATCTCTAGCCCGAAGTTTATTGATTTAAAAGGATTTATCGTAAATGAAAAAGAAAAAAAAGCGTGGCTTATTGAAGGACAAAAAATATATGAGATAAACCTATTTTAGAGTTACTTTTGCTCCAGCCTCTTCTAATTTCTTTTTCATTTCTTCTGCTTCTTCTTTATTGACTCCTTCTTTAATCATTTTTGGCGCGGTATCAACTAAATCTTTTGCTTCCTTAAGACCAATCTCAATAATGGAGCGTATGGCTCTAATCACGCCAATTTTATTTAATCCGGTCTCGGTTAATTCCACATTAAACGAGGTTTTTTCTTCTTGAGCTGACGCAGCAGGCGCCGCAGCCGTTGCAGGTGCAGCCATCATCGGCATTTGAGCGGAAACGCCAAATTGCTCTTCAAGAATCTTAACGAGTTCTGCCAGCTCTAAAATCGAGAGATTGGAAATTTTTTCGACCAAATCTTTAAATTTTTCAGGGATTTGTTTTTTTTCTGTCATAATAAAGTATTAAATATTAAATATACTAACTTAACAAATATTTACTTTTTAATGGACGCTAAAACATAAACTAAATTTCTTGAATTATATTGACAAACATTTAACAAACGTGCCAAAGGAGATTTGATGGCAAAAACAACCTGAGCCAGAAGTTCCTGCTTTGAAGGCAGCTTAGAAATAGCTTCAATCTCCCCTTTGGTCACAAATTTATTTTCAATCAAACCGCTTTCAACTTGAAAAACTGGCCGCTCCTTCATAAACTTAACAATTATCCTTAATGGCTCTATCTCATCATCCCCTATCACTATCCCATTGGCTGATCCTATTTTTTTTATGTCGAAATCAAGAAAACCAGCTTTTTCCAAAGATAATTTTATCAAACTTTTCCTAACTACTTTATATTTATAATCTTTCTCTTTTAGGATTTTTCTTAACTCGCGAATTTCTTTAACCGGCAAACCGTAATAATTAGTAAATAGAAGGGATTTTGCTTTTTTAAAATCCTCAACCAATTCAGAAACTATTTTTTCTTTCTCTTTTTTTGTTTTCGCCATATGTTTAAAAAAATAAGTCTGTTCGCCGCAGGCTTCAAAATCTAAAAACTAGAATTAGATTTCTACCTCGGCAGGATTTATTGCTCGCGCATACCTGCTGTCTGCGGTGAATAACTACAAGGATTAGTATATGATAAAAAAAATTCGAGTCAAGATATTTATCCACAGTTAATCTTTTACATTTTCTCCAATGTCTCAATGCCTAGTAAGCGCATTCCATTGTCCAATACTTGACCAACTGCCTGACAAAGAAATAAACGAGCACGAGACAAGCTATTTTCTGCTTTAAGAACCGAATAAAGATGATAAAATTCGTTAAATTTTTGCGCTAATTTAAGAAGATATTCAACTAGATAAGAAGGGCTTAAAAAAATAGTTGACTTTGAAATTATCTCCTCAAAATTAGAAAGCAAAATAATCATTTCTTCCTCTTCGTTTTCTCTAAGCACTCCCAGATTATCAAGCTCAAGGGCCTCTTTCCCCGACGAAAGGCTTTCGCCTGAGGACAATTCTCTGCTCTTTCTTAAAATACTTTTAATTCTGGCATAAGCATACAAAAGATACGGGCCAGTCGCTCCCTCAAAAGAAATCGATTTTTCTGGATCAAAAATAATATCCTGCGGCGGAGTCACGTGTAAAAAGAAAAATTTTAGAGCCGCCAAGGCAATAATTCTTGCCCTTTGCGACAGCTCATCAGGCGCGATGTCTTTCTCCCGAGCCATAATCTCCTCTTTAGCCAATTTCTCCATTAAAGCAATCAGATCGTCTGCTTCTATCACTTTGCCCTCGCGTGATTTCATTCTGCCTTCAGGCAGAAAAACCATGCCGTGAGAAAGATGATAAAGATTTTTTGCCAATTTAAAGCCGAAAATCTCTAAGATTTTAAACAAAGTCTTAAAATAAGCGTCCTGCTCGGAACCAACCACATAAATAGATTTTTTTGGTTTAAATTCTTTTTGTTTGAGAAACGCTAAAGCTAAATCCTGAGTCAGATAAACACTTGTTCCATCTTTTCTTAGAAGAACTTTTTTATCTAAATTAAATTGCGTTAAGTCTATTTCCACGGTTCCATCTTTTCTCCTGTAGCACCAACCTTTTTTAAGCGCTTTGCCTACCAATCTTTTCCCTGCTTTATAAAAATCGCTTTCATAATACCACTTATCAAATTTCGCCCCTATTTTTTGATAAGTTTCCTGCAACCCTTTAATTGCCCAATCAGTCATTCTTCGCCAAAGAGCCAATGTTTCTTCGTCTCCCTTTTCCCATTTTTTTAAAAGCTCCTGCACTTCGTTCAAAAGCTCCGGGTTTTCTTTTGATTTTTGCTCAAACAAAACATAAAAGTCGCCAACAAAAAAATCTCCTTTTTTTCCTTCTCCATCTGGCGTCTTCCCCTCCCCCCATTTTAAATAACTCAACATTGACTTGGCAATATGAATGCCCCGATCATTAACTAAATTAACCCTGACAACTTCATGGCCATCGCTCTCCAGGAGATTGCCAATCGCCATGCCTAAAAAATTGTTTCGCAGATGTCCTAAATGTTGAGGTTTATTAGTATTTGGGCCAGAATATTCAATTAAAATCCTTTCCTTTTCTTGTTCTCTTTTACCAAAATTTTCTTTCTTCTCCAAAATTTCACCGATCACCACCTTAAAAAAAACTTTTTTTTTAAGAAAAAAATTCAGATAAGGACCGATATTATTCACTTTTTCAATTAAATCTTTTTCTTTGTTTTGAAGTTTTTGAGCTAAGGTCTCGGCTATTTTTTCCGGCCGTTCTTTCAACCAGGGAGATAGATTAAAACAGCTTAAACAAAAATCGCCCATCGCTTGTTGCGGCGGGATCTCAAGCTCAGGAATTATCTCTTTAGGTAAATGCCTTAGATTTATTTTAACTAAATGTAAGATTTTCTTTTTTAATTCTTGAATAGTCATAATTAACAAAATAACAAACTGGCTAAATCATAGCAAAAAAGCAGGAAAAGAAAAGGCCCCGCCCTTTATTTAAAAGCGAGGCCCTAAGGAGATGAAAAATGATTTGTTAATTTAAGGTTATTTTCTTCAACGAAGAGATCTGCCTCCTATAAAAGATGTTGATTCCGGCGGAATCAGTAATCCGATATTTCACCTGGCCATTTTTTACTTGAGGCCTGGAGAAATATCTGACATTTTCTATATGCTTAAAATGTCCAACCTCTGACAGATAGGAATGACTATTAGTTCGATCATTCCAAAGCAGAAATAGATTGGGCTCATATCCGTTTCTGTCTTTCAACCACAATAAGCCACTATCTTTTCTTTTGGAGAACTTAATTTGGATTCTTCCTTCTCCCAATCCTACTTTCTGCAAATTCCTCATTAACTGCTTTTTCCCGATTTCTTTCGTCATTAATCCTCCTTTTTATCTTTTCTCTTTTTTCTCATTCCAATCCCAGCGAAGACAGAGCATAAATTTTCTCTTTACTGTAATGCTTTTCATTTTCACCCCCCTTTAATTTTTATTTTTCCTCCTTTAAGTTTTAAAGATATTCTTAAATTTATTGATAAATAATAACATTTTTTAAATTTTTGTCAACCCCAATTTGTAATCATCCCTATCTCTCTTCTCGCCTCTATTTTACTGCCTGAGGAATGGATAATATTACGGGTGGCCCTATTTCTTCTCGTATTTTCAATCAGATCATCGCTTGAAAAATCACCTCTGATTGTTCCTTTTTTTGCTTCTTTCGGATTAATCGGCCCGCAGATTTTTCTTGCCTTTTTAACCGCCCCTTCTCCTTCTAAGACGGCAATCACAATTTTATGAGAACACATAAAATCAATGATGGTTTGAAAAAGCTTGCGGCTCACCTTTGATTTTAAATGAGAATAAAAAACCTTAACGAAAGGTTTTTTAAATTTAGCCATTTTTAAATTAATAATTTCTAATCCTTCTTTTTCAAACCTTCTTAAACACTCGCCAATTAAATTCTTTCTGACTCCGTCGGGTTTAATGATGATTAAAGTTTTTTCTTTTTTTGCCATAATGGGTCATATCCAGAACATTTTTCCCTCCTTCTTTCCAGAAACTCAAAAATTTTTTACAATTTCCACTAATTTCTGACTGATTTTTTCTTCTTTATTGAAAACGAATTCTGCTTTTAACTTTTTCCCTTGCAAAACATGGGGTAACCAAAACTTATCGTCATCCCACATTTTTAAAAGAGGAATTTCATCAAATTTTCCGCCAACTCCATTCCACTTCCCTACTCCAAATCCTCGCTTTTTCATAGCCAAAAGAATTTCCTTGGAATCTCTTTTAATTAAAAGGCACAGAGTGGCTTGTTTCATAAAAATTTGAAAATAAGTTGCCTAATTGACTAAAAAATCAAGAACGATTTTTCTCAAATTCAATAATGTCTTTAGGCGTATTGATCGGATACCAATATCCTTTATGTTTGAAAATCATTAGATCCAGTTTAGGCAAAACCTCATATTCTAAAGATCCTTCGTCTGGCAAAAGAGGAAATAATTTCTCTTTTTCAAATAAATACCAGCCACAACTTGCCCAGGAATTTAATTTTGGTTTTTCAATAAAAATAACCTGCCCATCTTTTTCTTTAACCAAGCCAAAAGGCAACCTGGGACGGGCAACGCAAATAGCATTTTTTTCCGCCTGTTTCAATTTTTCAAGATTGATATTCGTCAGGTCGTCGCTGTTAAGAACCAAGAATTTATTACTTTTTATTTTAGCAAGAGATTTTTTTATGGCCCCAGCGGTTCCCAAGGGTTTTTCTTCTAAAATAAATTCTATTTTAATGTCAAAATTTTTATAATTTTTTTCTATCTCTTTTTTAACCAAATCACCGCCGTAGCCTAAAGACAAAATTATTTTATCCACTTTAGGGACCAAATAATCTAATTGATGAAAAATAAGAGGGACTCCGGCTATTTGAACTAAGGACTTGGGTAAATCGGAATTCATTCGCAGTCCTTTCCCGCCAGCTAAAATTATAGCTTCAAAATCCATAAACAATTTAAATAAGCTTTCCCAGATATTCGGCCATCTCTACGTATCGATTAGCATAGCCCCATTCATTGTCATACCAGGCAATAACTTTAACGAGATGATCATTGACTTGAGTTAAAGAAAGGTCAATGATAGCTGAATGAGAATCGCCAATAAAATCAGAGGAAACCAGTGGGTCGCTTGTCACGGCTAAAATATTTTTTAATCTGCCCTCTGATTGCTTTGTAAAGACATTGTTTATTTCCTCTTTGCTTGTTTTTCTCATAACCCGAGCCACAAAATCTATGACAGAAACAACCGGCGTTGGTACGCGAATAGCAAGACCGTCAAGTTTCCCTTTCAAGGAAGGAATGGCAGCGACCACTGACTGAGTGGCACCAGTGGTGGTAGGAATTATATTGCAAGCCGCCGCTCTGGCTCGACGCAAATCTTTATGAGGCAGATCAAGAATTCTTTGATCATTAGTATAGGAGTGGATAGTGGTCATAAAGCCCTCCTCAATCTCAAACTCGTCATTTAGAATCTTAGCCACTGGCGCTAAACAATTGGTGGTGCAGGAGCCATTAGAAATAATCTTTTCGTTTGAGCTTAATTTTTCTTCATTAACGCCTAAAATATAAGTAGGTATATCATCACCTTTGACCGGAGCGGAAATAATTACTCTTTTGGCCCCAGCTTCAAGGTGCAAGGAAGCGCCTTTTTTGCCTGTGAAGTGTCCGCTGCTCTCTAGAACAATATCAACGCCTAGTTCTTTCCAAGGTAATTTATTCGGTTCACTTTCTGCATAAACTTTAATTTTCTTCCCATCCACTATTAAACTGTCATTTGTCCATTTGACTTCCTTTTTGTATCGGCCATATAAAGAGTCATATTGCAGAAGATGCGCTAAAGCCTTTGAGTCAGTTAAATCATTAATCGCTACTATTTCTAATTCCGGCTTTTCAAGCGCAATTCTAAAAGTCGGCCGGCCAATCCGACCAAAACCATTGATAGCAACGCGTATTTTTTTCATAAAATTTTAATTTTTAAATTATTATTCTACCACTTCTCCTTCTATCGGCCCTTCCTCTTTGTTGTCTTTATTGTCTTTTTTTTCTTTCTTTTCTTCGCCAGTCCCCTTTTCTTTATATAATCTCTCGCCTATTTTTGAAACACTGTCTGAGAGATCTTCCATCGCTTTTTTAATTACTTCCGCGTCGTCTCCATCTTTAACTTTTTTAAGATTTTCCAGTTTTCCTTCAATCTCTTTTCTGTCTTCATCGCGCACCTTATCAGCAAAATCTTTTAAAGTTTTTTCTACCGAATGAAGCAGAGTATCAGATTGATTGCGAAGTTCAATGATTTCCTTTTTTCTCTGGTCATCTTTGGCAAATTGTTCGGCTTCGCGCTTCATTTTTTCTATCTCCTCGTGAGACAAAGCGCCCGAATCTTTAATAATGATATGCTGAGACTTATTTGTTGCCTTATCGCGAGCGGTCACGGTTAATATACCATTAGCGTCAATATCAAAAATCACTTCAATCTGAGGGATCCCGCGATGAGATGGAGGAATACCGTCTAAAATAAATCTGCCTAAGGTCCGGTTGCCTCTTGCCATTGGTCGCTCGCCTTGCAAGACATGGATTTCGACCGAGGTTTGATTATCAGCCGCGGTTGAAAAAACTTGACTTTTAGAGGTCGGAATAGTCGCATTCCTGGAAATAAGGGGGGTCATTATTTCGCCCAATGTTTCAATGCCCAAAGTCAAAGGAGTAACATCAAGTAAAAGAACGTCTTTAACTTCTTTCTCCCCGCTTAAAATCGCGGCCTGAATCCCTGCTCCCTGCGCCACGCACTCCATTGGGTCAATGCCTCTGGCCAGCTTACTGCCAAAAATATTTTCTAAAAATTTCTGAACTATCGGCATCCTTGTCGGTCCGCCAACTAAAATAATTTTTTCCACCTCTTGAGGTCTTAATTTAGCGTCAGCCAAAGCTTTTTCTATTGAACCTCGACATTTTTCTATAATTGATTTGACTAACTCTTCAAGTTTAGCTCTGGTAATTTTCAGGAGAAGATGCTTTGGGCCATGTTGATCAGCGGTAATAAATGGCAAATTGATTTCTGTCTCAAGAGTTGAAGAAAGTTCAATCTTTGCCTTTTCGCCTGCTTCTCTTATTCTTTCCATAGCCATTTTATCTTTTCTTAAGTCAATCCCCTGTTCTTTCTTGAAGGTCTCGGCAATATAGTCAATTAATTTTTCGTCCATATCACGACCACCAAGCTGAGTATCGCCAGAGGTGGCTTTTACTTCAAAAGTACCCTCACCAAAATTCATAATCGTCACATCAAGCGTACCAGCGCCAAAGTCAAAAATTAAAACTTGCTGATCTTTTTCCTTGACTTTGTCCAGTCCATAAGCCAAACAAGCAGCTGTCGGCTCGTTGACCAACCTAATAACCTCAAGCCCGGCAATGGCACCAGCGTCTTTAGTCGCTTGACGTTGAGCATCATTGAAATAAGCCGGGACAGTAATAACCGCCTTCTCTATCTTCTCGCCTAAATATGTTTCTGCGTCTTTTTTTATTTTCTGGAGAAGAAAAGCGGAAATCTGCTGCGGCGTATATTCTTTCCCAAAAATTTTATACTTAAAATCAGTCCCCATTTTTCTCTTAAAACCAGAAATCGTACCCTCTGGATTAGCCACTGTCTGACGCCTGGCTGATTCACCAACCAAGAGTTGGCCTCCTGAGGTAAGGGCAACATAGGAAGGAAAAGCTTTCCCGCCCACAATCGTTGTCCCTTCAGCTGAGGGAATCATTTTTGGCTTACCTGCTTCCATATAAGAAGCAGCCGAGTTTGATGTTCCTAAATCAATCCCAATTACTTTAGCCATAAAAATAAAAAATTAAAAAAATAAAAAACTAATTAACCAATGATTACTTTGGCTGGTCTGATGACTTCATCGTTTAAAAGATATCCCGCCGCAATTTCTTCTATAATTTTATCACCTTCTCCTTTTTTCTCGGCCACGTCATGGAAAAAAGGATTGAATTTTTCATTAATGGTCTTGATCTTTTTTACTCCTGCCTCGCCTAAAAACTTTTCCAATTGTTTCTTAAACTGCCGAACACCTTTGCCCCAATCAGTTTCTCTAATCTCAAGCGGCAGATGTTCTATCAATTTGTCAAAACTATCAAGGAGAGGTAGAAAATTCAAAATAAATTCTAAATTAGCCATTTTGACATATTCTCTTCTTTCCTCAACCATCTTCTTCTCCAAATTCAGATAATCTGCTTTTGCTCTTTTCCAGCCGTTTAAATATTCTTCCGTCCTTTTCTTTTCTTCTTCTAAGTTTTTTTTAAGACGTTCAACTTCTTTTTGATAATCTATACTTTTTTCTTCCATACCTGTTAATTTTATAAAAAAAATAAGAACTGTCAAGCGCCAATTTTTCTGATAATTTCTGCAATTTTAAAAGCCGCGTCAGCCTGAAACAAAAGATGGATATGATAAGCTAAATCTCCAAGTTTTTCTTTATCTAGGAGGACCTCTCTAATTTTAGCTAAAAAATTTTGGCTGTCAAGGCTTTTTTCCTCTAAATAAACCGTAGCTCCGCAAGAAGTAAAATAAAGAGCGTTAGCTTCCTGATGAGAGCTCGGGATAGGAATGACAATGGCTGGCTTGGCGAGAGCTGAAAGTTCGGTCAAGACACCTAATCCAGCCCGGCTGACGACGAGGTCGGCTGCCGCGTAAGCGTCGGGCATTTCCTCAGTTAAAAATTCATATTGATGATAACGATTTGCTGACGAGCTAAATTGGGAAGTTTTACCGCCGGTCAAATGAACAATTTGACAAAACTTTGTTAAGTCTGGAACAATAGAGATGATTAATCGGTTAATTTTTTCTGAACCAGTTCCTCCGCCAGCCACCAAAATCGTTGGCAAACTGTGTTCTAAATTAAATCTTTTTATAGCTCTATTTTTATCACCGCTTGAAATTATTTCTTTCCTCACTGGATTACCAGTCAAGACCGCTTTCTCTGGATTAAAATCGTTTAAAGATTTTTCAAAACTCACAGTAATTTTTTTCGCGATTAAACTTGTTAATTTGTTTGATAAGCTTGGAATAATATCCTGTTGATGAATGACGGCAGGAATGCCCAAAAAAAATCCAGCCCAAATAACCGGTACAGAAACAAAGCCGCCAGCGCTGAAAATAACGTCTGGCCGCTCCCTGAAGAGAATAGACAAAGATTCAAAAAAACCAAGTATGATTTTAAAAGGATCAAAAAAGTTTTGCCAATCAAAATATCGCCTCAACTTGCCTGAATGAATGCCTTGATATCTCATGGCAAAAGACCTGACAAGCGTCTTCTCTGGTCTCCCCTTTTTAGTGCCAATAAACAAAAATCCTGTTCCTTTTTCCATTTTTTCAAGCTCCCTCGCCACGGCCAAAAGAGGGACCACTGACCCTCCCGTTCCTCCGCCTGATAAAACTATTTTCATAATTGTATTATATCATTTTATCAAGAATAAAAAAGGGCTGTTGATTTCATTACAACAGCCCTTCGAAATAATTTTCAATACCTCCTCTTACTATAAGAAAAAACCATTTGTTTCATTTGCATACCCTGCGTAAGCAAATCAATAGTGGGATTTTCTTCACCATGACAAGCACCCAATCTCGGATTGCCTGACATTCGGCTCTCTTCCTTTTCCGATCTTCGTCTCTCGTCCAACTCTTCCAAGCTTTCCGTCACTATCTTATTCATTTTCATCGTCCCCCCTCCTTCATACCTTCTTCTTATTTTTAGAAAATATCCCCGCTGCCCTTCTGATAATCTCATTATAACGCTCCGTTGGAAGCCGAGGATTTTCACCTGGGTTTGAGAAAAGCCACGCCCTGTGCCTTTCAAAAAATCTTCCTTCGAAAGGATTACCTCTGGACATGAAAATTATTTCTACGCCCAGAAGCAAGTCCTCAATCCTTACCTCATCCACAAAACCATTGTTTTTCTCACATCTACTACCGCTATCTCTTTCATCTTACCCTCCCTTTATTTTAATTTTCTGTTAAAATAATAGCAAATTTTTCCTTTTATGTCAAGTATCAAAAAAATTACCATCAACGACGAATCTTACCCTACTCTGCTCAAACAAATATTTACCCCGCCAAAAGAACTTTATGTTTTGGGTAATTTGGAAAAAGAAGAAAAAAATCCTCTAGCCGTGGTGGGAACTCGCTTGCCGTCTTCTTATGGCAAAGCGATTTGCTATTCTTTGGTCAAAGAATTAGCCGCCAGAGGGATCACCATCATCAGCGGTTTAGCCAAGGGTATTGACGGCATTGCTCATGAAGCGGCTCTTGATGCTCATGGAAAAACAATTGCTGTGCTTGGTTCCGGATTAAATGTTTTATATCCCTCAATTCATAAAAAGTTAGCCGAAGAAATTGTAGGAAGGGGCGGCGCCCTTGTTTCCGAATACCCTCCGGATACCCCGCCAGATCATTGGCAATTTCCAGCCAGAAACAGAATTATTGCTGGTTTATCGCAAGCAACCTTGGTAATTGAGGCGCCAAAAAAATCAGGCGCTTTAATTACTGCTTTTTTTGCTTTAAATGAAGGAAGAGAAGTCTTGTCCGTACCTGGCGAGATTAATAAAGAAAATTCGGGGGGAACAAATAATTTAATAAAGCTAGGGGCTAAGCCAGTCACTCAAGCTCAAGACGTTCTTGAAATTTTTGGTTTAGAAACGAAATTAGATCAAAAAGAAATAATAAAACCTGATTCAAAAGAAGAAGAAATTTTACTTAAAATTTTAAAACCAGACGAATCAATCCATGTTGACAAATTAACAGAACTCTCTAAACTACTCCCTTCAGCTGTCTTGTCTACTTTGACAGTCATGGAAATAAATAAAAAAATAAAAAATTTAGGTCAAGGCTTTTATATTTTAAATTTATGAAATTAATTATTGTTGAATCGCCGACGAAAGCAAAGACAATTTCTAATTTTTTGAAAGCGGAGCCCCGTAGTGAACGAAGTTCTACTACTGGGGACGACTTTGTAGTGGAAAGCTGCAATGGCCATGTTAGAGATTTGCCAAAAAGCAGGCTAGGAATTGATGTTGAAAATAATTTTCAGCCGGAATATATAATTCCCGTCAAAAAAAAGAAAGCGGTTAATAATTTAAAAAAGGTAGCTGCAGGAGCTTCGGAAATTTATCTGGCCACTGATGAAGACCGAGAAGGAGAATCAATCGCTTGGCATCTTGATCAAATCTTAACAGACTCCAAGTCATCAACAACAAGAATCGCTTTTCACGAAATCACCGAGGAAGCAATCAAAGAGGCCTTAAAAAACCCGAGAGAGATTGATCTCAATTTAGTTAATGCCCAGCAAGCTCGCCGAGTTCTTGACCGATTGGTCGGTTACACCCTCTCCCCTGTTCTCTGGGAAAAAATCGCGAAAAAACTCTCAGCTGGCCGCGTTCAATCACCATCCTTGCGACTCATTGTTGAACGAGAAAGGGAAATAGGAAAATTTAAACCGGAAAAATATTGGACTATTGAAGTCCTTTTAGAAAAAAAAGATAGGGCTTCAAATTTTAAGGCCGAATTAACAAAAATCAAAGAACAGCCCTTGCCAAAGCCGGGCTTAAAAAACAAAAAAGAAGTGGAAGAAATCGTCAAAAACTTGAAAAAAGAGAAATTTTTTGTTTCTTCTTTGATAAAAAAAGACGTTTCAAGAACAAGCTCTCCTCCGTTCACTACGAGCACTTTACAACAGGAGGCAAATAACAAACTTAGCTTTTCTGCCAGACAAACAATGTATCTTGCTCAGAAACTTTATGAGACAGGCCTTATTACCTATATGAGAACCGATTCTTTAAATCTATCGGAGAAATTTTTGGCTGAAGCGTCTAACTTTATCGAAAAAGAATTTGGAAAAAATTACCATGAAGCGACGCGATATAAAACAAAAACAATAAGAGCTCAAGAAGCCCACGAAGCAATCAGACCAACTTCTGTTTTTAAAAAGCCGGAAGAGCTTAAAGATAAGATGGAGAAGGGTCAATTTAAGCTCTATAAACTAATATTTCAAAGAGCCATCGGCTCACAAATGACAAACGCTATTTTCGAAAGAACAGATTGTGAAATCAGCGCTGGGGATTATTTATTTAAAGCCTTTGGTCTAAGTTTAAAATTCTCCGGCTGGCTTATTCTTTATCCGGAAAAACAAAAAGAAGAATCTCTCCCATCTCTTGAAGAAAAAGAAGAATTGAATCTTTCAAAAACGGAGACAATAGAACATTTGACTCAAGGACCGTCTCGATTTTCAGAAGCTTCTTTAATTAAAACTCTTGAATCACTCGGCATCGGCCGTCCTTCTACTTATGTGCCAATTATTGAAACCTTAAAAGAAAGAAATTACGTGACCCGTGAGGCCAGATATTTGAAGCCGACAGAAATAGGATTCTTGGTTAGCGATCTTTTATCGCGACATTTCCCTGAAATTGTTGATTATCAGTTTACAGCCCAAATGGAAGAAAATCTTGATAAAATCGCAATTGGCGAAACCGACTGGGTTTCTCTTGTTAAAAATTTTTATCTCCCCTTCAAAGAAAAAGTAGACAAAAAGGGAAAAGAAATTGAAAAAAATTTCGCCCCTCAAGAAACAAAAAAGGTTTGCCCAAAATGCGGCAAGCCCTTGATTATAAAAATGAGTCGGTTTGGTAAATTTTTAGCCTGTTCTGGCTTTCCTCTTTGCCGATTTACGCAGTCTCTTGAAGAAAATAATAATAGTTTAAAAATTAAATGTCCTAAATGCCAAAAAGGAGAAATTGTTAAAAAAAGAACTAAAAAAGGAAGATTCTTTTACGCTTGCAATACCTGGCCTTTATGCGATTTTGCCTTATGGGACGAACCTATTAATGAGTTTTGTCCAAAATGCTCCTCAATTTTAGTTAAAACAAAAAAAGGAGTTAAATGCAGTAGCAAAGAATGCCGCTACTTTCAATCTCCAGATGAAAAATTAGAATAAATATATCTTACTGTTCTAAATGGGAGCCGCTTATTTTTTGTAGGCGACTCTTTTTATTGATGAACTAACACCCTGTCACCAACATTCAGCCATTGATAAATTCTCTCGGCGGCTCTTAAAGAAACTCTCACGCAACCATGAGAAACCGGCAGGCCTAAATGGCCAACGCCTTCATAAACCCTTCCCCAAGTGTCTTGCCAATAAGGCAGGCCATGAATGCCAGCGCCGGAACTGGTAAACTGCATCCAGTGCGGCATGTATAAATTGTATTTTTTGGAATACTTAACAAGACTTTTCCTTAAAACCTTGAAATCACCAAGCGGAGTTGGCATCGCCGGCCGGCCGGTAGAAGCCTTTTCTTCCTCAATTAAAAAACCATTTTGATAAGCGTAAAGTTTCTGTTTCTTTGTATCAATCTCTACTCCTTTATAAAAACCAACCCCTTTGATCAGGGTTAAACGGGGGACCACAATTATCTTTTTCTCAGTCTCCATATTTAAAACCGCAACATTCACCCCTCCTTTGTAGTTCTCGTCATAAACAAAAAAACTATTTTTTTGTTGACCAGATTCATCAAAAATTTTTAAATGCGGTCCGCCGGAAAAACCAGCGGTCGTGATAATTTCTTCTTTCCCGTCCTTGTCTAAATCAGCTAAAGCAACCTTGACTCCGCCTTTAAAATTCTTCTCATAAGCCAAAAATTTATTAAGCAAATTGCCGTTTTTATCAAAAATCCTTATCTCCGGCTCCGCGTCACTGCCAGAGCCGATGACAATCTCTTTAATTCCATCAGCATTAATGTCGCCGGTCCCAAGACTAAATTCTCCGCCTCCTAGTTTTTCAAAAGCCAAAAAAGCCTTTAAAGGCTTTTTTGTTGAAGATAAACTGAAAATTTTGATATAAAAACCTTTTTCTTTTTCAATTCCGCAAACAATCTCTTCTTTCAAGTCTTGGTCAAAATCAAGAGCCGCTACCTTTAGGCCATGTCTTAAATTTTTATCATCAGCGAAAAAATGAGTGATTAATTCCCCGTTTTTGGTAAAAATTCTTAGATGAGGAGAACCATAAATGCCAGCACCGGCAATAATCTCTTTTTGTCCATCTCCGTAGAGGTCGCCGGCTGCTAAATTTACCCCACCCTTAAAACTTTTCTCAAAAGCTAAAAATTGGCTGATTAAAGTACCGTCGCTGCGAAAAATTTTTATCTCCGGCTGACTGCCAAAACCAGCGCCAATTAAAATTTCCTCTTTGGTATCAGCGTCAAGATCAGCGGTCCCTAAATTAATCCCGCCTTTATAATTTTTGTCAAAGACAAGAAAGGCGTTTTCTAGTTTTCCCTCTGAATTAAAAATTCTAAGTTCAGGGTAAAAATCAATTTTTTCCGGTTTCAGATCAGCCAATGAGCTAATCATCTCGCCAACCTGATAATTAAATTGGTTTAAAAAACCATCGGGGAAAAAAATAATCTTTTGCCACTCTGGGTCTTCAAAAATAGACTGGTAAGCCCAATCTTTTCTAACTGGCCTCAACTTTGCATTTTCTACATAAAAAACAATTGGATTACTTTCTTCCCGAACAAGACTTCCGTTTTTAAAAGGAACAAAACCATCATTAGTATAATTTGCAAGAGCTGACTCCTCAACCAAATCAACAGTTGAAAAATCCTGAGGGTAGCCCCAGGAAAGATAGACTGAAAGATGAGGAAAAATTTTCTTGGTTTTGCCGGAAATTAAGTAAAGAGTTTCTTTCCCTTCTATCTTCGCAATTGTCCCGTCTTTTATGTTAAGAGCGAAGACTTTTTTAAAATTAAGAATGAAAATAATAAAGATAAAAAAAATTATTAAAGCTATTTTTCGTTTTTTCCCCATAAAATTGTTCTCCATCAATTTTTTTTATTTTTTTGCAAAATATTTTTTTATAAGTTTATTAAACTTGTTTCCCCTGTCAAATTCATTTTTAAATTTTTCAAAACTGGCAGCCGCAGGCGAAAATAGAACCACTTTATGTTTCTCTTCCGATATTTTTTCAATTATATCCTCCAGTGATTTAAATAAGTTAAATTCATTCTTAAAATAATTTAGCCTTTCAAGTTCTTTTGCGAGCTTCTTGGTAGCGCTACCTTCAAGCAAAAACAGATTTTCTGAAGGAAGCGTTGCTTTTATCTTTTTAGCCAAATCTTTAAAATAAAGATTCTTGTCAGTGCCGCCGCAGACAAGAGCCAGATGTCTTCTGTCTTTATAAAATCTTTCTAAAGCCGCTATCGTTCCTACAGGGCTCGTAGCCGCGGAATCATTTATAAAAATAGCGCCATTCTTTTTAAGCACCAATTGCTGACGGAATTTAATTTCCGGCAGGTTTTTTAACTTCTTTGAAAGTTCTCTCCAATTTTTGCCGGCCAGATATGAGGCCAGAAGAGAAGCAGCTAAATTTAGTTTTTGGTGACTGGTTAATCCTTCTTTCTCCATCACGAGCGACTTCTTGTTGTTTTCCTGAAAATACATAGAATTCCCCAAAAACCAAACCCCGTTCTTATTTTTGGGAAGTCTCCTCAATGAGAAAAAATAAATTCGGCTTTTCGGTTTTTTTGAAAGAAAAATGTGGGTATATTTATCGTCGTGATTTAAAATAAGAATATCGCTCTTTTTCTGATTTATAAAAATTTTTGACTTTACATTTATATAAGTCTTCAAATTGCCGTATCGATTGAGATGATCACAAGATAAATTAGTAATCACGGCTATATGAAAAAATTTGCCTATTGAAACTTTAGGAGGCTCTAGCTTCTCTACATACTCAAGCTGATATGAAGAAATCTCTAAGACTAAAGGTTTTTTAGAACTAATTTTGTCTATGATTTTCAAAAGTCCGGCTGACGGAATATTCCCTCCGACGAGGACCGGAGAAAGAAAGTGACCGATCCAAGTAGCGACCGTTGTTTTACCCCTCGTCCCCGTCACTTCGATGTAAGGATGTCTAATGTCCTTAGATTGAAGAAGCTTCAAGAAAAGAGTATAATCGTTGAAAAATTCTTTTTTCAACTTCTTGGCTAACTTTACCCAAGGACTAAAAACGCTTACCGCAGGATTAAAAATAATAAAATCGCTCTTTTCAAAATCTTCTTTTTTATGCCCTCCTAAATGAAACTCTGTCTTAAAATTTTTCAACTGCCTAATTGAATTTTTCAGATTATTTTCTGGTTTCACATCGGTTACGGTCAATTTAGCTCCGCTTCGGGTCAAAAACTTGGCGGTTGAAACCCCTCCCCCTAATTGTCCTAATCCGACCAGCAGTGTTTTCTTATTTTTTAAAAAATTTTTCATCCTATAAAAGTAATTTTTCAATCAAACGATTTAGTTCTTCGTCATCCATAACTTCAATAATAATTTTTCTTTTCTCTCTGGTTTTTTCGATCTTTACCTTAACGCCTAATGAGTCTGCCAGTTTTTTTTCTTTTTCTAAAATTTCCGGATCAAGCTCAATCTTCTTGTAAACTCTTTTACCTTTAGACATCTTTTCTGTTTCCCTGACTGTCAGCCCCAATCCCAAAATTCGCCTCAAAAGCATTTCTTGCTTATCTTTATCTTCTAAACTCATTAAAGCCTTGGCATGCCCTTCTGAAATCTTCTCTTCTCCTATGGCTCCCTGAACGGCCAAAGGCAAAGAAAGAAGCCGTAAAGTATTAGAAATCGTTGATCGCGCTTTGCCCATTTTTTTTGCTATTTCTTCTTCAGTCAAATTAAATTCATCTATTAATCTTTGATAGGCCTTTGCTTTTTCTATCGGGTTGAGATCTCTTCTCTGGACATTTTCAAGCAGAGAAATTTCCAATTTTTCAATCTCGCTCGCTTGTCTGACAATCCCCGGCACTGTTTTCATGCCTAAAAACTGCGCTGCTCTGAAACGCCTCTCGCCGGCAATAATTTGATATTTGTCTTGTTCTCCTTTGGTTAATATCAGCGGTTCAATAATGCCATACTCTTTGATAGAATTAATCAATTCTTCTTGGGACAAGTGAGAAAATTCTTTTCTGGGCTGATAAGGATTTGGCTCTATCTTCTCAAGGGGGATATCAATAACCTCCTCCCCTCTCCCTATCTCCTTGGCTATTTCCATAGCTCTTTCTTCTCTAATCTTACCTGAAGAAGTGGGAATTAGAGAATTAAGTCCGCGACCTAAAACCATAAAATATAAAAATTAAAAAATAAAAAACTAATGGGAAATTCTTGATATTTCTGTTATAAATTCTTTGGCTAAACGTTTGTAAGCCCTTGCACCCGGTGAAAAGGGAGCGTAATCTAAAACGGATTTGCCAAAGCTTGGCGCTTCAGCTAATTTTACATTGCGAGGAATAATAGTGCGAAAAATCTTGCCTGGAAAATGACGGTAAAGTTCTTCCCAAACTTCTTCTGAAAGTCGGCTTCGTTTGTCATACATCGTGATCACCGCTCCTAAAATATCAAGGCCGGGATGTAAATTTTCTTTAATCAAGCTGACGGTATTAAGAAGAGAACTCAAACCCTCTAAGGCGTAATATTCAGCTTGAACAGGAATAACTAGATAATCAGCCATAGTTAAACTGTTAACTGTCAAAAGGCCTAAAGAAGGCGGAGTATCAATAAAAACAAAATCAAAATTGGGCGGAAGGCTACTCAATGTCTTTTTTAAAATCGTTTCTCTTTCAGCAAGGGCCACCCATTCAACCGTTGCTCCGACTAAATCCTGATTAGCCGGAATCAAAAACAAATTCTTTTTAACCTCTATTATCCCCTCGTCTAAAAGCGTCTCTTTATTTAAAATTTCATATATTCCTTTTTTACTCTTCTCCACCCCCAAACCAGAAGTGGCATTCGCCTGGGGATCAAAATCAATGAGTAAAATTTTTTTGCCTAAAGAAGAAAGATAAGCGGCTAAATTAGTAGTCAAATTGGTTTTTCCTACTCCTCCTTTCTGATTAACCACAGAAATTACCTTCATATCAATCTATTCTACCATTTTTTTTACTTTTGACAAGAAGAAAAAACGTGGTAAAATAAAAAAGCGCCGCTGTGGTGAAACTGGTAAACACGCAACGCTCAAAACGTTGTGAGTGCAAGCTCTTGTCGGTTCGACTCCGACCAGCGGCACCAGAAAAGAATGAGCTTGAAGAGGACTTCTAAAATGAGACTAATAAAAAAAGCAGAAAGAAAAGGGCCTGCACCATTAAGCCATTCTTAAGGCTTATTTTTGTTTTTATGATTTGATGAGCAGATTCGTTAATGTTTGCAAAAAAATCTAAAAAACTTGATTTGATAATCTTTGAAAGACCGAAAAGGATATCAGGCAAAATAGAGCCCAAAACTCCCCAGGCAACCACATTGGGAAACAAAAATTCAATTTTATTAAAAATAACAAAAGCGGGAAAACAACAAAGAGCGGTGTCAATTGCCGCAAATTTAAAAAAAGATTTTTTATCTAGGCCCCCATCACCATGAGGGATGACGTCAAGCAAAAAATGAAAACACCAGCATAACACAAAAGCATAAAAAGGATTATGCAGGTGTTTACTCAAGGCAATACCAGCCACCACATGAACAACAATGAACATAAATAAAACTTAAATTTAATATTTTATAGATGTTTTTTGTAAAAATTTGTTTTTCTCTTTTTTCCGTTAACTTTTTAAAGAGGGTGTAGCAGGGAAGGGATTCGAACCCTTGACCTTACCCTTATGAAGGATCTGCTCTAACCACTGAGCTACCCTGCCATGATAAAATTAAAAATTAAATATAAAAAATAAAATATAAAAAGTTATCCACAGCTATCTGCTTGCTTACAAAAATTTTTGCGCTATACTATTGATGCAATCGAAAGATTGCATCAACTGCCGAATCCCGCCTCAAGCGGGATTTTTGGCTTTTAAACAAACCCTCAAGAAAATATGCCGAAAATCAACTATATCAAAATAGTTATCAATTTCAGAAAATAACTCCTTAGCAACATGTCCTTTTCGAGAAAAAAGAATAACCCTTTTATTTTTGTCTTTTAAGAATCTTAATAAATACACAAAATCACTGTCGCCGGAGAATAAAATAATAGTGTCGTAATAATTTAAATTTGCTACGGCATCTACCGAAATTTCTACATCAAAATTCGCTTTTCGATGAGGATGATCATCTGTATGGTCCGCATAAATTTTTAAAGGTTTCCTGATAACTTTATAATTTAATTTTTCTAAAAGAGAAAGAAAATTTTGATGATCACTTGTAAAAAAATCAGCTGTATAGAAATTCAATAATTTTATATTTGTCAATCCAAGAAAAAAATTTTTTAATTTTTTATAGTGAATACGCCATGACAAATCTTCTGGCTGAAACCCGCTAAATTTCTCCGGAATATCCTTTGGGTGAACCCACATATTTTGTACTGACTTTTCCAAATTTGCTGCGTCAATAAAAATTGCTACTTCACCTTGAATACTTTCTTTTAACTTTGCTAAATAATAATCTTCTTGATCCATATTTTTAAAAAATCAATAATTCAGTAATTAAAAATACACCTGCCGCCAGAAATATTCCTCCCAAAATATCAGTCAAATAATGAACGCCTGTGATAATTCTTCCTAAAGCAACAAAAAAAGCAAAAGGCAAAATAATGATGGCGAGTAAGGGCCAATCGGTCAAAATTATAAATCCTAAAGAAAAAGCAACAGCCGTATGAAAGGAGGGGAAAGAAGATCCACGTGGCCCAATCAGAAAACTAGAAAATTTTTCTATGCTTTGATCGCGAGCAAATGGTCTTAAACGAGGAATAATTTTTCTTAAAATTATAATCAATAGCCAAATAAAAAGTAAGTTCAAGCCTATTTTAGAAAAAATCAATAAAATTTTTTGCTGGCGATAAAAATAATAAACAAGAAAAATTATTAAAAACATCAAAAAAATCAAATAATCAGAAAAAAATAAACTAAGGGCTTTTAAAAAGCTCTTTTTTTTTATAAAATCGTTTATTTTCTTGCTCAACAGATAATCAATCTTCATAATTTATTCACCTATAACTTTAACCACAGCTGTTCTCTCTCGCGAGCGGTTATCAAAATCAACAAAAATAATTTGCTGCCAAGCGCCTAATATAACCTCGCCCCCTGAAACTGGAAAGCTTAAAGAAGTTCCTAATAAACTTGATCTTAAATGAGAAAAGCCGTTCCCGTCTCCCCAGGTCTTGTTGTGATGATAATTTTTATCTTGCGGAATCAATTTTTCCCAAAACTCCTTGAAATCCTTGATTAAATTTGGCTCTGCTTCAATGGTTGAAAGGCCTGCTGTTGAACCAATGACAGAAATTACCGCTATCCCCTCTTTTATTTTCGACTTGGCGACAATTTTATTTATCTCATCTGTAATATTATAAACATCACAAAATCCAAGGGTTAAAATTTTTATTTCTTCTTGATAAATCATATAACCTTACCAGCCTTACCAGGTTCGACCTGGTACTACTGGTACTACTGGTACTACTGGTACTACCTGGTACTACTAGTACTACTCAAGAA
>Ga0210006_1000397_pt1 | contig 34812 bp, 33 predicted proteins | sample CryGey02umfilter_2_FD_185452 | JGI IMG/M metagenome (GOLD analysis project Ga0210006, IMG submission 185452) | Groundwater microbial communities from aquifer in Utah, USA - Crystal Geyser 4/10/14 0.2 um filter (SPAdes) (version 3) | ecosystem: Environmental > Aquatic > Deep subsurface >... | reverse complement strand
TGCTTCTTTTTGCGCTTCTTTTCGGCCTTGCATGGAGCAATATTGGTGGTACATCAAAAGAAAGTAATTAATTTTAAGGTTTTGGGGTTGGGCTTGGATGCGGACAAGTAAAACAATACCTGTCTCCTGTCGGGTCTGTCACGATAACCTCACTTCTCTCTTCAAGATTGTCAGTTTTTCCTTTTGCAGGAAGATCATTTGTAGCTTTGTCTATGAAGACCTTTTGTCTTCCCGGGTCGATTTGTTTTGGCTCAGTACCTTTAATAAAATATTCATATCGGGTTGGGCAACGGTCTGCAGTTCCGTCAGGAGGAGGAAGAAGTCCTGAAGTCGCACATACAATTTTTCCTATCACGCTGTCAGGTTTTAAGGTTGATTCTGCAGGCGTTCCAATAATAAGGTGACTCATAATATCGTTCCAAATTGGTGCTGCTCCTGTAATTCCCGAAACAATCCCGCTCATTTGTGAGTTGTCATTATTTCCCACCCAAACCGCAACAACGTAAGAGTGTGTATATCCTATTGTCCAATTATCACGAAAATCATTTGTCGTTCCTGTTTTGACAGATACTGGATAGTTTTTAATTCTAAGAGGAGAATTTGTTCCAAATTCAAGGCTTCTTGCGTTGTTGTCAGAAAGAATATTGGAAATAATATAAGAAACTCCGTCAGGCAATACTTTTTTCCCAAAAATTGGACTTTCCGGAGGTTTGTATTCTGAAATAACTACTCCTTTGCTGTCTGTAACTTTAAGAATAGCAGTAAGAGGAATTCTATACCCGTTATTTGCAAAGACACCGAAAGCCTCGGCCATTCCAAGCATTGTTACTTCTCCCCCTCCTAAAGTCAAAGAAAGACCATATCTGTCCGGAGTATCAAAGGTGTCAATTCCCATAGCAGAAGCCGTTGCAATCATATCCTCAACAGTATTGACCTTTAACATTTTTACTGCAGGGATGTTAAAAGAGTTTCCGAGTGAGTCTCTCATTTGCGGCGCCCCATGGAATTTTCCATCATAATTTACGGGACAATAGGCAGCCTGGTCGGCATTTGGAAAACAAGTCGGCTGGTCAACAAATGGAGTTGCCGCGGTGTATCCTTTAATAAGACCGACAGCATAATTAATCGGTTTTATTGAAGACCCCGGTTGTCTTTTTGCCAAAGTTACATTTACATTTCCGTCGTTCTCTTGGTCAAAATAGTCATGACTTCCAACCATAGCCAATATTTCTCCGGTTTTTGGGTTTGTGACTAGGGTTGCTCCGTTTGAAACATTTGATTCTTTTAAGTTATCAACCTCTGCCGAAACGCTTGCCTGCGCATAATTTTGTATATCAAGGTCAAGAGTAGTTGTTACGTTCAGTCCTCCTTGGTCTACCATTCTTTGACCATATTTTTTAACAAGCAAATCTTTTACGTAAAAGACAAAATGTGGTGCCAGAATTTTATTTTGGAATTTTGAGAATGTCAGTTGTTCTGCCAAAGCTTTTTCTTCTTGGCTTTTTGTAATATACTTTTGTTCACGCATTCTATGAAGAACTTCTATCTGACGTTTTTTTCCGAGTTCCGGATGGGAGCCAAAAGGAGAATAGATGCTCGGCGCCTCAGGAAGACCCGCTAGAAACGCGCTTTGCGCAAGACTTATTTTATCAACCGGTTTATCAAAATATGCGTAGCTTGCGGCCTGAACTCCCCACGTGGTTCCTCCGTATGAGACTTGATTAAGATACATTTCAAGTATTCCATTTTTTGAATGTGTTGCTTCAACAACAAAAGAGAGAATTATTTCTTTTACCTTTCTTGTAATTGTCCTCTCAGGCGTCAAAAGAGAATTTTTTACTAACTGTTGCGTAATTGTCGAGCCACCTTGTACTTGACGTTTTATTACTGTTGAAAAAATAGCCCGGGTAATTCCTCGGATGTCTATTGCTCCATGCTTGTAAAAATCTTTATCCTCAATTGCAATTGTTGCGTTTTTTAAATCTGTTCCTATTTTATTTATTGGTACAAAAGTTTGGTTTTTTGACGTGAAGACTGTGTATAGAAGTTTGCCTGTTCTGTCATAAATTTTTGTTGATTGAGGATAAGAAGTTCGTCCAATCGTTGCGGTTGACGGTACGTCTTTTAATACAAAAAAATATGCCGGTATTAAAAAAAGAAAAATAAAAGAAAGAGTAAAAATGACACTCTTTTTTTTCAAAATGCCAAAAGATTTAAAAATAATAAATGTGGGATTAGGCATAAATCTTAGAAGTAATGCTTACATCGGAAGCAAAAATATTATATCATATTGATATTATAATTTCTGAATATTTATCATTTCTAGCAAACATATTAAGTGCAATACCTTTGAGGATTGTTGATTATGTAGTGATTTTTACAGGAATATTCTTTATTTTTGAAGAAGCTTCTCTTGGTTTTGTTTCATCTTTTTCTCAGCTTATTGCAACAATAGGAGCATTTTTTATTAGCCTTTTTGCTTATTCTTTTGTGTCCGGGATATTAATATCTAAATTATCTTTACCAAAGGGTTTTTCTGATGCTATAGCTTTCCTTTCCCTTGCTGTATTAATCTATGTGATTATTACGACTTTAGCATTTGTTATCAACAAAAAAATCGGCAAAATACATCTCTTACCAAAAGTAAATATTATTGGTGGAATAATTTGTGGAAGCCTTTCTTACTTTTTTATATCCGCATGCATTATTGCTATTCTTTTATCTTTCCCCGTAAGTCAAGTTGTAAAAGATTCTATCAGCAATTCATTAATCGGAGGATTTCTTGTTTCTCGTACGCAAACAATTGAAAGAAGTATAAAAGTTGTTTTTGGTGGCGCAATTGATGAGACAATTAACTTTTTAACAATAAAGCCCGGTTCAAGTGATACGGTCAGCCTTAACTTTAAAACAAAAAATTTTAAAATAGACGTTTTTTCAGAAAACAAAATGCTTGAGATGTTAAATGAATTTAGAACAAAAAATGGCCTTGAATCGTTGAGTAAAGACGATACACTTACTAATGCGGCAACAGTTCATGCAAAAGACATGTTGATAAATGGGTATTTTTCTCACTACTCTCTTGAGGGATATTCACCTTTTGATAGGCTTGAAGCGCTTCGCATACAGTATTCTTCGGCAGGAGAAAATTTAGCATTTGCGCCGGACGTACAAATTGCAATGGATGGGCTTGAAAAAAGTCCGGGGCACCGCGAAAATATGCTTTCTTCCAAGTTTAAAAAAATAGGCATAGCAGTTTTGGATGCCGGGATGTTCGGAAAGATATTTGTCCAAGAATTTACCGATTAGTATCTGCTTGCGCGAAGAGCATTTATTATAACCGCTACATCAATTGTCTCTTGAAAAAAAGCGCCAAAAACCGGAGGAATCATGCCGATTGATGCAAAAATCATTCCGCCAATACTTAAACCAATACCCCACCCTATGCTTTGAAGAGCAATGTGAATCGTTCGCTTGGAGATGTTAATAGAATCAAGGACTAAAGAGAAATCGTTTCCCAGAAATACGATATCTGATGCTTCAGAGGCAGCTGTTTGTTCTTCGTTGCTAAAAACAATTCCAACATCAGACAAAGCCAAGGCCGGCGCATCGTTTATTCCGTCCCCCACCATTACAGTTATTTTGCCCTGTTTTCTTAATTCTTTTATTCCTTCCTGTTTGTCTTTTGGAGTACATTCTGCTTGAACAGTTACCTCTCCTCCCAAAACATCAGCTACTTTTTGTGCTGCCGCAATTTTGTCTCCTGTAAAAATATGGATACTTATTCCGAGCTTTTTTAGCTTATCAATTATTGTTTTTGATTCTTGTTTTATTTCATCCTCAAATTTAAATACCGCCAATTTATTTTTTCCTTCAGACAAGGCAATAGACATTCCTTCATCGCTATGTTCCTTTGCAAGCGTATATGTCTTGCCTTTTATTTTTCCGCTAATTCCTGATCCAACAACTTCTTTAATATTTGATGCCATAAGAACATTCCCGTGTTTTTCTTTTGCAAAAATAACAATCGCTTTTGCAAGAGGATGAAGAGAATTTCTTTCTATTGCTTCTGAGATTCCAAGAATTTCTTTTTGGTCGTAGTCACTTGAATATGAAATATATTTTGTTAACTTAGGCTTACCAAGTGTAATTGTTCCTGTTTTATCAAAAATAAAAGTGTTTGCCCGCGATAAAATTTCAATACTCGCAAGTTTTTTTACAATAATTCTTCTTTTTGCTGCCGCGCTAACTCCTCCAAGAAGTGCTATGGGCGTTGCAAGAATAAGAGGACAAGGGGTTGCGATAACAAGAACTGCTAAAACATACTGCATGCTGTGTGAATTAAAATAAGCGAATACTGCAATAATAGCCGTAATCAGGGTAAAAATCGTACTATACTTATCCGCAAGGCGCACAAGCGGGGCTTTTTCCTCCTGTGCCGACTTCACCAAATTTATAATTTTGTTATAAGTAGAGTTTTGTTGGGTTTTTGTAACTTTTATTACGATAGGATCTCCTATATTAATTGTTCCGCTTCTTATTTGGTCACCTTTTATTTTTTCCATCAAATAAGGTTCTCCTGTAAGTGAGGATTCGTCAGTTAATGCTGTTTCAGAAATCAATATTCCGTCAAGTCCAATTACTTCTCCTTTTCGGATAAATATTTCCTGTCCTATTTTTATATTTCCAATTTTCTCCTTTTTGTTGGCAATTCCTCCTTCCCATAAAACTATGTCGTTTGGAATTCTGTCAACAAGTTTTGTAAGACTTTTTTTTGCTTGTGCTACTCCATACTCTTCAAGGGTCCTTCCACTTGCAATCATTAATGCAATAATTGAAGCTACAAAATATTCATTGGTTACAACAGAGATAACTATCGCAAGAATAGCTATATAATCAAGGGCAAAGTGTTTTTTAAGAATTGAAATTGCTGTTTCTTGAAAAAGACGGTAACTTCCGAGAAATATTATAAATATAATTAATATATTTGAAATTATCTTCTCGCCTGCAAAATTTAGAACTAAAAAAACAATAATTCCAATAAAAACCAAAATTGGAATCCGGAAACTTTTAAAAAGATTATTGATATTGTCGTTATTTTTCATGATAATTAACGTTTTATTAATTTTATTTTATATTCCTTATCTTGTATAAGAGTATCCTCTATGATAATCATATTTTCCGCAAGAGTTGCGTTTTCTACTTCTTGAGGAGCATATCCTTGAGGGTAATGAAACCTTAAAACGAATGGATAGTCTTCTGTGCCTGGCTGTTTCACAACAAGCAAGGAATATGTAAAAAGAGAAAGGTTTTTTGGCATTTCCGCACCATTTTTATAAGTTACATCTATCTTTTGGTCTGTTTGCTTTTTTGTTGTTGTAACAAAGCCAAATTTTTGCAGTCCGTCTCCTTCGCGATCTACCTCAAGTCCATCCGGAGGCTTGAAATTTTTTGATTCATAGATACGGAAATCCGTAATAGCTGGTGTAATCGTTTGTTTTTTTCCATCAAGAAAAATATCTTGTAGCCCGCTTTGCGGTGGAGAAATAAAACGTGCGTAAAAAAGATAATCTTTGGATGAAGGTTTTGAATTTAAAATTAAAAGCGTTGCTTTTGAATTTATTTTGTTGTCTGAAAAATAAACATCGTATTCTACTTTTCTACTTAAAGAAATGTTTGCTTTGTTAACGCCGATATTTGCCTCGTTAACAGAAAATGTGTCATAAACAGTGTTATCATTTTTAATCCGTGGATCATAAAATCCTCCAGAAAAAGAATTTACTTGAAATACTTTTTGTATAGAAGTTGTGTTAAATGCAAAAAGAATATGTTTTGTCGGAAGAAGTTCGGTAACCAGCTGACCTGTTTTATATATGTTATTTGGGTTTTCTTCAAGCCTCAAAGACAATTTATTAAATAAAGAAGTTAATAATTCTTTTTTCTTGCTTGTGCCAGGAAAAAAATCTTTATCAATTGTATCTTGAAGAAATTCAAAAGTATTATTTTCATCAAGTTTTTTTTGGTAACCCGCGATGTCTATCGGTCCCAAAATTTTTATAAGTCTTCTGACTGCTTCAAAATCAATTGCTATAACTCCATCGACTTTTTTTCCTGTTTCAAGATTATATAAAAGTGCTGCGGTGCTCGCGCTATTCTCAAAGTCCAATGAAAAGTTACTATCGCGCAAATACAAATGTTTTTGTAAATATCGTCTAACTATATATGGTGGTTCAACATGAGCTTTAAGTTGCCCATCACCCGTATATACATCTTCGATAGAAAACTTTGAAAGCTTGCCCTTGGAAAATGTAGCTTCTCCAATTGATCCGATAAATCCACCGTTAGGTCTTAGCTCTCCATTGTTTTGAAAAAGAAGAAGGTATGTTTTGTCACGGTCATATCCTAGGATTTGCAAAGCCTGTTCCCCAATGCTTATAAGGCGGGAATATTTTTCGTTAATATAATTATCAAATATTTTTGTGTTGATGACTGTTCTTAATTTCTCAACTTCAAAATATAAAAAAGATATATTTGCTATGGTTTGTGAAAAGGTTTTGGCGTCAAGTCCTGAGCCAACCTTTTGAATTGTATTAAGATTATCAGATGCAAGAATAAGGAGGTCGGATGCATCAGTAATATTTTTAAACTTTGAATATTCTGCATCAATTATTGGAATAGTTCCTAATTTTCCGAGAAGCAAAATACCCGGTTTTATAATTGAAAGGAGTGTTCTTGCTGATGAAATTGATTTTTTTGCCGCAGAAAAATCATTTTTTTCAAAAGCGCTTGATGCATTTTTAAATTCAAATATTACAGCCGCCATTGCAATAATATGAATAATTATAAAAACAAAAAAAGAAAATATAAAAATGAAAAGCAATTTCTTTTTGGAGAAAATAGGAGTTTTGCGTGATGAATGTATTTTTTCATTTTTTGGTATGTCTGCATCGCTTGTTTCAAGAGGAATTGTTGTTTGACCTGCCTGCCGGTAGGCAAGGTTTTGATCTTTGGTGTTAATACTTTTTTCAAAACCCAAAAAATATTTATCAAGAAATTGAGGCTTTACAACAAGCTTTGAGCTTATCTCCTCATCTATTTCTGAAAATGATTTAGACGTATCTTTTTCTCCATTTCCTTCTTGAAAATCAATGGACAGATCACTTTCCACTCTTTTTAATAGGTGTGCGGCAGAAATAACTGTTTGTGGATGACTGTAGAAAAGATAGAAAAAGTTATTATTTTTTCGTGAACCGAATAATATATGATGAATTCCGGTTATTGCATCCGCAACGCTAATTGGGAAAACGGGAGTTAAGTCGTTTCCTGAGAAAATTATTTTTTTGTTTTTGGTTGCATTTCGAATAATTTTGGCAATATTGGAAGTGGAAAAAGAAGGACCTTCCCCAAATACATCTCCCAAAAACCCAAAAAACAAATTATGTTCTTTTTTCCATTCCAAAAGAATGTCATAAAATAATTCCCGCAAACCGATATCAATAAGAATTAATATTTTAGCATTGTCCTTTTTTAGTTTTGAAAGTACATGTGCAATATATTTTCTATCTTTTTGGTCTTCCAGAAAAATCAAACCGTATTCAATTTCATCTTCAAGATTATTTAAAAGATATGAGGAATCAGGAAGTATGCGGTAATAATTTTCCGAAGACGACGCGGCTTCTTGGGAACTCTCACATACATGGGCTATTTTGAAATCATCTCGTAGCCTTTCAAGCAACACTGGAATAAGAGGATTGGAATTACCGCAAAGTAGAAGAATCGGTTTTTTTTTAGTATGTTCTTCAATATTGAATGTTTCGGGCATGGTAATTTAATTCTAGTGAAAAGTGGACTAATTGTCTATATTAATTGAGGAAAGTGTGTTAAATTTTGTGGTCAAGAGCCAAGTTTACCATTCTGTCTGCTGCAAAATTTTTCTCTCGCGGAATGGCGTGATAAAAAATTTTTCCTTCTAATTTTTCCTCAAGACTTTTTATGGTAAAAAACAGACTTCTCAAATTCTCATTTTTTATTTTCCAAAGTCCACCCAATTGGGATGCGACAAGTTGTGAATCAAGAAAAAACTGTACGGTAATATTGTCTTTATCAACATTTTTTACAAGCCATTGGAGCGCAGCAACAACACCTGAATATTCCGCGACATTATTGGTATTTATTCCAATTCTTTTTCCTTCTTGGTAAATAATTTCGTTTTCCCCGTCTTGCACAACAAATCCATACGCCGCTTCTCCTGGGTTTCCCCGCGACCCGCCATCGGTAAATATAATAAAATCCGGTTTGTTAGTTGAATTCATATATTTTTCGTCCTTTGTAATGCTAAATATACCACCATTCCGCTAAAAACAATTCCCTCACAAATAACTGTTATAACAGATGCGGCAATATAAGAATAGTGGGGGATATAAAAAATGTTTAAGACAATATTTAAAAACAGTGAAAAAAGATAAAGAAAAATTAAAAACATTTTTTTGTTTTCTATAACAAGAACCCATTGTAAAATACTTGTTAAGAAAAAAAACGGAAGTGATAATGAAAGTATTCTAATTGGAAGAATTACATAAGAAAGCTCGGGTTTTAATACGGGTAGTAAGGGTGATAGAAAAAAAACAAAAAATATAAAAACAATCGAGATAAGAGTTAGTAGAAAAGAATAACGCTTAATATCCCGATAGAAAAATGATGTAGATTTTTTTTCAAGAAGAAGAGGGTAAATGCTGTTTGCAAAAAAAGCAGGAATAGCAATAAGGAATTCAAAGATGCGATAGGAAAATCCATAGATACCAATATCTCCTGTTGGTCTTAAAAATGACAAAATAACAGTGTCGGCTTTTGCATAAATCAAATTAAAAAGAAGAATTAATCCAAGAGGAGCAGAGGAAAAAAGAAGAGGTTTTGAAAATTTGAAAAAATTGTGTACCTTTTTTTTCACAGGAAATTTTTTCAAAACCGAAAAGAAAAGTAAAACACCGAATAAAATTCCGGACATAACATAAGATAAAAGAATAATATAAATATTTTGTAAAAAGGTTCCGGCGAGGACAAAAGAAAGCAATGTTACAGATGTAATAAATGAAGGAATAATTGATGTTTTGTAATTTTTTGTTTTCTGCTGAATTGCAGCAAATGAAATTGCAAGCCCTTGAGTAAAAAGAGTAAAAGAATAAATAAGTATTCCAATTTTTTCAAACGGTGAAAATCCGATAGAAGATGCTGCGTTATAGGGAAGAACAATCGTTATAAGTCCTATGCAAATATATAAAATTAAAGAAAGCAAAAACCGTAACAAAATAAGATTTATAAAATTTTTTTCAATCTCCTCGCGTGTTTTTTGGATAAAAATTCCGTTAATTCCAAAATCAACCGCCAAGTAAAATAGTGATACAAAAGTTACAATTTTTGTAAAACTTCCAAAAAGTGAAATTCCAAGAAAATAGGAAATAAGAAGGGTTACGATTAAAGTTGAAAAACTTGATAAAAATCTCACGGTTAATTGAGAAATGGTGTTGGTAAAAATATTTCTTAGCCCGAGATTTTCCATAATTTAGATAGTTATATAGATAAATTGGTGCATAGTTATTTTCTGGTTTTTGTTATTTTATCATTAGAGATTAAAATCACTGAGTTTGCAATAACGCTTCTTTTAATTTTTGGAAGCTGTTTTTTACAAATGCTATTAATATGTTTAGGTGCGTTTGATCCTACCGTAATAACAACTATCCCTTTAGTTCCCTCTGCTCGCGCCGTAGTATAACCCAAAAAATCACGATCGAGAGTTATTAGTGTTTTGCCAAGTTTCTTTGCATGCTTTAAATGAGAAATGTCAGGTTTGTTTAAAAAATTATATTCCAAAGCATGTCTTATTGAATAGCCTAAAGATCGAAGATATAAAACGGTTGTAAAAGGGAAGCACTCATCAGCGTATATTTGTAGATCCGATTTCTTAGAGGGCATACTGACCAGTGAATTCTCTGTTCTTTATTTCATCAAGTGCTTTTTTGATATTTTTTTCCTTGATCCAAGGATAAGAAGTAACAAAATCGGAAACGTTATATCCTTCTTTTAGATAATCAAGCAAGAAAGCTATTGGAATTTTACTTCCCGGAACCAGATTCTTTTTATTTACTGTTTTCATATGAAAATTATATCATATCTTGGATTATATTTCCTGTTTTGGCCGTGAATTGGGTAAAATTATCCCCTTGTAAGCTAGGTGAGTTGCCTCACGCAAGGCATGGAGCCTGCTTTCACTTATAAGGAGCCCATGTAATTATATAATAAGCAATATAAAAAAACAAAGTCAAGGGGGTAAAAATATTTCTTAGCCCGAGATTCTCCATATTGACGTAAATTGAATTATATCAGGAATTAGTTTGCGCGTTAAAGTTTTTTTCAACCAAAATAGTATTTAAATCCCAGCTGCAAAAAAATTAATAGATTGCTCTGCAGTTTACAAGATCATCCTTTTGTTCATGTGTCAATTTTTTCAATTCTTTTTCCCTAAGCATTGCAAAACTTCTTGTTTGGTATGGTTCAATATGGACAAATTTTACAGGTCTGCGAGTTTCAGTATAGTTAGCACCGCGAAATTTACCAATACCGTTGTGTTCTTTTTCTCTCTCAACTATATTATCAGTTTGCCCGGTATAATAACTGCCATCTGAGCATTGGGCGAGATATACATAAAAGACAGGAGGACGAAGCATAATAAAAGAGTAGCACAGAAAGTAGAGAAATGAAAATTAGTATTTAAATCCTAGCAGTGGTAAAATAACACCAAATTTATATATGAAAATTCAGGATGATATTTTAAGTTATCGCGAGATGTGCGACGCGGAAAACGTACAGACGCTCCAGCGCGGTATGAATTATCGTTTAAACCCTCAGTATTCTGTGATTCTTATGTCTCAGAGATCAAATGCGCCCTGTTTTTTAATTTGACTTCTTGGCAACCTGTTTTCCCTAATTAGTAGTGATATACTGGAGCTATGGAGAATATATTTTTTGAAAAGATTAACAATAAAAAGATTTTTTGTTATTTATCAGAACCCGAGCCATCTCTCAAAAAGATAGTAATCATGAGTCATGGATTTAGAGGAACCTCCGCTGGTCCTGCAAGGCAGTTTGTAGATTTCCAAAGAATTTTAAACAAAGAAGGTTTTTCTGTTTTACGTTTTGATCAACCTAATAGCGGCAATTCAGACGGAGACTTTTTGGATGTTTCTTATGCTGAGTGGGTAGATACAACCGTATATTTTGCCAAAAAATATTTAGATTCTGGCTATAAAGTTGCTTTGATGGGTCAGAGTATGGGAGCCGCTGTAAGCATAGTTGCGACTGAAAGACCAGAACTTAAAAACAAAATTCCTTGTATTCTTCTTTGGGTACCGGGTGTAAATGATGGGGATTTTAAAGGAGAGGATGATGAAGTTTTTGAAGAGGCCGCTCAGAAATATAAGGGAATATTTTGGAAAGAAGCAAGGCAATTAGATACTTTTAAATGTTTGAAGGAATATACAGGTGGAATACATCTTGTTTACGGAGAGAAGGATGTATTTGTAAGTGCTGAGCTACGTGCACGCGTGATAGAAATAGTTAAAGGGAAAAATCAACCCTATATGATTTTAAAAGGGCAAGATCATAGTCCTTGGGAATACGATTTAGTACAAGAAGTTTACAAACAAGAACTCGCAAAGTTAAAAGAATATCTACCCTAAATCTTCTCTTTTTGAATGAAGGAAGAAAAACCACTGGTCAAAAAAGGACACAATTCCTTTGAATGGCGTTTCGATAACAAAATCAAGAATAAAAAGAAATATATTAATTTGAGAAATGCCTTCCGTAAGATATCTTCCGACACGGGCAATTGGCATAAAGAAAAAATCGATGATTGGGGATAAAATGTTTTGTTTGTCTTCAACAGTATATAATTTTGCAGTTTGATTAATTCTGTATGCAAGAAAAGAAACAATTGCCAAAAAGAAAACAAAAATTATTTGAGAAACAAAAGTAAAATTAAGACGCGTCAGTACATAAATTACCAGACCAAAACTTAAAATAAATGTTGCAAACCAAGAAAAATTAAAAACGCTTGTCAGGAAAGGTTGATTGTTTTGGGGAGTTTTGCGAAGAATTATATTCCGCCCTATTTTTGGATTTGGGTCAAAAAGCAATGTTTGAATACGCGAAAAAATTCTTTCCGAATTTTCCTTCCCCGGAGTCCGAATGAATAAACCAACAGCAACCATAAGAAAAGAAGGAATTATAATATTCAGAGATATACTGCCCCACATTATCCGTCCGTAAAAAAGATTTTCATATGTTCCTTCAATGGCAAATGCGACAAATACTTTTGAAAGCAGGACAAAAATAAAACTTCTTATTACTGCTCTTCTTACTTTTGCGGAAATACCGTTGTAGTGTTTTTGGCAAGTTTTAAAAATACTATTTTTAAATTCTTCATCATTTTTCAGGAGATCATAGATGTTTTCTTTTTGTATCCGAAGGATATCTTCAAAAATCAAAAAAGGTGGAATTTGCCTTTTGACATAAGTAAAAATTTTATGCCGCAAGGGGTAATTAAGTTGTGTTTCAATTTCCGTGTATCCTTGCCAAAAATTTTGGGTAACAGTTGGAAGTGACTCATCAGTCAGTTTTCCAAAATACTGTACAAAAAGTGAATACCTTAATAATGCAATATCGTTTTTTGCATAAGCCTTTTTTATTGAAATATATACTTGGGCGTCGCGGACAACTTGTGTGTCATCGGTAATTGTAATATTATTTTTTATCAAATGGTATATATAATTTACCATTGTTTCTTTTCCCTGATTTAAATTAAGAATGTCTTCAAGATGGGAAGACATAAGCTGAAACATCCAGGTGGTCATAACAGCCTCTTTAATTTTATGTTGTTTTACAACTTGGTTTTTAAGACTAAGGTAAAGATTTATTGTTTTTGCAACATCAGTTATTGTCTTTTCCTCAATTGATCCATCAGGGAAATACCTTGCCCATATTAGTTCTCGGATAAGGGGTGTGGCAACTTTCTCCCCATTCCCGCTTGAGATAAGTCTCCGTTTTAATATCCGCTCAATTGCGGCGCGCAAAATTACTTCTTCATCCCTATACTCTATTGCATTTCGAAGCTTTTCATACCACGCAGCAATTTCTGAAACAATTGTATTTACCGTCATTCCTTTTTCAGAATTAAAGACAGTTTTTTTGCAAAATTCCTTTACCAAAAATTCAGAATAATGATTTAATTTTTTCTCTTCCATAATCTTGTATTATACCAGTTTGAACAAAGTTTGCTGGCAAGAGTATGTTTATAAATTGAATACATAAGCTTTGCTGTGTTAGAATTTGCATGTGGACAAAGTTTACGAACATAAAAATGTTGAGGAGAAGATTTATAAAGATTGGGAAGAAAAAGGCTATTTTGCACCCGAAGTAAACCCGGGTGGTATTCCTTATTGCATAATTTTACCTCCGCCAAACGCCAATGCGCCGCTTCATTTCGGCCACGCAATGTATGTAGTTGAAGATATTTTGATTCGCTATCACAGGATGCAGGGTGACGCGGCACTTTGGCTTCCCGGAGCAGATCATGCTGGATTTGAAACGCAATTTGTTTTTGAAAAGCATCTGCAAAAAGACGGAAAATCAAGATTTGATTACGACCGAGAAACTCTCTATAAAATGATTTGGGATTTTGTACAGAGTAATCGCGGAGGAATGGAAGGACAGCTTAGAAAACTCGGTTTTTCTCTTGACTGGTCCCGCAAAAAATTTACACTGGATCCGGATATCGTTGCAATTGTTTATAAAACTTTTAAAAAACTTTATGACGATGGCCTTATTTATAGAGCCAATAGACTTGTAAATTATTGTACGTTTGATGGAACCTCATTTTCAGATCTTGAAGTAGTTCACCAAGAAAGAAAAAGCCCTCTTTACTACATAAAATATGGTCCTTTGGTTTTAGCAACAACGCGCCCTGAAACAAAATTTGGAGATACGGCTGTTGCGGTCAATCCAAAAGATAGCCGTTACAAAGAATATGTCGGAAAAGATCTTGACATAGAAACTGTTTTGGGAAGCGCAAAAATAAAAGTAGTTGCTGACGAAATGGTGGATATGGAATTTGGAACAGGAGTTGTAAAAATTACTCCTGCTCATGATTTCAATGATTTTGAAGTAGCGGAGAGACATAATTTGTCCTTAAAACAAGTCATTGGTTTTGACGGGAAGATGAATGAGTATGCGGGGAAGTTTGCCGGACTTTATATAAAACAAGCAAGAGCAGCAGTTGTAGAAGAAATGCAAAAAAAAGGTTTGATTGAAAAAATTGACGAGAGTTACGTGAATAGAATTGGGCTTTGTTATAAATGCAAAAATGTTTTGGAGCCGTTACCTTTAGAGCAATGGTTTGTAAAAGTGAAACCTTTGGCAGAGAATGCAATTAAAGTTGTTAAAAATAAGAAAATAAAAATTACCCCAAAGAATTTTGAAACAATTTATTTTCAATGGCTTGAAAATTTGCGGGATTGGAATATTTCCCGCCAGACTGTTTGGGGGATTCGCATTCCGGCTTTCAAGTGTGAAAAATGTACGAAATGGATAGTGACTGATGGAAAAGTCCCTGAAAAATGTGCGAATTGTAACTCAAACAAACTTATCCAAGATACTGACACTTTTGATACTTGGTTTTCTTCCGGGCAGTGGCCTTTCGCTGCGCTCAGGGCAAGCCGTGTTTCGACAGATTTAAAAACTTTTTATCCTACATCTGTTATGGAAACAGGGAGGGACATTTTATTTTTTTGGGTGGCAAGAATGGTTATGCTTGGATTTTATATTACTGATGAGGCGCCATTCAAGGAAGTTTTATTTCATGGTTTGGTAAATGATCCGTATGGTAGAAAAATGAGCAAATCAAAAGGTAATGTTGTAAATCCTTTGGAGTTGGTTGACCAATACGGAGCAGATGCTGTACGCTTTGCCTTAATTTACGGAAACGCTACGGGAAATGATCAAGCGCTTTCGTATACCAAGCTTGACGGCGCAAGAAAATTTGCAAACAAGCTATGGAATATGGCGCGCTTCATTGAGATGAAGCGAGTTCAAAGTTCAAAGTTAAAAGTTAAAAGTTATGAGTTTGAAGAATTGCTGAAAGAAGCAAAGAATGAAACTGATAAAGAGTGGGTTAAGAAAACACAAGGCTTAGTTTCTGAAGTTTCAAAATATATTGATAATTACCAATTTAATCTTGCTGCAGAACGCCTTTATGAATTTATCTGGCATGAATTTGCAGACAAATACATTGAAGATGTAAAAAACCGAATTGATGAAAACTCATACCTAATACTTGCTGCTTTATACTTAATACTTCTCAAGCTTCTCCACCCCTTCATGCCGTTTATAACTGAAGAAATAAATAAACAATTAGGTTTTAGTCAAGATTTAATTATTTCTGCTTGGCCCCATGATTAATAAAGAATATTACCGCAAGATTACCGAGGTATTTCCGCGCCTTTTGTCTTCTGTCAAAACGCCTCTTTTAGAACTTCTTTGTTTGTTTCTTTTTCTGTTGGTGTTGTTTTTTGTTTGGGAGATAAATTATCTTTGGAATATATATCAGTCTGTAAAAAGCCAGCGGGCATACGTTGTACAAAAAGAGAAATATTGGGAAGGTGTAATCACACAACATCCTAATTTTCCTGACGCTTATTATCAAGCGGCGAGTTATGTCCTGAAACTTTCAGACAGTAAAAAAGCAGAAAAATTTCTTAACAAAGCGCTAATGCTTGATCCGAATTTTAAAGAGGCAATTGAATTAAAAAAAAGCTTGAATTAGAAGAGTTACACGACGCTTCAAGAAAACCGTGGACTTTAGTTCGCGGATGAATTGAAGGAAGTGAACATCTTTCCTTAGGGACGAAGCCCTGGCGTTCATGCCAGGGAAGATGTTATTCTCCTTTAGACGGTTCTTCCTTTGGTTTTTCAGAAGTCTCTTCAGTTTTCTCACCCTCGTCTGGTTTTTCTTCTCCCTCTTTTGCTTCCCCGCCTTCGGCGCCTTCGCCTGCTGTTTCTGCTGCTGCGACTTCTGCTGCTGCTTCTTCTGCCGCCGCTTCTGCTTCTGCTTCTTTTGTGACAAGCTCACCAATTTTGAACACTGTTTGGTCACCGTCTGTAATCATGGTAACACCGGTAGGCAAAGAAATATTTGAAACAAGAATACTTTGGTCGACCTCAGAAAGACTTTCTACATTTACTTCAATTTTTTCAGGAAGGTCTGTTGGAAGAGCTTCAATTTCAAGCTCGTTTATTAAGTGAAGAAGTAGCCCAATTTTATTGGTAACTGCTTGCGGTTCGCCAACTGCGACAACTGGAATTTTTGCCACAATTTTTTCTTTAAGATTTACTTTGAAGAAATCTGCATGAAGTGTGTCGCGGCTTTTTGGCTCAATTTGTACATTGTGGATAAGAACAGGAATTGTTTGTCCGTCGAAAGCAAGATCAACAAGTCCTGTTTCGTGAACCTCGTTAAAAACTTTTTTAAATTCTTTTACAGGAAGTTGAACCATTTGGGATTTGATGTCTTTTCCATAGATATTTCCCGGTAGTATTCCATCTCTGCGCAGCTTGCGTACTTGTTTTCCGCTGATTGTCCTTTTTTCAACTTTTAGATTTTCCCGCTTCATACGTAAGAAGTTATTATACTAAAGATACCAGAAAAAAACAAACTAAACAACATATTCACAGTTTGATTTTAATCCTTCTATACAGCCTTTCATAGTTAATAATCTACTTAAACTTTCCTTGACGTGTATTCTCAAAACGCCCTTGTAAGTGTTTTTATTAACATACTGTTTTTTTAATTGCGATTTTTGATAAAAAGTCTTTGTAAATTGAGCAAGGGGAATATTTGTGGTTTTTGACCAAAACTTTTTGATTAATGGCTCGCGCCCGATATGAGAAATATTCAAACTTAAACGTGGAGTTAGGTCTGATGTTTTAACTCCCAACATATAAAGCCAAGAAATATAAAATTTAACCATTTGCGGATCAGAATTGCAAAATCCTAAGCGGTGTTCGTGCTTATTTTTAAAACCTTCTGCCCAATAAAGCGCTACGCCCGCAATGAATAGTTCCCTTTTAGTCAGTTTTCCAATCTCGCTTTTTCCATGTTTTAGTAATTTTTGTTCTTTATGTGCTCTATTTTTCTTCTCTTTTGCCTGAGCGAACTTTCTTCCTTTTTGTAAAGCAAGCGCTGAACGCTTTTTCAGTTTATTTATGTTTTCTTCCGAAAGGGAAATATCTGTGATCCAACCTCTTAGCGTGGTTTTGGGAACAGTAAGCGCAACGACGATGTCATTAAGGGAAGCCCCGTTTATTCTTAACCTTCTTGCCTCATCCTTAATATGTGAATTATACTTCACAATTTTTAGTATAAATTTCTCTCCGCACCAAGTCAAGAAGATTTTATAGGTATCGCTGTGCGGTTGATAATTACATTTATTTTTGCTAATATAGGTATGCGGGGTAGTGTAAAGCTGCACACGAGGCTCAAAATGGGCTCCCTGATTTTATTTCAGGGTTAATTCAGCTATATCGGTGGAATCCTGCTAAGGGCTATACCGAGGTAACCACGTTTAGTTTATATAAATATGGACACCGTAGAGACTATACGCTGAAGTCCGATAAAAATCGGGCAAGATATAGTCCGACACTCCAAGTAATTGGAGCAACAGTATGCATAATCTTGTAGACAAGGTGCGATTCCTTGCCCCGCAACACAGTAGGAATAGATACATATAACTTCCTACAGCTTCACTAGTCAGTTATACATTCTTCATTATTTTAAACATAACTTTTTCTGGTATTATAAGGATGTGGAAAAAATAAAACCTTTACTTCTCTCTATTGTTGCAAACACACGTATTATTCGAATTGGAATCATTGTTTGGGTTTTTGCTCTGATTATTTTGGCGCTTTTTGTCTTTACCAGAACTAAAGAGACAAAACCAACTTCTTTTGCTCCAAAGCCTACTCAGACAAAAACAAATTTTCAAACTATTCCGCCTATAACATATTCTCAGCCGGAGACAATTTCCCAAGCAAAAAAACAACAAATATTTACGCTTTCAGGGGCAGCTGATGATATCCCAACACTTGATTCCGAAGAGCAAGCATTTCTTCCCCTAATCAACGCTTTTAGGGCTGAAATTGGAGCTCCCGCATTAAAAGTTTCGGTTAATCTTACAAAGGCTTCGCAATGGATGGCACGCGATCTTGCGCAAAGAGGTATCCTTTCACACACGGATTCTTTAGGACGCACTCCGCAAGAAAGGGTTGCTTTTTTTGGATACTCATATGTGCCTCTAGGTGAAAATGCAGCATGGGCAGGAGGAAGCGCGCAGGCTGTTTTTGACGGATGGAAAACCGGGTGTGATGATTTTGGAAGCGGATGTACATACACTCACCGAGAGCAAATGAAAAGTCCAGGAATGAGCGCCATAGGGATTGGCAGAGCTCAAGGTTCTACCGGCAACTGGTTTTGGGTGACTGATTTTGGCGCTGTTCTTGACCAAGAACTTCCGCAAGTCACCGCAACACCAACAACTACCCCTACAAGCCCTACTGCTACCCCGACTCCTACATCAGAACCAACCCAAATGCCAACGCCTACAGTAACTCCCGGCGGTCCAACAGAGACTCCAACCCCGACCGGAAATCCGACAGCAACTCCCACTCTAACGCCTGGCGGAACAGGAATAAAGATTACAATAAGTCTTCCTGGAATTGGCGGTACTGGTCAAGGAATAAATTCTAATCCTGTTCATAAAACAAGAGATGCAAATCTAAAACTTATAGATGTACAAAATAACGAAGTAAAAAGTGTGAGCGGAAAAGTTGATTGGGATTCTGTAAATTATAATTATTCAGGCGTAATGGATTTGGGCACTGGAGTTACAAGCGGAAAGTACATAGTTAAAATAAGAGTAGCAAATATGCTTTGGAAACAAATACCGGGAATTGCTACGGTAACTTCCGGAAGTACAGCAAATACAACGCTACCTGTAGAGCTTGTCGGTGGAGATACTGATAATGATAATCAGCTTACGTTGCAAGATTACAATACATTTATATACGATATTTTAAATTGCTATCTTACCGGTGGTAAAATTTGCGACGTTTTAGCAGTTGACTTAAATGATGACGGAAAGCTTGACGAAATAGATCTAAGTCTTCTCTATTCAGGATTTGCAAAAAGAAAAGGAGATTAAGGGTAAAGATTGTTGCAATAAATAATTTAGTCTAGAATAATAGTAAAGTGAATTTTAATAATAGTGTAAAAAATTTTCTACTATCTTCTTCCAAAAAAAGGCTTGCAAGTATTTTTTTGGGACTTGTTTTGGTTCTTTCAATTCCAATCACTATTTTACTTCTTGGACAGCAACAGGATTTAAGGCAACGAGCAAGTTCAGGTGAAGGGGGTTTGGATAATAAGAATATTCCAAAAGCAACCGGTTGGAAGACATATTCAGATTTATATCAAGCCAAACAAATAAAACACTTCACGGATATTTTGGAGTTAAGTATAAATTACGACGATAAATTGACTCCACCGCTTTCTGTCGAAAAGATAATAAAAAAGAATGGTTATATACCTACTACTTCTTTAGAAGATAAGGATTATAGTCTAGAGATAATTGATAAGAATAAAAATATTTTATATAAACTTCCTTTTTCGGTGCAAAAAGAAATACCGGCGGGTGAGCCTCTTCCAGGGCAAGAACATAATAATGCAGTACCGGTTTTATTTCATTCTGTAAAATTTATTATTGTCGTGCCATGGATAGATAAAGCTACAGAAATAAAAATTACTGATTCTGCCGGAGCAGTAATTTTAGTAAATACTTTAAAAAACATAGAATCAGTCAATAATCAACCATCTTTTCATTCTTTGGATTCGAATGAAAAAATACAAACTAATAAAAATAATCTCTTGAATTATTTCTACTTAGTAACACAGACTTCTTTTGCTCAGACACAAACAAAAAAATTAGACATTGTATTTATCGGTGATAAATACGCCGATCTTTCAATTTTTCACTCTGATGTGAACCGTCTTTCAGCAAATCTTCTAACGTTTGAACCATATAAAAGTCGTTCTTCCAATGTGCAGTTTTCATATGTAGACAATACGACTGATTTGGGGTGTGCGTTTCAAAATAATGATCCGGCAACAAGATTAATTTTATGTGATACAAGTAAAGCTACACAAATAGTAAATAACGCGGTAGTACCGTGGGATAAGATTTTTATCATTGTTAATACTCCCGTTTATGGAGGAAGCGGAGGAGATATAGGTGTAGGATTTAATGGAGCAGGTGGAGATTATTATTCTTATGCCCCCAATCTTTTTGTGCATGAATTCGCACATTCATTCGCAATTCTTGCTGACGAGTATGTTAACAATTACAATTTTTCTGATCAAACAAATTGTTATTCCGGTATTCCTCCAAATCCCAATTGGCAAGGAGTTGTCGATGCCTCAAGCTACTTTATAGGATGTGACATGTCCACCTGGTATAGATCAAGCGAGACAAGCATTATGAAAGATATCGGTATTTCTTATTTCAATCCCATTTCTCAAAAATATATCAACGAAAAGATTGATTTTTATACGACGATTCCGCCTACTCCAACACCTACAAATACCCCTACGCCCACGAATACGCCTACATCTACTCCTCCTGCTACAACAGCTACGCCGACCGTTACCAGTACTCCAACACCGAGTTCTACGCCTGTGCCAACGGGTCAAACAACCCCGACTACTACACCTGTTCCATCTTCTACTGCTACGCCCACTGTAAAACCTATAGAAACCGGAATTAAATTCACCGTCAGCCTTCCTGGAATTGTAGGTACGGGCAATGGAGGAAATCCTAATCCTGTTCATGCTTTCAGAAGTGCTGAAGTAAAAGTATTTAATGACCAAAATAATGAAGTAAAAACAGCAACAGGAATTTTAGATTTTGATTCCACAACATTTACTTTCAAGGGTGCAATTCTTATCGAGGGTCTTATAGCCGATTCATATATTGTAAAAATACGGGTTGAGAATTCATTGTGGAAAAGAATTCCGGGAATTGTAAATATTACAAGCGGTGTTGTTGCCAATACTCCTGCTGTAGAATTGGTAACAGGAGATATTCCTGATCGCGATAATGAGCTCAATTTGGCAGACTACAATATCATCATTGACTGTATTAACAGCCGTGGCAACTGCAATGAGAGCTTAAAGCGCTATGCTGATCTAAATGATGATGGAAAAGTTGACGAAGTTGATCTAAGCATTCTTTATGCAGGATTTTCGAATAGAAAAGGAGACTAGCACTCGCTGTTTAAGAGGGATTCACTCTTTAATTATTGAGATATTTATTTGCCGGTCTATCGCATAATTGGAGCGTGAAAATCTCTTTTCTTTAAGAATGCTTGGCCAGTTTTATTTTTATTCTGCGAAAACAATTGCTTCGCTTGCGTCAAAGTACCTGATTGTATGAACTACTTTTCTGATTGGAGAGATTTTAGATTCATAAGGTCCAAGAATATACAGCGCATTTTTATTTTGCTTTTTTTTTGACCAGTCTATTTTTCCAAACTCGAATTTATCAAATGCTTGTTTGTCTGAATTTTTTGTCCCACCAGCCGCAAGGTAAAGCTTTGGATCGTATCGTAGGTAAAAAAGAAAGAAGATATATGGTTGTTCGAGTTGGTTTGAAACATAAACATTCTTATATTTTGATTTATTTTGCTCTACAAAATTTACGGCGTGTTCGTAACCAAACTGCCAGAATCGAGAAGATTCAAGATTCATATGGGTAAAATAAAGCTGATAGTATTGAATGAAAGAAAATATTACAACTGCAAGAAAAATTGTTATTACAACGACTTGTTTTACCATGGAAAATCTTCTCAGAAAAACATAGGCTGTTTCTATTCCCAACGCAACCGCTATTTGTAATGATGGCAACCATATAAGAGTTCTTACTGCGTGGGGCACTTCCGAGGTAAATGCTGCGGGAATAGGAGCAAGTAAAAACCAGAGGAAAAAAACTTGTCTTGCTTTTTTGCTTGAGAAGAAAATAGAAATAATACCAAGCAGCATAAATGATAATTCCCATATGTACAACAGTCCGGTTGAAGGGGCATGATGACGATCGTTATCTCCAGTTATAAACATCCATCTCAGAGAAAAGTGAGATAGGTATCCATGCGCTATTTCAATAAGCCCCGCTGGAATTGGGGAAGCAAAAAGAGAGTATTGCACGGAAGATTTTTTTATAATGCTTTCTTTTTGTGATTTTTCTTGTTGAATATTAAAAATATTGGTTGCAGAATATCGTGCCGTAATTTTTTGGCTTTGGCCCTGTGTAAAAAGGGCTAAAAATGGTATTAGAAAGAACATGCCAACAATAATTGAAATTAGAAGATATTTTTTCTGCTTAAACAAATTTTTATAAAAAACAATGCTTAATCCCAAAAGAAATAATGGTACAAATAAACGGGGGCTATGGTATGCATTTATAGATAATCCATAAAATATAGCCGAGGCACTAAGAAAAATTGGCTTTCTTAGACCGAGCAAAAAGAAATAGAGACCCCAAATGCAAAGAGTTAACGCAATATTTGCTTCGAATGCTACGCGGGAAAATTGAATATGCCACGGAGAAATTGCAAAAAGCCCTGTTGCCAACAAACTTATATAGTTAATTCTCTTGGAAGTACTATTCTGTAAATTAAGCAATTGCCGGGTTAAAAAAAATGTTCCCATGACTGCCATTATTCCCATTAGGGCTGAGGGAAGACGCACCGAAAAAGCATTCAAGTCAAATATATAGATTGCTGGAATTGCAAGATATGCATACAGTGCGGGTTTATAATCGTCAAAAGACGTAAGTATTACTGGTAAAAAATTTCCGTACTCATCCCGTTCTGTAAGTAATATAGAATATGCATTATACCCCAGTGCAGCTTCGTCCCAGTCGGGACTTATCGGCACCCCGCCCAAATGATATAGACGAAGAAATGAGGCAATACCAACAATAATTACTAAAAGAAATATTATTCGTTTCATTCTTTAGGTGTCAGAAAAACGCTTATTTGGAAATTTTTGTCAGGTGCGCTACTTAAAAATGCGGCAAGGAAATATTTAGGAACTGTTATAAGAGGTTGAATATAGACAGTTGAAAGTTTGTATTTTTTTGGAGGCTCATTTAAAAAAACATAACTGTCAAAAGTAGTTGTGTTGTTTTGGTCAATATACTTTTTAGCAAGATTTTCTCTTTTTGTGAGAAATATCCAGTAAAGAGAAATGTCTTGGCCGTACGTTGCGTCTGTTACGATAATTTTTTGTTGCGGCTCCAATTTTTTATCAACAAACTCAAAAGCTTTTTGATAATCGGTGTAATAATCTGGCACTGTGATCCCAGGATTAGTAAAAAAGAAGTAATTGAAACGCCCCATAAAATAAGCGGATACAATAATAACTCCTATTAAAAATGCTTGTCTAAATCTATAGGGGAATCCTTCCCAGGCATAAAAAAATCCATAAGTTTCAATTGTTACAACTGGTACTAGTATCAATACTATGCGTATAGCATCGGGTTGGCTATTTTGAATAGATTGAGGCACCACTATTGATGCGATAAAGATTATTAATAGACCTAAAATCTTTCTATTATTTTTAAATAAAAAAATACTGCCTGCAATAAGAAATATCAATTCAAGCGGATTAAGGAGCCCAGCGTATTGAGAAATGTATCCAGTATTATAGCCCCATCTGATAAAAATGCTTTCAGGCTCAAGATAGTTGGTGATATTTTTAAGATAAAGTTTTGCATCTTCGATGGACGAATCGTTGAGTACTTTGGACTGTAGTGTATTACCGGCTTTTTCTATCCTGTTACTTGCTTTTTGTATATTAAATGTGAAATTTTCAGAATTTACGCGATCGATTTGGATTTGATAAGTGTAAACGTGTGGAAGAATTGGAATGAGAAGAAAAGTTGATAAAAGCAGCGATGTTGTTAAACGTAAAGCGGAGTGTTTTAAGCGAGTAAAAAAAATAATTAATATGCAAATAACAACTGCTGTTGATGGAATGAAGAAAAGATAATCAGAGTAGATTGCCACTACAAATGGTAAGGGCCAGAAAAATACCAACCTTTTGTATTTTGTAATTTTTAGACTGATAAATAACCCTAACAAAAAAAAGAAGAGTCCCAAATTTACACCTGTATCTATTCTTGATACCTGAATATACCAAGGAGAAAAAGCAAAAAAGAGTGTAGAGACAAGTGGAAAAAGATATCTTTTTTTTGAAGGTTTGGTATTTTTGTAGATTAGAGTATAAGCTTGCCTTACAACGAAATAAAACAATATGATCATTGCGGTTCCTGCAAGAACAGACGGAAACCTAACTCCAAAAGGAGTAAGACCAAATACTTTTATGAAGGGGGTGGTAAATAGTATTGACAGGGGGGCAATTAAGTGGGTATCTATAAAACCAAAGCTATGGGAAAAAAGTGAAAAAGTTTCATTTATTTTTGAGTCGTTAAGAACTTGTGATGCAAGTCCGATTTTTAACTCTTTTTGCAACAATACTGGGGGTATTTGCGAAAGACTGGCGAGACGAAACCACAACGAAGAGAGGAGAACTAAAAGAAGTATCACAACACGCATTGTGGTAAAAAGCATATTATAAATGGATTATAACATGTCACTAAGTAAGAACATGGAAAGTTTTTAGATCTTCTTTTGGATTCAAAATAACGCAAAAATTCTTAACACCATTAATACTACGGATGGGTCTCCAGCTTTTAATGTCGTACAGCTTCAAAAAACTGAGTGAGCATGTTTATTAGAAAAAAAGGTCCCACCATTTTTTCCAATTAGGACGCAAATCTTGTTTTATCACATGATTTGTAGTAGCAGGTTGTGAGGCAAAAATAATATGTTCTCCTGTTCTTACGAGTCCAAGCTTTCTGCGGGCTTGAGCCTCAATAAATTCATTTGTTTGGGCGTATTTAAGCTGTTCTTCAAGAAATATTTTTCTTTTTTGCTGTTCTTTTAATTGTGAGGTTAATTGTCCTGTAACGCTTTCTGTTGTTAGCTTTTTATATATTGAAAAAGTCAAGTTTTTTACAAAAATTAAAAGTATAAAAATTATAAGAATTAGTACCAGTTTTTTCATTAGTTGTTGACAAACCGCATCCAGCTTGATATTATAGGACGACAATTATGCCAGACACATTACCCATTAAGGATGCCCACTTAAAATTTCAAGACTTTTTGAAATCAAAAAACAAAGCATCCGCTACAATTTTAGCATACGGAAAAGATATAAGCCAATTAATAACTTTTCTTGAGGAGCTTGAAAAAAAGCACGTCAGCGAAGTGACAAGCGGAGATATACAGGCATTTATGGCTCAATTAAGCACAAAAGGGTATACTCCTAAATCTATTTCCAGAAAGCTTAATTCAACGCGTACTTTCTATCGTTATTTAAAGGTAAACGAGTATATTACTGATGACCCGTCGCTTGTTGTTCAGCACCCGAAGTATGAGCTTAATCCTCCGCGTATTCTTTCACCTCTTGAATATAGAGCTCTTCGTGATTCAGCTTCGTCTGACCCGCGAATTTACGCTGTAATTGAAGTTTTGCTTCAAACAGGAATTAGAATCGGTGAGCTTGCAAATTTAAGAATGGAAGAGGTAAAGGATAATTCTCTTTTTATTCGTGTTTATGAAGGACACGCAGCTCGGGAAGTGCCATTAAATAAAAGAGCAAAAGACGCGCTTAAGCGCTATTTTGATTCGCGTCCAAAAACAGAAAATGATCATGTATTTATTACAAAAACTGGAAAGCCTTTTCTTGTAAGAAACATAAGAGACGCAATTGAACGTTACTTTAAAAAAGCAGGTGTTGAAAATGCAAAAATAAATGATCTCCGTCATACTTTTGTTGCCCATCATCTAAGGCAAGGAGTTTCAATTGTTTTTCTCTCAAAGATTCTGGGACACAAACGTCTTTCTTCAACAGAGCGATATCTACAGTACGTAAAAGACACCAAAAACGGCGAAAGCACAACTCTTCTGGAACTCTAAATATTCCCCTTGAAAAAAGGTATCCTTGATTTGTATGGTTATTCTGTGGCATGATAAAAATGTATGGAAAAAGATGCGCAGAATTCCAACGTGGAAAACCAAACAAGAGACGTAAGAACTCTTCTTTCTTGGAGCGCTCCGGGAAGACCATATCGCGCGCGGGGAAAACAATTTTACCTTTCAATCCTTCTTATTGTGCTTTTTGTTGAAGCAATACTTTTCCTTTTTTCAGAATACCAGCTTATGGTAGTTGTTTTGGCTCTTGCATTTCTTTCTGTAGTTTTATCTTCTGTCCCTCCAAAAAATTTCCACTATAAAATCACAACAGAAGGTGTAAAAGTGGAAGATTATTTTTATATTTGGTCAGAGCTTTATGATTTCTTTTTCAAAAGAATAGAGGGTACGGATGTTTTGATAATAAGAACAGAAGCATTTCTTCCTGGAGAATTAAAACTTTCACTCGGGGTTTTGACTCGCGACCACGTGCGCCAGACTGTTGTAAATTATTTACCATATAGAGAATTTGTAAAACCGACTTTTATGGAAAATGCTGCTGATTGGCTTTCAAGAAATTTTCCTCTTGAAAATCTGCATTAAATTTGCTTAAGGCCCCTAAATCCTCTAAAATACGACTAGTTCGAAGAAAGTTCAAGTCTTGCTCTCGTAGTTCAACGGATAGAATGGGGGATTGCGGATCCCCTGATGCGGGTTCGATTCCCACCGGGAGCGCAGCGTAAGAAATCAAAGATTTCAACGCTGCTGGAACGTAAAAATTTCAGAGGAAATTTTGTACGTTCTGCCCATTATGTATTACGTATACATATTAAAAAGCGAAAAAGATAAAAGTTTATATACTGGTTATACAAAGGACTTAAAGAAAAGATACAAGGAGCATAATAACGGTTTGTCAAAAGCAACAAAATCAAGACGTCCATATCAATTAATATTTTATGAAGCATTTGTAAACATGAAAGATGCGAAGAAACGCGAAGAGTATTTAAAAAGCGGGTGGGGTTTAAGAAGTATTAAAAAGATGCTTGTTAATACCTTGTGAAATGTGGAGGGTTAGCCAAGTGGTTTACGGCGCAAGTTTCGAAAACTTGTTCCCTTTTGGGAAACACAGGTTCGAATCCTGTACCCTCCGCAGATGCCCTTGTAGTTCAATGGATAGAATGGGGGATTCCGGATCCCTTGATGTGGGTTCGATTCCCACCAAGGGCGCAGTATTGACACAGAGAATAAATCAACATAAAATGCTCCAATGAAAATAGAATGCGGAGTAAGACATAGTCAAGCTGAAATAACAGACGACGGAGTGATGCCTGAAAGACTAATATACAAAAATTTCGGAGAAGATGTTTCAATAGGTCAAGTTTTTTCTACGGCAGAAGTTGTAATAGACTGCTCTAAGTGTCCTTTCTCAGAGACACTGAAAGCAACAGTTATCGGTATAAGCCCTGCTTTTCAAGCAATTAAAGCTGTTGAAAGTGAAGCAGAGCAAAAAGTTGAGACAATAAAAAAAGATTGCATGCTATGAAATTTGAATTTTCAGCAGGTGGAGTTGTTTACAGTAAGGATAATGGTGGCCTAAAAATTCTTGTCTGCCAACATTCTATGCATCATGGATGGGTTTTCCCGAAAGGAATAATTGGAGACAATGTAAAAGATGAGAAAAAAGAAGCAACAGCAGTACGTGAAGTAGAAGAAGAAACAGGCGCAAAAGGAGAGATTGTGGTAGAGCTTGCACCGGTTATCTACTGGTATCAATTCAAAAACGAAAAAATAAAAAAGACCGTTTATTATTTTGTTATGAAATATGCGGGAGGAGACATAACAAAGCACGACCATGAGATGGAAGCAGTAGAGTGGCTTCCAACAGATAAAGTCCTTGAAAAACTCACGTACAAGAGCGATAAAGAGGTTTTTAAGCAAGCATTCCCGATTATCATGAAGCTTGCAAACTCTTAAATCTTAAATCATAATTCAAGATTATAGCCCGGAGGAGTCGCATTGAGCCTCTTCGGCTCATCCGCACTTTGCGGATGATCATGGCTCATCCGCCGATGAGGCGGAAGCGGTAACAATGTATTACTTTTACGTATTGCAGTTCGATAAAAATAAAAAGTTATATTACGGTTTTAGCAGTGATTTAAAAAGAAGAATTCGGGATCATAAGTCTAAACAGAGCGATTTCACAGCTAGAAACGGATCGTTTAAATTAATCTTTTACGAAGCGTACTTGCATAAAAAAGATGCTATGCAAGCAGAGCGATATTTTAAAACAGGTTATGGAAGAGAAGTTCTGCGAGAAAAATTAAAACATTTCTTTGGAGGAGTCGCATAGCGGCCTATTGCACGCGCTTGGAAAGCGCGCGAGAGCAATCTCACGCGGGTTCAAATCCCGCCTCCTCCGCAACGTACAAAATCAAAGATTTTTACGTTGCTGAAACGTTTAATTTTCAAAAAAAATTATTACGTTTCGCCTCTGCATCACAAAAAGTTTGAATCTATGAAATTATTTTTTCCTAAACCTTTGAAGTAGGGGAATGTGGATGGAAGACTCTTTTATTTGATGATAGTCTTCTCTTTTAAAAATTATCTTAAATCTGTCTTTGAACATAAGACCTTGTACTATTCCACCAAGTATAATTCCGTGTAGAATATCCGAGTGTAAAAAGTTTTGCAAGAAAAGATAAAATGGAGTCAAAATAATCCAATGGTGAAAATGGAAAACTCTATTTCTAGCCGAAATATTTACGCGGGGAAATATCTGAAAATTTTTGATTTTTTTCTCCGGAAGCTTTTTGTTGATACGCGACCCAGGATGAGTTGTTAGGGTAAAAAGCAAAAACCCGATAAAAATACCAAATAAGATACCAAACATAGATTTGAGAATAAATACCTCTTTTAACAAAAGTAATTATAGCATATTAACGAGTTTTCATAATTTTTCCACATAGTCTTTATTTGTGATAAAATAACCGTTGTTGGCCAGGGTAGCTCAGTTGGTTAGAGCACAGGATTCATATCCCTGAGGTCGAGAGTTCGATCCTCTCCCCTGGTACTAAAAAAATAATTTTCAATTATTTAATGAACAACCGTCCTATTGGTATTTTTGATTCAGGTGTAGGGGGACTTTCGGTCCTTGAAGAACTTCAGAAATTGCTTCCGGTGGAGACATTTATATTTGTAGCAGATCAAGAGCATGTTCCTTATGGCGGAAAAACAAAAGAGGAGATTGAGATTTTAACAGATAAAATTTTAAGCTTTTTTGTTTCAAAGAATGTTAAAGCGGTTGTTATTGCATGTAATACAGCAACGGTTTATGCAATTGACTATTTAAGACAAAAATATAAAATTCCGATAATCGGAACAGTGCCTGTTATAAAAACAATCGCTTCTATTTCAAAAACCAAAAAAACAGCTGTTTTTTCCACTCCCGCAACAGCAAAAAGCGACTATCTTTCAAGTTTGATAAAGAAATTTGCGGATGGAGTAAAAGTTTTTAAAGTAGGAGGAACAGGACTAGAGGAATTAATTGAAGAGGGAAAACTTGAAGATTTGAAAACAGATAAAGTTCTTCGTGAATCGCTTGAGCCGCTACTTAAGAAAAATGTTGATGCAATAGCTCTTGGATGCACGCATTACCCGTTCCTTCGGGCAAAAATACAGAAAATAGTTGGTCCAAATGTTGCGGTTGTCGATTCAGGAGGTGCTGTTGGAAGACGAACAAAAACAATTCTTGAAAACAATGGGATTTTGGCAAGTAAAAAAAATAAAGATATGTTTTTTACAACAGGAAATAAAGAAAAATTTAGAAAGGTTTCTGAAAAGTTATTACAAAAAAAACTGCCCACTGTTTTTAAAATACGTCTATAATAGAAAATAATGAAAAGCTTGGAAAACAAAAAAATTGCCATTTTAGGTTTTGCAATGGAGGGGGAAAGCAGCGCTGCATTTCTTTTGAAAAAAGGAGCTGAAGTTTTTGTTTTTGATCCGCGTGCAAAAGAAAAGTTTGACGAAGAAAAAATAGGTACGTTTGAGAAAAAAGGAACGGTTTTTCAATTTGGAGAATATCCTGAAAATTTCAGTTCTTTTGATTTAATTCTAAGAACTCCAGGAATCAGAGTTTTTTCAGAAATAATACAAAAAGCGCTTTCTCAAAATGCAATTGTTACGTCACACACACAACTTTTTTTGGAGCTTTGTCCGTGTCCTGTAATTGGTGTGTCGGGAACAAAAGGAAAAGGTACAACATCAACTCTTATTTTTGAGATGTTAAAACAACAAGGAGTTGACGCGTATTTGGGAGGAAATATTGGAATACCACCTCTTGATTTTTTTGACAGCCTGACTCCCGATTCAAGGGTTGTTTTGGAAATGTCCAGTTTTCAGCTTCAGGATATTAAAAAAAGCCCCCATATTGCAGTGCTTCTAATGCTTGTTCCGGAGCACCTTGACTACCATAAAGACATGGAAGAATATTTGGAAGCAAAACGGAATATGCTTAAATTCCAAACGGAAAAAGATTTTGCAATTTTAAATATCGATTACCCCGCTACCCGCGAGTCGGATTTGTTTACTGACGCAAAAGTCTTTCATGTCAGTCGGGAAGACGAAGTTGGGGAAGGGTGCTTTGTAAGAGATGACAAGGTTTGGTTAAGGCTTAACGGGGTTGAAAAAAAAATAATTGATGTATCTGAAATTCTTCTTCCCGGAAAACACAACTGGGAAAATGTTTGTGCCGCAACGCTTGCTGCCAGTCTTTCAGGTGTTAATGCTGAGAATATAAAAAAAGTTCTTAAAACTTTTAAAGGACTTCCTCACAGGCTTGAATTGGTTTCCACAATTAAAGGAGTCAGATATTATGATGACTCGTTTTCAACTACGCCGCAGACGGCAATTGCTGCAATTCAAGCATTTTCTGAGCCTAAAATTCTAATTCTTGGGGGTTCAAGCAAGAATAGCGACTTTAAAGAGTTGGGAGAAATTATTTCCGAGAACGAAAGCATAAAAGCAATTATCGGAATCGGATTAGAATGGAGTCGAATAAAAGCGGAACTCAAAACTAATAACTCAAAACTAAAAATTATCGAAAACTGTTTTAATATGGAAGAAATCGTAAGTGAGGCTTCAAAAATAGCTGAAATTGGGGATATCGTTCTTCTGTCGCCCGCCTGCGCTTCTTTTGGGATGTTTGAAAACTACAAGGATAGAGGAGATAAGTTTAAAAAAGAAGTTTTGAATTTGGTTTTATAAATTGAGGTTTAGATAAAACTGTGGTATAATAACTAAAGATTATGAAATTTACGAAATCTTATTGGCATTACGAAATGATCTAACTTCGGTTGGGGGTTTTGTAGTGCACTGATTTCATACAAATAAAATAATTTAAGACTCGCCAACCGGCGAGTTTTTTTTGTGCCTGCACTGACGCAGGAAGTGGAAATTATGAAAAAATTTAGTCAAAAAACAATTGGAATAATAGGAGGAATGGGGCCTCAAGCATCAGCAAAGCTTGTACAGGTTGTAATTGATATGGCGGCACGTGATTTTGGCGCCAAAAATGACGATGAATTTCCGGAGATTATATTAAATTCTGTTAGGGTTCCAAATTTTATTTCAAACAGGAAAAATGTAAAAATTGTTCAAAATAGATTAATAAAAACGGTTAAAAGTATGGAGATTTTTAAGCCTTCATGTTTTGCTATAGCATGTAATACGGCTCATATATTGGTAAAAGATTTACAAACCGAAACATCCGTTCCTTTCATTTCAATAATTGATGCAGTCACAAAAGCAGTAGGTGATGCAAAAATTAAAAGAATTGGGTTGTTAGGAACGCCTATTACAATAAGTTCGGGTTTATACAAGAATGCTTTAGCAAAACGAAAAATAAAAGTGATTACGCCTTCAAAAAAAGACAGAATAATCGTAGAGAATGTTATTCGGAATGTGTTATCCGGTGGGGGAAGCAATGTAGATGCTCAAAGATTAATGTTTGTCGCAGAATCTTTGAGGAAAAGAGGCGCGCAGGGTATTATTTTGGGATGTACAGAATTGCCTTTGATTTTCCCAAAAGATTTTGTTATTCCCGTCTTTGATTCGATTGAAATTCTTGCGAGAGCGCTGTTGAAAAATGTAAATTAATGAAAAATATAAAATCAATTATCGAGATTTTGGGAAATAATAAGCCAAGAATTGCGCTTATTGCGTGTATGCACGGCAACGAAAGAGCGGGGTTAGAGATTTTTAAACTTTTAAGGAAAAGAGGTTTAAAGGTTCCTGTTAAGCTTATAATTGCAAATCAGTATGCACTAAAGAAAAATAAAAGATTTTTAAAATCGGATTTGAACAGGGTTTTTCCGGGAAAGAAAAATGGAAATCTCGAAGAAAAGCTTGCTTATGAAATAACGCAGGAAATTGTTGGCATGGATTATGTAATTGACCTTCATTCATGTAGTGTTGAATCTCTCCCGTTTGCAATAGTAAGAAACAAGAAAACACTTTCTAAGGCTTTTGGAACAAATCTTAAACATTACGTTTTATATCCTCTTCAAAAACAGGGAGGAGCATCAGCCATTGACTTCGCAAATTACGGAATAGGACTTGAACTTGGTAAGCATGACAGAAAGAAAACTATAAAAGATGGATTTACTGCTGTGGTAAAATTGTTACGATCAATAGAGTTAAATATTCAGAAATCGAAACCAACAGGGGCAAGCATATTTAAAATAACGGGAAGCATCTATAAAAATAAAAATTTTAAGATGAATTCAAAAATCGTAAATTTTTCAAAAGTCAAAAAAGGCGAACCTATCGCATATGAAAAAGAAAAAACAATCAGGGCAGAAAAAGAATTCTACCCAATTTTATACGGAGAAAATTCATATAAGAATATATTGTGTTTAAAAGCGAAGGAGGTTGTATAATAAAACATATGAAAAAAAGATTGATGACAGGATTTACACCGACAGGAAAGCTACACTTGGGGCATTATGTCGGTAATTTGGAAAATCTACTCAAGCTTAAAAGCGAATATGATGCATTTCTTATTTTGGCCGATGTTCATGCATTAGGAACACCATCGTTTTCCAACTTAAGATATGCGGAAATTCAGGGTTATACCATAGACGTGACAAGGGATTTATTATCTGTTGGTCTTTCCGAAGACGAAGTGACGTATTATGTTGAATCGGAAATTCCGGAAATATATGAATTGGCAGCTTTGTTTAGCATGTATGTAAGTCATAATAGGGCTTTAAGAAATCCGACAATAAAAGATGAAATTAAAGTAAAAGAATTAGGGGATCAATTTAGTCTTGGATTCGTAAATTACCCCATGTATCAAGCAGCGGATATATTGTGTGTTAAGGGTGAAATGGTACCGGTTGGAAAGGATCAGGAGGCTCATTTAGAGCAAGCAAGAGAAATATCTAAAACCTTTAATATGATTGGGAAGAACAATAACTTTCCGGAAATTAAAACTCTTATTGGAAGAGTCGGAAAACTGATCGGTACTGACGGAAATCCAAAAATGAGCAAAAGTTTGGGAAATACAATTTTTCTCTCTGCATCCCCCGAAGAGGTCGAAAAAAAAGTTATGAATATGTATACAGATCCGAAAAGAATTCATTCAACAGATCCCGGAACAGTTGAAGGAAATCCTCTTTTTATATATCTTGACGCATTTTCCGCAGAAGTTCATAAAAACCAAATAGAACAATATAAAGAATTGTATAAAGAGGGAAAAGTAGGAGATGTGGAATTGAAAAAATATTTAATTTCTGTTCTTAACGAATTTCTTGAGCCTATTAGGGAAAGAAGAAAGCAATATGATGATGCAAAAGTTCTAGATATATTAAAAAAAGGAACAGAAAAAGCAAGAGAAGAAGCAAAAAATACATTACGTGAAGTAAAAGAAACCCTCAAACTTATTTACTAAAATACTCTTATGAAGCAGGCGCATATTTTTGTCTCGGGTTTTGTTCAGGGAGTAGGTTACCGCCGATTTATTAGATATCATGCAAAAAAACTTGGAGTAACAGGTTTTATAAGAAATTTACCCGATGATAGAGTAGAGGCGGTTTTGCAGAGTGAAGAAGAAGCTCTTAAAAAACTAATGCATATTTGTAACAGAGGCCCTTTTCTTTCGGAAGTAAAAAATGTTGCCGTAGAGTGGGAGATTGTTGAAGAAAAATACACAGAATTTAAAATTTTAAAATATTTGTAATTATGAAAAAATTGCCTTTAAAACTCATCAGGTTGTACCAAAAAACATCAAAATTGCAAAAACCTATTAACCAGGCATTATTCCATACAGATAAAATTTGTCGTTTTGAGCCTTCTTGCTCAGAATATACGTATCAAGCAATTGAAAAATACGGGACAGTAAAAGGTACGCTTTTAGGTCTTAAAAGAATTGCCCGTTGTAATCCTCTATCCCGCGGAGGCCACGACCCCCTAACCTAAATCAAAAATCTTCTCTTTGGGCTGTATTCTATGAACGATCGCAACCCCTCTAGGGTTTCAGATGCAGATCAAACACCTCCTGAGGCGTTTTAAAGTTGAGACGTTTCCGAGGTCTGTTATTTAACTCCCACTCAACGTCTTTTAGCT
>Ga0210006_1000390_pt1 | contig 35138 bp, 40 predicted proteins | sample CryGey02umfilter_2_FD_185452 | JGI IMG/M metagenome (GOLD analysis project Ga0210006, IMG submission 185452) | Groundwater microbial communities from aquifer in Utah, USA - Crystal Geyser 4/10/14 0.2 um filter (SPAdes) (version 3) | ecosystem: Environmental > Aquatic > Deep subsurface >... | reverse complement strand
TCACAGCATCCATGACTTTGCTAATCTGGCTTTTGATATTACCAGGGACTTCTGTAAAAGCTTTACTAAAATATTCTTCGATAGTCAGATTCAAATCATCTTTGGCAATCATCTGTTCAGCAGTACCAATAGTAGCGTCATTGTTTATGAAAACATTGCCTGTATTTGGTTTTATTTCACCTTTTATTAGTTTGAAAAGTGTACTTTTGCCAGCACCATTTTGTCCCATTAGAGTCAACTTAGCACTTTTACGTATTGAAAAACTAACCTCATCTAAAACAGGTTTTCTCTCTGCATATTCAAAGCAGACATTGTCAAAACGTAGGATTACTTCTTCGGCCATAATAATTTTTATAAAAATTTGAGTTAGCGGACATATAATCTCATATTTTAGCGCTTTTGTCAATCTATATATTAGCTAAATAGTAAATTCTGGAGTATAATAACAATATAGTAAGTATATTTTTATTCACAAACTTAACTATAATAATATGCTCAAAGAATACAAAGACTATTTCAAAGACAATCCAAAAGGCTTGTGGTTCAAGCGCAAGCTCTATGGCTGGGGTTGGACACCTGTCAAATGGCAAGGTTGGCTGGTTACTTTAGCTTTTATTGTTTTTATCCTCTGGACAGCTTCAACTTTGAGTCCTACGCCTACTTTAAATGAACTAGACTGGTTTTTTGCCAAGATAGCTGTAGCTATTTTCTTACTTATTTTCATTGCTTACAAAAAAGGTGAAAAACCACGTTGGCAGTGGGGTGTACCAAAAAAAGATGATTCAGCACAAAATCCTGAACAAAATAAGAAATAAAACTTATCCACTATAAATCATACTATTTTAGTTTGCATTTTAGTAGTTCGTATTGTATAATAAAATAACTTTACATAGTAAAGTTATTTTATTTTTAATACATAAATATATGAATACAGATATTTACAAAAATACGGTTCCCCTCTTTTCAGTAATGCTAGAAAATCTATATCAAATTTTAGAAAAGGCCGAAAAATATTCAACTGAAAAAATGACAGCTGACAAAAAACCTTCTGAAGATTTTTTGTTAAATTATCGTCTTTTCCCTGATATGTTTCCTTTTATTATGCAAGTCCAAATTGCTTGTGACAATGCAAAGGGTGCTACTGCTCGCCTAGCAGGAATAGACATTCCAAAATTTGAAGACAATGAAAAAACTTTTGCAGAATTGAAAACAAGAGTACAAAAAACCAAAGAATTTGTCGATAATATCAAAGAAGAACAATTCGCCAAAGCTGATACTAGAAAAATAGAATTGCCTTATGTACCAGGCAAACATCTACTCGGTGATGAATATATCAAACGCTATGCTGTACCAAACTTCTTGTTTCACCTAGCAACAGCCTACAACATCTTACGCCACAACGGTTTAGAAATTGGCAAAGGTGATTATATTGGAAAATTGAATTGGATTGAAAACTAACTAGAAAAAAATACCAATTCCAAGCTGGTATTTTTACTTCCAAAATATCTGTGCTATAATAAAATAACTATGAAAAAAATTCTGCCACAAATTATTTCATCTTTTATCATATTATTTTTTGTTTTGTCCTGCTCTGGCACAGGTTTTTTGATGTCTCTAGAAAATAACCAACATATAAATGAACATAGTTGTTGCAGTCTTAATAATTCTTTGGGGGTAAGCCAAGGAAGTATGCACAACAACTTACTTTTTTTACATAGCACTGAACAATCTGCCCTACTTCTAACAACTTTAATAGCATTAACAATCTCAGTCTTTTTCTTTTATAAAAATATACTTGCTTTATCAAACTTATTATATTTTTATTTCAAAAAATATTTAGACTATTGGCAAAGGCAAGCACGATATTTTTCTCTCCTCCTCCAAAGATTATTTTCTCTGGGACTACTACATACCAAAACTTGGTAAATAATTTATTTAAAAAAGTTACTCTGTTTTTTGAGTGGCTTTTTTGTTTTTTATTAATTATCTAAATTATCAAAAATATGGATGAACAAAATACACAAAAAAGTATCTTTGAAGTAATGAACCCAAAACAAACCTTCGAATTTGGTTTGGTTGGAGGTGTTATGCTTCTTTGTACTATCGGATTTTTTATTTTAATTGGTATCTTTTTGAAAGGTACCAATGGAGCTAGTGTTACCTATGATACTAGCGACAACAACATAGCTGTTAATACGGCTGGGGCTGATACAGCTATTGCTAATCCTGAAGCTCCAGCCAACATTACTTTAGCCGCAGTCACTGATCAAGATTATATCCGTGGTGCCAAAGATGCACCAATCACTATTGTTGAATATTCTGATCCTGAATGTCCTTTTTGTAAACGTTTCCACCAAACTATGCAAGAAGTTATGAAAGAATATGATGGCAAAGTAAACTGGGTTTATAGACAATTTCCCCTTGTTAGTCTCCACTCCAAAGCTCCCAAAGAAGCCGAGGCTATAGAATGTGCCGGCGACTTGGGTGGTAATGCCAAACACTGGGATTATCTAGATAAGCTTTTTGAAATCACACCTTCCAATAATGGACTTGATTTGGCTCAGTTACCAAAGATTGCAACTGGCATTGGACTAAACAAAACAAAATTCGAAGATTGTCTAAACTCTGGCAAATTCACCAATAAAATCCAAAAATCAACTGCGGAAGCTCAAGCAGCTGGGGCTCAAGGAACTCCTTATTCTATTATGCTTGTGGGTGATCAAAAAATTGTTATCAATGGTGCTCAACCACTATCACAAATCAAAAGCATGATAGATAGTGCTCTTCAACAATTATAATTTTATCCACTGTTTATTTTTTAAATAAATGGGATTATAATAAAAAAGATAACTCTTAATAAAAAAATATGAAAAAAACATTTTCTTCGATGTTGATTGCTGGATTTATGCTGTTGACTTTCGTTGCCACACCAAATCTTGTGTATACAGCTTCTAGCACGGAATCAAATGAAAATTTTAGTGAAGCAAAAAATATAATTGATCAAAAAATTTCTTGTGATAAATTGACAGATGGACAATTAGAAAAAATTGGTGATTATTATATGGAACAAGTTCACCCAGGAGATGCGCACGAACAAATGGATGAAATGATTGGTGGTGAAGAATCTGACACACTAACCCAAATGCATATCTTGATGGCTAGACGTTGGTATTGTCAAGATTCAGTTGGTGTTGGCATGATGGGATATCTAAATGGAAATGCAAATAACACTCAAAATTATAGTGGTGGAATGATGGGTGGAAATTGGAATAATAATCAAGCTTATAGTGCTAAAACAAATTCTAATTATTATCCAGGATCTATGATGAGCTATGGAAACATTTGGAATTCAACAACCCTAAACAACATTCTTCCATCTATACTACATATTCTTACTATAATCTTCTTTGGATTTGGTATTGCAGCGCTCACAAAATACTTGCTCAAAAAATAATACACTTCTAAAAACCTAAAATATGAAAAATAAAAATAATAAATTTTGGATTATTTTTGCTATACTGATTTTTGCAATTTTGTTTATTTTAGTTATCAAAAATAACATGACCATACCAGATCCAATCATAAATAATGATTTAGAAAAAGCTCCTAAGACTTCTGATTTAGTCATTAATATGAAAGCAGCCCGACTACAAAAACTACCACAAGAAGGTAGCGTGACTCACAATCATGGACACATAGATCTTATAATAAATGGGGAATCAATAGATATTCCAGAAGGAATTGGAATTGGCAGTAATTTCATCTCCCCTATCCATACTCATGACGAAGCTAATATCTTGCATGTTGAGTCTCCTTATAGAAAAAACTATACACTCGGACAATTCTTCACTGAGTGGGGTGTGACTCTTGATAACAATTGTGTAGCCAATTATTGTACTGATGATAATAACAAGTTACTTGTCTATACCAATGGCAAACAAATTACTGATCCAGAAAAATATATCTTGAAACAATATGACGAAATAGAAATCTGGTATGGAAACAAAAATGATACTCCAGAAGTAATTTCATCTTTTGATTTTCCTTCTGATTTGTAAATCAAAGACATACAACAAAAAAACCGCCCAATAAAAGCGGTTTTTTTGTCTAAAAAAGTTAATCACAAAGTATCATTGATATTTTAGCAATTTTATGCTAGAGTGCAGACACTTAATTCATTTAGATAATTACATATATCTATGAAAAAAATTTTATCTTTCAGTGCTATATTAGCAACAGTTGTGTTGCTCGGTGCAGGTTGTAATATAAATGGCCAAATTACACCCGTAACATCTGACAATACAAGTACTACTCCACCAGGAGAAAATGCTGTTACAGAAACAGCTGGTACACAATCCGAAAATACACAAAATACTAATAGCAATAATAATACTACTACCACAAATACAGCAACTTCAATTACTTATACCAATCCGGCTCATCACTTCACACTAACTTTACCTGCAACATGGACAGGTTATACTGTAAAAACTACAGAAAACGACGAAGGTGGTACTAGTGTTTGGTTTGGTCTACCTGGTTGGGATGACATGTTTGTAGTAAGTGTTTATCCTACAGAATTGACAATACACCCAAATACTAGATATTACGGTACTGACGGACAAGTTTATTACTACGGTAGTCAATCTCAATATATAAAAATTGATTCTCTTCAACCAAGATGGGATGAAATTGGCACTATCTTGAATTCTTTCACTGTTGCTAATTTGACAACTCCAACAGCAGAAACAACAAGTCCAATTACTTACACCAATCCAGAATTTCACTTCACACTAACTTTACCTGCAACATGGACAGGTTATACTGTAAAAACTACAGAAAACGACGAAGGTGGTACTAGTGTTTGGTTTGGTTTTACAGGCTGGGATGATATTCTTGCTGTAAGTGTCTATCCTACAAAATTGTCAGAACATCCAAATACTAGATATTATGGTACTGACGGACAAGTTTATTATTATGGCGCACAATCTCAATATATAAAAATTGATTCTTTGGAAGCACGTTGGAATGACGCTAGTCAAATATTAAGTTCATTTGATGTTGCAAACCTTGACCAACAAACTGATCAATAAAAATATTAAACAACAAAAACCACCGTCATCACGGTGGTTTTTTTTATATCAAAAAGAACTCTGACGGTGAGATGGAAACATATCTTTTCTCATCTCACCGTTCAGCCCTGGTTATAGACCTGTGAAAAACGGATCTCCGCGAGTTTTTCGGTCACACCGAACTCGCGAGCCACCCGTTCAAACTGGCCCTGACCCGCCTTCCGTTTTTGGAAGAGTTCCACGAAAGCGTCCCAAAGGCCACCCCCGAAAACTTTTCTAAAAACGGACCCTGGCATCAGCATGTCCATAGCATAAGCCACAGACTGACTCTTCTGGTCGAGGATAAAGAACTTCTTATCGAAGTCTCTTTCATCGAGCAGGAGCTCGGCGATGCCGCAGGCCAAGAGGAAACGGGCCGTCTCCTCAATCTTCTCGTCGGACTTATTGTAGCGGATGACCATTTTCAGGCCGGTTCGCACAACTTCCAACGAATTGATCCCTTTCGTCTTGGACACTATTTCAATGCCCAGACTACGCCCAATCTTCCACACGTCCAGTGGGAAGAGGGCGCGGTGAGCCGGAAAGTATCCGAAGATACGATCGACTCGCTCAAAATCGTCCCAAAATGACGACATTTCACACCTCCCCCCAAAAAGGGATTAGAATTACAAGCTAATACAAAAAATAAAAAAAGTCAAGTGTCCTTGGCTTATTTTATTTCCAGTATTTCATACTCCACTTCCCTATCCTTCAGTTTCAAAATGACTTTGTCACCAACTTCCTTATCCAAAAGTAACTGAGCAATCGGTGAACTGTGAGAAATTATTCCTGTTTCTGGATTACTCTCACTAGAACCCAAAATTTCATAGTGTTTTTCTTTGCCGTCAACTTTTACAATTATTTTACTTCCCAGACTAACAAAAGCACCTCCACCTTTTTGATTTATCACTATGGCACTATTGAGCTGTGCTTGAATTCTAGTAATAGCACCATTGATCCCACGTAATTTACTTTTGGCTTGTTGATATTCGACGTTTTCTGAAAAATCCCCTAATTCTGCTAGTCTACTCACTTCCGAAGCTGCAAATGGTCGTTTTTTCTTCAATTTGACTAATTCTTGCTCCAACTCAAGAATCTTATTTTGGCTAAGATAAGGATCTTGTTGCTGTAGACCGTATTTTCCTGCTTTTCTGTAGGGTGTTTGCATAGTAGAGTTAAAGATTATATAATAGATTATAGCATATAGACAAATAATTAAGAAGTTTGTTTATTAGAAATCAAATATTATATATAATTATTAAATTAATTTATGGGACAAAAAAGCCAAAAATATATTCATGAACATATTTTTGATTTGAAAGAATTTATTTCTAGTGATATGGCAAAAAAAGCACTAAAACAAGACATACTTATTAGAACTCATCAAAAAAACTTGGATATAGCACAAATAAAAAAACATATTGCCATTCTTAAAAAACGTCGAGATAAATTATTTCCTTATTTAAAATTATTAAAAAATAACATACCTGATATCTTGGATGAAACATTTGAGTCTGCGTGTTATCTAATCAATGCACAAATATTTAAATTATGGGATACTATATTTATTCTTGGTGAACAAGGTAACAATGTTTCATTGATGGTGATAATCAGAGCAATTAAGGAGTATAATATGCTTCTTAATTTTTTTGCTCTTGAGTGCAAGGATGATAAAAAAGATAATGAATTAAAAAAATGGTTTAATGGACATCTTATTATGCATGGAGATGGGCGTGAAAAAATTAAATCTTTAATGAAAGATGATGATGCATTTAATGAAACAGATGCTGATAACCACAAAAATTTGGGAACGCATGTATACAAAATCGAATCTGCCCTTGCTCACCCTTCATATGTTAGTGTTTTAGAAAATATTGATCCTTTCACTAAGGATTATGATTTTGAATTATTTGTAGGAATAAATCGTTGTGTTTCAGCACTAGAATATGCATATGGAACATTAAACAATACCATTCTTGCAATGTCAGCTGTTTTTGGTTTTGTTTTTGATGATTTAAATTCTTATAAAGAATTAAATACATTATTTGACGAATATCATCCAAATGATTTATCACCAGATCAAGTACTCAAAATAATTCGGTCATGATTTTTATATTAATTTAAAAATTAACATATTCTTAATACATTATCATTATAATAGTTTGTTTTTATATTTTCATGTTTTAATGCTTTAATGATAACAATTGCCCATATCCCCAAAATATAGTAAAATACTGAAGTTAACTAATAAGACTTCCCAAAATGAATGCGCTCAACACCAAACTAAAACAATACTTCAATTTCTCAGATTTTCGCCCTGGCCAAGAAGAAATAGTCCAAGCTATAGTAGACGGACAAGATGTCGTCGCTCTCATGCCTACCGGAGGTGGTAAATCTTTGTGTTACCAACTTCCAGCTTTGGCTACCCAAAAAGTCACTCTCGTCATCTCCCCTCTCATAGCTCTCATGAAAGACCAAGTCGATAGCCTAAAAGCTCGCGGACTAAATGCTGTGCTTATCAATAGCTCAATCAGTCTAGATGAAGTGAAAAGTGCTGTAAAAGAAATAGAAAGTGGAAAAACACATATCATTTACATGGCACCAGAAGGTTTGAAAAATAAATATTTGAATGATCTTTTTGCAAAAATAACTTTGGATATTGTCGCTGTCGACGAAGCTCATTGTGTTTCCGAGTGGGGTCATGATTTCCGACCACATTATCGTCTGATAAAAGATTTCATCGCTTCTCTAAAAACCCGTCCTTCTGTCACAGCTTTTACCGCGACAGCTACTCCAGAAGTCCGCGATGATATTATAAAAAATTTGGGATTAATAAAACCCCAGGTTTTCGTACGCGGTTTTGATAGACCAAACCTAAAATTTTTTGTGCGCAGTGATCTCAAGAAAAAAGCTCGCGAACATGAAATATTACGTCTTGTGAAATCTATGAACGGCTCTGGTATAGTCTACGCACTCAGTCGCAAAGAAACAGAAAAAATATCTGACTTTCTAAATGCCGAAAATATCCGAGCCGTAGCCTATCATGCAGGCCTTCTTCCAGAAGAAAGAAAAAAAGTCCAAGAAAAATTCATGGAAAACAGATTCAAAGTCATTGTTGCCACGATTGCTTTTGGAATGGGTGTCGACAAAGCTGACATTCGCTTTGTCATTCACTCTGGTATGCCAAGTAGTATGGAAGGCTACTACCAAGAAGCCGGACGTGCTGGTCGTGATGGTGAAATATCTTATTGTGTGCTTTTGCACAGTCGAGCCGACGTCGGACTCCGTCACTTCTTCATCCGCAAGAGTAAAGAAGAAATGACGAAACAAGGAAAAAACATAGCTGAAATAAATAGAATTGCCAATACTCAATACGAAAAACTAGAAGCCATCAGTAATTATGTCGAAAGTAAAATTTGTCGTCGCCAAACTATCCTTAGTTATTTTGCCGATCCAGATGTCAGTCGAATCAGAGAAAATAATGGTTGCAACAATTGTGACATCTGCCTAAATTATAAATGGGAAGAAGTAACCGAAAATGTCAAAGAAAATAAAAAGTCTCTAAGTGTTTTTCAATCTCTATCTAATACTGTCATGGAAACTGTCAATATGTACAAAGAAGGAAAAACGATAGAACAAATTTCCAAAATAAGGTCACTAGGCGTAACAACTATCTTCCAACATCTTACTCGCTGGTATGTAGAAGATGATGGTGCTTTACCTGTCGAAGAATTTGTAACTCCTGAACAAGAAAAACAAATATTGCAAGCGATGAGTGAAGCAGAAGATTATACCAAACTCTCCCCTATCAAAGTAAAACTTCCTGATGATATTAGTTATGAACAAATAAGATTGGTAATGGCGAAGATTCAGAAAGTAAAATTGTGGTAGATTTCATAAATCATACAAACATTAAAACACTAAAACAATTTTAAAATAAAAACAACCTTGAAAATCAAAGGTTGTTTTTATGTTTTAATGCTTTTATGTTTCTATGACTAGGTTCGTAAATACCTTCTCATAGCTAAACCACTCGAAATAATAGTAAGTAAAAAGACAATTGCAAATTCAGTTCCAAGTATCATCCAAATATTTTGAGAAAAATAGAGAGACAATAAATCAGTCTTTTGGAAGACAACACTTACATACGGATCCAAAAATTTCAATAAGAAATTCATTAAGAAATAAATGACACCAACACTAGTAAGACTAAATAACAGTGATTCAATCAAATAAGGACCACGTATAAACCAGCTAGTTGCCCCCACAAGACGTTTTATACCTATCTCAGCTCTTTGTGTATAGATTGCCACTCTAATCGTGTTAAAAATGATTATAAAGGCAATTATAGCGAAAAGAATAGTCAAAAAATAACTAAATTTCTGAACATTTGTCGTGATAGCATGAATCTTGTTTATAGCTGTCTGAGTATCCCCAAATGTCTTAGCTTCTATAATATTTTCATATTCAGGTACAGTCAAAGCTTTGATTATTTTTTCATAATCTTTTGGATCTCTAGTCTTGATAATAAGCGTAGGCCCAAGAGGATTGTCTACTAATTCATTTAGTGATGATAAGACATCATCATTATCAAAGTAATTTTTTTTGAATTCTTCAAAGACTTGATCTCTATCCAAAAAATTTTCCTGCTCTACTTCCGGGAAAGCAGAAACATAATCTCGTATCTCAGTAATTTCATCTTCTGTAGCTTCAGGGTTGAAATAAATACTTACATCAATTTGATTTTTCACAGCAGTGATAGATTCGTCAGTAAGTACTTTTACAATTATCAAAGTATTGATAGACAAAAGCATCAAAATCAAAATAAGTACAGTCATAATAGACAGACTCATGTTTCGGAATATTTCTTGAAAAGAAAATTTTACAATACGAAAAAATCCTGCTATCATAATTTTTGTTAATTAATTATATTCAAAATAAAATAATAATTATTTTACCAAGAAAATTTAATTGTCCCAACTTTATCGAGATTTATAAACGATATTTACCATTGTCCTCATCGGAAATTACCCGACCATCATGCAAAGTTACCACTCTACGCTTGAGTTGATTGACTACTTCTCTATTATGAGTAACAAGTATAATAGTAGTACCAAATTCATTTATTTTTTTCAAAATATCAATAATTTCTTGAGTATTGATAGAATCAAGATTACCAGTAGGTTCATCAGCTAAAAGAATTTTTGGTCTATGCACCAAAGAACGTGCCATAGCGACACGTTGTTGTTCACCACCAGACAACTGATGAGGATATCTATCTATTTTGTGACTAAGACCTACAATATCCAAAACACGAGGAACTACTTGTTTGATACGATTTCTCTTTTCACCTGCTACTTCTAACGCAAACGCAACATTTTCAGATACAGTCTTCTTAGGCAAAAGTTTGAAATCTTGAAATATCACACCAATTTGACGACGTAAAAGAGGTACATCCGCTCTAGCTATTTTTGTAATATCCCAACCACCTATTTCTATAATTCCTGAAGTTGCTTTTTCTTCAGCGATGAGCAACTTGACCATGGTTGTCTTGCCTGTACCACTTTGTCCAACAATAGAAACAAATTCTCCAGATTCTACATGCAAATCAATACCATTGAGACCAATGCTATCTGAACTATATTTTTTGACAACGCTTTTTAGTGTAATCATATGTAAAATATTATAACACAAAAATATTTTTTGTGCTATAAAATTTTTATTTAAAAATAAAGCCGATAAAGAAACTTATAACTATAAACAATGGTTTATCCAGATAGAGCCACTCACGAGAGTCAAACTCGTAACCTATTGTTTATCCCGATTGAGCCATCCACGAGATTCGAACTCATGACCTATTGTTTACGATACAATTGCTCTACCAGCTGAGCTAGGATGGCGTAAAAAAAATTACAATTAAAAATAAACAAATTCCAAACAATAAAAAATTATATTTTGTAATTCATATTTTATTTGGAATCCTGCCTGCCGACAATCAGGTTGTAATTTCAAAATTGTAATTTTTCAATCGTGCGGATAGAGAGATTCGAACTCCCCTTTTTGTTTACAAAATAATACTTATGTAAACAACGTAATGCCACTATACCATATCCGCCTACCTTGTCTTAAACATCAATTAAATTAAGACAAGATAAATTAAATATTATTCTTGAGTTGAAGTAGTCTCTGTATCAAAAATTCCTTCAAAAGGATTGTGTACATCCGCGATAATTTTGATATCAGCATTTTTCAATTTATCATTCATGAAAGTACGAAAAGCATCATCAGTATTTTCTTGGAAAGGGAACAAAATATGACGAGCTTGTACTTCTTCTACTTCATTACCCTCTTCATCTGTAGTAGTACGTCTGTCTGTCACTTGCAAAATATGATAACCATATTGTGTTTTTACCACATCACTATATAGTTCACCTTTGTCTAATGAAAAAGCCACTTCTTCAAATTCAGGTACCATCATACCACGACCAAACCAACCCAAATCACCACCTTCAGTAGCAGTACCATCAGAACCATATTGTTGAGCCATTTCAACAAAATCTGTACCATCTTGGATTTGTTTCAAAATTTCTAAAGCTTGTGTACGAACAGCTTCATCAGCAGTATTATCACTAGGATTTTCTTCTGCATATTTCTCAGACAATTTTTTTTCTAACTCAGTTGGATAAACTATTTTGTCCAAAAATTCTGCCAAAGTCCAACCATATCTATCCATGATTTCTTTTTCAGCATCTTCCTTACTTGGGAATCCAGAAACAATTTGTTCTGTTGCTATTTTATCAATATCTTCTTTTGTAACCTTTACATCCATATCATCTGCAACGTCAGCAACTAGATTGTTGATAAGCAAACGACTCAAAATGAAATCAGATTTTTCGTCTTCAGTAGGAGCTACGTCACCGTTACTATCTGTTTCATAAAATTTTTCCATAGCTTGGATATTGTCTATATAGTCAGTATACAATACTTTTTTACCATTGATACTAGCGACAGGCAAATGCAAAAAAGCAGCTGATTTAAAAGTAAAGCTACTTCTAGACATGTTTTTTACTTGAGCGACAGATACTCCGTAAAATATTAAAAAACCAACAACCAAAGCAACAACAAAACCACCTAAGCCTAAAACTAGTGGACTAGTTTTTCTTTGGTTTACAGGTTTTGTAGATTTACTTGCCATGGCTGTTCCTGTTTCTGGAAGATCCATAGCTCCATCCTTTTTCTCCATTTCTGGAGACATTTTTTGTTCTTCTGACATAATACGTCTTTTTATTACTCCTCTTAAAGAGGCTTATGAATAAAATAATATAACCATTTTACTGGATTAGATAAAAATTGTCCATCATCTGAAAAACCAGATTCTTCCACAGCTTCTGATTTTTCAAAATTACCCTTGTTTACAAAGAGTACTTTTTCACCAGGTTTTTTCATGTTAAGCTCTATTCTAGCCTGATCTTCCACATAAGCACTACTCGAAACATAATCCAAAATATCCAAACTTTGTATTTTTTTCTTCTGTAAAGAAGACACTTCTTCTTGTAATTTCTCAATCTCTTGTTTAATCTTATAATCTTGGTAATAAGCTCTAGCATAACCAGCAGCAACCACAAGCGCAATACCTAACATGGCAAATAAAAACAAGCGTGAGTTAAAAAACCGCTTCTTTAAACCGACTTTTTCTTGTGCCGTTGTAGCCATGTAAAGATAAATTAAAATAGGCTAATTTATACTATTATAGCACAAAATTCAAAAAAATTGAAATAATACTAACAACCAACTCTCTCAATCTATATTACGAAAAAAACAAGCAAAAAATTTCATTTTTTAATTTTCTCTAGATAATTTAGATATTCTCTTATCCAAAGCTTTTTTCACTCTATACAAATCTGGTAATTCAAGTTCATACAATTTATCATTTATTATTCCCGCTACGTCCCCACTAAAATCTGTACTATATTTGGATAAATAGCGTTCCCTCATCTCATTTATCTGTTGCTGAAGCTGTAAAGGTCTTTTTACATTTTGCAAAATTATTTTTACTTTTCCACTACCTGTCTGAATAGACACTGTACCAAAACGTAATATCATTCCAAAAAAACCACTAATCTTACCATGAACATCCTCTATTTGGTCATAAGGGATTTCTGATACCACTTTTTCAAAGAAACCTCTTTGTTCTACATCTATCACACGATGAGTGGTAATATAACAAATATTTTTTTTCCACAAATAATAATTGCGAAACAATGTAAAAAATCCTAAAAAAATAAGAATAAAAAATAAAGAACCCCCCCACCAAGCATGGTCAAAAAACCAAAACATAAAAAAAGCAGCCAAAAACAAAAACAAAAAACCAACAAAATAATACCACACTTTGGTCAACCCATATTGTAAAACTTCTGAGAGAACTCTTTCTTGTTCTTTTAATTTTAAATCCATACCTATAAAATTACAAATTAAAAAAAATATTATAAATTCGTATCATTTTTATTCCAACCAATTATCCAACTTTTTCAATTGGTGCTCCCAAATAAATTCTGTTTTTATTCTGTTTTGTGCATTTTGTGCCAAAGATTTTGCAAAATCTGGATTTTGTAACATCTCAACCACTGTTTCATCAGTAACATTAGCCTTTTGTCTAATATCAATTACAATACCTGTCTGCATATTGATGACGGCCTCCTCTACTCCCCCACTTTTACCAGCAATTACAGGTAATCCTGCAGCCTGAGCTTCTAAGAAGACCAAACCAAGACCTTCTTCACGACCATGGTCAGGATGAGTAAACAACACAAAAAGATCTGCTAAATAATAATATTTTTTTATTTCACTATGAGGTACTTTACCCATAAAACGTACCACATTTTGCAGACTTTTTTCTTGAATAGATTTCAAAACTTCAACTCTCTTTGGACCATCACCAACAATGATCCAGACCACATGAGGTTCTTTTTGCAAAATTTCTGGCAAAGCTCTTACAATATGTGGAAAACCTTTGCCATCTTCCATACGAGCGATTGTAAGAATTACCTTTTTACCTTCGAGAGCCAATTTATCACGCAATATCTTTATTTCCTCAGCAGGTGGAGATACAAAAAAATCTTTATCAGGGCAAGGATACATTACCAAAGATTTACTCTCAAATTCTGGAACTTTCTCCAAAAATCTTCTTTTGAGAGATTCACTATTGAAAACCACTTGTTCACTTTTCAAAATAATTTTACGAAGTCTATTTTTTTTCCACTTCGTCCTAGTTGCATAAGTAACATCTGTGCCATGTGAAATAATCAAAAAAGGTACTTTCAAAAATCTTTTGATCAGACTACCAATATAACCTACAGGTAAAACATGATTGATAAGAATTAGTTCAATCTTTTCTTCTTGAACTATTTTTTTAACCTGCCAATATAACTTGAGCCAACGAGGCCAAACAAATTTTGGATAAAAAAAATCTTGTCTAATTATTTTATATTTTCGACTCTTATCAAATTCTTCTACCAATTTTTTTTCTTTATCATTTGGTGCCAAAACGACAGTTTTTTCTTGTTCAAGAGCTGACGCAAATTGATCAACGTATGTAGCAATCCCACCAATTTGTGGTGGAAATTCCATGGTGATTATTAAAGTTTTTTTCATAAAAAATTAAATTTATTTTATTTAGAAGTAAGTCTCATCATTTCTAATATTTGTTTTTTTGTAATAGTACGTGTAACAAAAAGCATTAGCAAATAAGTAAGTCCTCCCACAAACAAAGCTACAATAAAACCAAAATAAATATCTATCAACCAAGTTATAGCATACATCACAAAAAGAGTTACAAAAAGTTGCAAAAATAACTTATTCAAAAAACTGAAATCAAACTTGTTGAATTTAGAGATAAAAAACAAACTCAAGGCAAACATACCAAAATTACCCACCAAAGCGGCAATAGAAGCCCCCACAGCTCCCAGACTAGGTATAAGAAGTAAATTCAAAACAATATTTATAATCATCATGATACCTATGAGTGTTGTCTGTGTTTTTTGTCTATCACAAGCATTGAGAACAGAACCAAAAATAAAATTCAAATAAGCAAAAATAACACCCACCATCAAAATTTTCAACGGTAGTACTGAATTCAAATATTCAGTTTTAAACAAATAAACAATAATATCTTCTGAGAGTAAAAAAACAATAACTACAAAAGGTAAAGCAACTACCAAAAGATACTTGATACTCTGATGAAAAGCAAAGCTTAGTTTTTCCTTATTATGTGCATAATATTCACTAAACTTCGGATAAAGAGCTGCCACCAAAGCGAGTGGTACAAAATTCAAAGCGTAAGCAATTTTGGAAGGAATACTGTACCATCCTAAGACTTCGTCTCCAGCAAGCTTTGACAAAAGTATAGAATCACTAAAAGAATAAATCCTACCAAAAATAGCTGCCAAGGCAAAAGGTATAACTATAGGTATAATATATTTCAAAATTTTCTTGTCATATTTTGGAACAAATTTTAGATGATATTTGAATATAACAATAGAACTAGCATAAACAACATTCAAAAAACTTGGTATAAGAAAAGCATACATAAGATAAATAAGAGGAAACTTAGAAAACAAGAAAAAAGTACCTAAAATAAAAGTAAGAGCTTGACTTACCATGATACCTAAAGCTTCAAATTTTAGATTACCAAAAGCTCTAAGAGTACCATACAAACTAAGATGTAAAGAATCAAACAACATAGTTATAGCAGAAACATACACCAAAGTTTTGGTTTCCAATTCATAACCTAGGAAATTTATAATAATAAAAACAGCCACAAAACTCAGTAAACCTAAAAACAATTTTACCAATAAAATACTAGAAAAATAATCTTGAATTTTTTCCTTGATCTTAGCACCTTCCCGAACTAAAACATTGGTCAAACCCATGTCTACAAAAACTACAAAAATTGTGGTAAAAGATAAAGCAAAAAAATACTTACCTGTATCTACAGCTCCGATATTACGCGCTACAATAGCAAAGTAAACAAAAGATATGACCTTCTGTAAAACAGAGGCCATAGTCATAAACATGGTATTTTTGGCAATTGAGTGAGACTTCATGTGTTTTGTCATCTTGAGCTGAGAATACAGCGAAAGATCTTTCTTATAGATTACCCCCCTATTTTACACTATTTTTCATAAAAACACTAGAACATTAAAGCATTAAAACAAGTATTCAAAACTTATGAAAATTTCAAAATAGTGATTGTTTTTATGTTTTCATGCTTTAATGTTTTTATTTCTAAAAAACAAAAACTCCGAACAAATACGTCCGAAGTTTGTAATGTATATTTGTAAATTTGCGACGTCTTAACGCTTTCTCCATTGGTGAGCACGACGAGCTTTGTGTAAACCCGGTTTCTTTCTTTCTTTTGCTCTAGAATCACGAGTCATAAAACGACCTGCTTTCAAAATTGGTTTCAATTCTTCATTCCATTCTACAAGAGCACGGGCAATACCGTGACAAACAGCGTCAGCTTGACCACGAACACCACCACCAGCTACTTTGACAGATACATCCATGTCTTTTTCTTTACCAACAGCAGTAAGAGAAGCCATTGCTCTATCTTGTAAAAGTTTGGTTGTAAAAAAGTTAGTAAATTCTCTATCATTGATAGTGATTTTACCTTTACCAGGTGTAATACGTACGCGAGCAGAAGCAGTTTTTCTTCTACCTACAGCGCGAGCTTTGTTGTCATCAGATTTCTGTACCATAATTATATATTATTTTATATTTTAAGCATTGATAGTAAGACGTTTCATCATACCATCTCTTAGTTTGTTTTTAGGTAACATACTATAGATTGCACGACGCATTACTTCAGTAGGATCATTATCAAAAACTTTTTTCATAGAAGTAGTTTTCAATCCACCTGGATGTCCACTATGCCAGTAGTAATCTTTTTGTACCAATTTTTTACCAGTAAATTTTACTAATTTAGCATTACTTACTACTACAAAATCTCCAGTGTCGATATGACGAACAAAGGTAGGCTTATTTTTACCCATAAGAGCCATAGCAGCTTGAGTAGCTACACGACCAACAGCTTTGTCTGTCGCATCTAATGTTATATTTTCACGTTTTATTTCTTGCATATTGTAAATCTTTTTAGACAAATTCTATTTTTACTTTTGGAGCACCGTCACTTGGACGATTTCCCAACTTGATAATACGAGTGTAACCACCTTGTCTATCTTTGTAACGTGGAGCAATTTCTTCAACTAATCTCTTGACAGCTTTACCTGTATACAAAACAGCATTGATGAGTTCTTTATCAATAGGACGGTTTTTCTTAGCTTTGGTAACAAGTGGTTCTACTACAGTGCGCAAAGCTTTTGCTTTGGCTTGAGTAGTCACAATACCATCATGCAATACCAAACTTTCAGCCAAACTTCTTAATAAGGCTTTTCTTGGTGCTTTGGTTCTACCCAATTTTATATTTTTCTTTTGATGTCTCATATTAAAATAAATTTTCTTGTTGTTTTATTCTTCTTCACTTACCTTTTCTTTTTCTTTTTTCACTTTTTTAGCAGTACTAGAAGAATCTAAAATTAAACTAAAGTGATCCATAAGAATCTTCGTAGCTCTTTCTACAGTCTCTTTTGGACTTACAGTACCATTGGTTTCAATAGTCAATGTTACTTTTTCGTAGTCAGTAATATCTCCGACACGAGTATTTTCTATAGCATAACCGACGTCTTTTACCGGGGAATAAAAGGAGTCGATAAGAATAGTACCCAAGTCAAGATTTTTACTTTCTTTTTCAGAAACAGGGACATAGCCCAAACCTCTTCCAACAATAATTTCCAAACTCAATTCTTTTTTGTCATCAGTCAATGTTGCAATCTTCAAATCTGGATTGATAATTTCGATATCAGAGTTCTTTTCAAAATCAGCAGCAGTCACATCTCCCTTACCTTTTTTTGTCAAAGTAAGAGTAACAGGTGTATCACTGTGAGAAATGATAGCCATCTGCTTAAGGTTTTGAGAAAGTTCAATAACATCTTCCATCACACCTTCAATTGCAGAAAATTCATGTTGAATGCCGTTTATTTTTACAGCTTCGACAGCTGCACCTTCGATAGAAGATAACAAAACACGACGTAAAGCATTACCAACTGTGACACCATAACCTTGATGACAAGGAGTGATGACAAGCTCAGCAATATTGGCTTTGTCAGTTTCTTTGAACTCTATTGTTGAAGGTAAAAGAATATAATCCATATATTTTATGTTAACAGACATTTTAAAAATTATCTAGTTGAGTAATACTCAGTGATAAGCTTAACGTCGAAAACTTTTTCGAAATCTTTATCAGCAGGCTTTGTCAATATTTTTCCAGTTTTAGCAGCAGCATCTACTGATAACCAAGATTGTAATTCTTGAGATTGAAGTCTATCACTTAGATTTTCAAAAATTTGTTTCTTTACTTTGTTTTCTTTCAAAGCTATTATATCACCAACACGTACGATATGTGAAGGGATATCCATTTTTTTGCTATTCAAAGTAAACATACCATGACTAACAAATTGTCTAGCTTGAGCACGTGTAGTAGCAAAACCAAGACGGTAAACTACATTGTCCATACGCATTTCCAAAAGTTCTTGCAAGTTGACACCAGAGTCACCAGTCATTGCACTAGCTTTTTCTACATATTTACGAAATTGTCCTTCACGGATACCGTAAAGAAATTTTGCTTTTTGTTTTTCTAGTAATTGCTTACCAAAAGCTGACAAAGAAACACGTCTTTGATTTGGTCCATGTACACCAGGAGCTTGGTTAAGACGACGAGCTACCTTAGTAGCATTGGTTTTTAGACCCAAATTGGTTCTAAAACGTCTAGCAATTTTGTTTTTTGGTCCAATATTTCTTCCCATATTTATATGATAATCAAATTATGTTATACGCGTCTTCTTTTTGGTGGACGACAACCATTGTGAGGAATAGGTGTAATATCTTTGACAGACAATACTTGGATTCCATTTGAATTCAAAGCGCGGATAGCACCTTCACGACCACCACCAATACCTTTGACAAAAACGTTGACTTCTTTTAGACCAAAAGCTTTGATAGCTTCTGAAACTTCTTTGACAACGACGCCAGCAGCATAAGGTGTAGATTTCTTAGGTCCTTTAAAACCTGCTTTACCAGCAGAAGACCAACCTAAGACATCACCATTTTGATCAGTGATTGAAACAATAGTATTATTAAATGTTGCTTGAATATAAGCTTTGCCGTGTGATACGGAACGCAAACTTTTTTTCTTAGCTTTTTTTACTTTTTTATTAGCCATAATAAAATATTTTTCGTTTTTTTAGTAATTCAACTTAGGTCTTTTGAGCAGTTGGTTTTTTACCACTAGCTGCCATATTTCTCTTGTTACCACGAGTGGTACGACTATTAGTCTTAGTTCTTTGACCACGTGATGGTAATCTCTTAGCATGACGTGTGCCACGATAAGATTTGATATCTTTCAAACGTTTGATATTTGAAGAAACATCACGACGAAGATCACCTTCTGTTCTGTGTCCTTTTTCGACTAAATTACGAATTTTATCTTCTTGATCTTGAGTAAGATCTTTGGTACGAGTTGTTAGTGGTACTTGAGCTTGTTCCAAGATTTTCTTGGCAGTAGTAGAACCAATACCGTACACATAAGTAAGAGATATTAATACTCTTTTTTCTTTTGGTATATTTACACCTGAGACACGCATATCTTAATATTCTAATCTTTTAATTAAATTTAAGCAGCTTTTACACGCTGTTTATTTCCTTGTCTTTGTTTGTGACGAGGATTTTTGCAAATCACGTAACGAACGCCACGACGGATGACGATTTTACAATCTTTGCATCTTTTTTTTACTGATGAATGGACTTTCATAATACTAAACTGTCAAATAAATATTTTTTAATCTCGACAAATCGAGATGAGAAAATGCTGTTCCAAAGGTTTTACTTTAGAAAACATCTTACTCACAAACTATGATAACTTGGTTTTGTTTAATAAAAAATCATCAACCACTGCCGCGATATCGACACCCTTACTAGAAAGGCTACACCGCACTGATTGAGATTATTATCTTTTTAAAACTAATAAATCTAATGAGTTAAGCAACATTTATGAAATAGTAAATACTCTTCAATTTGCTTAGCTCGTCCCGATTTATCGGGATTAAAATCTATAGGTTATACGTCCTTTTGATAAGTCGTAAGGAGTAATCTCTACCTTGATTTCGTCACCTACATTTAATCTGATATTGTGCATACGCAGTTTACCAGCTAAGTGACAGACCAATTCATGTTCGTTTTCAAGGACGACACGAAACTTGGCACCAGGCAAAAGTTCGATTACTTTACCCCACACTTCAATTACGTCTTGTTTGTTACCCATGTATAAATTGAAATTAACGACCCTATTTTAACTCATAGTCAAAATATTGTCAAGGATGAATAAGTGGATAAGGTAGTACACCTAGTACGAGACTTATGCCACGTAACACAGTATATCAGAATTAGCTTAATTTAGCAAGAAAATAGACGCCAGTTAAAAGTTCCTAAAGTTTATAAAGTCAAAAGTCCTTTTGGGACCGTAGTATTCTAAAAACAAATGCGACATAGTGTAGTATAATTAGGGAATCTTACTTACCTAATATAAACACATATGTCGCACGAAGACAGTATAACAAAAATAAAGATAAGTTACAGTCTGTGGAAGAATGGGATATCGCCGGAGGCGATATGTTTACAGGTCAAGGTACACAGGTCAACAGTCTATCGCTGGCTAAGAGGATTTAAAAGAAAAGGGATAAATAAATTTGTAAGAGATTATGCAGAAGCAAAGAAAGGACGAAAACAACCAAGGAAAACAACAATTTTAGTTAAAGTAAGGATATTTCAAATAAGAGAGGAATACAAACAATGCTGTGGTGAAAAGATAAAATATATATTAGAAAAAGATTATGGAATGAAAGTATCTGTGGCTACTATTTATCACATATTAGGAGAAAGATTCCAATTGCGAAGCAAATGGAAAAAATACTCTAAAAGAGGTTATGTGAGAAAAGGAGCTAAACTAAGAGAAGTAATTCAAACAGATACAGTAGATTTTGGTAATATTTATGCTTTTACGGCGATAGATACTTACAGTAAAGAAGCTAGCGTTATTATTAGACCAAAATTAACAGCTAAAGATGGTCAAAGAGCCTTACAGGCTCAATTGAATTACTTTGGTAAGATAGAACATATCCAAAGAGATGGTGGATCTGAATTTAAACGAGAATGGCAAGATTATGCAATTAAACATATTCCTAGTATTAGAACAGCTAGACCTTACAAAAAGAATGAACAGGCTTTTATTGAAAGATTTAATGGTATCCTTCGAAAAGAATGTCTTGGTTACAAAAAATACAAACTCAAAGACCTTAGTAGAGTACAAGAGGAAGTAAATAAATTTTTAGATTATTATCATAACAAAAGACCACATCTGTCACTACAGATGATGACCTCTAAAGAGTTTGCTATGTCGCATTTGACATTAGAGAGAACGGGGACTTGACAAAAAGGCTTTTTTATGCTATACTACTTCGTCAATTGAATAGAGTTTGTGCTCTACTTATAAAGCCAAAATCTTCAATTTTGACAGTGTTCTTTTCAATAAAAACGACTTACAGGACAAGAATTTTGTTGCTATCCACAGATAGCCATATAATCCTTGTCCTGTGGCAATTCCGCTACACGACGTATCGCGAAAGCGAAAGGATGGACAGCCATGAAGGCTACGAAGCTCAGCGCACATCTCACTTCCAACGACAACTACTTCAAGGTCATCGTCACCCTGAAGGCCTGTTTCTCCCCGTTTGGTTCCCTCACCGAGGGCATCGACGGCCAGGAGCTGGCCGAGGTGATGGTCACCTGGGTCAACACCAAAGACAATGAGTTGCAGGCGGAGCTGGCCACCAGGATCGTCAAAATCCTGTGGTCGGCGACGACCGAACAGGTCGCGAAGGTGGAGTTCGGACGGTGGGACATCTGTCTCACCACGCCGACGTCGGATCGCAAGATCCGGCTCCAGCGCTACTCCGGAGGCTACCACGTCGAGGTGGACTTCGGGCCCAAGGGCTCGGAGTCCGTGGCCGGCCAGATCCTCTCCCGTGCGGAGAGAAGCTACGTGAGGTTCGAGGCCTACAACGACCAGGAGCACATCGAGCGCCGTGTGGTGATCGAGAGCCTGCTCCAGAAGGCCAAGAACTACCTCAGCTTCCTGACTAACCGCGACAAGAGGGACTTCGACTACGATGAAATGCAAGACGCGGCGAAGGAAATCTCCTTCTTCGAGCGTGCGGAGTAGTTCTCGTTGTTTTTATCCCTAAGTAAGTAGGGTCACACTTTCACTGGGAATGTCTTACTACATTCCCATCGCTTCTCCCGATGAGTTCGGGACTGATGAGTCCATTTTGTATAAAAATGCAGGACGAAAAGTGATAAAATAAAAACACTCTATATTTGTAGAGTGTTTTTTTGTATAAAAAATTTTATGAAGTAAATTCCTCCCCTATTAGGAGAGGTTAGGTGGGGTCTTTAACAAGACAAAACGTTTTACTCAAATATGCCCCCCTCTAACTCCCCCTACTAGGGGGAGAAGCCACTACACAAACTTTCGACTTTATAAACTTTTAACTTCTCTATACACCCAATACTTATACAAAAAGAAATTCCACAACACCATTACAGCAATCGTCGCAATACGTACCAGACGATAATCATAATTTACAAGATGATTGAACAAATACATCACACCTACGGAAAAGAAATAATTGAAGCCTGCCAAAATCAAATAACGTACAATCTGCTTTTGTGGAATTTCTTTATTTTTGAAAGACCAATACTTATTTAAAAGAAAATTGTAAGTGAGCATCAATATCTGATTACAAACCACAGCAACAGTAGCATTGAACCCAAAAAACTCTTTGAAAAAAATAAGAGTAGCCAAATCCAAAAATACACCAGAAATACCAACGATGAAATATTTGGTGAATTGGTGACGTACGGACCAAAAGTAAGAAAATGTTTTTTTTATCATATAAAAAAGATACCCCACCTATTAAAGGAGGTTGAGGGGGTCTGTAGTAAAATAAAACGTTTTGTTCAAAGATAGACCCCCTCTAACTCCCCCTACTAGGGGGAGAACTTTTACTTTACTCCAAAATAGCCTTTATTCTCCTTATTCCAGCAGATGATGATTCTTCTTTCACAATTTTGAAATGTCCCATTACACCAGTATGCTCGACATGTGGACCACCACAGATCTCACGACTAAAGGTTGGACTATCTTGTTTTGCATTTGCCATTTCGTTTGGATCACCTACTGTATAGACTTTTACCATTTCACCATATTTGTCACCAAAAAGACCAATAGCATTTTTGGCACGAGCTTCTTCGACAGTCATCTCAGAAAAACTAACAGGATAATCTGCTTGAATAGCAGAGTTTACCAAATCTTCGGCTTCTTTTATTTGTTCAGGAGTCATTTTGTCTGGATGAGAAAAATCAAAACGCATTCTCTCAGCTGTGATATTACTTCCCTTCTGTTCGACATGTTCACCCAAGACTTTTTTTAGTACTGCGTGAAGCAAATGAGTAGCAGTATGATATTTTACACTCATTTCACCATGATCGGCTAGACCACCTTTGAATTTTTGTTCGGCACCTTGGCGAGAAAGTTCTTGATGAGCGATATAAGCTTCGTCAAAACCAGCTTTATCAATTGTCAGATTGTTTTCACTAGCCAATTCTTCTGTCATCTCAATTGGGAAACCAAAAGTATCATAAAGTTTGAAAGCTTGTTTGCCAGAAATTTCAGTAATAGCACGACCAGTTTTTTCGAGAGCCATTTGAAAACCTTTTAGTAATTTTTCAAATTCTTTTATACCTTGTTCCAGAGTTACACGAAATTTAGTTTCTTCTTTTTCCATTTCACTCAAAGCAAACTCAGCATTACGATTTACTTCCTTATAAACATCTTTGAATATATCAATTACAACTTTGGAAAGTTCTACACAGAAATTATTTTCAAGTCCCAAATTACGACCATGACGAACAGCACGACGAATCAGACGACGCACGATATAACCTTGATCCACATTACTTGGGGCAACTCCCCTATCATCAGTCATAATCATTGTAGAAGTACGAATATGATCAGCGACTACACGCATAGATTTGGTAATACTCTCTGATTCTTTATATTTCTTACCACTTAGTTCTTCTATTTTGTTGATAATAGGTTTTAGAGTATCTACTTCGAACGCATCAGAAAACTTGTTTAGAACAGCAGTTGTACGCTCTAGCCCCATACCAGTATCTACATTTTGTTGTTCAAGAGGTTTGAAAGTGCCGTCTTCTTGTTTGAAATATTGCATGAAAACATCATTCCAAATTTCCAACCAATTGTCATCATCATTTCCTGGATTACTTCCGGCTGATGGAAATTCATCTTTGCCCACCCAAAAAAACATTTCAGTATCAGGACCACAAGGGCCAGTAACACCAGCTGGACCCCACCAGTTATTTTTCTTTGGTAATTTGGCGATACGTTCTTCTCTAATTCCCAATGACTTCCATTTTTCAAAAGATTCACTATCAAAAGGAGCATCATCATCGCCAGCAAAAACTGATACTGCTAATTTATTTATATCAATTCCCAAATAATCTTTTGATGTCAAAAATTCAAAACTCCATTCAATAGCTTCTAACTTGAAATAATCTCCAAGTGACCAGTTGCCAAGCATCTCAAAAAATGTAAGATGGCTTCTGTCGCCTACTTCGTCAATGTCCCCTGTTCTCACACATTTTTGAACATCTGTCAGCTTAGTTCCACTTGGATGTTTTGCACCAAGCAAATATGGCACAAGTGGGTGCATACCAGCTGTAGTAAACAAAACTGTTGGATCATTTTCTGGAATAAGAGATGCTGAAGAAATCACAGCATGACCTTTGCTTGCAAAAAATTCTAAATATTTTTTTCTAAGTTCTTGTGCGTTTAACATAAAATTATTTTAAATACTTCAAACCAAAAAACAATAATAAACCAACTACTACTAAGATAGGCAATGATGTCCAAAGAAAACTTCCTAAAGTAAAAGTAGATTCCATAAAATTAGATGATTACACCACCACCAAGACATTCACCATCTTTATAAAAGACAGCAAATTGACCAGGTGTCGCGGCTCTTTGTTTAGTTAAAAATTTGAGATTATATTTTTCGCCATTTTTCTCAACAGTCACTTCTTGTAATGGCTGTCTATGACGTAATCTCACTGTACATTTTAACGGAAAAATTGGTGTTTGTCCACCTTCGCTAAAGCTACGGCGGATATATCCACTTATCCAATTTACGTCTCCAACGATGATGTCATCTTTATTTAATAAATCACTATCTTCATGACCAACAATCAGTTCATTAGAATCAAAATGCTTATCAACTACAAAAAATGGTTTGTTTTCACTAGGAACTCCGAACTGAGAACTTTGAACTCCAATATGACGCTGACCAATAGTATAAAAAGCCAGACCTTCATGCTCTCCTATCACTTCCCCACTTTCAGTCACAATTTTTCCAGTATTTTTCTTCAAATCACGCTGCAAAAATGCTTTCATATCAAGTTCCCCCACAAAACAAATACCCATACTTTCTTCCTTTTTTGCTGTTGGTAGTTCAAACTTCTCTGCTAACTCTCTCACCTCTTGCTTAGTATATCCACCAAGAGGAAATAGTGTTTGAGCGAGTTGATCTTGATTTAACTGATGCAAAAAGTAAGTCTGATCCTTATTATCATCTTTAGCTTGCATAAGTTTACAACTTTCGACTTTTGACTTTCGACTTTTGACTACTTTCGCATAATGCCCTGTGGCGATATAATCAAAACCTAATTCTTTTATCTTTTCAAGCCATACACCAAACTTAATAAACTTATTACACATCACATCTGGATTTGGAGTATTTCCTTTTTCATATTCAGCCAACATATAATCAAGCACTTTTTCTTTGTATTCTTTTTGAAAATCCAGTTTCAAAAGTGGTATACCCAATTTGGCAGCAACTCTCAAAGCATCCCTATAATCCGGCACCCAACAGGCCTTCGTACCTCCTTCGTCGGCACTATGGCCTGCAAGCGAATCATTATCCGCGTTTATATCCGCGTCATTATCAGTGTTAATCCGCGTTTCTTCATAATTGATCATATAAGCTCCAGTCACATCAAAACCAGCTTCTGTAAGAAGAGCTGCGACAACTGAAGAATCAACACCACCAGACATGGCGACGAGGATTTTCTTATTTTTATCAATATTTTCAGACATAATAAGCGTATATTAGCGGAAAAAAAGCTTTTTGTAAAGTATAGGTGTTCTCCCCCTAGTAGGGGGAGTTAGAGGGGGTCTTTAGCAAGATAAAACGTTTTATTATATATTAGACCTCCCCTAACCCCTCCTATTAGGAGGGGGGAATAAAAGAAACCTCACAAAATGAGGTTTCTTTTTATTTTTCTAAAGTAAAGATTAGTTATCTTTGTTCTTTAGGTAACATTCGCGACAGAAAATGTCAGTACCTGCTTTAGGTTCGAATGGCAATTGTGTGATATGTGTATTACAACCAGCACAGTTTACATCTACATCGAACATTCTCTTTTGTGGGCGAGCACCACCATCACGTTCTTCACGATGAGCGCGATTACAATCTTGACAGAAAACTGGACGGTCTCCTGAAGGTTGAAAAGGCAATTGTGAAATGTGAGTACCACATTTAGCACAACTTAGATCAACGTCGAACATTTGTCTTGGTCCTTGATTATACATAGTATATACGTTCCAAATGGTTTATTAATAAATTTTTCCGACCTTTTGGGAACGTACTATTTTTTCTATAAACATAAATAAATACTAAAATCTCGTTACCCAAAAATATTATAGCATCTTTCATACTTAGCGTCAATATAAAAACCCCACTCAAAAAGTGAGGTTTTTGTTGATAAAATAACAAGAATTAAAGCCCTTTAAATATAGGTAATCCATTACTACCAGTAGGAACGTAAATAGTACCTGCTCTATCCTTCAAACTATTGATATACAAATATTCTAGATAATTATTACTTAGACTTTCATTGATAATCTTTTGAGAATCGCGTTGACCTTCTGCTTCAATACGCTTACGTTCAGCTTCTTTTTTTTCTTTTTCTAAGACAAAATCATAACGCTCTGACTCTTGTTCTGCTTGAAGTTTTTGTTGGATACTGTCAGCAAGGTTAGCTGGCAATTCTACATGACGAAGCAATACTTCCTCCAAAGTTATTCCTCTTGGGTCCATTTTTTCTTTCAATCTTTCCTCGATATCCAAAGCTACTTCTTGACGTTTGTCTGAATAAACATCTTTAACATTGTAGTTAGCTGTCACCTCACGGATTATACTTCTAATTTGTGGACGAATAATAGTTTCTTCATAAGACAATCCCAAATCTCTATAGACGTCACTAGCTTTTTCTTCTACAAGGTGATAGAGAACTGTAATATCCAAGTCCACACTAAGACCTTCTTTGGTAAGAGCTGTAATTGCATCAGCAGAATAACGTTTGCCCTCTCCTTGTGCGATACTCATAGTATATTCACTAGTACGAATATTTAGCTTAGTTATTTTTACAAAAGGATTTTTCAAATGAAAACCTGATGACATCTCTTCATCCATCACTTTTCCAAATAGAGATTGCACACCAGTTTCACCGGCTCCAATGACTACCCAAAAAGAACTAGTAAAACTAAGAACAATAAAAAATAAAAAAATAAATGACAAAGTCCAGATTATACGCTTTGGACTATATTTGTTTGGGTTGATAGTTTCCATAATAGGTTCTGAATTATTTTTTTTAAAATTTATTTTACTGAAAAAATTTGTAATCATTTCCGTCTTTCCTGTTTTTTTTAAGAAAAAAAATAACAAGAAAATAATCCCCAAGAAAAACAAAAAGTTTTTCAAAACAAGAGATACTAAAAAGAATAATATTAACCAAAAAACTAAACCATTTTTATCTAGTTTCTTCATAAACTATTTATCAGTATCTTTAGTATAAGTAGAGTCAAACTCGTAACCAGCGTAAGTAGTAAGAAGTAATACTTCAAGCAACCCAATATATAAATAAGAATTACTAAAATAAACACTATAAGACTTCACAAAGAAAGGAACTGTAATAATAGAGTCTAGAATAAGTCCAATTACTAAAGCCATAATACCAAGCAAAAAACCTTTTTTTGTAGTAGGCTCATCCATATGAAAATACCATTTTGCAAGAAATAAAACAGTAGGTACAAGTAAAACCCACAAAATAAGATATTGAAAAAATACTTGATTTTTGATTCCTGGAGCAAACATCAATATCGAATATATAACAAAAATAAAGGCCCATAAAAATACTCCAAACAAAGCTGCACGCGTATACTTCATATATTTTAAATTAAAAATTAATTATTGAATTACTATTCAAATCTGACAACATCATCTTCATTTATTTTTTTTACAACATCACCACTTTGAGGATTATCAACACCATTTGTATTTTTCTTTTTTCTCTTTCTTTTACGTTTTTTCTTTTTATCATCAGATCCTTCTTGATTGTTTTCAGTTTTTTTTTCATTATTTACCTGATTTGTTTCTGAAGAAATAACATCTTTTTGAGAATTATTTTTTTCTAACTTTTGAACTTCTGTTTTTTCTTCTTGATTTTCTACTTTAGAAGACTCAACTTTGTCTTCCAATCCAGGTAATAAATCCAGATCTTTTTTATCTTCTTTTGGATATTCCCTCTTTGGTGTTTCATATTTTACTTCAAACTTCACATTTTCTATTATTTTATCCTTTTTGTCTTCAATTTTTTCTACGACTACTTCGTCTTTTTTAACTTCTTGATTGTTTTCTAATTTTTGATCCAAATTAGTAGAAGGAGCTTTGTCTTGTTTTTTTTCTTCTTTAGGAGAATTGTTGTCAACAAAAGATGATTTTTTCTCAAATTTTTTATTATTATTTTTATTTGACGGCGCATTGTCTTTCTGCATTTTTTCTTCTTTTTTGTTTTCTCTAGTAGTGTCCACATCTAAATCATCCCCCAATTCGTCATTGCCGCCATCAACACCACTCCAACGTAAAATCTTGTCCGCAATAACATCTCTAGGACGTCCATATCTTTCACGAGAAACTCTAATTACTTTTTCAGCTGATCCTGTTGGCGAACCTATTGGTGGAATAGTCATCGAAGAAAAAGGATGTGAAGCTACACCATCTATCATTAATTTTAACAAAATTCTATATTTTGTTAAATTGACGATATCTTCTTCTGTAAAAGTAGGTGCAAACTCTTTGGCCAAAACTTCAGCATCAGAAGCACCAACTCTAAAAGTAACAGTAGTACCGACATTACCAAACACAGCATCTGAAACCATCTCATCTAACTGGGCTACATACTGATGAGCCATGATAAGACTCAGACGATACTTACGAGCTTCTGACAAAATATTGGCAAAAGAAGGTGAAGCAAAATTCTGAAATTCGTCAACATACAGAAAAAAATCTTTTCGATCTTTTTCAGGCATATCTACTCTTTCCATCGCAGCCAATTGTATCTCAGTAATAAGCATACCACCCAAAAGTCGACTGTTATCTTCACCTATTCTACCTTTGGACAAATTCATAATAAAAATCTTACCACTATCCATGATTTCACGGACATTGATAGTAGATTTCACCTGAGCTACCATATTACGAATAACTGAAGCTGACATAAATTGACCAATCTTATTTTGGATAGGTGCCACAGCTTCCTGTGCATATCTGTCATTATAACTTGCAAACTCAGTCTGCCAAAAAGCTTTTACTACAGGATCTTTCAGTTGTTTGACGACTTTTTTACGATAATCTTTGTCTGACAAAAGTCTATTGATACCAAGTAATGTAGATCCAGGATAATCAAGCAAAGCCAAAATAGTGTTGTTCAAAATGTACTCCATTCTAGAACTCCAAACATCTGGCCAAATCTTCTTGAAAATACCCATAAGTCCAGATGCTACCAAATGTTTTTGTTCCTCAGAATTCACTTCTAAAATATTGAAACCAATAGGAAATTCTACATCAGCAGGATTGAAATACACTACATCATTGATACGGTTAGGTGGAATAAAATTGATAATTTTTTCAGCAAAATCTCCATGTGGATCAACAATCCCAACACCGTGACCTTTGTAGATATCACTCAAAACCATATTTTCCATCATAGTGGTTTTACCCATACCAGTCTTACCAATTATATACATATGTCGTCTTCTGTCATCTGTCTTAATACCAAAACGACGCAATTGATTACGATAATTAGTTTGACCAAAAACACAAACATCTTCTTTCTCTACTTCTTGTGTATCTTTTGCTCTCAAATGAATATTAGGCATAAATATATAGGTTAGATACCAAAATTATAACACAAAAAAACACTTTTGGCTACAAAAAACCCCTCTTTTATAAAGAGGGGTTCTTATCTTACAATATAATTATTGTTTTTCCAAAGTAAATACTTGTTTGCCACCAGCTGGTTCAAGAATAAGTTTTGTACCATCAAAACGATAAGTAAAGTTTGATGGATTATTCATACCTTCAAATTGAACAGTTAAAGCTGAATCTGTTTTTGAAGTAATAGTACCTTTTGTTTCAATAATACCAAGTTTGGTAGTAAGTGAATCTCCAGCGAAGATATACTTTGTACCTTCGTTCATAGAAGCAAACTCACCTGTTGCTGTCATGATTTTCCATGTACCATCCAAACCACCTTGTGTTGCTGTTTCAGCAACTTTACTACCTGTATCAGATACATCACCAGTAGATGTAGTACTAGAACAACCAGCACCTACTAGAGCTAACACTGACAAAGCAGCTACCAAAGAAAACTTTTTATTCATAAGTTTTTCTATTTACTTAATTAAATTAATAAATTATTTTAGATAAATCTTGTCGATAGTAATTTCACGTTCTTTATTACTATTGTCTTTTACAGTATAAGTACTAGCGTTTACAGCTGTAATTTCTCCACTGTAGTATGGGAAGATTTCTTTACCACCAAACATTTCACCTTTGTCAATATTGGCAATAACTTTGGCACCAACTACAAGACTGTCAGCACTTGGAGCAACTGGTTTTACCAATTTATCTTCTGTGATACAACTTGCACTAAGACCTCTATATCTAACATAATAACCTGCGTCACAAGCAAAGTCTTCTACTTTACCTTCGTACCAACCATAACCAAGATCTACCATAACATCATCACCTACATTGTAGGCAGCGGAAGTCTTAGTTTCTTCTTGCATCAGGTTATCTCCTCCTGTTGTATTTTCGTCTACACTTGTAGTTTCTGTCTGTTCCATTGTGTCACCATTAGAAACCACAGTATCATCACTAGTGGATTTCATGGTGTCATCACTGACGGTAGAACAACCGGCGCCAACCAAAGCCAATACAGACAAGGCAGCAACTAAAGAAAACTTTTTGTTCATATTTTCTTAACTTAAATTAGTAAATTAATTAATTTGTTCAATTTTATCATTTTGGACTAAAATGGTCAAAATTATTTAACCAACTTTTCCACAAGACTAATTATATCATCTTCTGTGGCAGGTGGCAAAAGCTTTTTGAGATTTTGAGACAATATCTTTATTTTGTCTTTGTCTTCTAATAATGAACGCAAAACTTTGGCTAAATATAAACCATCAGAAGTAACTTCATTCACAAAAACAGCAGCATTATTTTCTTCCAAAAATTTTACATTGGATACTTGATGACCTGGCTTGGGTATAATCACTGCTACTTTACCAAGAGCAGAAATCTCAGTAATAGTCCCAAATCCACCACGAGAAACAATAATATCAGATACAGCATAAGCTTCTTTCATTTCTGTTGTAAAAAATTTGTGTACTTGATAATCTTCCAACATTTTTTCAGCTCTTTGTGCTAATTCTTGTGATCTTTCTTTGCCTGTCAGATGAATAATTTGGGCCACGCCAGACAAATGTCCAGCCGCTTCTACTACCAACTGATTAACACGCAAAGAACCAGTACCTCCACCTGTAGCAAAAATAACAGGTAAATCTTTTTTTAAATGAAATAATTTTCTAGCTTTTTCTTTGTCACCTTCAAATATTTCTTTTCGAACAGGATTGCCTAACCACAAAGTTTTTTTTGCCGAAAACAACTCAACATTTTTTTCGACAGCAGTAGTTATTTTCTTAGCAAAAGGAGCCATCAATTTGTTTGATAAACCTACTTTTATATCCTGCTGATGAATCCAAGTTGGAATACCAAGAAACCAAGCGGCTACATGAACGGGCACAGATACAAATCCTCCAGCTGAAATACACAGATCTGGATTAGTCTTCCATAATATTGCAAAAGCTTGAAAAAAACCAATAAAAATCTTAAAAATATCTAAAATGTTAAACAAAGAAAAATATCTTCTAAATTTTCCAGAAGTGATAGCAAAAAATTTTAAATTACTACTTTTACCTAAAAAATCTTTTTCAGGACCTGTTTTGGTACCAATCCAAAAAAACTCACTACCTTTGTGTGCTTTGTCTATCACATCTTTTATAGCCAAGAGTGGTGTAACAGGACCAAGCGTTCCACCACCAGAAAATAAAACTTTCATATTTATAATAAAAACATTAAAACATAAAAACATAAAAACAAAGTAAAAAAAATGTTTTAATGCTCTTGTGTTTTTATGCTTTCATGTTAACTGTGTTTACTCACACTAACCACAATCCCCATGGCGGCCATATTGATAAGCAACGCACTTCCACCGTGACTAACAAAAGGCAATGGTACACCGGTCAAAGGCAAAATACCCACAATAGCCCCAATATTTAAAAATGATTGCGCAAAAAACCAAAACATAATACCCGAAACCAATAACTTACCAAAATCATCTTTACATTCTTTTGCAATCATAAATCCTTGTTTCAAAATAAGAAATAGTAAAAATAAAAAACCCATAATAACAACAAATCCCAACTCTTCTGACATTATAGCAAATATACTATCTCCATGCACTTCTGGCAAGTACTGAAACTTTTGACGGGAGTGTCCAAAACCAAGTCCAAAAACTCCTCCAGAACCAATCGCCAAAAAAGCTTGATTAATCTGATAACCCTGTCCTTGAGGATCGAGCTCCGGATGAAGAAATGTCGTCAGACGCTCAGCACGGTAAGGCGCAATAATAACCAAAAAAGTAAAACCAACAATAGCCACCAAAAGTAAAGAACTAAGATGTAAAAACTTGGCATTGGCAAAAAATAAAAGAGCAATCAAAATAGCAAACAAAATAGCTGTCGTACCAATATCTGGTTGTAAAATAACCAAACCAATAGGCACCACACCTACTCCTAGAGCAGGCCAAAAACCTTCTTTTAGATTTTCTATTTTACTACCCATCTTGGCTAAGAAAGCTGACATAAAAATAATCAAAGCCAACTTCATAGCTTCTGCTGGTTGAAAAGAATAGTCAAACATATTTATCCAACTATGTGTACCAGTATTATTGGTTGAACCAATACCCGGAATAAACGTCAAAAAAAGTAAAAAAAGACCAAGACCAAAAATAGGTGTAGCATATTTACGCCAGACCTCATAATTCATTTTGGCTAAAACTAAAAACAAAAAAAGTCCTGGCAAAAATCCCAAGAGCAACTGTCTTTTGATAAAAAAATATTGATCCTCAAAACTTCTAATTCCAACAGCAACTCCAGCTGAACTCAAAATCATGAGTCCAAAAAATATCAAGATAAACAAAAGCGTAATAAAACTATAATCAGCCTTTCTAGTTTTTGAGCTTCTCATAATTTAGACGTTCAAAAATACTAAAAGAAAAGATACCATAAACAAAAATATTTGACAGAGTACCGAAACAGAATTCAAGACATAGGCCATGAATTTGTCTTTTTTGTACAGCAACCAACCCATGAAAAAGTTGACAGACAAAATAATAAGACCTATGAGTGGTACAAAAAATATTTTCCAGCTATCCCCAATATAATCTACCCCAAAAAGTACATTATAATGCAAAAAAAGCTCACTAGTATTGGGTAGCTGAGACTTGAGCCAAAACCAAGAAAATAAATTCAAAAGTAATGACAAAATAGTCATGATAGTGATAGGAAGAGAAAAAAAATAAAGTTTTAGAGGGTATAATCTCAGTTTCATAGAGAATTTTTAATTTAACATCCTACAATTATACGATGGTAAATGGCTAAATTTTTACATTGTTACATTGTTAAATTGCTTTCTTTATCTAAACAACAATTTAGCAATGTAACAATGTGACAATTTTAACCAAAAGATAACTTAATTATACACTTAAAAAGTCCCCTTGACAAGAAAGCTCTTATATAGTATACTGTCCCCGATCCACTTTCTATATCAATTTTTAAAATATACTAACAAAACCCCGCTATGGCACATAAGAAAGCGGGTGGAACCACCAGGTTGGGACGAGACTCCAATCCACAATACCTAGGCGTTAAGGTCAGTGATGGCCAAACCGTCAAATCAGGTATGGTCTTAGTTCGTCAACGTGGCACAAAAATCCACCCAGGAAAAAATGTAAAAAAAGGTAAAGATGACACTTTGTTCACTCTAGTAGCTGGAAAAGTAAAATTCCAAACTAAAAAGAGAATGAGTTTCATCGGCAAATTAAAAACTGCCAAATACCTACACGTTCTTCCAGAAGAAGTAAAATAGTATTTTAAAAAACGACCTTGTCAAATGGGCCGTTTTTTTATTATTTGAGAGTTTTGTAGTATAATATAAATAATTTACAAATTTTCAATTTCGAATTTTAAAACAATTTTTAAATTATAAAATTACTAAATTAAAAATTTTATTTATATGCTTCAGTTTTTTACAACCC
>Ga0210006_1000389_pt1 | contig 35164 bp, 44 predicted proteins | sample CryGey02umfilter_2_FD_185452 | JGI IMG/M metagenome (GOLD analysis project Ga0210006, IMG submission 185452) | Groundwater microbial communities from aquifer in Utah, USA - Crystal Geyser 4/10/14 0.2 um filter (SPAdes) (version 3) | ecosystem: Environmental > Aquatic > Deep subsurface >... | reverse complement strand
TCACGTTCATCCGCCGTAATGCGCTTGTAAGCCATGTCGTTTCCCTCGTGTTACGGTACACGAAGAACGCAGCTTACGGCGTGACCTTCTCACGCTACGAGTGTTGCACTAGCCGGTGGAACGCGGGGGGCGTAAAGAGGCGGGTTCTAACAGGAAAGGGAAAATAGGTGCCTGCCGCAGCCGCGAAACAACCCTCCCCCGAGATTAAGCGCTGGGCGGTGGAGAGGCGACGCGCTTTCGCCGATCCGAAGAGTGCCCAGGCAAAAGAATTCGCCGATTACTCTTATAAGAAGAGTTGGGGTCTCTACCACCGTTACACCGCCGGCCCCGGAGAAACGGCCGACCTGGAATTGGCGCATCGATTGCAGGAGGGCGCTCTTGAGATTTTTATCCTTCGGGATTCGGTTCTTGAGGAGGCCAAGTCCCGGCAGTGCCTTTCTATTATTTGCGGCATGCTCGGTCGACCTCGTGAAGGCGGCGAACATTCCCGCAAGGCGATCGAATGCCTGTTGACCCTGCCTGGGGTCCGGGATGCGACGGACTGGGAGCAGCTCGAATGGCTGATGAGGATTCGCAGGGGCTTGGCTGATAACAGCGCCTCCACGGAAGAAAGGCTCAATAACTGCAAGGAAGGATTTAGGGACTTAGAGCGCCTAGCCAAGCGAGTCCCGGTTTCGGCAGAACACAAGCGATACCGAGCTCAGTTTCACCGGGCACGGGGTTCGGCGCTGGCGCGGCAAAGGCCGAAGACTGCTAGCCGGCTTGTGCAAGCCGCGGTCGAACTGGAGAAGGCTATCAAGATGTTCTCCGGCCTCCTTTCGGACAAGAAAGACAAGCGAATGGATATTTCTCGGGCCAAGGTCTTTCGAGAACTAAGCCGCGTCCACCGGTCGCTCGGCAGGCTAAAGAAGGCCGAGGCAGCGATCCTCGAGACGGTCTCAATTTATCGTAAGCACGGTTCCGACAGCCAATGGAATCACTATCACCATGCCAAGGTGTTATGGCTCATGGGCAAGAAGAAGAAGGCCCTTGCACGCTGCGTCGAAGCGGTGGACATCCTGGAAAAGGACCGGAGTCAGTTCCAACAAAGCGAAAATCGGATGAGCTTCTTGAGCGACAATGTGGCCGTCTTCGACTTCGCTATTTATATCGCTCAGGAACTCGGGAACCATGAGTTGGCGCATGACATCGCTCAGAGGTGCAAGGCGCGGGTGTTTCTTGAGCGCATGCGCGGGACCTACGAGACACCCAAAGGAACCGCTTTGGCGAAGGACGAGGCAATTCTTGAATACCATGTCGGGTTTCACTCGGTCGCTATATTCGTTCGGCGGAAGGGGGGACTTCACTCGGTGCGCGTTCCTTGTTCGGTTGACCTTCTCAAAGAAAAGATTGAAATCTTCGAGGGCTTCATGCGGCGGGGTGCCTCGGCGACCTCTGAGGAGTTTTGCGTCGTGTATTTGCGCGAGTTGGCCGAACTTCTCCTTTATCCAATTCTCGATCACTTAGAGGGCGTGGACAGGCTTCATATCGTTCCGAGCGGCGTCCTCTGGGATTTGCCGTTTGAGGCATTGCCCCTGCCGGATGGCCGGTTCGCGGTTGAGGCCTGGAAGACCAGCTATCTCCCTCATGCCGCCATGCTTGGGTCCAGGACTGACGGCTCAGGACGGAGGCACGGCGGCGCTCTTGCCCTTGCCAATCCGGACGGATCGCTTTGGCATGCCGAGGCCGAAGCCGAGATGCTTGCTAAGACTTTTTCGGGTTCAAGGTTTCTGACAGGGGCGCGGGCGAAGAAGTCGGCTTTATATAACTTGGACGGGACGCGAATTCTTCACCTGGCCTGTCATGGACGATTCGAGCCCTCGGATCCGCTGAGCTCCTGTCTTTTGCTCGCACCTGATCGACGGGACGACGGAATCTTGACGGTGAGAGAAATTGCCGGGCTGCGGCTTAAGAAGCTGGATCTTGCGTTCCTCTCGGGGTGCTTTACGGGTCGCGGGAAGCATATCGGGCGGGATGAGATTTATGGATTAAGTCATGCGTTCTTGCAGGCCGGGGCGAAGTCGGTTGTAGTGGCTCTGTGGGAAATCGAGGATCTTGCAACTAGAGACCTGGTTTCGGCGTTTTATAAAGCAGTGAAAGAGGGCAAGGGGTTGGCGGCGGCGCTTCAGGAAGCTAAGGTCGAGAGCTTGCCAAAGGCCCGTCACCCATACTATTGGGCGGCGTTTAAGTTGATCGGAATATAGTAACGGTTATGAGAAAGGGGAAGGATAATTACCATTAAGTTTTTCCAGGAGGCTTCATGCCTATTCGAAAAAGTTCTCTCGGAGATTTTTTCTTTAAATCCTTCTTGCCCGGGGGAACCAATGAGGGCATCGTTAAGCTTGTCAACCGGGATAGGACCCTCGACCTTCAGTTTCGCGGGACATACATCAATGTCTACTACCGTGGAGGCAGTCTCTTAAAGCTCACGGATGAGGGTGCTATCAAGATCCACCGTACTTACTGCCGCGGGGAAGAGATCAAGAATGTGAACGCCTGGCTTAAAAGTGTCGCCCGATTTAAGCACAACCTGGATCAATGCCGCTTCACCAACGACCAACAGGAACTCGAATACCAACAACTCGCGTATCGGGCAAACTCTTACGCGCGTGAGGCGCAGCACACGGACTACTTTCCGATTGATCGCGAGTTCAATGACGCGGACCTTTTAGCGATCAAATGGCCGAAAAAACGAACAGACGCCATTCCAAGACCGTTTCTCTCGCCGTGATCGAGGTGAAATATGGGCTCGCTAGTGTCAGTCAGTTCCGATCCCAAATGAGACGATACATACGTGAGATGGTAAAGGATTTCAACGAGATTGCCGATGACATGACCAAGCTTGTTTCACAGAAGCGAGAGCTCAATCTATTTGGACAATACTCCAGACAAATGCACAACCTGGAGGTCGGTTAGAACGCCTTCGAGGTCATCCTTCTTCTGATAGATGCCTTCAAAAAAGAAAACGGATTCGAACGAATCCAGAAGGCGTGGTCTGCCCTTTCCGAAGAGTTCGCAAAAGACTCCGAAAATGTGGGAGTGAGAGTTGACTTTCATGTTGCGCGAGCGCACCACTGCGGATTTGGGCTCTGGAGTGATCATCTTGTGCCTACGCCATGAGACTCATCCCCCGCCTCGGCACCCATGAGATCGGCGGGGTCCCCGCCGATTTGCGCTAATTTCCCCAGGTTATTCCCGGCTGCAACCTAGCCCTTTGATGAGCCGTTCCTTTATGCAGGAGGCTCATCATGAAAATCACTATACACCGCGGGACCCACGAGATCGGGGGCTCCTGCGTCGAAGTTGCGACCAGGAAGACCCGCATCATCATGGACCTGGGAATGCCCCTGGTCCAGCCGTGGGATAAGAGCAAAAAACTCGAATCTCTACGCTACGCAAGGGCTTCGACGAAAGAACTCTTGGCTAAAGGCCTACTCCCACCGATCGAAGGGATTTATGCCGGTTCTGATCCCAAGATCGACGCTGTTTTACTCTCGCATCCGCACCAGGATCACTACGGCCTTGTCAGCCATGTTAACCCGCAAATCCCCGTCTATCTCAGCGACGGCGCCAGGCGGATCATTGAGGTAGCGGATATCTTCCTGCCGCTCAAAGCCAAGCTGCAATCTCCCCGTATTCTGGAAAGCGGCAAAACGGTCCGGATCGGGGATATTGCAGTAACCCCATTTCTAGTAGATCACTCCGCGTACGGCGCTCTTGCCCTAATGATCGAAGGCGAGGGTCGGCGTGTGTTCTATTCCGGCGATTTTCGCGGGCATGGAAGAAAGGGAAAGCTCTTTGAACGGTTCATCGCGCGGCCTCCCAAGGGAGTGGATTGTCTGCTCATGGAAGGCACGACCTTGGGCCGGCCCGAGCACAGGTGTCTCACTGAGGATGAACTCGAGGCTCAGGCGCTCGAAGCGGCACGAAAGCATTCCGGCCTCAAGCTGCTCTATGTTTCCGGACAGAACATCGATCGGCTAGTTACCTTCTACCGGACCGCGAAAAGGCTTGGCGGTCGTCTGGTCGTCGACCTCTATACGGCATGCGTTCTCGATGCGCTTGATTCCAAGCATACTCCGCGCCCGGCGGCTGGATTCGATAACCTGAGAGTCCTCTACACCAAGCCGCTCATGAAGCGCCTGCTGCAAGCCGGCAAGCCGGATGTCCTGCGCAGATTCCGACCGTCGGAGATCAAAGTCTCTGAAATCCGGAAAGATCTTGGCGGGACCTTGATGATTTTCCGGGAATCTACCCGGCCCGAGATCGAGTCGCTGGGAAATCTAAAGGATTCCGTGATGCTTTATTCCCAATACGAAGGCTATCGACGGGAGGCATCCTTTTCCAAGACGGCGGCATTCCTGGATAAGCATTCGATTCCGATTAATTCGATCCACACTGCGCGTTCTATAAAGGAAGGCATCCGCTTCTCGACGCATCGCCGCGGCAGCAAGGCCAGGATCATCGTGGTCAACGGCATGGATCTCCCGCGGCCGAAGATGACCTGGGACCAAGTCGTCCTGCGAGATGATTTTAAAAACCAGTTGCGTTCCGATTTCGAGGCGTTTCTTGAATCGAAGTACCGGTATCGACAGCTGGGACTGCCCTATCGGCGAGGGTTCCTGTTCGCCGGTTCGCCGGGAAACGGAAAGACCTTGGTTACCAAGGTAATTGCCGGCGCCTATAAGATAAATATTGTGGCCCTGCATCTCAAAAGCGACATCGCGGACAAGAGCATAGACGAGGCGTTCTATCTAGCCAAGAGGCATAGTCCGTGCGTCCTCATTCTTGAAGACTTGGATAAGATGATGCGTTCTACGCGAGTGTCGCTCTCCTATCTCCTGAACAAACTCGATGGGCTTGATACCGATGAAGGTGTGCTTGTCATCGCTACAACCAATGAGCCGGGACGCTTCGACCCCGCCCTTCTTCAGCGCCCTAGCCGGTTCGACCGCGTTTGGAGGTTCGATCTCCCCGGCCTAAATGAACGGCTTGCCCTTCTCAAGAAGAAGGGGGGCACCTTCTTCTCGGAATCAGCTCTAGAGGACGCCTCTCAGCAAACCCAGGGCTTTAGCATGGCTTATGTCCAAGAGGTGGTGGTGAGCGCCCTTCTGGGCGCGGTGCACGACAATACCGAACCGCAAGACAAGCATTTGGTCGACAGCGTTCGGCATCTTAAACAGCAGATAAAATCGGCCGCGACAGTGACGCCGGTTGTCGAAATCCCGGATCGGATGGGATTCGGGATGATGGAGAAGGAGAATGGGCGATGAAGAAAACCTGTAGCTATTCCGTACGCAATTCAGATGAGGTGATATGAGCGAATCAAGATTTCTAGAAGAGAATGCCGGGCGTTTCCGGAGGAAGCACCCCGATGAGGACGGGTGGACGGTCTACAGGATAGACCCGCAGTGGGCGCTTTCCGCGGAACACCTCTTGCCGTTGTTTTTAATGGGCTGCAACTGCGGTGCGATCGTGCGGCAGGATATCCGCATCGATACCTCCTGGTCGCATGGCAAGGACCGTCCGCGGGATTCATGGACGGACCGCCCCCATGCCCGTCGGGGAGAGGGAATGACAGACGAGAACTGGCTAGGGGAGATCGATATTCTCTGGCAGGATGTACCGATCCATTTCGCTCGCACTATCCAAGCCGGGCGTTATGAAGACAGGATCACCACATATGTCGCAACGAAGGACAGGACGGCCCTGGAAGATATCTTTCGACGCTTAGGCGCCTACAGGCGTAAGCACGATCGGGTGGACCGGACGATAATGGTTCTCGGTGAGGGGACCATCGACCGTCCCAAGGCCGGCTGGGAGGATTTGATCCTTCCGGACCGGACTCGCGACGATATCCGGGAGTCGGTCCAGTCCTTCCAAAACTCGCGGCAGCTCTACAAGGAGCTGGATCTTCCGTATCGCCGTGGGCTCCTATTTACGGGTCCTCCAGGCTGCGGCAAGACGACCGCGATCCGGACGGTCGCTGCGAACTTCAAAGGAAGCGTTTTCATCCAAAGTTTGAAATCTACGACCAACGATTTCGAGCTGGCTCGCGCCTTTCGTCTGGCAACCCAAGATTCGCCTGCAATGCTGATCCTCGAGGATCTCGACCGGCTGGCGAACCATGAGAAGGTCTCAATGTCGTATCTGCTCAACCTGCTCGACGGGATTAAGCCTCTGGACGGTCTTCTGGTCATCGCGACGACCAACCATCCTGAGAAGCTGGACCAAGCCCTACTCCAGCGTCCGAGCCGCTTCGACCGAGTCTTTCACTTCCGGCTGCCGGGCTATGCCGAGAGGCTGGCCTTCATCGAATTCCGGGCCCGGGGACGCTTTCCTCGTCCGGCCTGCGAGGAGGCCGCGCGCCGGACAGAAGGATTCACGATGGCTTATGTCCAGGAGGCGGTAACGGGCGCGCTTCTGCGCTGCATGTGCAAAAAGCGGGAGTTTACGGCCAAGGAACTGATCGACAGCATCGGAAAGCTCAAGGAGCAGAAGCAATCCGGCGACCGGCCCGACGCCATGATTCCACAGCATGGATCCGTGGGGTTCGTTACGGTGAACGGAAACGGGAACTAGGGGGCGATATGAAACTCCGAGGGGAAGTCGTTGAGATTCGTCGCGTCGGCAAGGTGTTTAAGGGGATTCTTCAGATTCGGCTGGTCCCGGAAGACGCCGCCGAGATATCCGCCCTCCGGGGTGTCGAGAAAGGCGACACGATCGAGCTGGAGGATGTTGATTTGAGAGCCAAAACAGCTTCGTATTGTGAAAAAGAAGGATTTTCTGGATAGGTATTAGGTAACGCCGGCCCGTTCTAAAATAACGCCGGATGGAGGTAGATGATGCGTATGCCTAAATGGGTAGGGATCTTGTCTTGGCCGCTTCGTGCCGAGTTCGGGTGGATGCTCCCGCGATCAGAATCAGATCAATGGAGAGACGAGATGGAGCGGCGATACTATTCTTCATCTCTCTCCCTCGACGAGCGAGATGCTCTGCGGGCGCAAATTGAACTGGTAGACCCTCAGTTCTTTCAATCGGATCATTTCCGTTGATCGGAGATGGAGTCAAGCACTGATGCCGCCGGACGAGCGATCCATGCGAAGTGAATTTCATCGGCACCTTAAGGGATTGGTCGTTCTGGAAGATGCGGGAATCGAGCAGTCCATCGCGCGCGTCGTCCAGGCGATCGACATTCCTCTTGAGAGTCCCCACCAAGAGATCATCACTCACTTAGTGGAGAGGGAGCGTGCCCTGAGCGGCGTACTCGATACCGGCGTCGTTATCGTGGAGTCGAGTAAGCTGCCTCGTTGCTCGTCGGAACTGTTGATTGGGATTGGAGTTTCTCCCGAGGGAGTATCCTGGAGGTTCTCCGATGGGAAACAGTCTTTGCTTTGGGAAGAACGCGTATATTTCGTCGCTGTCATCCTGCACCATGAGCCGTCGGCCCGATTGCGCGGGCTTAGAGCGGTCGCCGCCGTGTTGCAGCCGCGGTCTGAGTTTTACCGCCGGCTGTTAAATTGCACCTCTCTTCCCGATGCGGTCGAGATATTTCGGCGATTTGAGGAAAAATCCCCATGGCAAGACTAGACGATTGGGACGAGCGATATGCCGCTTATGAAAAAGTGTTTCCGACTTATTGGGATCCGGAATACAAATCCCTGGTGTCAAAAAAAGAATTTCGAGACTTCTGGTACCCGTCTGCGAAGCGCTCCAGGGAGTTGTTTGAAACAGAGCTTCGGAGGGGGAAATTTTCTGCCGCAGCCTATTGGATACGCGTGCAGAACGGCATATTTCTTGGTGAGCCTCTCACTGAAACGCGGAAGTGGGGCGGTTTTTGGGATGGTGTTCGGCGGGCTCAAGGGGATAAGATTTCCCCGCCGACGGTAGCCTTGCGAAAAACTCGATCTCCCGTTATCCGATGGTGCATGATCAGAATGAGGCTTCCGACCAGCAGTCGGAGATTCTATGGCGAAGTCTGAGCATCGGGGCAATACTAACGAATCGGAAAAGGAGAATGTGATGCCAAGTCCTTGGAATAATTTTGAACCTGAGATGGGCATCTTGGATGTGGATATGGACGGTGTCAGGGAGTACGAGGCCCAAAAACGGGGAAAAGAATTCAAAATAATGCGTAAGCTGATCCCCGAGCCTTTTTTGGGAAATATCGAATCCGCACCCCTGCTTCTTCTCGGGGGAAACCCAGGATTTCATCCTGATGACTGCAAATGGCATTCAGGGGAAGAGTTTCGTGCGGCCGCGATCGAAAATTTGAAGGGGAATAAAAAAGGGATTTATCTACTGGAGGCCCGATTCCAAGAATCTCCTGGAGCGCAGTGGTGGCGCAGGCGGTTGGGGTGTCTGTGCAAAGAAATCGCGCGTCAACTCGGGATGGAAGATTTGGAAAAGGCGTTCAAAATACTCTCAAGAGGAACCGCAATTGTGGAGCAGCATCCATATCACACAAAGAAGTTTTCGCTGCCTAAGGCTCTAAAATGTCTGCCTTCATTTGAATTTGTCAAAGAAATGATAGAGGAGGCAGTCGAGGAGAATCGGTTTGTAATAATTGTTCGTTCCCATAAGATTTGGAAGGAAAGAGTGCGACTCCTGAACAATCCCGAGCGGGAGAATATCATCGAAACACGGCATATTCAGTCTGCGTACTTGACTCCGCGAAAGTTCAATCAAGATGCGGAAATAGGTTACGAGGAAATCCAGAGACTGGCAGAATATCTTATTGGGGTGGATCGCCGGAAAAAAGGCTGAAAAACTTGCTTTTTTCGGATTTTGGGGGTACTAAGAAGAGGTTGGTTTTATGAGCGCCGAGAAGAGGTCCATGATGCCTCGCCTGGCCATATCATTGGCCTGGCATGACATACCGCCCGTGCCCGGATCCGCGACTCTGGGTGAAAAATCGGGGGGGCGCGAGACCCTGCTCCGCTGGCTGGAAACCCAACTCGGATTGCCGCCATTGGTTGTTCCTCAGGCGACGCGGACCGTGCGCTACGCCGCTCGGCTTCAGAAAGCCGGAAAGTCTTCCTTTATAAGGAGTCTTGATGCAGACCTATGGGGCACCGCTAAGACTTTGCTCAGCCGCAGAGACGAGCTCAAGATCATGGGTTGGGATGGCGGTAATGATTCCGGCTTGCCAAAATTAGTCCAGGATTTAGCTGCCGTGGAGAAGGGCGGCGTGTCTCTAGGGTTTGCCGAAGGCGACCGGCTGGAGGCCGTCCTGGCCGCTTTGAGCGATGGACAAACCCTTCCCGAGCACGAGATTCTTCTCCAGGAGCCCTCGGAGGTCTGGCCGTCGGCTTGGCGGAAGGTGCTCGAGAAACTCAATGTCGCCGCGGCCAAGGAGACAAAAGTTGCAAATGCTCTCATCAAGAGTAAGCAGCTTACATGGTGGCGATCTCTAAGCGCCGTCGCGGCCGCGGAGGCCGTGGCAAGTTCCATCGCCGCCTCCGGTAAGGCGGGGGAGACGATCGTACTCTGCGAGGATGCGCGGCTCGCGGAACTGCTTGATGACGCCCTCACGGCGCGCGGCGTGCCGGCCATGGGCGCGACGGCGGTGACTCAGGCGCACCCGGTTCTCCAGGCCCTGCCTCTGGCGCTCGGTTTGATGTGGGGGCCGGCGGACCCCGAGAAGGTCATGGATTTTTTCATGCTCCCGGTGTGCCCATTACCGAGGTCCTGGTCTCGGGGCCTGGCCGAAGCGCTCGCCGAGCGCCCGGGTGTGGGCGGCTCGACTTGGAATGACGCGGTTGCCAAACTCGCAGCCGCGAGCGGGGACAAGGGAGAAGAGCGCCGCGAGCGTCTTCAGTTCTGGGTCGCTTCCCCAGAGGAGAAAGCGGGCGCCTCACTAAAGCAGGCCTCCGTGGCGAAGCGCTGCCGCGCCGTTTCCCGCTGGGCGATCGGCCGCGCCTCGATGGAGGCTAAAGAAGAATTCGGCAAGGAACTGGCCGCAATCCTGGAACTCCTCTCCGCGCAGGCGGCGTCTTTGGCCGAGATCGCCGAGGCCTTCCCGGAGCCGCTTAGCGAACCTCAACTCGAACGCCTCGTTACGAGCGTCCAGGAGCAAGGTGTCGAGACGCGCGTTCGCCCTCCTGAAGCGAAAGGCCCGAGGTGGATATGCAGTCTCGCCGAGGTCGATCGGCCTTGCCCGAGGCTCGTCTGGTTCGGAGTACACTCGGAGGAAGGGCCGTCGGAGCATTGGACTTCGTTGGAGGCGGCTCAGCTCACGCGCGCGGGCCTCGACGCAGGTTTCGAGGAGAGGCGGCATGCGGCCAAGCGCAGCGCCGAACGGGCCAGCTTGAAATGGGCCTCGGGGCCGGTGCTCGCGGTCGAGCTCGCCGCAAAAGCGGACATCCCGTTTCATCCCGTCTGGCTGGATATCAAAGGGGGACTGGGAAATCGCCAACCGGAATCTCTCGAGCGTCTGATCGCGGAAGGCGGCGCTAAAGGCGATTGGCCCCTGAGCGTTAAGTCCCGTAAACCGGTCCGTTTCCAGGCCCCGCCTGCGGTCTGGTCGGTCGATCCGAAACTCTTGAAAGACCGGGATTCCACATCGGCCGGGGATCTCGAAAACCGCCTCGGTTGTCCCCTCCATTGGACTTTCGAATATTGCGCGAGGCTGCATTCCAGTCCGATCGCGGAGTTGGCGGAAGGCATCCTGCTTAAAGGCAACCTCTCTCACGATATCCTCGAAGAAGTCTTCGGAAACGGAAAGATATCGAGCGCAAAGCAGGCCGCAGCGAAAACACTCAAGGTCTTTGATCGGCGGATCGCGACGGACGCCGCGACCTTGGCCTCGCCGGCGGCCGCGCGTGAGCGTCTGGAATTGCGAACCCAGCTTGAGAAGGCGGCGACCTCGTTTTTCGGGCTGATCGAGCGCAGCGGTTATAAGATCGTGGGATTTGAGGTCACGCCCAAGGCCAAGCTCTTGGGACGGGACTTTAGGGGCCGGCTCGACTGCGTGCTGGAGAGCAAGAGCGGCAAGCCCGCGCTTCTGGATCTGAAGTATGCCGGTATAAAGAAGTACAGCGGCCTGACCAAGGAGGGGAAGGCGCTTCAACTCGCGGTCTATTTGGCTGCTCTCGCGCAGGACCGGAAGGTCGGTAAGACTGAAGAGATCGCGGCCGGCTACTTCATCGTCGACCGCGGACGGATGCTGACTCCGTCCGGAGGCCCTCTTGATGGGGCGCTTGAAGACGAACTGCTGGAAGACGCCCCCTCGATCGCTTCGGTTTGGAAGAACTACGCCTTGGCGTTAAACGCGGCGGAAGGTTGGCTCAAGTCGGGGAAGATTCCGGCGCGTCCCCTGCAGGAGCCCGATGAGTGGCCCGATGGAACGGAGATCGCGATGACGGAGATCAAGAAGTCTCAGTTCTCGGACTTCGAGGGTTATTCGGTCTGTCAATATTGCGCCTACGGGCGGCTCTGCGGCCGGGAGGAGGTCTCGTGAAAACGACTCTCTACTCCGCCAGCGCCGGTACCGGAAAGACCTACACGATCTGTCAGGAGATCGCCAAACGGATCATCGCCGGTCAGAACCCGCGGCGCATTCTCGCCTGCACTTATACTAAGAGGGCGGCCTCGGAGCTGAAATCCCGCGTGCAGCAGACCTTGCTGGAGAAGGGGCTGACGGCGGAGGCGTCGGCTCTTGAACTGGCGCCGATCGGGACCGTTCACAGCATCGGGCATCGCTACATCTCGCGCTTTGCGCTTCGGCTTGGTCTTTCGCCTGACCTGGAAGTCCTGCCGGAGGGCGGCGACCTGACGGCGATGAAGCGGATCGTAGCAGGTTTGGACCCCGCGACTTGGGAAGAGATGGTGCGGCTTCAGGACCGGCTGCAGATCGGAGGGGACGAAGATACGCGCGGACCGCTCGTGTTGAGACTCCTTGGACTCAAGCGCCAGAATGCCATCGGGGACATGGAGTTCAAGAAACAGATGAAGGCCAACGGCGAGCGCTTCCTTGAGGTGCTCGCTCCCGAAGGTCCATCGGGGCGAGGAGACTTCAAGGACGCCGAGGGTCAGGCGCGGGGGCTAGCCCGCGACGCGATCGAGGCACTCGATAAGATCGCCGGCGGCGGCAAACCGGCCAATCGCGAGGCGATCATCCGTCTCGCTAGGTTCGGGGCTTCCAATTGGTACACGCTGACAAAGTGTTCGCAACTCAGCGCTCCAAAGAAGGCGGAAGACGAAGATCGGGCGATCGCGGGCCTGCGTTCGTTCTGCGCCGGCCTGCGGCGGCATCCCGGACTGATCTCGGATTGCCGGCGGTTCATGGAACTGTTGACCAAGCAGGTCCTCGAGGTCGAGCGCGAATACTCGCGGTACAAGACCGCGCGTGGATTGTTGGACTATACGGATATGGAGGAGCGGTTCTACCAATTGGCGTCGGACCCGGATTTCGCGAAGGACCTGAAAGCCGAAATGGATCTCGTCATCGTCGACGAATTTCAGGATACCAATCCCGTCCAACTGGCGATCTTCCTGAAGCTTCGTGATCTCGTCCAAGAATGTATTTGGGTAGGGGACCTTAAGCAGACGATCTTCGCCTTTACCGGCGCGGCGCCGGATCTGATGCGTGCGGTCTGGGGGATGAAAGGCGTCGTTCGGGAGACCTTGGGAACCAATCGAAGAAGCCTGAAGGGAATCGTGGATGTCGCCAATGCGGTCTTCGCTCCTGTTTTCGGTGAGGATTCAAAGATGAAGGCCCATGAAGCCGCGGGTGATGAGGCGATGGAGCGCTGGCTCTTGCGAGCGGGAAGCAATCCCACGGAAGCCCAGGCCGTCGCGGCGGGCGTCAAGGATCTGGTACGGCGAAAGAAAGTGCCGCTATCCGATATCGCTGTCTTGGTGCGCCAGAACAAGGCCGCCGGCGCGGCGGCCGACGCCTTGATCGCCGAGGGAATCCCGGCTGCGCTGAAAGTGAGCGGGCTTCTCGCTACCCGCGAGTGCGCGGCGGTGCTCTGCGGTTTGAGGCTCGTCGCCGACCGAACGGATTCCCTGGCGGCGGCCACGCTGATCCAACTCCTCGAGCATACGGGCGACGGCACGCCGGCATGGCTCTCCGATCGCCTTAAGGAGCGCAAGAACGGCAAGCCGAGTCGGCCGTTCGCGGGCAGGACCCTGTTCGCCGGCCTGGAAAAGCTCGACTCCCGCCATCTCTCGCCCAGCGGCGCGGTGTCTGCGGTGATCGAGGCACTGGGAATAACCAGTCGGCTCGGAGATTGGGACGAGCCCGACAAGCGCGCGACCGAACTCGATGCCCTGCGTGCGCAAGCCGAGGCTTTTGAGGAAACCGCGCTATCTGCGGGAGGCTCCGCCACTTTGACGGGCCTGATTGCTTACTTGGAAGAGATCGAAGCGAGCGGCGAAGACGGCCGCGAGCCGCCGCAGGGATTGGATGCGGTCCAGGTGCTTACCTATCACAGCGCCAAGGGACTCGAATGGCCGATCGTGATCCTGACCCAATTGGATACGGTCTGGGGAGGTACTCCCTTCGATCTCTCCGTTTCGGGCGGGTCGCCCGCGAAAGGGATGCCGTTGGAAGGACGGAAGATCCACTACTGGCCGCATCCCTTCAGCGGCTTTAAGGCGCTGAGTCTCTCGGATGACGCGCTTCAAACCCCGGAGGGTCTGGCCGCCTCCGACCAGGACCGCGAGGAGAACAAGCGCCTCCTTTATGTCGGCTTTACGCGGCCCAAGGGATTGCTTGTTTTGGCGACGCGTCTTAAGACGCTCAAGGCGGGTCCACAGCACCGACACGCTTGGCTGGACAATTTGGGTTCTTTCGATTCGACCGTCGGGCGGTTTAATAGCCCCGGCATGCACGCAATGAAGGGTATTGCCGGCGGCATACGGGTATTTTCTTACGCCCCCTCGGATTTACCGGTTGGAGGCAAGATCCCTGCTAAGCAGTTTTGGCTGGACACGCCGAAGGCGGGCAAGTCTCCGGAGCCTCGCTATGTCTACCCGAGTGAGGCGAAAGGCGGAAAGGCGCGGTTTCGTTTGGAAGCGCTGTCGGGCGCTGCGGCGTTTGATGGGAAAGCCGGCGCGCTCGATCCTGTCGCAATGGGCAACGCTCTGCATGCCTATTTTTCGGCGCTGCTGTCGCTTGAGACGGCTGATGAGAAGGCAAAGGGGAAAGTGGCCCGAAGATGTCTGGAGGGATTTGAGATGGAGGGGAAGTTGGGGCCTTCGGTGCTGGTGAGGGCGGGGGATCGGTTGATGGCTTGGCTGAAGGTTGCTTATCCTGCGGCGAGGATTTTTACTGAGGTGGCGGTCTCGGCGCCGGCGAAGGATGGGGCGCAGTGGGATGGTGCGGTTGACCTGCTGGTGGAAGTCTCTGCTGGGAGGGTTGTTGTTTTGGACCATAAGAGTTTCTTTGGGAAGGATGAGCATTTGTTGGAACGGGCTGATGAGTACTGTGGGCAGTTGCGGGCGTATGAGGAGGGGTTGAGGGGGTGTGGTTTTAAGGTTGAGGGGGCGGGGTTGCATTTGCCGTTGGCCGGCAGGATTGCGATGTTGGAGGGGTAGGGGGATTCTGTGGAGGCTCGCGCTCGACGAGAAACATCGATGGACCGGATGCTTACGATATGAATGGAGTTAAGTAGGTAAAACTGTGTCAACTGCTGAAATTCGGGGGAAACTAACCCCGAGCGAGGAGACTGCCGAAGATTTGCTGACATCGGAGATTTTCGATGCTCTGGGTGTTCTGCCTTGGCCATGGTCGTCACGTTGGTTGAGCAAGGCAAAGACATTGGATGAAAAAACCTTGAGTGATCGCCTGGATGGAACCCCAAGAACTTCCGAACACAAAATTATTTACTGGCCTTGGCTAGATGGCAAGTGTGCCATCGTTCCTGGATGTGAGCCTGATATCGTCCTTTACATCGACGGGGTCTGCATTTTGATCGAGATGAAATTGTTCTCTGGAAAGTCTGGAAGCGGAATGGCTGAATCGACGGATTCTGATGGGTGCCGGAAATCGATTCTTGGGGATCAATTAGGAAGGCAGTGGTTTGCAGGGAAATTTTTAAAATCAGGGAAAGTCTATCTTGAAGGTGCGCGGCCGATCAGGGATTGGGCGGTTGTTTATGTGACCAGAGATTATCAGATGCCGGTTCACGATCTAGAGATCAGCGTAGAAAGCACGAGGTCGGTGATTGATTTGATGAAAGAAGAATTTTCGTCGCTTGGTGATTTGGCCGAGATACGCGACCGTTTATATTGGGTGAATTATGAGGCCCTCTATGTCTCCCTTTCGACCCAAAACCGAATTGGGGACGGGCCCCCGCTCATCGAGAAGAAGCTTTCAGAAAATTTGCTGCGACTTCTCACCTACAAGGGGTTTGCCCCGTTTGAAGGGTTGCTTTGCCCGTCCACGAGTGAGAGCAAATTGTTTCGTGCGTTTCATTTTGAGGAGAAGGGGACGATTTCTTGGCCTCATATAGATCGTTCCGCATTTGTCCCTTTCCAGTTTCGGGCAGGAGGATGATATGGAGGATGATATGTGGGATGAAAAGAGCCGTGGGGTGATGCTCGCTGCAAAAAGCCTTGCCGATACTTGCGAGTCCATCGCGAAGATGATGGAAGTCATCGGAGGAGGCCTATCCGATGTCGACGAGAATTGTCCAGAATTCTACCTGGGGCAGATATATGGGGAGCAGAGTTACAATCAAAACAATGCCCATAAGTGGATTATGGAGTATTGGGGAGCCTGTTATCAGCCTGTAGGGGTGGGAGGCGCTGGAAATGTGAAGCTCAAAGCTGGAGACCAGGTTATCGCCGTGACCGTGCAATTCTACTCGAGGAGGCTCAAGGAACTGGAGCAGGCTGAGTTGTGGATGGCGATTTGCTCCATGAAGGAGTCCCCGCATCCTACCGCTCCGATTTATATGCTCTCCGGGGCGTATTACCGATTTTGGGACGAGGCCACCAGAAAGTTGCCTGAGTACGGCAGGTGGATGACGAGCAAGGTCGCGAAATCCTCAGCCGCCACATTTGACTTCACTCTGTCTCGTCAACCTTTATGCAAGCTGGAAAATCGAGACGCAGTGAAGGAACTCGTGGTTATCCCACTTAAGAAGAGGTATCACGATTTCACGAAGGCCTCAGGTTGAGTAGGAGAATTCGTCTGCAAAATGACGAGTTGACTCTCAAGGCCGTCGAGATGGTGTGGGCAGACCCCGACGTCTCCGCTCTTTTTAGGCCAGGGTTAATTCTTTCCGGGCTGCGACCCTACCCCAAAATCTAGGCTACACGCTACATCCGGGACGCTAAGCGCACCGCTCGCAGGGTCCCGCAGACCTCGCGAGCCAGGAGGTTACACTTGCGGAAGCCACGGTCCATCAGGCCTATGGGGATGTCGACAGCGACGATCGAGGCCGGAACCGCGACGGTCATGGCCTCGGCGAAGGTCTTGGCCGTCGCAACTTTGAACAGGCACATCGGACAACGGCCCTCGGCGAGAAGCACGACCCAGCCGTGGCCCCAGGCGTCGAGACCAGCGAAGAGTGGCACCATCGAGAGAATCCATTATAATAGTGGGGGCGCAATTTGACATAAAAATGCCGAGGACGATGACCACTCCTGAGAAGACTAAGCTCCTCGCCCTGGTCCGCCTGCGCGGCGCCATCAGCCGGTCCCCATCGAAGGCCCTGACCCCCACCGCGCTTCGCACCCTGACCAAGGGGCTCCGTGACCGCAATGTCGAAGTCGCCGACCTCGCCGCCGCAGTGATCGAGGACCTTGGCGAGGCGGGCAAACCACTGATCCCGGCCCTGGTCCGGGCGCTCAAGCGGCGGCCTCGCTATGCGTTCGGGGAGTCCCTCGCCGGTGTCGGCATCGTCGCAGTCCCTGCCCTTTTGCGGCTCGTGGCTGACCGTGACAGCCGGGTCCGGCGGATCGCGGCCTGGGCGCTCGGGTGCCCGGGGCTCGTGCGCGATCTTCTGGGCTACGCGGCCTCGGATGCTCATGTGCGGTAGATTCACGCAGACAGCCGACCTCAAGACCCTGCGGGACCGCTTCAGTTTCAGCAAGGGGCCTGCCGATATCCGGCCTCGCTACAACATCGCGCCGTCCCAGGAAGCCCTCGTCATTGTCGAGGACGATGGCCGCGCCCTCCGCTCCTACCGCTGGGGCTTGATCCCCCACTGGGCTAAGGACGCGGCCATCGGCAACCGGATGATCAACGCGCGGGCCGAGACCCTGCTGGAGAAGCCGAGCTTCAAAAAGCCTTTCCAGGAGAGGCGCTGCCTCGTCGTCGCCGATAGCTGGTTCGAGTGGCAGAAAATCCCGGGCACCAAGAGCAAGACTCCAATGCGGATAGTCCTCAAGTCGCGGCAGCCCTCAGCCGCGCGATCTCAGCCGCAGTCTCCGCCGTCGGCCACAGCGGAATGTAGGCGTCAAGATGCCGCATGAACATATTCCGGCCGCAAGATAGGTCTGGGCCTGCGGCCCCGCTGTGAACGGAAAACCCGTAGGGCTGCTGCCACGTCGTGATCCAGCCACAGCCCGCGCGCCAGAAGAAGAACCACTGTCCCCGCCGGAGTAGTCGCCAGGGCACCGACGGATAGTCCCGGCGGCGCCCCGCAAGTTCGCGCACGACCATGGATGTGCGGAGGCAGCTCTCGATTGTCAGAGGTAGGTCCTTGCGGATCAGGAAACGCCACCGGTCCCCGTCGCCAGTTGGCTTGACCTCTGACTCTAGTTCCGTAGGCAGTCGCAGGCGTCGGAGTCGCGGCTCGACGCTGAGTGGCCCATGCTCGGTGCCCGTGATGAGATCGATTCGCCAGTAGTGCTCGCCAACGCCCCAGATGACGCTGTCCTGATCGAATCGGCGTCCGAGTCTGACCGCCTGCTCGCGGCTCAGGCCCGGCACGAAGGCCGAAAACTCACTCAGGTGCTCGCCCTCCGCCGGGGTCCAGACGCCCCAGGCGGGAAGATAGCCATAACCGTAATCCTTAAGTCGGGTGCGAAGTTCACCCGCCCTCTCGCAGTTGAGCCAATATGCCTTCCGTCTTCGCTGCTCCGCCTCCCTCGACCGGGCGAATCCTGATAGGGGAGTCGGCTCGAATTCGGCGCTTTTCTCGGCGGAGACGATGGCAAAGGGCTCACCTGACTCGGTCCAGTGTCGATAGGTCGGGATCAGGCGGTGGGTGAAAAGAAGGAAGTGCAGGCGATTCGCGTCGAGCAGGCGGCAGAGGGCCTGATAGCGCCTCTGCTCCTCCAGCGTAAGGTCTCGGTATCGCTTGCCTGACCACCACAGCCTCATCTTGCCCTCAACTGTGGCGCCTTGAAAACAACAACTTCCGCATCACCGACTACTCTCCGGGCTCCTCGCCGAGGCCGCCCAGGTCGTGCGTTGGCGACGATCCATGGAATCACTTTCTTCATTAGTAAGTTCCTCCAGCCTCCGGCCTTAGGGGCCGGTAGACTCGCACGTCCGGTGAATGCCGCCGAAAGATGTCGGACGTGATCTTGCAATCGTCAAAGAGAATCTCGGTGCCGTGATCCTGCGCCGCGATCAACTTGTAGACGAAAAGCCGATGTGTGGGAAGAAGGCTGGGCGGCAATCGGCCCGGATCGAGATCGTCGACGGCGGGACTGAGCAGCAGCCTGTTGTAGACAATTCCGAAAGCCCGAAGTCCCTCGGCGGTCAACCTGATGTTCTCTGGCGATGTGGTCCGCGATGTGACGACCAGAACACGGTGCCCGTCCCGCAGGAGCGCCGTGCTCATCCAGGCGAAGAACTCGGGCGCTCGATCGATGGTGCCGTCAATGTCAAGTTGAACAACCATGTGCCGCCTCCTGTCTAAAAATCAACTCTTTCCGCGACGGTCTCGCCGGTCGCGCACGCGCATGACCCGCACGCGTTTCATCGCTGACCCGCCCGAATCTCGTGCCATGCCTCGATAAGCTTGGCCAGGGCCTGTGCAAATGCTCGGTCCTCGCAGTCAGTGTTATCGACCGTGACGCGGACGCGCACGGCGCCAGGCCGGGCCGATCCGCTGATGGTGAAGACCCACTCGTTGGTGATAATCCTTCGCATCGTGGACACCTTAGCACCAACTCGCGAGCATCGGTTCGGCGCGGTCGAGGACGATTGCCGCTGCGGTCGAGGGCGCGGCGTAGCCCAAGGACGCGGCGATCAAATGTGCGACGGTGCGTGGATAACGGCGGGCAACGGCCTCGCGCGTTCGTAGACGGCATGCTTGCTTATTCATCGACTCCTCCTGCCCTCGGAGGGAAGGCCGCGACGATCACCGCCGCTGCCGTCTCACCCCTTTACTGATTTTTTTAGCCTCGCCCAGAAGTAGAGCTATAAACAGCGAGGTCCTACCGTCTTTCCTCAGCCACCTCCGTTTTTAAAATCGGGGGGAAAAGGTTGGGGGGCCGTCCGTGAGAGCCCACTATATGCCGCGAGAAAGCGAGGCCGCCCATTAGTTTTTCCCAGGGCTAAAAATTTTCAAATACCAATGCCTGCCCATCGCATTGGCTAGGCGCGCGCTCAAGGCCACAGGCTTGCCGAAGCTCATCGGGTGAGTCTCACCCGCGCGTTGCGTGCAGACATAGCCGACAATCCGAGTCGCATGGAGCCCGATCGCGATGATCGCGGGTGGCTCGACTGGGCACGAGTCAATTTCTGCCGGCCAGACGACGATCTGATAAACGAAGACGAGCATCTGCGGTGCTTTCTCCTTCAAGGTGTGGAAGAAACTGCCCTTAAAGTCCGCCCGCACGCTCGCGAGGAGATCAGGCTGCTCAACGAGCGTCTGCGCGTAAAACAAGCTCAACATCGCAAAGCTCGATCCCATCCGCTGGAAAGTTCGAGTCCGCCATTCTTGCTCGCCGTGGATGAGAAGAGAGCGCCCTACTGCAATAAATTCATCAAAATCAAATGGCAAAGCCCACTTGCAGTCGCCAATCACATAGACGACTTTTCCGACGACATATTGGCGCTTGCACGTCTCGGCCGTAAATTCAAAGAGGACTCTGCGCGTCGTCCGCATCAAATCGTCTTCGTCCGCAAGCGAGTTCCGCTTCATCGGGGCCTCCCGCGCAGTCGCCGAGCCTCACGCAGCAGCCGCTCGACGACTTTCCCACCGAAGACGAATACGCCGACATGCGCGTGATCGTTGGTCCTGAGCAGGAACCGAAACTTGATCGCGCGAGGACGCTCTTGGCGCTCGAGGACGAGCAAGGTCGGAACACAGAATTGGCCGAGGAAGTCGAGGACGATCTTGTTCAGTTCGGCTGCGGCCTTCAGGTCCTTGGGCCGGAGCCTGGTCCAGCGCATGAGACCGAAACGGTCTCGGGGATAGTCCTTCCACTTCCGTAGTCGGCAGAAGCGGCTTCTGTCTAGTATGTTCAGCACCTCGTAGCCCGTCGCGCTGTGGTAGACCTCTCCGCCGAAGTGCTCCAAGGTCAGAGATGAGATCGGGGTGCCCAAGCCGTGGGCGAAGCGCAGGAGGCGGGGGGCGCAGCGGCGAACAACTGGGTTTGAGATGAGCTTCATAATCGTTTCTCTCTCCTCCGGCTCTTTCGTTCCATCCGCTCCTGGACCGCGTCCCAGTGCAGTTCGTCCTCTCGAAATGTGAAGCTGTAGAGTAGGAGGTCCTCGTCGCTCAGGTCCTCCACCTCACACTCCTCTCGCCATACGAGCACCGTGAACGGATCGTCCTCGCCGTCCCAGAACTGGTCGAGCCGCTGATTTGACATTTGGACCATGTCCCGGCGTCTTCCCTTATAGGTGATCATTATCTGGTCTGCCTCATCAGAACGCCGCCGACCACTGCGGCGCTGACGCCCGATTGTCTCGCAGCTTGGCGATCCGGCTGCCACGACTGAGAGCCTGGGCGTTTCGGCATTGCATCTCGCCGGAAAGTCAGATCATCGTCTGATCCTGTCGCTGCTCGAAGGCGACTACAGCGAAATTTCGGTTCCGACATCGTGAGCCTCGCCTTTACCAACAGAGCCTCCTCCCCGGTTGAGACCGGGAAATGAAAATCCGCGCAACAGCCGAGGAGGCCGGGGCGCGGATTGACACCGACATCCTTAGGCCACTTCCGCCCCCGAGGGGCGCCGCAGGCCAAAGAGGAAAGTCGCGGGCGAGGTAGACCCCGACTATGGGATCAGCCTCTAACGATCAGCATATCGCTCAAAGATCAGGCGAGAACTTTAGGGAGGAACTAGAAACCCCGGTCACTGTGGACCAAGGCTCGTGATGTCGCGCTTTTAGGCAACCGATTTAGCTGGTGCCAAGTTGCAACCCTAAAGCCCCGCTGTCGAGCGTGAGCCCGACAAAGGAACTATAGCTGGATTCCCCGAGCTGTCAAGACCCAAATCGACTTCGCCTCCTTCGATCAACGACACTGCCCCGAACTCTGCATCGCCCCGCCAACAGCGTCACTTTCCCTCTCGTATCCATTATGCTACTCCTCTCTTTCCTCTCAGCAGTTTGACAGCCCGGCGCCGAATGTCGCGGTGAGGGTCGCGACTCAGCCTCTCCAGGGCCTCGTCCGCAATATCCTGGCGAAATAGGAGTGCGGATCGGCAATTCAGTCCGCCCAGTTCGGTGAGAACGGCAAGATGGTCCACTCCGAGCGAGGGATGGCGTCCAAAACCCCATGGGTCGTTTCCAAAGTCGAGGAGTATATGCAGGCACCAGTCCCATACAAGCTCAGACGGGATGTCGTCTCTAAGGTCTCCGACACGGAAGGTCCAATAACGGTTAGACATGGCCGCGTGCCACAAGAGTAGAGCGGGGGTTTTTGGATGCTTGACCAGTGCATCCCGATAAATCTCAGGAAGGTCAACCCATAGCCGCTTCAGATCATCGAGGCCAACTTGCAGAAGGTCCTCGACCTCTATGAGTGTAAGCCGCGCCACTTTCTTCCTCGTTCTGGGTTCTCCATCTTTCGGCGTTCTTGCCAGGCCCGGGCCGCCTCGACCGTCATGATCGAGCCGTCCACCTCCTCCAAGCGCCACGGCTCCGGGTGCCAACCTCGGCGAAGATACGCTCGCCGCCTTCCCTCCGCATCGAATACGATGAGCACTTCACGATGTCGCCGATCAACGATCTTGCCGCCTAGCGCGGACAATACCCGCCTAGGCCCGAGCACGACAATCATGCGGCTGATGACCTCGGGTGATTTGATGCAAAAGAGTTCCCGAGGATCGATGTCCTCAGGGTCCTTCTCTACGAGCCAATCGGGGACCGCGACGCCAGCGATGAATGCCCGGACCTCTTCTCCTCGTTCGATGACGATGCCCCGAGAATAGACGCGGATGCGGACGATATGACCCTCGATCGACTTGACCTCGATTGTCTTCTGGGGCTTCATAGTTTTGCCTGGCCTGGGGAAAACCATAGGGGTCTGGGATTGACTCGGCGCTTTCTCGCCGCTCGCCGCTCGACGCTCAAGCTCCTCTGAAAAATCAATCATGTCTGCGGAGATCGCGTCAGCGACATCCGCCATCCCGACCCTGTTCGCGGTGGCCCGCAACTGCTCCAGGAAGATGACGAGTTCAGCGAGGTCCACGTATTTCTCTCCCGTCCTCGGGCCTGCCGCCACGCACGAGCAAGAAGAAGAACAGGGGTCGTTCCATCGCCGTGAGTCGCCTCCAGGAGTAGAATCCCGTCAGGCGAAGCCAGCACTTCAAGAGTCCGTAGGGGACGGCCCATGCCCGTCGGACCCACACGGCCCGGACGAGGCACGACGGCGTGTTGTGGTCCATCACCGATTCCCCCTCGCTTCCAGATTCGCGGATATTCGCCAAAGCCAGAGCCCGATATGGGCGCCGAGTCCGGTGTTATGCTTGTCCATCCTGATGTAGCAGTAGGAGTCCACCAGATTGAGTGGGGTGTTCAATGCGATTGCGACTCCAAACAAAATTCTGCCGAACGAGTAGCAAAGCACCAGGGAAAGTCCTCGTGACCAAAAAACTTGATTAGTCATATTTACCCGTCGGGCGCCAGGCATCGGGGGACTTGGCGTCATCGGGTGCGACAACACTCTCTGGGCCAAAATTCGAAAAACTCTTTAACTCGGCAACCTCAAAAGGGCCTCTCGCGTCTTTGCCGTTCACGCTCAAAACCCAATATCGCATTAGAATTTCCGTTTCCACGCGACTGAGGCTCCGCGATCTCTCGGCGCCACGGTCCAGTTTGAGCCTGCGGGCGCGCGTGTCGAATCGTAGGCGCCCCATAAATGCACCATCAGCGCCAGGCTCCAAGCAATGTTCGCCTCTCTCGTCAGACGCCGTTCGTTCGTGACACACCTTTGTGAACAACCTTCGGTGAAAACTCGGCGATCCCTCAAGTAGAAGCCAGCGCCGATCAAGGCACTAACGCTGACGAACGTGGCCTTCCCACGGTTGATCTCATCGTCCGCGTAGACCTGACCCCAGCCCGGGAATAGAAGTCCACGGGCTAGCGCCTGACCTGTCGTGCGCTCACCCGAGGTTATGGTCCGACCTCCCGATGAGTAGAACACGCGTGAGAGCTTGGCGCTCAGGTCATGGTGTGTTCCGGCCTTGACCGTGATCGTCTTCGTCCACGTTGAGTAACCCTGCATCCGTAGTTCAATCCGGCGTTTTCCTTCGGACAAGGGCAGGGCATTGGAGCCTATGAACTTGAACTGGCGCACGCCGTCAACATAGAGTTGGGCGGCGGCGGGCTCCGCTGTGATCATGACTATCCCGTTCTCAACCTGCCTGAGCGAAGCTGTCACCGTCGTCGGTTCATTCGCCTTAACGACTGCCTCGCCCTTCCACAATCCGAAGCCGGATTTGCTGACCACGACCTGATGTCGTCCAGCCGCGAACGGGCTCAACCTGAGCGGCGTCTTTCCCGCACTACGCTTCTGACCTTCGATGTGGACGACCGCACCGGGTGGGTCCGAGACGACGACGAGACTTCCCTTTTCTTCGGTCAATGTCACAGACCTCTCCGTCGTCGCATCGTGCTGGACATGGACCGAGAACCGAACATCCTTAAAGTTCTTCTTCTTCACCAGAACCTCGTGCTCGCCGATAGCAACCTTAGAGCTGAAAGGACTATGACCACGGGGATCGCGGTCGAGATAGACCGCCGCATTGCTCGGCACGGTCTTGATGATGAGTGTCCCCGCCTTTGCAATGAGCGTGGGACTGAGCGGAACCTTCTCGTCTGGTCCGACCCGGACTGTCTCCGCCTTTAGTTCGTAGCCATCAAGGTCGAAAACCACAGAGTGGACGCCGATGTCGATGTCGAAAACATCCGCCGGGGTCCTGGCCTTGACCTGTCCATCGATCAGGACCGCCGCTCCACGCGGGTTGGAGTCGAGGGACAGAGCACCGACCGCACGGTGCGTCTTGCTCTTCCACTGTTCCAATCCGGAGAAGAAGTCATCACCTTTTGTCTCCTCCAGCTTCAACCAGTTGGGCTCGATCGCGTCCTGGGCTATGGTCGTGGCCGTCGCGTGCAGACCAGCGCCGTCCGTCATCCGCAGCAACCTGGCGCTGAGCGCGACGCTGTCGCCGGTTCGGTAGAAGGAGCCGGTCAAGAGCAGCTTATGCCCCTTGCCTTGGGTGACCTTAACTCCCGCACGGACCAAGCTGTCAGCGAGTTCAGTCTCGATGATTCGGGAGAACGCGTAGCGCTTGTTCGAGACTTGTTCCTTGAAACCTGAAACACGCACGGTCTGCCCCCGGGCATTCTTCGCGATCCACGAGGAGAAGCTGCCGCAAACATCGCCCACACGCTCGCGGAGGACCCCGGCCAGGCTCTTTAGTCGCTGGCGCTCGCGGATGGCATTCGCCTCCGGGTAGCTGACCAAGACCCAGACATTAAAATCGCTGCTGCGGAAGATCAGTCCGCGAACGGTCTGCTCCCAGTAGACTCCGGCGAGCCGAGCACCACTGAGATCGCCCTTGGCCGAGGCGCGAATCTCATCGACGATCCTGGTCCGGGTCTGTTCACTGTGGATGATTAGCTTCTGACTGACCTTCGTGCCGATGTAAGACGCGATCTGGGCCGCCGCGTCCTTGACCGCCGCGTCCTTGCCCGCGTCAATGGTCGTTGCCTGGCTGTGTCTACCGGTGAAGAACAGAGTGCGGCCGTCTGAATCCGGGGGCCTCGTGATCCAGTCTGGCCGCGTCTTCTCCGAGGCGAAGACCTTGCCCTCCTGGCCCAAGACCCTTTCAGATAGCATCAGCAAGGGAAGGGCCAGAAGGAGTAGTCTGCGTATTCTGGGCACGACCATGAGCCTAGGGTCTGCTCAAGACCGTGGCAGGAGCCGTGTTCTCCAACTTCTCGAACGCGCGCTTCAAGGTCGCCTCGGCGCGAGCGTTGTTCACCTTTCGGGCTTCGGCCACGGCACCGACCGAGGCGCTCCGCCTTGCTTCGAGATAGTCCGAATGCTTGAGGCGCACGGTGGTCCAGCAGTTGAAGGCATAGCGAACGCCGCTCCCCGTCCGTTCCTCGACCTTCTCGAAGTAGCTGTCATCCTGGATCGCACCCGATACCTCAATATTTTCGGACACCTTCGTGATCACGTCCTTGACATAGTTGCCCATCTGGCCATCGACATTCTGTCCCTCGACGGCGGAGCCGAACTCCGTTCTGATCTTCTGCCTGATCTGCTCGACCAACTTTTTTTCCGCATCTGCCTTCGCCTCACGAAGACCGAGGGCGAAGTCGGCACGGCCCGGGGCGGCACCGACATAGAAGATGTTCTCGCCCTTCTCCCACGAGGATTGTCCGATCCAGGACGGCACCTTGTTAGGCGTGCGCTCGACCACCCGCTGACTTCCGACCCGCGCTCGGTTCCCCGCACAGCCCATCACTCCGATGATGACGGCACTGATCAATATTGCCCTGCTCATAGCCACCTCCTAACTGATTAAGATCGTCCGGACGCGATCTTCGCTCTATTCTGACTACCGACGTAGAAGCCGCTTCTGCATCTCCTTGATCGTTTCATCTCTCCATCGGCGCGCGCTGGCAGACTACTCGCGGGGATGATCACAAAGGAATTGTGGAGGGGCAAGCCAGGGATAGTATTGGACGAGAAACTCTGTTTGTCAACCCCTAGGAGCATATTTGCTATATGTTCTAGGGGAACATTGTCTAACCAGGACAATTACCCTAGAGTAGCCTTCGGGAATGAAAGAGCGAGAACTGCTTGCCACTCTGGCAAAGGGAATTCGTCGGGCGCGACAGCGCCTTGGTCTCACGATCGAACGATTGGGCGAAGCCGCCGGGATTGATCCGGGACATCTAGCTCACATCGAAACCCAGAAGAAGAAACCGAGCCTTGCTGCTCTGGCAAGGATTGTCGATGCCCTCAAGGTACCGCCCGATGAACTATTTCGTCAACGCGGCCGGACGGAAGTATTCAAGCTCGATCCGCTTGATCGACGGCTCCAGGCAGCGCTGCGCGGACTGAGCCGGAGTCAGAAGGCTGATCTGCTGGCGATCCTCGGGAAGCTCCACGACGCGGATCAGTTCAAGGGCTTGCGGCGGCTGCTCAGAGCCTGAGCGCCGATAACACTGTTGAGGTTCAGCGCCTAATGGAATTTTTGACCGTTTGAATTAGTTGCGGCCACGAGCGTTCGTAAGCCGATAGAATAGGAGAGCTTGACCCTACCCTAAATCCTAGGCCACACGTTGGTTTAAAAATTTTGTCGTTTGAAGACCTAGATTAACCTGCATTGCGTTCCGGCGCATAGGACCTTTTTGGGTCTTGAAAATCCGGGAATTCCAGTTAAACTAAGGAGGCTGAGGGAGTTTTCTCAGCGGTGGGACTTTAAAGGTTCAACTTGGCCCCGACCTACAGGGACCTAAAGCGGACGTGAACCTCGGTCCCATTCGGGATTGAGGTTTGTTGTTTATTAAGGACGGCGGGACTTTAACGTCCAACTTGGCCCCGGCCGAAACAGGGACCTAAAGCGGGCTGCTCCGGAAATCGGCAGCCCTCAAACGGAGGGTGTGCCATGAAACAAGACGCCAGCGCGTATCTCGAAGAAGGAACCCGTCTCTACGCGGCCAAAGACTATGTTGGAGCTCTACGGAACTTCCGCATCGGTCTGCGAACCGCACCCGATGATATCGACCTCCTGGCCGGTGAAGGAATGGCGCACCTGCGTAACGGCTACTTCGAGGGGGCCTACCGGTCGTTCAAAAAGGTCCTTGCCGCTACACCAGGCCATCTGGACGCTCTTTGTGGAACGGCTGAGGCACTGATCAGCCTGCGGAAGCCACGAATAGCAGCGCCATTCATTCATCGAGCGCTGACGGCCGCGCCGATTCCTCTTATTGGCCTGCATCTCGGCAACATCTGTGCCCGGCACAACCTTATCCGACAGGCAGCCCGCTGCTTTGAGGCGGCAGCCCAAAAGGATCCCAGTTGCCCTGACGCCTTCCGCGATCTCGGCATCTGTCTCGCCCGACTCAAGCAACCTAAGCGAGCGATAGCGGCACTCAAGAAGGCGTATGCTTTGATGCCCATAGACAGCATCACCATCAACCACCTGGGCTTGGAGCTCTTCTATGCCAAGCAGCAGGCCGCAGCTGTGGAGGTTTGGACGAAACTTCCGCTCAGACTTCACTATGACGCGGAGACGCTTACGATTCTCTGGCGGATATTGAAGAAGAGTCACTCGGAAGACCATCGCCAAACGAAAGCCGTCCTGCAGCGCCTACGGAAGGTCGATCCGAAAGCTGCAGCCAAACTCACATTTATCTCCCCGCCCCTGAAAGCGCCACGAAATGCGGGAACGGAAATGATCACCGAATGCGAGCGCTTCATCGCTCTCCGGAACAAAGGCGAGGGAACTCCGGGTGAGAATGTCTTGGGGACTGTGCGGCAACGGGGCAAGTTGGTGAGGTTCTCAATCCGGCATCCTCGCGATCAACACGGTCCCCATCGATGCTTTATCATCACAGTAACCACCGTAATGGAGAGGCCCCTTTCGGCAAACTCCTCACATGTGCCAGCCAAAGAACGGGAGGTTTTCTCCTTCCATGGGTCAGGAGATGTCATCATATTCCTGCGCGGCCAATTGCAGGAGAAGTCCTGATATCCTGCGATGATAAGATGTTGGGTGCGGGCTGGTCGCCCGTCGGAAGGAAGGACTACCATCTTCGACTTCGAACATTAAGTCGATTTGCGAAGCATTCCGCCGGCGGTCCATCTTTGTAGAATTCAGACTCGATGGACCCACGCGTCGAGACAGTTGAAGATGAGATCGACCCAGTCCCAAGAAACTCGTCCGAATTCAGGTTTGGAAATTTCCTAACCTAACCCCTCCGAAAACGGAGGGAAACTATGAAAAAAAGGTTCACGGAGAAACAAATCGCCTACGCGTTGCGGCAGGCGGAAGCCGGCACATCTGTTCAATCGATCTGTGGGCAGATGGGCGTTAGCAAAACGTCGTTTTATCACTGGAAGAAAAAATACGCTGGGCTGGGCATAACGGAACTTCGACGCTTGAAGGCGCTCGAAGAAGAAAACCGAACGTTGAAGAAGCTCGTAGCGAATCTAAGCCTGGATAAGCACATGCTACAGGAGGTGATCTCAAAAAAGCTCTAAAGCCTGCGCGCAGGCGCGAGCTGGCAAAGAAAGTCCAAGGGGGCTTCCAGGTCAGCGAGCGGCGCGCGTGCAGGCTGATTCAGATCGATCGGGGGACGGTTCGATACAAAAGTCAGGCGGATGAGCAAACGCTGCTGCGGATGCGGATTCGCGATATCGCCAATGCCCGTCCCCGATTCGGCTATCTTCGGATTCACTTGATGCTTCGGCGGGAAGGGTGGAAGATCAATCGAAAGCGAGTTCACCGGCTTTATAAGCTCGAAGGCCTGCAGGTTACGCATTTACTTCGACCGCCAGAAAGTGTGCCGAGTCACATTCGTGCAGAACGGTGTGCGTGGTCAATTTTTGGTGCTGGCGGCGTTACCGGCAAGAAGCTCTTTGGGTATATCCAGATGGAGAGGCCAAGCGCGTTGAGAGACGGTATTTAGCAGCTTCAGGAATCCGCGAATCTTGCGCGGATGTTTTGGATATTCTTGAAATATCGGTATAGGGGGATTGCGTCTTCATCCCCGAATCATTCGTTTCCAACTTCTAGCCTTCGGAAGCGCGAGTGCGCATTAAACTTATTAACTGACACCCTGATGGCGTTCCTCCTCGCTAGAGCTTGTGCGGATCAATTAGTCCTATCAAATGGCAGGCATTGCATGATTTCGCAGTGGGAGTTATGCTCACTTGAGGTTAAATCTAGAATTGGACGGGCCTGCTGATGGGATGGAGCTTTCGCCGCGTCTTTACTATTTTCCCAGGCGTCCGCATCAATTTCAGCAAGAGCGGCATAAGCATCAGCTTTGGGACTCGCGGCTTTCGCTGGGGAGTCGGACCTCGCGGGAAGCGTACGGAGCTTTCGATACCAGGAACCGGTATTTTTTTCAGAAAGTATGGGAGTTGGAATCCCCTCCAAGGCAACGCGATTTCGGGAAAACTCGCAGGTTCCGTGCAGTGCCCGAGATGCGGGAAAAAAATAGGAAAGTCCGATCGGGCCAATAGGACATTGGCATCTCTCGCAAAACATCTATCCGGCACCCCAAAGTACGGAGGACACAGTCTTCCCGAAGATATAGCAAGGGAGGTCGCTGAGAATACGATTTCGGCGGCATTGAGATCAAATCAGACGGAGGAGGATCCCCGGAGTCGCGAACGCGTCCAGAACCGAGAAGAAAGTAGCCAACTAAATGCGTCGGTTTTGGAACAGCTACATGATCGGGTTCGGGCTCTGGAGCAGGCTTTCAACGCCAAATTAGAACCGATTTCTGACGAGCAATCGCAGTTGCTCATCCAGTACAACAAAGATTATGAGATTAGCAGAGTGCGATTTCAGGAAAAGCTCCTGAAGCTCGTTACGAGCGCTCAAGTTAAAGCCAATGGTCTCGATAAGCCCCCCACTGGAGATAGGTTCACCGGGGATTGTTTCAAGGGGCTGATGCCTCCTGACTCTCTGAATTCTACTATTCGTGCGCTTGCTGAACGGCGCCATCATTACCGTAGGGAGCATTACGAACCGCAGGTCCGAGAAATTCCGATGGCCTTGAAGCAATTCGAGGGTATTGACCTAGTTCCTCTTACCCCCAGGCAGTGGGCTCTTTGTCTCCGCATGGTCCGGGAATGCGAGAAGCAACTCCAATCCATGCTCGCTCGATTTCGAGGTATGTTAACGCCGAATCAACATGAGGCCCTGACTACCGAACAGAAGGGTTCCTATGCCCGAATTTCCGAACTCAGACGGCTCGTGGCAAATAGTACTTCGGACGCCGATGAGCGTATCTATGCGGTGCGGCAACTTGTCGAACAGAAGTCAAAGGAGGCTATCCCAGATTTGTTGGCGGTTCTCAGAGACACGGATTCACGTGTCCGTAAAGCGGCTATCGAGGCATTGGTCCAGTTGAAAGCGGCTGAAGCGGGAAGGGATTTGATCCGTCTCCTTGGCGATGAGGATTCCGATGTTTGTCGCGCCGCCGTGTGCGGCGTTGGGTCGCTGCTGCTTAAAGACGCATCTCCCCGGCTGATAGAGTTGCTCCACAAATCGGACAATCCCGCCCGATGGGACGCGGCCTGGGCCCTTGGCGAAATTAAGTCCTCTGAAGCGATTTCTGCCCTGCGAGAAGTCATGGACGACGAATCTCCGGAAATGCGAATACTGGCGGCCGAGAGGCTCTCCTTCATGGGAGTCAAAGAGATTATTCCTAAGCTCAATGCGTGGTTAGACGATCCGGAGTACGATATCCGTCTCGCCGCGATTCATGCTCTCAGAGAACTCAAAGCGACGAGTGCGGTTCCGAAGATGCGCTTGCTCATGAAGAGCGATGACGATTCTCAAGTCCGCACAACGGCCTGCGAAGCCATCGGGGAGTTGTGCGAATGGGAAGACGCCGCCGCTTCAAAACCCAATCACCCACGCAAAACCGCCCAACCTTATGAGTTTGGAATAAATGAGGAGCAACTTCGTCGTTTGCTCACATTGATCGTCGAATGGCGGGTCATATCGGGCCAGCGACTTTTAGACGTTTTTGAATCACGCGCACAAGTAACGAACCTTCTAAGCTTCCTGGAAGCAGCCGGACTCATTTCGAAGCCGGAGGGTGAGTTAGTCTGGCTCATCAACTTCGAGGGTGTCGATAGTTTCTTGAGGAATCTTGACTCATTCTTGAAGGTGAAATGCCCGCTATGCGATAAGGCCTTCGGCAACTCCTTGGAGCGAGGGAGATCGAGAGCCTCGCTCACGAAACACCTTGCGGGACAAAAGAGTTACTCTGGTCACGAGTTGCCGATAGATAAGACGGAGTGGATGGCCCATAGGGAGATCCCGGACTGATGCGCTGCAATAATGGAGGATCGCCCAGAAATTGAAACGGTTTGCATCCCGGTGGAATGCGACGATTCTTGCCATGGTGGCCTCTATGGGAATACATGAAATGACCGCAGCCGAGCAGCAGCACGACAAGAATCCGATTGATTCCTATCGAGAAAAGGTCATTTCATCCTATTTAACGTCTGTCGACTTCCCGGCCATATATCGTTTCGTTAATGGAGAACAAGTCCTGCCGCTTCCGCCCGTTGAAACAGCTGTTGGAGGAGTATTTATTGTTGGCGCCTACCCGTCCGCGAGGTTCTCTCGAATGGAGCGAAGGATCGTTCCTGTCGGAAACCTTAAGATGCCTTTCGATCCCACAGAATATCCTAACGGCACCAATGCCAGCGCGCGTGAATTGGACAAAAAGATCTTAGAACCCTTGGGACTCACGCGGGGGCAATGCTGGATCACGAACCTTGTGAAGCCCTTTCTTTTCAAGGACGAGCATGTGGCCCATTTTGGCGTTTTCAATTCTGCCTACTCCATGGAGCCTACCCGGAAGAGGTTTGAGCAATTCGGCAAAAAGAGCGTTCCCTGGATCATCGAAGAGTTGCAGTTCGCTCAACCCAAGTTGATTTTGACTTTAGGGCGGGAGGTCGCAGGTATCCTCCTGGATGTTAATGGAGTAAAGAAAAGAAATGACCTGCTCGATTACAAAGTTCGAGATGTAAATTTAGGCGGGGTCTCCTATCGGATTGTTCATATTCCCCATCCAGGAATCCTAATGAGGCGGAATGCCAAATGGGATGCCTTGCACGAGAAGGGGATAATCTCTCTAAGAGAGGAAATCCGAAAAATATTTGGGGCGAAAGTCTCAGAAGAACACTCGATGAATCCGTAGGATAGATTAAGAACGGAGGAGTATGCCTGATCTAAACACATCTCTGGAAAAGTGCGGAACTTGCCGACGAGGAAATTTAAAGGCTGTCCCCATCGCCTATGCTCAAGGCTCCAAGTCTTCTTATTCCTCCATCGGAGGTATTTCTACAAAGGTTTTCGATGGCGGAACAGATCAGGGGGTGAATCTCTTTGCAGGGGGTATTGTGGGCTCGTCAGAATCTCTCTTTGCCAAAATGATTGCGCCGCCGGCCAAATCTACCGTTCGCGTTGGTGTTATCATCGCGATTTTTATTGCAAGCCTGGTGCTTTCGGGGATTATCCATTGGTTCATGTTCGTCATCGGCTTGCTCGGAATAATCGTCTATTGGGTCGAGGCCACTAGCTCCAATGGCGAAGAATACCAGAAGAAGCTCAAAGCCTGGAAGTCTCTTTGGGTTTGTATGGATTGCGGGGATGTTTGGAATCCAGGTGGGAAGAAGGGTGTGGATTTGCCGCAAACGCCGCACTCCCAACCCTAAACTACGCCTTTCTCTTGAAACTGCGTTTTTCAGACCAAACCCAGTCAGCGTCGCGGAGTTTATCCACCTAGCCGAAGTTGGGGCTAATGCCTTCTCCGAGAAGTCGTACGTCTAAAATTCGTCTCCGCAACCTCTCCCATGCCCCATCCCCACCTCCCATGACCCCTCCCCCCCAAGCCCCCTGCCCCTTCTGCCGCAAAATCCACTCCGGCACCACAACCCTAGAAAACGAAACCTCCTCCTCCTTCCCCGACGCCTACCCCGTATCACCCGGCCATACCCTCATCATCCCCAAACGCCATGTCGAGAGCCTCTTCACCCTAACCGAAGCCGAACTCTCCGACATATGGCGCCTAGTCTCCGCCGCGCGCCAACGCATCACAACCGAACGAAAACCAGCAGGATTTAACATCGGGGTCAACGACGGCACGCCCGCCGGACAAACCATCCCGCATGCCCATGTCCACCTAATCCCCCGCTACACAGGAGACCAAGACGATCCGCGCGGCGGCGTGCGGTGGATTTTTCCAAAACAGGCCAAGTACTGGTGAGCAGCGACCCCACCCGCTTTATCGAAGGCGTCCTCGCGATTCTAGACGAGGGCCGCTTCACCGCGACCTATAAGTTCGCCGTGCTGCTCGCGCTCATCGACCTCTGCATCGAGTACACGACGAAAACCGGATCCGCGCCGCCGATGCTCACCACCGCGCAGATCGCGGAAAAAGTCATCGAGCTCTATTGGCCCCAGGCCCGCGCCTTCGAAGGAGCCGGCGTGCTGCGCCAAAACACCAAGGGGCAGGCGGACATCCTTAACCGCATCCTCGCCTTCCAGCGCCGAATCTCCCGGCAGGGCTATCCGCTGCTCCACGAGGCGAAGAGCCGGGACCCCGAAGGCTTCAAGAAGCTGCAGCTTGCCGTCGAGTGGAAATTAGTCGAGATGCCCCTGCCCCGGCTGCAGAATTTAGGGGACCGGCGGTCGGAACTGCTGTATGTCGTCGGCTGGGACGCCGGTCTAAGACGCGAGCAAGTCGAGGCGGCGGAGTTCGACAATCGAATTCTATTCAAAGCCGGGGTCGCCGACGCCCTCGCCCGTCTGGGCGGATTGCTGCGCCCGCTGATTCTGCGCCGCTGGGTCGATAGGGTCGTCGCCATCAATCGGGACGCCCTTCACGATCCGGGCGTGGAAGACTTCCTCTTCGGCTGCGACCGCGCCCATCTCGCGCCGCTGCTGCCGGATCTGCGCGACATCCAGGGAGGGGCCTGCTTCTACTGCGACGACCGACTCCACGGGAGCTCCGAAGTCGATCACTTCATCCCGTGGGCCCGCTACCCGGACAACTCGATTCAAAATCTCGTCGCGGCGCACGCGCGCTGCAACGCGGTGAGACCCGTTTCTACGGACCGCGCGGGTTCTTGCCCGCCCCCGCCCGCTGCCAAGAATCCCGCACGACAGAGTTTAACTTCGGACCGGCGATCCAGGTAAAGACCAGAAGGATTACGGCGGGAATCAGCATCTCCAAGCGGGACCCGGCGCCGAAAAGCAGCAGCAGCGCGAGGTAGGCCGCGGAGAGCGCCGCGAGCGCGACCCACCCGAGCGGGCCCTCGAGAGACGGGACCACCAGTATGGCGCTCAACGCCGTGTAGCCGAACCACCAAGTCCAGAGCGCGCGGCGATCTTCTGCAGCTTGATTGTCGGGTTCAGGCGACGGCCGGCCGCTCATCGTCGCAGCCACCGGATTTCGACATGCGTCCCATCGGACAGCGAGCCTCCCGCGTCCCCGATCCCCGCTTTAATCTCCTCAAGCGCGTAGGCCACCGCGTTTCGAAAACTCTCCGGCGCGGCAGCGCGAGTCAGCGCGTCGGCGCGGGCGGCGGGGTCGTCGCCGGAGACGGTTAGTTCGAGCGGGTCGGCCATGTCGATGTCGCGCGGAAAACCTTTGACCTTATTGATGGAACCAAATTGAGGGGTTGATCGTATATGCGGGTATGGATGCCCCAAAACCGACCGTATGAATTTTAAACTTTCTGCTTATAAATACTGTAAAAATTAAAGATCACAATCTGTGATCTTAAGATGGGGAGAGCACCGCAAATACCGTCCCTACGCTTTCACGGAGCAGGGGGTGGCCATCCTCTCCAGCGTGCTTCGCAGCAAGCGGGCCGTACAGGTCAACATCGAGATCATGAGGGCTTTCGTCAAGCTTCGTCCATCCTCGCGGGGCATGCCGGCCTTGCGCGAAAGCTCGACGCATTGCTACGAGTACCGCGGAGTCTTGAGATGAAGGACCCTTCGGCGCCGGTTGCGCTAGGGAAGCAGGCTCAGGGAAAAGGCA
>Ga0210006_1000388_pt1 | contig 35186 bp, 35 predicted proteins | sample CryGey02umfilter_2_FD_185452 | JGI IMG/M metagenome (GOLD analysis project Ga0210006, IMG submission 185452) | Groundwater microbial communities from aquifer in Utah, USA - Crystal Geyser 4/10/14 0.2 um filter (SPAdes) (version 3) | ecosystem: Environmental > Aquatic > Deep subsurface >... | reverse complement strand
GGCATGATTGATTCTAAAAGATATGTCTAAAAAGTTATATTAAAAAAAAGTAATTAAATAAAAAAGGAATTAAAAAAAGTTATACCTTACTGAACCAAACTTTAAACTTCTCGTTCTTAACTTTAAACTCTTCTTCAAAATGATGTTTCTTAACTGAAGGAACACAATCAATTTCCATCTTCTCAGCACCCGTTTTTTCTTCAATCTCTAATTTAAGTTTGTTAAGCGCAGGTTTAAGATTCTCACTGGTCATCAAATGTACAACAATTGGGTCTAATTTTTGCAAACCGGCTTTTTTTCTCATCTGTTGAACATTTCTCATTACTTCCCTAGCATACCCTTCAGCTTCTAACTCTTCAGTTCTTTCAGTGTTAAGATAAACTGAACCCTGCTTAAACTCAGAATCAACATAAAGAGAAGGTACTTTCTTATCAACAACCAGCATTTCTCTAGTAATCCGAACATTTTTACCATCAACATCAAATTCGTAGTAATTATCTTTTTCCAAGTGACTCAAGATTGTTTCCGGACTATCAATAGTTAACTTAGTGATTATTTGTGGAGAAAGTGAACCAAACTCCTTACCAATTTTTCCGCCATCACATCTGACGGTTAATTGTATTCCTGGCAGTTTTTCTAAGATTGTTAAATCTTTAGTATTAGTCTGCTTCTTAATAATTTCCCTCATCTTCTCAACGGCAGAAACAACATCTTGTTTTCTACTCTCAATAACAACTTCCTTAACTGGCCACCTTAATCCTAATTTAGCTTTTTCTCTAGCATTTAATAAAGACTGAACAACTTGTTCCATTATCTCAATCTCCCGTTCTAAAATAGAATTAATTTTCTTCTCATCATATCTTGGCCAAGAATAATGAGTTATACTTTCCTCTTTTAAAGAAAATTCTTCTTGAAGATTTTGATAAATTGCTTCGCTGATAAATGGACAAACGATACTAAACATCTTCAAGAAATCCAATAGAACAGTAGCGATGGTATAAACTACAACCTCTTTATCTTGGTCTTCTCCTAAAGAACTTTTATCCCTGACCAGTTGGATATAACCACGGCTTAGTTCTAAATAAAGATCCTCTAAAGGAGCAATTGTTTCATCAAAACGATATTGTTCAAATAATTCACCAACTTTCTTAATAGTACTATGCAATTTAGAAACAATATACTTTTCCTCTATATCCATAACATTGTTAATAATCTCTGCATCTAACTTGAATGGATTAATTTTGTTGTCCTGAGCCAAAGTAATTAAAAATTTTTGCACATTCCACAAAATTTGTAAAAATCTTCCTTTCAATGCAGCGTCGTCCCAATTAAAACGGATATCTTGACCAGCATTAGTTTGACATAAATAATATCTTAAAACATCTGCGCCGTGTTTCTCCACCATCTCATCAGGAGTAATAATGTTGCCAAGAGATTTACTCATCTTAACTCCATCAATGTTTCTGATCATTCCATGCATGTAAACATTCTTGTAACAATTTTTACCTAAAGCCAGTTGTGAACAGATGGAAAGCATGCTAAACCATAATCTTACTTGTTCTGTTGCTTCTAAAATTAAATCTGCAGGGAAAAAATCTTTAAAATGTTTATCTTTTTGAGGATAATACAAACAATTCCAAGAAGCCGTACCAGCATCAATCCAAACATCCAAAATATCTGGAATGCGAACCATCTCTCCTTTAATTTCCCCAGAACATTTTTCGCACTTCCATTTAACAGTATCAATCCAAGGTCGATGCAAATTTTCTGGAATTTTCTTTGCTTTATTCTTTAGTTCCTTAATTGATCCGATAACCTCAACATGACCACATTTTTCTTGGTTACATTTCCAAATTGGTACAGGAGTCCCCCAATACCTTTGTCTAGTAATGGAATTATCTTTCAAATGAGCAGTCCAGGCATCAAATCCCTGAGTAGCAGGTTGCCAATTAACTTTAGCATTCTCCTGGATCATCGCTTCTCTTAAATCCTCAATCTTAAAGAACCATTGTTCTGTTGTTCTAAAGATAACAGGAAGATGGCAACGCCAACAAGTAGGATAATCATGTTCAACTTTGGTAGAAGCAATTAAAGCTCCAACTTCATCAAGTTCTTTAATAAACTTTTTATCGTCTTTCTTTGCTACTAAACCAACAAATCGTTTTCCTGTTTGTAAGTCAAACTCTCCTTTCTCATTAAGTGTATTAAATGGAAGAATCCCATATTTTTTACCGACTTCCTGATCCTCAGGACCACAACCGGGAGCGCAGTGGACTAATCCAGAACCAGCAGTAAAGTCAACATACTCTTCTGATAAGATAACTGTATGAACATTAGGTTGGGTTTTCTTTAACTCAGCATATTGGGGAATATCCTTATGCCAAGGATGAACATATTCTAAACCCTCTAGCTCTTTTCCTTTAAATTCTTCTAAGATCGTTAAGGCCTTACCAGCTACAGATTGAACTAATGGACCAACTAAACCTTTGCCAACAATCCAAGTTTCCTTCTCAACTTTTGCTCGGACGTAATCAAGTTCCGGATTTACCATAATTGCTAAGTTAAAAGGAATGGTCCAGGGAGTAGTAGTCCAGATAATTAAAAATTCATTCTTCTTTCCTTTAACTGGGAACTTTAAGAAAATAGAATCCTCATTTAGCTCTTTATATTCACATTCATGTTTAGCAACGGCAGTTTCACAATTAGCACACCAAGTCATAACTTTCTCGCCAAGATAAAGACGATTATTTTTCCAAGCTTGCTGAACTAACCACCATTCACCTTCCATATAATCATTCTTAAAGGCCATATAAGAGTCGGAATAGTCTAACGTTGAACCCAAACTAAGAAAGTCTTTAGTCATCTGATTTCCCATTTCCACAGAAAAGGTAATACATTCTTTGATGAACTTGTCAACACCATATTTCTCAATATCTTCTTTCTCTTTTAATCCTAATTTTGCAATAACTTTATGCTCGGTTGGTAAACCGTGAACATCATAACCATTTCTGTCCCAAACATTGAATCCAGTACTACGTTTATAACGTAAAGCCATATCTTTTAACACCGTGTTCCAAGCTGTTCCTAAATGCACTTTTCCAGAAGTATATGGTGGACCTTGTAAGAAATTAAATCTCTTTCCCTCAATGTTCTTCTCTTTAAGTTTTTTTAATATCTTCTTTTGCAGCCAAAATTCTTGTATTTGCGGTTCTAGATCCTGATGATTATATGTAGCATATTTCATAAATGATGCAGAGAAGAAGCTTATTTAAAAATGTTTTTGATATATAAATGGCAAAATAATGTCTTATTGCAAGTCTGAGCTTTGCAACATATTTGCATACCTTTTATTAAGTAATCCCAACGCCTGGGAATGAATCTGTGAAACTCTTGATTCTGTAACACCCAAAAGATCACCAATCTGTTTAAAAGTTAAAGCCGCAGATCCATAATAATGTCCGATAATAAAAAGCATTCTTTCCTCCTGAGGATTACCACCGAGTGTACTCAAGACATCATTCAATACTTTTCTTTCCAAAGCCTGATCTTCTATAGAAGCAAGTCCTAAACGATATGTTTCTTCGAATTTATGCTGCCCATCTTTAGTATCTAAGTCATCAATGAAGATAGTATTCTGGGCCATACCTCGACGAACATCTTCCTGAAATCGATGGTAATCTGTTGTTGACATATCTAAAGCCTCAGCCATGCGTTCGTCTGTTACTGGACCTTCTAAAGTTAAGGCTTCATGGATTTGATTTAATCTACGATTATGTCTTCTTACAGACCGAGAAACAGGGTCTAATTCTCTTAACCCATCCAAGATAGCCCCTCTAATTCTAAGAGAAGCATATTGTTTAAAAGAGTCATTTTTAGTTGGATCATATTTCGAATGCGCATCAATTAACCCTTTTCGGCCATCTTGATACAGATCATCAAATTCAACTGAGGGTGGAACTTTTGCGGCAATACGACCGGCGATTTGTCGCACTAACCCATCATATTGACGAACTACTCGTTCTAGTTCAAAGTCTATAAATCTCTGCCGTCTAGGTTTAGAACTAGAAGCAATTACTGCTGTGTCAGCACAGACATCTAAAGTAACCATCTGAAACTCACCTCAAGGTGGGAATTGCAAAAATCCATATTCGCCACCCAAAATATATGGTTTATAAAGATTTATATTGTGCTAACCACAAACGATTTAAATATAAAAAGAATAAAAATAAAAAATAATTTGCATAATTAAAAAAAAAATGTTAAAATGTCTATTCTAATGGTAAGTTCTCAAGCTCATCAAAATTAATATCTTGATCTAAAGTGTCTAATTGTTCAATCTCTTCTAATCCTTCAGAGATCTGCACTTCCTCGCTGCTAGGTTCAACTGTTTCTGAAGTTATATCAGTAGTAGTTGGAGTTGTTTGCTGCTCATCAGGCATTTGACAACCGACAATTAAAGCAAAACTCATTATAGCAAAAAGGATTAAAGCTAGTTTTTTCATTGGATACACCTCTTTTTGATAAGAATAAGAAAAAAAAAAAGAAATTTAAATAATTTCCTTATCCCTGCCAAGTAGTCCTGACTATACTACTTATGTAGATTCTTCAGTTTGGTTTGAAGAATTGTCTTCTCCCACTTCTTCAGAATTATCTTCTTCAGAACTATCATCAGAGTTCTTTATCAAACCAAGATCTTGCTGAATCTCTTTATACTTAGCTGTAAACTTTTTAAGCACTTCTTTAGTTACTGTCATTTGTTTCCTAACTTGAGTTTGTGCTTCTTTAGCAGCCTCCATCTCCTTGGAATCAGATTTAGCTTGCTTCCAGGCAGCATCTGCATGCACTTGCAATTCATTTAATTCATCAACTTCTTCTTTAAATTGATCAATAATTTCTTGTAAGTCTGCTAAATCTTCGGCATTTGCTCCCTTCTCCTCTAAGTACTGATATCTCATTTGCATAGCATTATGAAATTCATTATGCTTCTCTACAAGATTGTCCATCTTATGATTAATTAATTGAGTGATTAACCATCTTTCCTCTTTGCTAACTTCATTCCAAAGATTTTTTAGTTCTTTGATCTTTTCTCTTAATTCTGTAGGAGTAGAGTTCTCAGACAAAAGTTGAATTTCTGCTAAAAGAGTTTCTAACTTAACTTTAGATTCACTTAATTTAGCATAAGCTTCTTCTTTGTCAGCATCAGTCATCACTTTAGAATCTGTAATCTGAGATTCTAATCTTTCTAAAGAACGTTGAATTAATTCTGTAATCTTTTCTAGATGATTTTTAACGCCAACTTTCAAATCTTTTTTTACATTTACACAAGAATCATCAGATTCATCGTCATCATCACAGGACTTGATTCTTTCCCTAGCTTTTTCTAAATCTTCTTTTTGGTCTTGATATCTTTCCCTTGCTGCAGAATATTTCTCTTTAGCGTCTTGATATCTTTCCTTTGCTTGTTCTAACTTTTCTTTAGCAAACTCCACTTTTTCTTTAGCGGCTTCAAGAACGGGCCCCTTACCATCTTCTTTACCCTTTCCGACCTTTTCATTATATAACTCTGGAACATCCCCACTGTCTTTTCCATCTTCAGCCAAAACTGCTGGTAAAACACTTAAAATAAAGATGACCATCACCAACATTGTTAATATTTTTTTTCTCATTTTATTTGCACCTCATGCTTTTCATTGTGATTTTAATGAGTAAGTTACTTTAAAAAGATGCTTTTCAACACACTTACAAAGGACACCATTTATTCTGTTTAAAACTTTAAGAAGCTTAATACTTGCTTATTTTTAAGAACAAAGACCATTATTGTAGACGATAGCTTTTTATAGTTAGATTTTCTACTTCAGCCAAGATGATTAAGAAAAGAGGTTTGTTACTGAGTTTATTGTTTTTAATAGTAGTTAGTTCTTTGGTTTCAGCAGCAACCATAAAAGGCAGTATTTACAATTCTAATTTAGATTTAGAGAAAGATGTTTTATTGGAAGTAGATACTTCCCCTGCACAAAAGTTCTTAGCTAAAGAAGGGACTTATTCTTTTACTCTTCAACCAGGAGATTACACCTTAACAGCAAGAAATGGCTTTATTACAACTGATGAAAAGATTAATGTAAATGATGATGGAGAATTTATTTATGACATTTTCTTGTTAGACGGCTTTTTAGAAGAGGATGAAATTTGGAAAAGCACTAATGAAAATTTACTCAGCGAAGTTGAAAATGAAACATTTGACCAAGGTTACGAGTGGTGGCGTTACGTTTTAATATTTATAATACTAGCTTACCTTAGTTTTAGATTTTACAAAATGAGGATAAAATACGGTAAATTAAAGTTGTTTAGATTAAATGTTAAGAAAGAGCATAATAAAACTCTTGAAGAGCATAAGAAAGAGATTGCTTCAGAACCCGGTTATTTAGAAAGAGCTGTTGAAGTGATTAAGAAACATGAGGGCCGAATCCACCAAAAACAATTGCGCAGAGAGATGTTAGATTTATCTGAAGCAAAAGTGAGTTTAATCTTAACTGAGTTAGAGCATAGTGGTAAGATTGAGAAGATTAAGAAAGGAAGAGGCAATGTAATAATTCTCAAGAACTAGAAAAGTTTATATATTACCTCCAACATAGATACTGCAGAATATACTTATATGGTCAACCTTACAGAAATTTTAGAAGAAAGTGATGAGCCACCGCCCCCTAGCGATGGTGAAATAAACCATCCAAATTCTATAGAAGATTGTATCCCCGAGGATACTCACAATGAAAAAATAAAGGAAGAAACCATAGATTCATCTTTATATTCTGCTTTTAAGACCGATCAAGATAATGGTGAAGATGGAAATATTACGAGCAATTACAATCTCAGCTTGGCATCCTCAAAAGCATACTTACCGATAGATGAAGAGGAAGAAGAGATTGAAGAGCTCGCAAAAGAAACGGTTGCAAATGTTAATTCTGGGGAAGGAGATATCCATGATTACAATGTTGCTTACTTTGCCGATAGAGATGTAAGCACTGCTCCAGATGGTTTTTACGTGATTACAGATAACGATGATGATTGGAACAAGATTTACAAGAATTGGTTTTGGTTACAAAATGATCGATCCCATAGACAAGAGATGAACTTTTATTCTAAAATGATAGGTAAAAGAGCAAATTCTGCAAATTGAGAATAGTAAGACAAGGAAAATAATATAAATGATTTTTATTTCTCTATTTTTGGTGATGTAAATTTGAAGAAAATAATTTTAGTGTTAAGTCTGTTGTGCGTGTTTGCACTTGCCATAGGTTGTCAAGAAGTTAAAGAAGCAGGATTAGAAGCAAAACTTGAATCTGAAGGCATGGGCGACGCAAATGTTGACTTAGAAAAAGGAGAGATTACAGTAGAAACTGAAAGTGGAGCTAACGTAAAGATTGAAGGCTTCAAAGAAGGTGAGTGGTGCCCAAAAGATGCAAAAGTCACTGCTGAGAGTAGTCAGGGAGAGATGATAGTTAATTTTGTAGGCATTGTTGAAGGCGGAGAATTTAATGGACTCTGCCACAAAGTTATGGAAGTTGAAGGACCAACAGGACCTATGGAAGTAAATGTTTACGTTAGTGAAGATGGAGAAGGTTTTCAAGTTCTTTCTTACAACGGCCAAGAAATTAAACAAGAGTACAAAGAGTAGAATTACTATTTTTTAATTTATTTTTTTGATTTATTTTCTAAACAGTTTTATGCTTAAGGAGCAAACTTTTAAATAAACCTGTCGTTATACAAATAAAACCTAAGCAGTGGGGAGAGCTAGGCTGGCGCGCTAGTCCTGCGTTGTTACCGTGAACGGACTTTACACGGAGCCGAAGCTCGATGGAAGGGATGGATTAGTTTTGTTGGTCCCGATCGCCTTTGCTGACAGTTTGTCCTTTGGGATGGTCTTGCTGGGAACCAGGTCAGATGCGGAAGCAAGCAGCCTTAACTTTCAAGTTCCATGTTCAAAGGGTTGCAAGCTCGAGAAGCTTTTGGGATTAAACCAACGAGGTTAGTTTGTTTCGACTGTCGGGCATGCCCCTAAACACTTAATTTTAAAAATGGATAAGGGCTTAAAAGAAGAGATTAGTAACACTATTGTTATTGTTCATTCTGGAAGATATGCATATTTGAAAAGTAATAAATCTCCAAGAGTAAACGACTATTTCTTAGTTTCAAAAGATAAAGATGAAATTACAATAGTAACTGAGGAAAAGAACATTTCAAAAATAGAACATATTAAAGATTATAAATGGTTCAAACTGATTGAGTTCAAAATCACTAAACCATTTTTGTGTGTTGGTTTTTTAGCAACCGTTAGTAAAATTATTGCAGATAAAGGATTAAATATTTTATTGGTATCGACCTTTTCTAAAGATTACGCTTTGATTAATGAAATAGATATTGAAGAAGCCTTAAATGCTTGGAAAGAGAAAGGGTTTAAGATCAATTATCAATAAATAATTGCAATTACTACTCCTTTAATATCTGAAAAGCGGACTTTAAACGGATCTTTAATTTGATTATTATCTCCTTTAACCAAGAAATAAACGCCATCTTCATCTTCTCCTTTTTCAACAACTCTATGCACAATAACTCCGTACGCAGTTTGATAAGCAACAATGTCGCCTACATTAACATCTTCTTCTTTTTCTGGAACAATTTCTAAAGCATTACTATCTTTATCAAAAAGGGGATCCATAGAATTTGTATCTGTAAAAGAAGCCCAAGTTGCTTTCTTAACTTCTAAAATAACTTTGTCTTTGTAAACTTTGATTTGATCATTTTTAACCCAATCACTCGGAGAACTTATTTCTTGATTGTTAAAGAGACTAGCAGGAATTTGTTTATTGTTTAAAGAAATTACTAAAACAGAAGTTAAAACTAAGCAAAGCAAACTAAGTAAAACAAGTTTAATGATCCACCCCATAATAGTTTGATAGAAGAGAGGCTTATTAATTATTATTTGGCTGAAAAGGATAGTTTAGAAAATCTCTTTTTGATTTTGTTGATAGTTCCTTTGCGTTCCAAAAGTAAGTATAACAATCCCAAGACAATCAAAAACCAATTAGTTATCATAAACCATTTGGTGCCCCAACTAAATCCTGGAAAGTACCAATCTGAAATTGGCCAGAGAAATGGTGTTGGCAAAAATTCTCTACTATGTGTAGGAATATCCATCAATATTGCGATTGGCCAAGCAAGGATGTAAATTGGAACTTTCTTAAAGATAATAAAAATGATTAAGATCGCTACTCCTGCTACAAATAAACTATGACTTATTCCATAAAGAGTAAAGACCCATACTGGAATAGATGATAAACCGAACTGAGTACCGTTGAAAAGATTGTAAACAAAATAGATTGCCCAAGAGAGTGTATCTGGGAGTAGCCCAAAAAGAACTGCAAGTAGTGGTCTCTTACTTTTATTAAAAAGAAGATAACTCCAAAATCCGTGAGCAAAGTAATCCATATCTGAATCATTGTAAGAAAGATTAAAAACTTAACTATTGTCGGAACTGAAAGATATATTTTGAGTTGTTTATTAAAGAGTATAGAAAAGGATATTAAAGTAAGTATAAACGCCAATTTTATGAAAAACATTGCTACAGGAATCTCAACAGCATTAGAAGGATGGATGAATGTATCTGTTCCAGTACAAATTGAAGGAACTGAATTAAAGATTCATCCAAGATATATGACTGCATTATTAAAAACGATGGCCACGGCCTCACAAGAGTATTACGAAGGAAAAAGAGCAGGTAGTCCTGAAAAGAGTAAAGATTTGTGTATTTTGCTAAATGTTTTGGCGGGTAGAGATCCAAGGGGAAGTGGTTCTGCAAACCTTGCCATTACTGACATACCCTATTCTGAAAGGGCCATAATTAGTAGAGTAGATCGTGGATTAGATGTTGCATTAAAAGTAGCAACCGCTAGTTATTTAGGTTCTGTTGGTCAAGCAATCTTATCTAGACATCCGGGAGTATTTCATCAAAATGGACATACAGTTGGAGTTGATTACGAGCAGCCAGAATTTGCGAAGGTTGGAAGACTAAGTCGGTTTGATGCTGCTGCAAGAAGATGGCATGTTGAATTAAGGAAAAGTCGATTAGTACAATCAACTTTACAAACAACCACTTCTGTTTTGCAACAAACTGCTTTTGTCGATACTGCAGGTAGCAGGATTCTTCAAGCTAATGAATTATTAAATTTTGCATTGTCTGCTATTTCTGTTGATGCTCAAGGAAGAGAATTTCAAGTTCCAGCATATATTTATTTTGCTGGTGCTGATACTTATAGTGAAAGAGTTGTAGAACGAAGAATTGAGAAGATAATTGCCGAAGTAGAGGCAAGACATCGTGCTGTTGATATAACAACTGGACCTTATCCAACATTAATGGATGGAAGAGCAGTTGGAACGATGATTCATGAAGCTTTCGCTGCCCATCTTCTTTCTGGAAAATACATCGCTGAAGGAGATTCAACTGTTTTTGCTGGCAGATTAGATCAAAGAATCCTTCCAGAATACTTATCGATTATTGATGATCCCACCATTAATGGAGGAGTTGCTTCATTTGCTTTTGATGAAGAAGGAGTAGCAACAAAAAGAGCAGTCTTAGTAGAGAATGGAATCCTAAGAGGGTATTTATTGGATAAGAAAAGTGCAGCCATGCTTTCTGTTTTATTAGGAAGAGAACTGGTATCTAATGGTAGAGCGAGGAGTGAATGGGCAACCGATGATTCTTTAGAAGCAGTAATGGGATCTAGAGTAGTTAGTCCAGAACCAAGAATTACAAATATGTATGTAGAAAGTTCACAGATGCATTCTGAAGAATCAATGTATGATGGATTGATGGAATTAATGCGTGAACAAAATCAACCATATGGTCTTTATGTTGAAGGTGGGGGAGGACAAGTTGATCCAGAAAGTGGAAGTTTTTCACTAAATCCGGAGAGAGTTTGGCGAATAGATCATAAGGGAAACAAAGAACTTGTTAAAGAAGCCAGACTTGTTCTTAATCCTGATGATATCTCTCGATTATTAGTTGCTACTGGCCACCCATACCGGACTTCGTTTGGAGTTTGTGGTGCAGAATCTGGCCACGTGCCAACACAAGAAAGAGCACCAGCTTTTCTAATGGCTAGTATGATAGCTATTGCTGGGGAGAAAGATTATAGTACAGCTAGACTCAAAGATCGCTTAGAAATGTAAAAAAAGGGACACTTTATCTTTTTATTTTTATAATCTGTTAAAACAATTATAATTAACTTCACATAAAACTTTCTAAGCTTAAATTAACAATGTTTTCTTTAGCCTGTATCTCCTTAAAAACAGGATCCATTTTAATGAACAACTGTTCGTTGCAAAAAGTTCGAGAAAGAGGAATACCCTTTTGAGCTAAAGCAGAAATGCAATCTGGGATAATAGAATTCGGAACATTTGCCCTCTCGGCAATCTCTCGGAAGGACAAAGGAGCCTCTTCAGTATAAAGAACTAAGAACAGTTTTCGTTCAGTCTGGTTTAAAGGTTGAATCGTTAATTTTGGTAAGGGTAAACCTTGACTTAGCTGTAAACCATCTAAACGTTGAGACAACTTTTCTATTTTAACATCCAATTCTTGCAAATAATCAAACAATGATTGAATCTCGGTTGTATTCCCATTTATAGCAGAAAGGTGCTCATCTAAAGCTTGCCTAATGTTGTGGAATTCTCCTCGAATATTTCTAACTACGTTATCCATTTTACTGACTATAAATACCCCAAAATCAAACCGAAGCATAATCGCTTTCGGCTACCACCCCGAATAAAATATAAGCTTTTTTTAGGCTTTAAATACCTTTCGATTTTGTAAAGTAACATCACTTTAAAATGGTTAGAAAAGATATATAAAGAGTTCAATTTGCTAAAGAAATTGTTATATCTTTTTGTTCTAAGCTATTCTGGATTTGATGGATGTTGTTGAGTTTTGTCTGATTTTGTGTAAGTTAATTATTTAAAATGGTGCTCACTTTTATTAGATTATGATAATAACTTTATGTTCAAGTGCAAAATTCTTTGAAAAATTGTGGGAGATCAAAAAATCTCTTGAAGAACGAGGCCATGAAGTCCTTCTGCCAAGCATGAAAGACTTTCACCATTTAGAAGAAAGTTCTTTGGCAAAAATTCAACATGACCTCATCAATGAACATTTTCAAAAGATTGAACAATCTCAAGCTGTTTACATTGCCAACTTTGATAAAAATGGCATTGCTGGTTATATTGGAGGTAATTCTTTATTAGAGATGGGGTTGGCGTTTTACAAGAAAATTCCGATTTTCTTATTAAACAACATCCCGCAACAACTTAATTACAAAGAAGAGATAATTGCTTTAAATCCAATTGTTATTGGTAAAGACTGGGATAAATTAGGTCAGGTTCTTAAAAAGTAGATTCATTCCAAATCAATACTTCCTAATCAGAAAACTTAAAAACAATAAACATTTCTTAAGCGAATGGGTTTTTCTTCCAAAAAAAGTTTAGAAATGGTTTTAAGTAAATTGAAATCTTTTGAAGAACCTTCTTTAGCTTTAGAACAATATGCTACTCCTGCTTCTATTGCTGCAGAATGGGTCTGGAACATGGCTATGAAGAGTGAAGTTTCCGGCAGAGTTATTTTAGATGCTGCCTGTGGTCCAGGTATTTTAGGGATTGGACTATTATTGTTAGGAGCGAAAAAGGTTTATTTTGTTGATAAAGATGAAAAGGCTATACAAATCTGTATGCAAAATTACAACCTTATCAAAGAAGAGTATGAAATTGGAGACGCTGATTTTATTATATCAGACATTTCATTATTTGATCAAGAAGTAGATGCGGTTGTACAAAATCCTCCTTTTGGAAGTTATCAAAGCTCTCATAAAGATAAAGTCTTTTTGGAGAAGGCCTTTGAAGTGGCTCCAATAGTTTATAGTATGCATAAATACAATACTGAAACGTTTCTGCAGGCGATTGCTAAAGATCATAATTTTAAGATTACAGACAAATGGCGTTATGACTTTCCACTTAAAGCTATCTTTATCCATCACAAAAAGCCTGTTTTGGACGTTGAAGTTGGTTTATGGCGTTTAGAAAAAATAACTACTTAAAAGTAATTTAAACTCATAAAACTTATAAACAGAACTAATTCTAAAGTAATCAAGATGAGTAAAATAATTGATGATCAATTTGATGAAAAGTTAAGAACTCTTGAAGAATTAATGTTAAGGGCTGGAGAGATTGTTGATATTCTAAATTATGATCCAGAACCAGGACATCTTGTTTTTTTAAGTAGGGAAGGACTAATGGTCGAAGACTTCATTAGATTATCTAGAGAAATAGAAGATGCTTACGAACAAGTATTTGAATATGCTAATCATAAATCCAAAAATACAGCAGGCAACACAAATCCTTGGAAAGAGAGATTTGCGAGTATTGAAGCAGGATATTCTGTTGTATGCCAAGCTAGAACGGACTTAGATGGTGCTAGAGAAAAAGCAACCCGATTAGATTGTAACGAAGATTATATCATTTTAGGAGAAGGACATATTGGTGATGATGAAGAGTTTGCACGTCAATCCGCAATTTTAGCTAAGTTGGTTGATGAAGCAACAGAAATAACTCGTAATCCAATCGCCGCCTTAGAGCGTGGTTCTCTTGGAGTGCTCACTGACGCGTTAAGGATTGATGCGATTAGTAGTAATCTTACAAGATATGTCCGTAAAGGATCTTTTGATGGAAGATATCCCACACCAATAGAGATCATAGGTCTAAACGCAACGGCACAAAGGGAAGGACAAACATTAACAGATTTAGCAAACAGATTAACAAACTTGAGTTTAGTTATTTATTTGAAAGTAGAATCCAATCCAATAGATCTGGAATATCAACCAGATTAAAGGTGAATTATTTTATTCAGGCTTTTTAATAGGATTGTAAGAAAACATTTTTATATAATATTGGTATTATAAAGTACAATTAAAAAGTTCAGTTACAAAAAGGGTGAAAAATGGTGGAGAAGTCTTCTAAAAATCAATATTACACATTAACAGTTGAGGATTCTCTCAAAGAGTTAAAATCTAACAACAAAGGATTAACAAAACTAGAAGCAGAGAATCGTCTACAGAAATATGGATTGAACGAGTTAAAGGCAGAAAAGGGTATTAGCCCTTGGCGAATCTTATGGCAACAATTCTCCAGCCCATTAATTTGGCTATTACTATTTGCTTTAGTTGTTTCATTTTTGCTAAAAGAATTTACAGATGCTGGTGTTATTGCAGCCATTGTTTTGATTAATGCTATACTTGGTTTTATCCAGGAATACAAATCTGAAAGGGCCATTGAAGCTTTACAAAGGATGGCTTCACAAAAAGCAAAAGTCATTCGTGGTGGACAAGAAATTAAAATTGAAAGTAAATTTCTTGTTCCCGGAGACATCCTAATATTAGAGACAGGAGATAAAATCCCTGCAGATTCTAGATTAATTGAAGTGCATAGTTTAGAAAGTCAAGAAGCCCCCCTAACGGGGGAATCACAACCGGTTACTAAAATTAATGAACCACTTACTGAAAAAACACCTTTAGCCGATAGAACTAACATGGTTTACACATCTACCATAGTATCAAAAGGTAGAGCGATTGCTTTAATTGTTTCTACAGGAATGAATACTGAAGTTGGTAAGATTGCTTCTATGATAAAAGAAGCACAAGAAGTAGAAACACCCTTACAAAAAAAGTTGCGTCAACTTGGAAAATATTTAACAATTGCAGTTATTATTGTAGCAGTAATGGTTTTCTTTGCAGGGATCTTAGCAGGACAAAAGGTTTCTGTAATGTTCCTAACTGCCATTGCTTTGGCAGTAGCAGCCATTCCAGAAGGATTACCCGCAGTAATTACCATCTCATTATCCTTAGGGGTGCAAAGGATGGTCAAACGGAACGCTTTGATTAGAAGATTACCTTCAGTTGAAACCCTGGGCAGCGTTAATGTTATTTGTACAGATAAAACAGGCACGTTAACACATAACCAGATGACTATTGTTAAAATCTGGGCTAATAATCAAGTTTACGAAGTTACCGGTTCTGGTTATGAAGCTAAAGGAACCTTTATTGTTGATAAAAGATTAGCAAATCCAGAACCACTATATCAACTTCTAAAGATAGGAATGCTTTGTAATGATGCTAAGCTTGAAAAAACAGACAAAGACAGAAATGTTATTGGTGATCCAACCGAAGCAGCGTTAATTGTTTCTGCTGAAAAAGCTGGGTTTAAAAAAGAAGTTTTAAACAAAGAATATCCACGTGTTGAAGAGATCCCTTTTACTTCTGAAAGAAAAATGATGAGCACCTTACATAAAAATGGTAAAGAGTCTTTTTACTTTACTAAAGGTGCTCCGGATTTAGTTATTGAAAATTGTGATCGGATTTTGATTAATAACAAAGTAGTAAGATTAGACCGCAATCTGAAGAAAGAAATTTTAACTCAAACAGAAGGGTTTGCTAAAGAAGCATTGAGAGTTTTGGCTTTTGCTTACAATGAAGGTAAGGTAAAGAAAGAAGATGCCGAAAAGGGAATGATTTTTGTAGGGTTACAAGCAATGATTGATCCTCCAAGAGAAGAGGTTAAAGATTCTATAAAAAAATGTCAAGATGCAGGGATTAAAGTGATTATGATTACTGGAGACCATATTGTTACTGCTTCAGCAATAGCTGCTCAGTTAGGAATATCGGGCAGGGCTGTTCAAGGAAAAGATTTAGATAAAATAAATCTAGACAAGGAAATAATGAACATTGGTGTTTTTGCTCGTGTTAATCCTGAACACAAATTAGATATTGTTAAGTCTTTAAAGAAAAAAGGGTTTGTTGTAGCGATGACCGGTGATGGAGTAAATGATGCTCCAGCATTGAAGAAAGCGGACATTGGAATTTCTATGGGGATAACTGGAACGGATGTTGCTAAGGAAGCATCTGACATGATTTTGTTGGATGACAACTTTACATCCATAGTTAATGCTATTGAAGAAGGTCGAGGTATCTTTGATAATATTAAGAAATTTGTCAATTATCTGCTTTCAAGTAATTTAGGTGAGATTGCTACAATCTTATTCGCAACCTTAGCAGGGTTACCGCTTCCTTTAACTGCAGTACAGATTTTGTGGGTTAACCTCGTCACGGATGGATTACCAGCTACTGCCTTAAGTTTAGATCCGGCAGAAGAAGGAATTATGAAACGACCGCCCCATCCTGCTAAAGAAAGCATCTTAAACAAAGAGTTAAGGTGGTACGTTTTCTTTTTTGGAGGTTTAATTGGTATATGTACAACAGGGTTGTTTTGGTTATATCAAGGTTCAGGAATCCTTAAGGCACAAACCATTGCTTTTACATCTTTAGTTGTTTTTGAAGTAGTCAGATTAACAATGATTCGTCGCCAGTTTAAAATTAAAGTGTTCAGTAATAAATGGTTGTGGGTAGCGATAAGTATATCAATATTATTACAATTAGTTGTGTTATACACTCCTTTAAACAAGTTCTTTGATGCTGTTGCTTTAGACTTAATTGATTGGGTAGTAATAATCTCGGTTGCAATAGGCATGTACATAGTAGGTTTTGTTGTTGATCTTATTCGAAAGAAAATTAAAAAGAGGTCTAAAAAATGAAAATAAGAAAATTTCCAATGTTTGCAGTCATTGTATTATTGATAGGAATTTTTTGGTTGTTAAGTGAGTTAGGTGTTTTAGTTGTTAATGTACCTTGGATTCCTGTTGTGTTGATTGTGATAGCAATTGGCTGGATATTTAACAGATATCAATAGGAAGAATAATTTATATATTGGAAAATATTCAGTTTAGGAATGAAACACGCAATTATACTATTGGTTATATTATCTATCTTCGCTGTTAGCGTTATTGCTACAGGAGATTTAGTTGTGGAGTTATTAGAACCACAACATATGCCCAGGACGGGATTTGAAGAAGAATATTTCTTACCATTCAAAGTAACTAACATTGGTGATGAAGCTGTTTCTTCTAGATTTCCAATAAAAATGTTAGAATCTGAAGGAAGAAATGGAACTGGTTATCCATTATACATTTATTCAGGAGACATGTTAGAAGAAGGAACAACTCCTTTGAAAAAAGCGCCAATTGAAAAAAAAGATGGAACTGTTTATTGGCAAGATGTTGGTAGTGTTGAAATTCCATTAGGTAATGGTGTTATCCCTGCTGCTCCTGCTATAACTTTACAACCTGGAGAAAGTTTACTCTTTACTGATTATGAATTAATTGGTGGAATGTCTTCTTTTTATTTTAACAAAGCAGGAGAATTTGAAATTGGGTATGAAGTTGATCCGGTTGATGATACTAACGAAATAGCTGAGAAGAACGATAACAATAACAAAGCAACCACTAAATTAAATGTTACTTTATACAATTACGTTAAAGGACCAAACCCAGAGTTAGGGTTAAATGACAACCAATACTGGTTTTACTTTAATGAAGTAGGAGACTGTTTAACTTTAGATTTACCAGAAGCAACTAAAATCTGTTTAGTTGGGGGGGGTTCATTTGGTGGAGCATTTAGTACAATTATTTCTGTTGATGGAAAAGAAGTGAAGTTGTTCCATTTATGGGAAGTCTTCGGATTCAGCAAGAGTTATCAGAATATGGACTTTATTGCTGGTGACGGATTTATCGTAACTTATTCTTAATTATTTTTTTTTATTATTAATTTAAAAAAAGTAAAAGAAACAATTATCTTCTGAACTTACCTTTAGGTGATTTGTAAGTAAACCAATGTTCCTTAGTAATTGGAAGGAAATGGTCAGCTTCATGAATTAAAATGGCGGCAGTATTCTCTTGCACAGCAGCAATCTCTACCCTAACACCTTCAGATTTCAAATGTCGAACTAATTCTACATAATCAGAATCTCCAGACATGATAATAATTGCATCAACTTTTGAAGCTAATTGGGTAGCTTTAATTGATAAAGGGATATCTGCAGATTTATGGCAAGGGACGACTAAACCATAATAATTGTTGTGTAATCTTTCAGCTAACTTCTCAGAAATATTCTTTCCCTCACGAAAGTAGATGAATCTATTCAATCCTCGATTACCCAATAATTTTGGTATAAGTACATCAAAATTAACCATCGTGTCTGTACTACCAGAAATCTCGTGAATGCTTCTTTCGATATTATTACCGTCACAAAGAATCGCTACTGATTGGTTAATTTGAATTGTTTTTTCAGGAACAGTCATATTCTTCACCTCTAAAGTCTTTTCTAACTTTAGGAAGAAGGATTTGCTTTTTTAATCTTTCTCTTACAAGCATCACAAACAGTCGGTGTCTTACTTTCAACCAATACCCAAACGTCCTTACACATATAACATTTTTTCTTAAATTGTAATTTAGCCATAGTGGTAAAATGTTCCTGTTCTTTATAAGGGTTCGCTATATAATACCAAAAAACAATTAAATCACACCCAGTTTATAGTACATATGTTTACATACATTGATACGATAGAAAAATTAAAAGAAGCTTGTTCTGAGTTATCTCAAGAGAAGGAGCTAGGGATAGATCTAGAATGCGAGAATAATCTACATCATTATGGTGTTTATTTATCGATAATACAAATTTCTAGTATTAAAAAAAATTATATCATTGACTTTTACAAGCTTAAAGGGGTGCCTTGTTTAAAAGAGATTTTTGAAAGTCCAAAGATTGTGAAAATTTTTCACGATGTTGATTTTGATTTTAGAGTTTTAAACAAAGAAATGAATTGCAGACCTAAAAATGTTTTTGATACAATGATTGCTGCTTTTTTGTTAGGTAAAGAGAGAGTAGGGCTAGGAGACTTATTAAAAGAATATTTTAACGTTGAAAAAGTTAGCAAATTCCAGATGGCAGACTGGACTAAAAGGCCATTAACTGCTGAAATGTTGTCTTATGCTATGGGGGACACAGTCCATTTAATCAAATTAGTACACTTTTTACGCAAAGAATTAAGCGAAAAGGGAAGATTATCCTGGGCAGAAGAAGATTTTAAAGTTATAGAAAGTAAAGAATGGGAACATCATCTAGGAACGTTTGAAGGTTTAAAAGGAATAAAGGAAATCAGTGATACTCAAAGAGCGATTGCTAAAAGGTTATACGATTTAAGAGAGAGGTTAGCTCAGAAGGTTGACAGACCGATTCATTTTATATTTAATAACAAAAGATTGATCGAATTTTCTTTACGTGCTCCTAATTGGAAAAATGTGACTGGAGTACATCCAATTGTTAGAAGAGAATGGCAAAGTTTTAAGGAAGCAGTCGAAAAAGGCCGAGAAGAGAAATATGAAATTGAGATTCCAGATCACAAAAAGTTTAATCAGAAACAAAAAGAAGAGTTTGCGCTAGTACAAGAAGTGCAATCTGAGGTTGCCAAGCAAGAAAATATTCCAAAACATTTGATCATGAATAAGGATCAAATGATTGAGATTGTTATTTCTAAAAAATTAGATTGTTTAAAGAACTGGCAACGTAATTTAGTCAAGAAACGTTTAGCAGATGTTCTCGGAATAAGTTCATCTGTTTAGGATATTTATTAATCCTCTCCAAAGTTAATTTGTGATGTTTCTTTAATAACTCTGCCTCTTCTTGAGTTAAACCTTCTTTAATTTGATAAGTAATCTTTGGTTCTAAAATGGTTCTGCTATGTTCTTCAATTTTTGTAATCAAAAATTGTTGCGGATTTTTGTAGATGGGGGTGTTTTTCTGTAAGCCAAAGGTTGAAGTTGAAATTAAGTCGATGATGGTTGTATTATCTTTAAGAAAGTCGATTGTTTCCAAAAAATCTTCTTTCGTCTCTGTAGGGAAACCAAACATGATATAAAGAACATTTTTTATTCCAATTTCATGAGAATCTTGTAGAACCATTTGAAGGTCTTCTTTATTTGTTCCTTTTTTCATTAATTTTAGAATCCGATTATTAGCAGATTCCACTCCCCAAATAACTACTCTTAATCCTGCGCGATATAATTTTGTTAAGGTTTCTTTGTCAAGATCTTTTGTCGGTCTCAACTGGCACATCCACTTAACATTTAATGGATCAAGAAGTTCTGCAATTTGTAATAACCTTTTTTTAGAGATCATATCATCAATGAAAAAGAATTGTTTAGCTTTACTATTGATAATTGTTTGTTTTATCTCTTCTAGTGAATATTCATAATACTTTCTATTACCATGATGATTACAAAAAGTACATTGCTGATAAAAGCAAGCACTGGTTGTTCTTATCGGCAAAACTAAAGTTTTAACAAAATAATCTTTTAATGGCAACTTGCTAAAGTCTAGAGTTATGTTACAGTTTAAGGTAGTCATGTTGATGGTGGTTTTTGTTAGAAACTTAAGTAAATCAACTTCATTAGCCATGTAATTTGTGGCTGCTTGTTTAACTTTATCATTCACAGCAGGACCACCAACAATAGTATTTTTTAATTGTTTTAATAAAGCTAAAGTGTAAAATGCCTGACTAGAATAAACCAGACTGAAAGCGATGTAATCTGCCTTTTGTTTTTTTATTAAAGTTAAGAGTTCTTTCAATAATTCTGGATCTTCGCCGTGAAGAACTTTTTTATTATTCTCAGAATAATCTTTGGTGGTAAGCTTAGAGTACTCTCTAGAGGTTTCTTCATAATTCTCAGGTAGAGTTTGAAAGAACTTTTTGAATTGAGGGTATTTCAACTTATGAAATTCTAAGTTTAAATCAAGAAGTTCTATTTCTAAATTTGAATTGTTTTTTAAGAAAGTGTAAAGGTTAGCTAAAGCATAAGGGGGAGATGCAGGAGTACAAAACGGTGGTGAGATAAGTAATAGTTTCATTAAACTATATTTTAGAGGCTTATTTATAATAGTTTTGTGAGAATTAATTTGCTTCTAGTGTATATAAAAACAAATCTGGGCAGGAAATTTAAAGACTTTTTGTTAAAAAAGATTTGCTACTACCTAAAAAAATTAAATAAATTTTAAATGGTCTGAAGACTTACTCTTCCGGTTTCCACTTGAACCAGCCCCTATTCTTGTAAGACCCGTCATCCTGTTTTCTTTTCGGGAAGAGAGTACCGCCGGACTTATGTTGACCGAAAACTAATTTTCCACCACAAGACTTACATCTTAATTCATAGAAGTCATTACCTTCAACTGTCCTAACTGTAAATTGCAAATCATCTTTACTACATAGTCCGCAGTTAGCTTCATCAAAAACTTCTTGAAATTCTGCTAATTCTTTGAAAGCATCTTTAGCTGCTTTAGATTCAATCTCTACCTTAATTCTATTGTTTCTTGTTGTGTATGTTAATTTCATAGAACTAGTTCTAGATTATTTGTTTATATATGTTGTGCGTGGTTGTCCAGTGGGAGAGTGGGTTAAGGATAGGGATAATATAAAACAACAATTTAACAAAGGAAATAAAGACTAAACAACCTTGTTATTATTTGTTAATAATTGGTTTTTGTTTATAAATTATTTGTTGTTTCATAATTATTTCTAACTAAAAAATAGATATCCTACTATTTGCATAATAAAACCCATTATTATAAAAATTATACCGCTTTTAGCATTATTAATGTCGTAGATTATATTTTTTTTTGTATGTGGGTTAAATCCCCAAAGAGTAGAACGTTCTTCCTTTATTCTGTTTTCATCTTTAAATATAGGTAAGGCAAGATATATCACTCCAATAATATCGAGTGTTAGACCAATAATCATCAATATATTTTGAATAATCATTTTATTTAATAGTTTTCCAATCTGAAGTGCGGTGTAGCTTTATTTTCTTATTATTTCCTTTAATGTAGTTTCGATATAACTTAATTCTCCAAACCACTTTCACTGGTCTCTTTGGTGAATGGTGGTATTTCTTTACGGCAATTAAGTCAACAGAATTGGTTTTTGGTGTAATCTTATATGTATTAAAACGATAAGCATCTTCTCCTTTTTTCATTTTCTTAATACATTTTCTTTGTATTCTCCCCCACTTAACCTTGTAATAGAAATCATAATCATTCATTCCAAAATTATCATCCAGATAACTTCCAACCTCAAGTTGTAATTCATTACCAACCATTAGTCTAGAATATCTTTTTCTCCTCTTTATCCCAAATATTCTTTTTATAAAAACAACTAATCTTTTAATTATTGACATTTGAGATTTAACCAAACGGATTTCTCATATTACCCATTGTTGAGAATATACCCGTTTTCTTTTTAACTGCCTTCTTCTTAACTATTTTCTTCTTAGTTGTTGTTTTGGATGTTCCTTTTTTTGTAGTAGAATAATACTTCTTTTTATACCATTCAATACTTTTAGTTTTCATTCCTAAATTACAGCTTCTACAAATAGGTCTTAAATTTGTAATATGATTTTTTCCATTGTTTGCCACCGCTTTATTATGTCCAACATAAAAATCAGTAAAGTGAATAGGTTTAATTTCACAACAATAACATTTTCCTTCTGTCTTATTACCCATATATTTAATCCAAACTTTTTCTCTTAAATCTTTATTAATTGCAACTCTTTTTGTTTTTGGTTTAGATTGAGCTAAAAAAGGATTAGAAGTCTTCATACTTAATATATTGCGAACCATTTTGATATCACCTTTAATTAAGCAAACAATTAGGATTTATAAATTTTGTTCATAAATTGACTAATTAATGAACACACTTAAACTCAAGATTTATTCTAAAAATAGAACAGATGAATTTATGAACACAAATTAAACACAATTACCCTTTTACTTCTTCAACTTCTTTTCTAACTTCTCAATCTTTTCGTCTCTTAACTCTAACTTTTCAGTAAGCTTACCGTTCTCATGGCTAAGCCTAATTATTTCTTTTTGCTGAGACTTAGTTTCAATATCATGTTTATTGATTAAATACTCTTTTCGTTCAAGTGTTCCGTTAATTAAAGAAATTTCTTTCTCCAATTCCTTGATCTTAATTTCTTGTTTTTTATTAGACTCTTCTAAATTGTTATACCTATCCTTTTCCTTTTTAATCCTTTTAAGTTCTTTATTAAAATAATCAGAACGTTCTTCTTCATCAAAATTCTTAGCAATTTCTTGATATTCTTTTCTATCCTTAACCGAAGTAATCTGAACCTTTTCAGCTTCATCTTTTGAAGAGAACAAACAATATCCTAACCCAGAAGTTTTTAATTTCTGAAAGTTAACTTTAGGAATCCGTAATTGTTTTGATAAGAATACTGCATCCTTATCCAAAGATTCTTGAAAGGCAATAATAGTTCCGGCATTCGCTAGAATCGTTTCTGAAAAGTCTGTAGGTCTTTGTGAGGCTAAGATAATACCAACACCATACTTTCTAGACTCTCTAAGTAAGAGTTCAACTGGAGAACCGGGATACATCATTCTATGCGCTTCATCAATAACCACATATAACCAATAATCTTCAGACTTGCCTTTAATGTATAAGAAATTAATCAGTTTTTTTAATAATAAATCTGCAACTAAAGCTTTAACCTCATCTGTTGGAAACTTTAACAATTCAATAACACTCAGATTTTTAATAATTGTATCTAAGGAGATGGAAGTACCATCAGCGTTCATGAACAAATCCACATCGAACAGAACAGAAATCTTAGCTAATAATTTGGGAACACCTTGATTCTGGATTGGTGTATCAAAGATAATGTCTCTAAAGTAAGAGAACGGCATTAATTCAATAGTTCCATCATTCTCTTTCTTAAGATCTTTAATTCCAGATTTTATGTAGAATACTTTGATTGCTTCTCTGATAATAGCTTCTTGAACATCTCCCAGTACAAAAACATTAGCAATCATCTTAGAAACTTTATAACAGACATCTAACGGTTTTTCATTAATTTGTACTTCTAATGGGTGTAGGGTAGCTTTATCAATTTGTACTAAGTTATCTGCAAAAATCTTGAAATCGTTATGAAAGTCTAGGATTAAAGAGCTCACTTTACTCTTCTTTAATTCCAGCATAATCGCCTTTAAAGTTTCTGTTTTCCCAGAACCTGAACCGCCCACAGTAATCAAATGTGGATTCTTTTCTTGTTTAGGATTCCAATTTAATGGTTTCCCTTTACTTACTCCCAAATATACACTTAGATCTTTATTCATTTTCCCATTATACATTAAGAAGAGCTGTTTTAAATGTTTTGGTTATTGACAGAAATTGTAGAAATACTTGATTCTTTCTCAGAACAAAGCACCCAATAAAAACAACATAGCTAGATATTTAATAGCTAAACCGATAAAAGAATACATCAACAATTTCTTCATATCGTATCTGATCATTCCAGCAATTAAAGATAGTACGGAAGAAGCCAGCGGCAAAATGTTAAACAATAAAATCATCCAGCCACCATGATTAGAAATGTGTTTATAAGAACGACGATAATTTTTTTCTCCAATCAATCCTTTAATAAACTGTTCACTCATCAAACTTCCAACACTATAATTAATTATTTGAGCTACTATCGCTGTTAACAACACAATTGCAAGAATAATAAACCAGTTATAACCTGCTGCAGTATATATTGGTACAAGACCCTCTACTGGCATCAAGAAGATAAATAAATAACCCGAAAAATTAATTATTGCAAGAGAAACTAGACTTGCCTTCGCTCCGGAAAGAATCTCTCTACCAATTGTAAGAGAAAGAATCACCATAGCAAAAAAGATACTGCTAAGACTAAAGATTATCTGCCTCCTTTTCATAAGGAGAACTATAAGACTAAAGTTTATAAATTATTCTTATATGTAAAAATTATTTGGTACAACCTCTAACCCAAGTTTCCCAAGCTTTTTTTTCAGACCCACTTGCTTCAAAACCCAATTCAACTAATTTAGCTTGCAACTCATTTGCACCTTGAGAACTACGAGGAGTATAACTAATAACTTCAAATGGACTCATATCAAATTCAAAACGTAATCGTTTACCCTTCATACTTCTATCAATCTCTTCAATAGTCATACCTGTTAATTGGATAGAACCAGAATCGGGAATACTACGATCATAAACTCTCTTAACTCTACTGGCATCAAGAAACTCTCTAAATCTCACACACGCATATTCATCTGCAAATTCATCAGTTGTTTGGTAAGCAGCCTTGATATTATGATCCAGTTCAGGGTCTCTGCCCCATTCAATAACCATATCTCTAGCATCTTCAGTAATAATTACACCGTCAAGATAACCAACCCCCGTTACATCTTGATATCTTAAAATTTGTTTCTTAAGCATGTCAACAACAACTAAACCATTACCGACTGGCCTTAAATCCTGATGATCCTCACCGTTAAAATTATACTCTCTAAGAAATCTTCTAATATGTTCTGGGTCTTGATTGACTAACCTGATATTGTTTACAAACCAAGAAATATCTTGAGCTAACCCGGAGGTTTTGTGTACATTTCCATTTGCTTCTCTTAATGCTATACCTGATATGCTTCCCATTGCTTGATTATTGGAATAAAACCAGTTTATAAAGTTTTCTCTTTAGAGTGATAACAAATTTTAATTAAACATATTTAAAGCGATTCAATAATCAGATTCTGTAACCCCGAAACGTATTTAAACCATACGAAATCTCTCCAATGTTGATAGATGTTAACAAACTCATTCATACATATTCCTGGAATAAATAAGCAGAAAGAAGTAGAGTTGTGGCAGAACGATATTCTTACTTGGCAAGAGTTTCTACAAAGACAGCCAAAACATTCACAAGTGTTACAAGAATCAATTCAAGCTAAGGAAAACAAAGATCACCATTTTTTTCTTAAACGCCTACCAAACAATGAGCATTGGCGAGTTTACAAGGAATTTAAAACTTGTTTTTTAGATATAGAAACTACCGGGTTAAGCAGAGATAGAGATGATCTTACCCTTATCGGTTTATACGACGGGCAGGAAAGCAAAATTTTTATCAACGGAAAAAACTTAAACCATTTTCCCGAAGAGATCGCTAAATATCAAACAATAGTAACTTTTAATGGAAAATGTTTTGATGTTCCCTTCCTTAAAGCAAAATTTCCAGGATTAAACTTAGAGAAGTTTCATATTGATTTAAGATATGTGATGAAGGACCTTGGTTATTTTGGTGGACTAAAAAAAATAGAAAGAGAGTTAGGTATTCAAAGAGACGATGATTTGCAAGATGTTAATGGTTTTGAAGCAGTACGATTATGGTACAAATATAAAAGGGGAAGTGAAGAAGCATTAAACTTACTAGTTAAATACAACCTAGCAGATATTGAAAACCTTAAGACATTAGCAGACTTTACCTATGAAAAGATGAGAGAACGAAACTTTCATTCTAATTTAAAATATTAAAAAAAATTATTTCCTTTTCTTTTTACGTGCTTTAGCTAACTTGATTAATTTTTGAACTTTAGCACTTTTATCTTTACCACTAGCGACCCTAGTTGGTTTAGAAACTCTCTTTGGTTTTTTAGCAAATAATTTCTTAACAACTTTCAACTTTTTAACAACTTTCTTCAGAATCGGCTTTTTCTTAACAACTTTTGCCTTTATTAAAACCTTTTTTGCTGCAACTTTCTTCTTTACGGCTTTCTTAGCAACAACTTTCTTAGTAACTCTTTTAACAACTTTCTTTTTTACAACCATCGATCTTCACCTAAAAATAAATTTGCTGACCTCTGGACTCGGTGAAAGAGTGCCTTAAACAAAGCCATATCGTCTTTTAACCTACGAGTTTGTTTTAAAGGTTATCTGTTTCGTTCCGAAAGCAAGCTTCTCAAGAGTGGTGTTCATATGGTGAGTTATAGTCCAGACACCATACTAATTGCAGATCACTTGAAAGAGGCTGTTTAGGTAACATCCTTTCCAGGACAACCGAATTATCTCGGTCAGCATTGTTAGAAGAATTTTGAATTATTTAAGTCTTTATGACTACTAAAGAATAAATACGTCCCCCAGTAAGCTCAATCAACCAGTTCTTTATGCAACCAATCTTTCCTTTTATAAAAATAAACTGCCAATCCTAAAGCAAGAATGTTAGCAGTAGGATAAGCGATCCAAAGTCCTAATTCTCCCCAACCTAAAGAGAGTAAATAACTGGTTACAATTAGAGAAACAGTATGAAACATTGCTAAAAACATAGAAACTGTTGTCTTGCCTGCAGCTTTAACCGCTCCTACTATCACCATTTGTATACCAATTAAACCAAAAGTTAAAGCCATAATGTGAATAAATTGTGCCGCCATCAAAACTAATTCTGTTTCATTAGGGACAAAAAATGTTGCAATCGCTTCCGCAAAAATAAACATTAACACACCCACAACAGTAAGTGTCCAAAAAGCAATCTTCATTGCTGTTTTGATAATTAGTTCTGCGCGTTGATGTTGTCTTGCCCCCAAATTGTTTCCAACTAAAGCAGAAGTAACAATTGAGAAACCAACCGCGGGGATAATGACCATCATCAACATCCTAGTGCCGATACCATAAGAAGCAATAGCTAATGTGCCAAAAGCAGAAACAATAAACATCATAAGGACCATTCCCAAAGAACGGGAAGACATTTCTAAAGAGGTAGGAGTACCTAACTTTAACAACTTTTTAACAAAACTCATTCTTAACTTTAAATCTGGAAAAGTAACTTTAACTCCGTAAGTCCCTTTAATTAAAACAGTTATACCAATAATTGCGGCCAAGCTTTCAGTTATTAATGTGGCTAAAGCAACACCGGAAACGCCCATGGCAGGAATAAATTCCCAACCATACATAAACAAAGGATCGATAAAAAAATTAATTATTACTGTAATTAAAATGATAATAGTTGGAAATTTAACTTCTCCAACTCCCCTCAAAGAAGATTGGAAAATATTGTATATAAACATTGCAGTCATAGCAATGAAAGAAATTTGTAGATAAGATGTTGCTTGCGACAAAACTAAAGAGTCACTAGTTAAAAAAGAAAGTAAATACTCAGAGGAGAAGTAACCTAAGACGCTGATTATGATAGCCAGAACAATTGTTAAACTAAGTGTTTGTCCAGTAACCAAAGAAACATTATGTTTATCTCCTCTACCATTATATTGAGCAACTAAAATAGACCCGGCCATAGCAAAGCCCATTGCTAATGATGTTAAGAAAAATAATAATGGAAAAGTAAGAGATACTGCTGCTACCGCTTCCGTCCCTAAGCGACCCACCCAAAATGTATCGATCAACTGATAAACTGTTTGCAAAAGGTTAGCGAAGATAACTGGAATAGCAATCATCAAAATAGATTTAATGATAGAACCTTCTAATAAATGATTTTTTTTAAGTATTGGTTGTTTAAGTATTGGTTGATTAGTTTCTGAAGACATTTTGATATATTTAAATAATAATCGTTAATAAAAGACTTATAAATGTTTTCTTATTATGCAGATCTTTTTTAGAAAATGCTTTTCTTAATCACCAGATTGATTTTGATAGGTCTCAAAAGTTTCTGTTGATAATAAAGGTAAAGCTCTCATATCAGCAACACACGCTTCTAAGTATCTAATATTATCTAGCTGAGAAACACAACTAATCACAAAGCTAGCAGTAATCTTATCTTGCCAGTTAGATGCACCACATTCTGGTAATTTGGCTTCTTGAACGCATAAGAATAACTCTTGTGGTGTTTGTGAAGATACTTTTAATTCTTGATGGCAAAGATCAACCAAACCAACGCCATATGAAAAGATTTCCGTGTCTTCAACAAAGTCATCCCTCTCTTTAATAGAGCTATACTCTTGATTAACTAAGGTGCTAAGGCGCTGACTTAACTCCTGAGATATTTCCCTAGATTTAACACTGTGCTGAACAATTCTTCTAGTTAATTCTGATTCAGCATTAAAAAATCTTGTCTCAACAAATGTATGTAAGTCAAATAAATAATCTCGATACTCATCAGAACAAGATGTAGGAACGGATACGGAAACAGGTGCAGAGACTGGTTCAGCTGTATTATCCCGAGATGGAAGAGTGTAAGCCAAAATAGCCCCTAAGGCAAACCCAGCAATAATACTTCTTAATGTAACCATCGAAGCAACATAATCTCAGATATTTATAAATCTTTTTGGAGGTGAACTACTTTAAAGTAAAAACAGAAATGGACAAAAACTAAAAAACTAAAAAAAAGAAAAAATAAAAGAATTAATCAGTTCTTCGAGTCATCTCTCTACTTCGATTCATTCCACTACTTCTGTTAAATTCTCTAGGACGATAATCGTTAGACTGTCCTTCACCATGAGGGTGATGATGTCTTCTGCCGTCTAAGTTACGATTACCATTAAAACTTCTTCCTCTTGGAGAAGATTCGTGCATCCTAGTCTCGAATCTTAACTTTGGAAATTCACCAGGTGTTAACTCTTTAATGTCCATTTTATATTGCTTAAAGACTTGATCAAAAGCAGGATAATCTCTATCGCTAAGTAATGTAACTGCTTTGCCTTTTTCTCCTGCTCGAGCAGTTCTACCAATTCTGTGAACATACTCTTGTGGATCTTGAGACAGATCATAATTAAAAACGTGAGTAACATCTTTAATGTCTAAACCGCGAGCAGCAACAGCAGAAGCCACTAAAACCTTAACCTTATCTTTGTTGAACCCAGCAATAACACTTAACCTTTTAGCTTGGCTCATCTTTCCGTGAAGCATCTCTGCTTTTACTCCTTGAGCTCTTAAGTTATGAGTTAATAACTCTACGGTTGAACGAGATGAACAGAAAATCATTACTCTGTCTGTTTCTTCCTCTTTTAGAAGATGAACCAACAAAGAGAATTTCTGATTCATAGGGATATCATAATAAAACTGTTCCAAAAATTCTTGTTTAACGTGTTTATCAGCTTCAGCAACAGCAGGATCACGCATGTGGTGTCTTTTGATATTATCAATTTCATCGGATAAGGTTGCTCCAAAAAGCAAGATCTGTCTATCTGCAGATGTTTGAGATAAAATCCTTTCCACATCCTCAATAAAACCCATCTCTACCATCTTATCAGCTTCATCTAAAACAAAGTAATGAATTTGACTTAAATCAACATTTCCTCTTTGTAAATGATCTAATAACCTCCCGGGTGTTGAAACTAAGATATCAGCTCTAGCCATTTCTTGAACTTGGGGATCTAAAGCCACTCCACCATAAACCGTAGCGATTCTGCATGGTTTATACTTAGAAAACTTTTTCATCTCATTAGAGATCTGTACAGCTAACTCTCTAGTTGGAGTTAGGATTACTGTCTTCAAACCATTTCCAGTTTGTGTTTTCTCAATTATAGGTACACCAAAAGCAACAGTCTTTCCAGATCCAGTGTAAGACATACCAATAACGTCTCTTCCTTCTAATACTAAAGGAATTGCTTTCTCTTGAATTACTGTAGGTTTGGTAATACCTTCTTCTTTTAGAGCTCTAACAAGCTCTGGACTTAAATTTAGTTCTTCGAACATTTTTATTTCTCCTTGAACAAACGATAAATCCAATTTGGATTTTTAGTTATTCCTGACTTTCGCTTGGAACGAACTTTTAACTTACTAAATAATTTTATTTAATTAAGTGAAACAGAAAAAGTGTAATTTTAATAATTGAAACTCTCTGCTTCCGCCTATTCAATATAAACTATATTTCTTAGTTCTGTTTATAAATGTATTGTGAAAAAATGTGATAAAGATAAAATAATTAACGGAATACATCAGACCGTTCGCAACTGATTCTTTGAATTGTGTCGTTTAAGTAACTAGCGGCAAGAGATAATTCTCCGGAACCAAAATAATGAACATTAGGATGTTGAAAAGATCTCTTTGATGACCAATTACCAACAATAGGATCATCAATAACAATTATAGGTACGCCAACTCCAGCACGTCCACCATGGATTGCTAGCATTTCAACCTCTGCTTCGGTTTGCCCGCCACCACCAAGAACAACTGCCACATCAGACATTCTTTTAGTAACATCTGATTCAGAACCCCATTCTGGTCCATAAGCAATTAGATGATCAACATCTGCAAGTTTATAACCGATCCCCTTTCGAGACATTATTCCTGATCTGTTTATATGCATAAACCCACAAGAATCATAAAATGCTTGTACACCACCCAAATAAGTTCCTCCAGAAACACCTTCAACTTTTTGTGACACGGCTGGAGAAATACCCATTAATAACTGATCCAAAATTTGTCTATGTCTATGCAAATCAGTTTTCCGTCCAGAATTACCTAAGAACGTTAATCGGATTTTATCAATTGTCATTTTATCAAAATCGTGAACAGAAACATGCTTTCCATTAAATAATCGTTGATTAGGAGTCAAGTTGTATCTTACAAACTTTGCTGCCTCTTCCGGATTTCGAGTATACCAACTTCCACCTTGAAAGTTTTGGAAAGCCAAGTCCTGTTCATTATCCAAAACTAAAGTGATAACTGGTTTAGAATATCTTTTTGCAGAATTTGCTTCAGCTAAAGCGCCAGCTCTTCCACCAAGTAAAGTTAAGTAATCTAACTTTTGTGCAAAAAGGTTAGCATGATCCTCATAACTTTCGCCGGAGATTGCCAAATAATCCATCTTAGGAAAATCTGCCCCTAATTGACCTTTAACAGCTAAAAGGTCTATAACGCCTTGCCAAGGCATCACACCAATTGAAAGCATATTATTTCTAACAGCAGAAAGATGTGCTTCTTTGATAAAAGCCCACATTGTTGCACCATGAACTATTCCTCCAACAACATCATTAAGGTCTTTTGCTAAATGTCCAATAGAATCTTCTTGTGCTTTAATATTAGCATCTTTACAAGGACCAGAGTAACCTGCAAAAATTTTCCCACTACCTACATTAACTCTAAAAAACTCGTCTAATGTTAAACCAGTTCTTGTAACTCCTCGATCTTGTTGAAGAAGTGAAGATAATTGTTCTTGATATTTATCAACGTAAATTCTATGTGCGAACTGATCCAACAATTTACTCACTACATTTGAATCTAAAATACAGTCTCCAATTTGAATAGTTTGTTTCTTAGACATTTTAAGTTAATAGTAAATAACCATTTATAAATCTTACTAATTTAACCACTGTCAGATAATAACACTTCAGTTCTTACAAATCAACAAAATACTTCTTACGTTTCTCAAAGTAACAAACTTGCTTAACACCTAAAGACTTTAACAGTTTTTCTACTTCATCAACTTGATCACCAATTCGATTATAAGAATGAGCATCACTGCCAATAGTTATTGTTTTGATCCCTTTCTCAATAAAAAAATTTAGAACATCAACGCTGGGATAAATATGTAGGCCATTCTTATCAGAAAATTTGTAACTAGTATTAATTTCGAATCCAACATTATTCTCGATTAATACATCTGCAATTTTTGCCCACCTTTCTTTTAAAATAAAAAAATCCGGTTCGGGCATAACTTTCTTAAACACATCAATATGGCCAACAACATCAAATTGTTTGCATTTAATTGCTTTTTCTAATTTTAAAAAATAGTTATCAATCAGATTTGCATGTAATTCAGTCTGTACAGCAAACTTTTCTCTATTATTCCCATTAGCTACCTCTAGATTATCTACCCAATGTACAGAACCAATAACAAAATCAAAATCATTCTCCCTAATAAATTGCTTGATCACCTCTTCCTGATCTTGATAATAACCCATCTCAACACCAAAAAATATTTTTGTTATGGGATTTAACACTAAATCCTTAAACTCATTTTTGTATTTAGCTAGTTTTTCTGAGGTTAGGGAATAACCCTCTTCTTGTGAATGAACATTTAACTCTTGGTGATTAGTAATACAGATGTACTTCAAACCTTTCTGCACAGCAATCTTATACATCTCACTTAACTCCTGAGTTGTATCAGGAGAGGTATTAGTATGCATATGCAAGTCAATAATCATTTTATCCGAAATAATCTGCTTTACTCTCTTTGATCTGCTTAGCTCTTGCTGAAGAGAAGTAATCTTCTAACTCCTTGTAGGTTTCTTCAATCTCTTTATCTACAGATGGTTTAACCACATTTAAAGCAGCTTCAAAGTTTTTCATCGTAACTTCTTTAGCTTTAATATTCTCCCTAAGAGCAAGCATACCAGCTTCTCTACAAACACCATCAATATCAGCGCCAACATAACCTTCCGTTTTTTCAACCAACTTATTTGCACTAACATCCTTAGCTACGGGCATCTTCTTTAAATAAAGTTCAAAGATCTTTTTTCTGCTTTCTTCGTCTGGTACGGGAGTAAAGATAACTCGGTCAAATCTTCCTTGCCTTAACAAAGCTGGATCAACAATATCGGGACGATTAGTGGCAGCGATAACTAACACATCATTCAAACTTTCTAAACCATCCATTTCGGTAAGCATTTGGTTAACAACTTTTTCGTTTGATCTACCCCCTTCTTCATTAGAACGTCCTCTTCTTGGAACTAAAGCGTCAATCTCATCAAAGAATAAAATAGTTGGAGCTGTTTGGCGAGCTTTTCTAAAGATCTCTCGAACAGCTTTTTCTGACTCTCCTAACCATTTGGATAATAGGCTAGGTCCATTGACTAAAATAAAATTAGCTTCACTTTCTTTAGCAACAGCCTTCGCTAGTAAAGTCTTTCCAGTACCGGGAGGACCATACAATAAAATTCCTCTTGGCGGCCTAATGCCCATACGTTTGAAAACTTCCGGTTGTTTTAATGGCCATTCAACAGCTTCTTTAAGTTTGTTTTTAACCTCCTCTAAACCACCTACATCACTCCAGTTAACATCAGGGGTTTCAACTAAAACTTCCCGCATTGCTGAAGGACGGACGATCTTTAATGATTCTAAGAAATCTTTTTGGTTAATCATTAATTTTTCTAAAATCTCTTTTGGAATGGCTTGACCTTCTTCAACACCTTCCATCTTTAAGTCTGGCAGAATTCTTCTCAAGACAATCATCGCTGCTTCCTTTGCTAGAGCATTAAGATCAGCACCAACAAAACCATGAGTAACTTTAGCAATATCTTTTAAGATAACAGTTTTAGATAAAGGCATGTTTCTAGTGTGAATTTTTAAAATCTCTAATCTGCCTTCTTTATCTGGAACGCCAATTTCAATTTCTCTGTCAAATCTTCCCGGACGTCTTAAAGCAGGATCAAGAAGGTTAGGAATATTTGTTGCAGCAATAACAATAACTTTTCCTCTGCTTTTCAGTCCATCCATTAAACCAAGAAGCTGTGCTACAACTCTCTTCTCCACATCTCCTTTGGTTTCTTCTCTTTTAGTAGCGATAGCATCAATCTCATCAAAGAAAATTATTGAGGGGGCGTTCTCTTCAGCTTCTTCAAATTTCTTTCTTAGATTAGCTTCAGACTCACCATAAAATTTACTCATCACTTCTGGACCATTAATTAAGATAAAATGAGCGTTGGTCTCTGAAGCAACTGCCTTAGCAAGTAATGTTTTTCCCGTACCTGGTGGTCCATGCAAAAGAACTCCTTTTGGTGGTTCAATACCTAGACGTTCAAAAACTTCTGGATGTTTAAGAGGAAGCTCAATCATTTCTCTAACTTTTTTTATTTCCTCACCTAAACCACCAATATCCTCATAATTAATTCCTAGACTAATACTGTCTTCTTCCTTTAACTCCACAGCTTGAGGATTAAATTCGATTTCAGTTTCTTCATTAATTACAACAATCTCTTTTTTAGGATTAGTTTCTAAAATCACAAATTTAATGTCGCCAAAACCAAAACCAGCAAATTGTGCTTCCATCATAGAAAACACATCAGTCATATTTCTACCCTGATTGTCAACTCTTCTTCGTACATTGCCTAGGGAGATTAAATCTCCTTTAATCAAAGCTTTTCCCATCAAACTCCTTTTGAAAACTTCAGAAGAAGCATTAACCATTACTCCTTTTTGCGCTGGTGATAAGGATACTTTTTTAGCTAGTTTAACTTCTGCTTTCTTAACAGTAATCATTTCTCCAATAGAGGTTTTAGCATTTCTTCTAATGTTTCCATCAATACGAATGATATTAAGATTAATATCCCCCGGATAACCACGCCTAGCAACAGCAGCTGTTCTTCTCTCTCCAAGGACCTCAATAAAGTCCCCTTCATTAACACCAATCTGCTTCATATAAGTAGAATCAATTCTAGCAATGCCCTTA
>Ga0210006_1000387_pt1 | contig 35206 bp, 27 predicted proteins | sample CryGey02umfilter_2_FD_185452 | JGI IMG/M metagenome (GOLD analysis project Ga0210006, IMG submission 185452) | Groundwater microbial communities from aquifer in Utah, USA - Crystal Geyser 4/10/14 0.2 um filter (SPAdes) (version 3) | ecosystem: Environmental > Aquatic > Deep subsurface >... | reverse complement strand
ATATACGATGGGATAATAGCTGTGTCGGAAAGCGATTCATCACGATTAGGAGTTGGCCTGGGGCTGACTGTAGCAGAATCCTTATGAAACCACAGAGGCGGATTGGCTTGAATGCTTCGTGCAATAGATCGGTTTCTCGCTGATTCAGGGAAAAGTGACAAAACTCCGCGCACAAGACGAACAGTGTCTTCATCAAGACCTTCCATATCAGGGAAAGTCGCAGGCATATTGCCCTCATTAGCACGAAAAAGATCACGTATACGACCTTCAAGAGCACCTTGGTTATTATGGTACCAAGCAATTGTCGGCCCCATGTCTAAGCCTGATATTGGCTCAGCGGTATCGACTGCTGTCGTAAGTGGCATATATTATTTCGTTAAAAACAAGGCAGGACTATACGCCAAAAACCGCTACGGGTCAAACAACATCATCACTAAAGAGTCCGCCTAACCTACTCGAAGCGCTCCACCCCTAACCACTATATCCTACATCGTAAGTCCTAAATCCTAAAAAACACCCTACAATCTACTAATCGGCGCCACGCTTGCAGCCAGCTTTTTAATCCCTATCCTAGGATCTTTGAAAGCGACAGTGATAACCCCTCCAGCAACGGCGGTAATAATGCCCTCCCCCCAAATTTTATGAGAGATTCGATCTCCAATAGCAAGATCGGCAAGTTCTTGGTTTTCATCTTCATAAGGGATAGGCTGAGCACCAAATTCGTCCATCATAGGAACGCTGATGCCACCATGATTCCTGGCAACAAGTTCCTCCGGCAAGTCCATAAGGAACTGTGATGGCGAATTGGACTTATAATCTCCATAAAGCATTCTCTCCTCGGCATACAGAAGGAATAGGTCATCAATGGCGCGTGTCATACCTACGTACATAAGCCTGCGCTCTTCCTCCATTTCTTGAGGATCAAGAAGACTCCTTGAATGAGGAAAAACCCCTTCCTCAAGTCCGCATATAAAAACACATGGGAATTCCAGTCCCTTAGCTCCATGCAGAGTCATCAAGGTTACGGCATTGTCTCTCTCGTCGAGAGTATCGATATCTGCAATAAGGGAAACTTCCTCCAAAAAAGTTCCAAGAGATATACTCGGTTCAAGTCTATCGTATTTACTAGCAACGGATATAAGCTCAAGCACATTCTCGTAACGTATCTCGCCTTCTTCGGAGCCATCAAGAAGCATATTCTTGTAGCCACTCGCCATAAGGATATGCTTGATAACGGCGCTTGCCGTACCGATTTGGTTTTCACGATGCCCAGCATTGATAATAGATACAAATTTAGAAATAGCATCTCGCTTGCCTACCGGCAGTTCGCTCACAATTTCAATATCTTCAAAAACACTCCACAAGCTTTGTTGTCTGATGTTTGCCGCTTCCTGACAAACTTCGATAGTTTTGGCTCCAATACTTCGGGCTGGAATATTGAGTATGCGGAGTAGGCTGACGGTGTCATGAGGATTGTTAACAACTCTAAGATAAGCAATCAGGTCCTTGATCTCTTTTCTCTGATAAAATTTCACACCACCAATGATCCGATAAGGTATTCCGTATCTCATAAGCACCTCTTCCAGTACACGCGACTGAGCATTGGTTCGATACAAAACAGTAAAATTACTAAAATCAGGAGTTTCATATCCTCGTATCCTATCCTCTATTTCGCCGGCAATCATCTCGGCTTCGTCGCGTTCGTTGCGAGCCATCCAGATGCGAATATGTTCGCCACCTTCACGCTTAGTCCACATCTTCTTATCTTTTCTCTTCTGATTTTTGATAATAACACTATGAGCCGCGTCGAGAATAACAGGGGTGGAACGATAATTTTGTTCAAGCAGAATCACCTTCGCATCGCTATAATCTTTTTCAAAATCCAAAATATTCTGCATGTTAGCACCGCGCCATGAATAGATGGACTGATCGCTGTCGCCAACAACGCAAATATTACGATATTTATCGGCAAGGAGCTTCACGAGAGTGTATTGAGCGTGATTTGTATCTTGGTACTCATCTACGAGAATGAACCTAAACTTCTCCTGATATTTGTCCAAAACATCTGGAAACTGATTAAAAATATTAACAGTCTGCATAATCAAATCATCAAAATCCATAGCCTGATTTTGCCTCAGCCTTTTCTGATACTCTTTGTAAACTTCCGCAACCTTTTCGGTGAAATAATTGTGCCCTTGATGCTCATACTCTTCCCATCCGATAAGTTGATTCTTGGCTCCGGAAATATGAGACAAAACAGCCTTTGGGTTGACCTTGGTACTGTCAAAAGCGAGATGTTTCATGACCTGCTTTACAAGTACCTCGCTATCAGTCGCGTCATAAATAGTGAAACTGTTCTCATAGCCAAGTAAGTGTCCCTCTTTTCGCAAAATTCTCACGCAAATTGAGTGAAAAGTACCCATCGAAGGCAGGCTATATCCACGCAAGCTAGCCGCATCCATATCACTGTCTTGCATAGCTGCAGCCTCATCAGGATGTAGAAGCTTAAAAACCCTCTTAAGCATTTCTCCTGCAGCTTTATTAGTAAAAGTCACTGCGAGAATATTCCACGGTGGCACTTTCATATGGCGGATCAGGTAGGCTATCCTGTGAGTCAACGCCCTGGTTTTGCCCGATCCGGCACCTGCAATTATCAAGACAGGTCCGTGTGTAGTAGTCACAGCCTCTGTCTGTTTTTCATTTAGATTTTCAAGAATTGAGTCGTTCATAGGAATGCCAGTATATAAAAAAACAAGCACCTAGGGAAACTATTTTCGGTTCGCCAGATAGCTAAAAGCCTCTAAAAATGGTATAATTAACGGATATGGCTGAATCTAAAATCAAACAATTAGTAGAGAACGCAGCTTTTTTGACACAAGATCAGAAAGCAAAAATGCTACGCCTGACTGCCAAAATGACTCCGGAAAAACTCACACAGATAGAACAGTTTTTCGAGAACACGCAAAGAGACATAGCAGATATGATTCGTGTCCAGAATGCAAAAAGACAAAAAATAACCTCGAAAAATGGTTAATGAAATGCCAAACAAAATGGATTATGGAGATGATGCTCGGACGGAGCTAAGTAAACTGCACATGGCGATCATGGGTAATGAAGATCTCGAAGAAACAGAAAAAAGCAAATTAATACAAGCAACTGACGAGGTAATTGATGCTCAGAGGGAGCAGAGTGGTCGTGAGATACAAGCCTTTGAAGAGGCGGACGCAAGCCTTTTCCGAGATAAATTCAAACAAGAACAGCGCGAACTTAGAGCTCTTATAATCAGTTTGACCGAAGGCATAGATGCACAATTGGCCGTTGCAAGCGACTTCGGAAGCATAACTGATGAAGAGTTTGCGGAGCTCTACGGTGAAATAGACGGACTGGTGCCTCTTCGGGAAGATGAAGGGAATGCATACGACAGACCTGAAGCTGAAGAATGGAGAAGAACTAAGGTTAAAGAAGGATACAATCCGACGGAAGTTAGAGAATCGTCAGTCGCAATGGCCGGAGGAGGTACGATAACGGGATACAGCCCAACAGCACCTGATCAAGCTAGAGATGCATTGCTTTGGGTGAGAGATACATTGCTGTTGACGCCGGGAACAGAGGGGACGGCGGAAATGATGGATGCCCTGATTTTTGGAGAAATGGCTAGGGATGTAGCAAGGAAGCAGTACGCTGCAATAGGTTTAACAGGGGCTGATTTGGAACGCGCCGTTGATATATCTCAAAAATCGTTCCCTCAGGCGCTCAAGGATGATTGGTCAAGCGCGGCAGTCTATCTGGTTTCGGTTATGTTTGCTATGCTTGGAGGCAATGTGATGAAGGGTATACTTGAGCATGGAATATTAAAGCTGGGACTGGGGTCAACATTACGTCCAATTTTCGGCAATGCCGTAGAGAAAATACTTAGTGAAGCTGGAGAAGGTGGACTGGAAATGATTGAATCCGAAATAAAAAGCAGACTGGAAGCAGAGTAATGTGAACAGGCCCTAAAGAGCTGGAAGAAGCATTTTACTTCTCGATAACCAACTTCGTTCCGACTTCGCTGAATGCGAATACTTTCTCGGAATCATCAGGAAGCTGTCTTATGCATCCATGACTTACCGGTGTGCCAATATGTTCTAGAGCCTCGTACCAGAATGCTCCACCGTCATTAGCAAGATAAGGCAGCGCATGTAGGCCGTGTCCGACAGATGTAAATCCCATCCAATTCGGCATGTAATAATGAGGCCATGCTCCGCCAATGCGAAGCTCCTGTTTATTAAGGATGTAGTAAGTTCCGGTAGGCGTAGGGGTATCCCACGCACCTGAACTCATAGGAAGTGACCAGATCATAGTCTCTCCAACATAGAGTTGCATCTCTTGATCGGAAAGATCTGCATGGATCCATTTCTCACCCTCTAGGTCGGAACTTTTTGTTGAAAATGAAACGATATCCATGATGCCTGCATCAACATCATCTGTAATGCCCATCTTAATATCCACCTCCGCAAGTGCTTCATCCATCCATCTCACTCCTTCGGCAACAGGCGCAAAGTACTCTTTGTACCAGACGTTTTCCCAGTTACTTTTGCTAGAGAATTTAAAAGTTGCAATATCTTCAGGGTAGACAACAGCCTCTGTCATTTCGATTCTGCTATCATTAAGCCATCCGGAAACTGCGTACTCGCTACTACCAAAAATACTTGATCTTCCCTCTTCCGCGAAAGTACCAAGGTTCACACTGACTTGGTTCTCGCAGTAATTATTACGGAACCATGCGATGTCACCGGTATTAAGTACCTCAACCACGACGTCAAAAACTTGGTCCGGTCCAATAGATTCAGGGACTGTAACGGAGACAACCTCTCCTGCAAAAGTAGGTTCATCAGGCCCGATATAAAGACACTCGGACATCATGCCCTGTTTCTCCGGCAGATAAATAACATTCTCATCGGCGGCTTGTTCCTCGTCTGCGGAGTCGTATAGTTGATAGTCTGCGTCATCTACTCTTACCAAGTATATTTGGCGATTTTGCCTGGCTGCGGCATCGTTATTATGGAGCACGCTGGCATAGAAATTGTGAGAATGTTTCATGTCGGCACGCGTAAGAACGGCGCTTCCTTTGTTTGCAGTGGCTTGTATCAAAAAAGCCGACATAGTGAATACAAGGAGTGCAAGCGCAGAGGAAATCACAGTGATTTTTCGGTGCTTTGAGTGGTGACTACTGCTCATATATTTGGTTCAAGTTTTATTTTGATTAGTAAATTATAAAACAAAAGTGGCAGAAAAGCAACCCCTATGTAATAGTTCAAGGCTCATGCCCAACCCAAAAGCAATTTTTCAAAGAATCCTTTGAGGTTCTTATTATTGTATCGAGCGGCTCAAGGTAGTAGCGAATTTTGCGTTCCGCAGTCGCATGGAAGACGAGCTCTGCGAGACTTCCAGAAGACAAAGGACGACGAGTAGTGATTTTGGCAATCATGGTGACGACAGGATAACAAAATCTCTAACGAGTTGAGCAAAATCCTATTGCAGCCACGAAGTGGCGATGCCCTAGCGAGACGATGAACTCTAAGTTTTTTGTGATTGTGACGAGCGGCTCAGCAGCCACGAAGTGGCGATGCCCTATAGCGAGACACGACGAACTCTAAGTTTTTTGTGATTGTGACGAGCGGCTCAGCAGCCACGAAGTGGCGATGCCCTAGCGAGACACGACGAACTCTAAGTTTTTTGTGATTGTGACGAGCGGCTCAGCAGCCACAGTGGCGATGCCCTATAGCGAGACACGACGAACTCTAAGTTTTTTGTGATTGTGACGAGCGGCTCAGCAGCCACGAAGTGGCGATGCCCTAGCGAGACACAATACACAAAAAACTACCTATGGCTCTTGAGTGACGAATGTTAACGCTTTACCATGTTGATCTGCTCGTCCGGTTCTGCCAATACGATGGACGTAGTCATCGTAATTAGCAGGAATATCGTAATTTATCACATGGCTAACTCCGTTGATATCTAATCCTCTGGCAGCCACGTCGGTCGCTACCAGTACTTTTATATCGTCTTTTTTGAAATCAGTTAGGGCTTTGATGCGATAGTTTTGTGATTTATTCCCGTGGATCGCAACAGCCTTGATGCGAGACTCGTGCAAACCTGTAACCAACTTGTTAGCTCCATGTTTTGTTCTGCAAAAAATCAGAACTTTTTCAAATTCAGGCTTGTGAAGCAGATCAGTAAGTATCTTCTGTTTCGCAGTTTTATTGCTCGGGACATGAATAATATCTTGTTCGATATTTGCGGACGTATGGCGGATCTTGACAGATACCTTCTCGGGATTATTCATGAATTTGCGTATGAGCTCTTCAACTTTCGACTCAAGTGTGGCAGTAAAAAATAGTGACTGTCTTTGTATCGGCAATTTCCCCAAAAGAAGCCGAATATCACGGATAAAACCCATATCGACCATACGATCAGCCTCGTCGAGGACAACGTTTTTAAAGCTATGAAGATCCAGGGATTTACGGTTCATTAAATCGACAAGTCTGCCTGGCGTTCCGATAACAAAATTAACGCGGTGCCTTAACGCTCTCTGCTGCTTTATCAAATTGGTGCCACCTATACAAAGAACGGAAGTGAGGCCGAAGCCTTTTGCAAATTGATTCAGTTCATCATCTATCTGAAATGCAAGTTCACGTGTTGGTGCAACAATAAGCGCCTGCTCTCCTTTATCTCCCAGCATCTTATTAATTAGCGGAATCAAAAATGCCGCTGTCTTGCCGGTTCCGGTATTGGCTATGCCGATGACATCTCTTCCTTCCAGCCCAAGTGGAATAGCTTGATCTTGAATAGGAGTTGGGCTTATATAGCCCTTCTCTGCAATATTACGTTTAAGCCGCAGATCTATCTTGAAATCATCGAATTGGTGCTGAAGAACATGCTCGGCAGGCTTTATAAAAGCATCGTCATTTACTTTGTTTATGAGCTGATCGACATCCATAGTGGAGTGAGCCGATCTGGCATTTCTCGGTTGAGATTTTCTTCCGCCGCCATTTTGAGGGCGTTTTTTTGGCGTTTTTTTATAATTTCTATACAAATTTGTAAATTTAAATAATCGTGAGCGTTAATCATGACATGCTTTTGTTGGCTCGTCAAATCGGCGCCTTCAGGAATTAACCCAATAGATCTGTCAGTTCCTTCTTAAAAGACTCAACGTCTTTGAACTGCCTATATACGGAAGCAAAACGAATATATGCTACTTCATCGAGTTTGCGGAGGCTCTCAACGACATCTTCTCCTATCTGTTTAACAGGGACTTCTTTGCCACTGGCACTCCACTTCTCTTCCAGATTATCAATAAGTTCATTAACTTGCTCCTGAGTGACAGGTCTCTTCTCGCAAGCTCGCCAGATTCCACGTGAAACCTTGTCTCTATGGTAAGACTCTCGTGTGCCATTTTTCTTTATAACTACGAAGTTCGAAGTCTCAACTTTTTCAAAAGTAGTGAACCTGTGTTCGCACTTCTCGCACTCGCGTCTGCGACGGGTCTCTTTGTTATCATTGGTATCTCGCGAATCAATGACCTTGGTGTTGTCATGTCTACATTTTGGGCATCTCAATGGTAGTCTGTAGTTAGTAGTGTAGGTTCCTTAGTAGTTAGCATTTTAGCACAAATCCTCGAATTTCTGTTCGGCAAAAGTATCTGTCATTCCGGATATATAATCTTTGACAGATATAATGTCGTCCTCACCACGCAGGTATGCAGGGATCTCATCGATATGACTCAGGTAATAATCAAATAGTTTCTCAATAACATGCTCGCCTCGGTTTGTAAGCTTGAGTATCTCGGGATTCAGGTAGAAATTTTTATGAAGGAAATCTTTGAGTTCATGCATCTGCTTACGGAATTCGCTGGCAAAGCTAACTATCGGCGTGTCTTGACCGTAAACATCAGATAGCGACTTGATACCGCCATCCTCAATATTAGACTTGGTATTGTCGGCGAGTTCCTTAATCATTATCCCAATAAGCGTGCTAATTACACGTGAACGGCGAATCTTGCTATCTGTGATGTCTCCATATCTATCAAAAACCTCGGAAACAGCTCTGTCAACAACTCGAAGAGATGTGAGGTCATTCCAAATAAGAAGCCCTGCGCGTAGTCCATCATCGATATCATGATTACTGTATGCAATTTCATCTGCGATATTCACGACTTGAGCTTCCAGACTAGGAGCTGCCTCAATCTGCATATTCGGATTATCCCAGGGAGTTTGATGTTTCGACAAACCATCCAAAACCTCAAAACTCAAATTAAGTCCGGGGAAGTCGGGATACATCCTTTCTAGGAGTGTGACAACGCGTTTGCTCTGTTCATTATGCTCAAAACTGCGATTCAATTGGTGCAAATACCTGTTCATTGCCATCTCGCCGGCATGACCAAAAGGCGTATGCCCAAGGTCATGAGCCAGTGCAATGCTTTCGGCAAGATCTTCGTTTAGCCCTAAATCACGGGCGATATCGCGACTAACTTGAGAAACTTCAATAGTATGAGTAAGCCGGGTGCGATAATGGTCGCCTTGATTAGCGACAAAAACCTGTGTTTTTGAGTTGAGCCTCCTAAAAGAACGACAATGGATTATGCGATCACGATCTTTTTGGAAAGCGGATCTGCCGGAGGTAACAGGCTCAGGATACGCTCGTCCTTTGCTATTCTCGTCTGATACTGCGTAATCTGCTAACATATAACGGCATAATATTATGGAATTCTCAGCACATAATTATTCCATAATTTGCCAAAAAATGCTAAATGTTTAATGTTAAGGTGGCAACACAGAACAATGAAACAAACTATAAGTACAGTATTGGCAGCAATAATGTTGATTGCACCTCAGGGGGCATACGCTTTTTCCAGCGCAATAACAGCTCAGGAATTACAAGACAATCTGGAGTTGGTCTTGCCTCAGGCAAGCGCGATAGAAGGGCTGGAGGATCACTCAAACTGGCAAGAAGTAAGTAGAGATGAGACTACGTATGGAGTAGTGGCTACATACCAAGCTCTATACGATGACGATTTCTCTTTATATACGGAATTACCGATGATTTATATGTACGTTTTATCATACAGCTCGTCATCAGAGCTGGATTCGGTATTCGCAGGATTTTTTAATAAGAGAGAGTTCAGTACAGGGGAGTGGGTCTTGCTGGAGCAGACAGCGACAAGTTTTAGTTACAAGACAGGAGCTGGATCAACCAGCGACCTGCTACTAAAAAACTACTCATCAGAGTCAAACACACTACATTACGTAAAAAAAGCTGACAACCTACTGATAGTGGTTAACTTCTACAGGGAAGGAGGTCAGTATAATAGAGGCAATGTGCTGGCTTACGAGAACTACATCTTAGGATACAAAAACACGCTGTCTGTCATGAAAGAAGCGGCATCGTACGCGCAAGAGGCTATAGATTTTTACCTTGATGATATAGAGACGCTAAAAGGTCCTGATGATTACGACTATTATGTGACATCGTCAAGTTACTCTTCGGACTTGAGTAGCGTTTACTCTGTGCCGCGTAATGGATCTATTGAACTTGAGATTTATCTCGACGAGAATTCGGAGATAGGCACAGTCATGGACTCAATCGGGATAGAGGTGCCGGAATACGGATCTATATCGCTAGGTATAGATGAGAACGCAGTTCTGGATTTTAATCTTTACGATCCATACACAGCATCAAACTGTGTCGATGCATCAGGATGGCATCATATATATTCCGAAGAGTCTTTGGACTTATATGAATGGACGAAGATCAAGATAGAGTACGGTACGGCAACCGGAATGAATATATATGTCGACGACCTTTTGCAGTCCCACTGTGGCGCAAGTACAAGTCGGAGCAGCGGATCTCTGTACCTAGGTGATTATCCGAGCGACATCATCCAGGAGAGTTTTGTAGGATATGTGAAAAACATTCAGACGGACTACTCTCTCGACGTCAGCGGTCAAACGGTAGACTATGTCTTGGGGTATTCAATTTTTACTGATGTGCCGGATAACCACGAGTATGCAGTGGCAATATCTTATCTCAAAGACCTTGGCATTATAGAAGGTTATGCGAATGGAAGTTTTAAGCCTAGCCAGTCGATCAACAGAGTTGAGATACTAAAAATGCTGCTTCTGGGCTTCGGCCATGATGTGCCGGAATTAACAAGTAACGACGTTACTCCATTTGACGACGTACAGGCTGGAAGTTGGTACGAGAAGTATGTTGTAGCAGGATATAACCTTGGAGTCGCTACGGGATATCCGGACGGCAGTTTTGCGCCTGGCGACCCGGTGAACAAAGTCGAGTTCCTCAAGATACTCATGAATAGCTACGGAATTGATGTCAGTGACTACGCTGTGACAGACATATACTCAGATACAGATGAATCAGCATGGTATGCGCCCTATGTACAATACTCGAAGGACAATGGTCTTATGGATGATTATAGCGGATACTTCTATCCTGACAGTGACGTCAGTCGAGGAGAAGTTGCCGAGACGATTTATAGAATGTTGACGCTATAACAAAGTAAGCGTAATATTAAACACGGAGAGACTGAAATATGAAGCTGGGATCTGCTCTTAGATCTAACTTCGAAGTGGAATATGATAGATTTCTCTTCGATTCAAGGAACAACAACGAAGGAATACCTGGAAGGTATTTCTAGGAGGAGTGACGCGGAATTGAAGGAAATCTATTTATTTCCTGCGGATTGCTACGGTGAAATCCTTATTCTTTGTTATTCGTTGCTCGTGTACTTACAAGTACACAACGCTCCTCACGCCTCGAATACGAACTTCACAGTAGCAACCACTCAAAGTTAGATCTAAGAGAAGATCCATAGTGCGGGCCAAGATGTTCGCACTTTTTTCTTTTTATGTGTAAAATCGAGAAGGACACACATATTTGAACATGAGTACAAAAAAAATAAAAGAACTGATCACAGACTTCCTTGAGCATGCGGAAATCGCCAAGAATCAATCAGAGAAGACAATAGAGAATTATCAACATTATTTGTCTCGTTTCGTCGAATTCGCAGGGGATATAAGCCCAAAAGAGATAACGCTAAATATGGTTCAGAAGTATCAGCTGCACTTAAACAGACTGCCTGAGAACCTTGGGAAGAAAACTCAGAACTACCACATAATAGCACTGAGAGCATTTCTGAAATATCTAACAAAAAATGATTATGCGACGTTGCCGCCGGAGAAGATCGAACTTGCAAAAATCCAGGAGCGGACAGTCGAATTTCTTTCGCGAGAAGAGCTCGAAAGACTATTTGAGAGCGTAGATTTAAACTCGCCGAAAGGCTTTCGAAATAGAGCTATTTTGGAGACGCTGTACTCAACGGGACTTCGAGTAAGCGAACTCAACTCACTAAATCGAAAGCAGGTGGATTTGAAGAGGCGCGAATTCATGGTGCGTGGAAAAGGGCGCAAGCCGCGCATAGTATTCATATCCGATCGTTGTGCCAAATGGCTTGAGGAGTACTTAAAAACGCGCACCGACAATTTCGAACCGTTATTCATAAATTATGGACGTACTCGCAGCAAAGACGATATAAGCACAGGAGAGAAACGTCGGCTCACTCAATATACGATACAGGACATAGTGAGGCAATCCGCAAGGTACGCAGGGCTGGTCAAAAAAGTGACCCCTCACATTTTGAGACACAGTTTCGCAACTGAGCTTCTGCATAACGGAGCAGACATAAGGGCTGTGCAGGAGATGCTTGGGCATGCATCGATCACAACAACTCAAATCTATACTCATGTAACGAACAGCAGACTCAAAGAGGTACACAAAAAATACCTGCAATAAACAAGAAGTCACTTCAAAATAAATAGAAATTGAAGTAAGATTTCTACCATCTACCTTCTACAGTCTACAGTCTACAGTCTACAGTCTACAGTCTATCCAATGATCCTCTTCCAGAACATAACAAAAAGATACGACGGGCGCGCGGTGCTCAAAGACGTTGATCTGCAAATCAGCGGAGGAGAATTTGTAACCCTGATCGGTCCGTCTGGAGCTGGCAAATCAACGCTGATTCATGCCCTTATCGGTGCGCTCAAGCCTAATCGTGGAATGATCTCGGTAGATGGGTTTGATATAACAGATATTGATAGAAACAAGTTGCAGGACTATAGGCGCAAAATAGGAATCGTATTCCAGGACTTCAAACTGCTCCCAAAAAAAACTGTTTTTGAAAACATAGCATTTGCAATGGAGGTCTGCGGAGCTGCCGAAGCCGACACAAAAAAAAAGGTGAAGGAAGTTTTGGAGATAGTGAATTTAACTAGGCAGCAAGATCAATTCCCTCATCAATTATCGGGTGGTGAAAAGCAGAGGACAGCGATAGGAAGAGCGCTGGTACACGACCCAAAGCTATTCATAGCAGACGAACCTACGGGCAATCTTGATCCGGAAAGCGCGGAAGAAGTTCTTCGCATTCTGCAAAAGATAAATATCAGTGGAACGACTGTAATCCTTGCAACACACAATCAGTATTTGGTCGACAACATAAGAAAGCGCGTCATCCTTATGAAAGATGGAGTGATAATAAAAGACAAGCAGGAGTCCGGGTACAATTTCACTGAAGAGCCGGAGTTCATAGAAATTATTTAACATTTTTTTAATATCTCTATGGTAACTTACCTGCACTATGCAGGAAGTTTATTTCAACATGTGGCAGAAAATCCTCTTCGGCAGCCCTAAGCTGCTGGCGTGGATACTTGAAAAATACGATTTCAATGCGAAGGAAGCATGGAAGGATTTCAGCCCAAGCATAATCGAGAATGCTCATCGCGAAACGATTGAGGCGATCCAGCGGGCTCAAGTAGCGGCGGATCCACAAAGAGAGTATGACAACATGCGCGAGCTGGGAATGGATATATTGCCAATAACTGCACGTGACTATCCTGAGAATCTGAAGAATCTATCAGTGCCACCGGTATCACTTTACTACAAAGGGTCACTCAAATGCGCAACGAAGCCATGTATTGCGATAGTCGGCACTCGCAAAATCTCTTCATACGGACGCAAGACAGTTCGTAAACTAATAGAGGAACTCTCTAGCTACGATATTACGATAATAAGCGGTCTTGCTTATGGGATTGATGCTCACGCCCACACGTTATCAACGGAGAGCAGTCTGACGAATATAGCGGTTTTGGCGAACGGACTCGACAAGCTGTATCCGGAGCCGCACACCAATTTGGCGGCAAATATAATCAAAAAAGGCGGAGCCGTGATATCCGAAGCACCACCATTCGTGCCGGCGGAGAAATTCATGTTCCCGATACGTAACCGCATAATTGCAGGACTGGCTCATGCGGTAGTAGTAGCAGAAGCACCGCGCAAATCAGGTGCTCTCATTACGGCCAACTATGCCTTCCATGAGAACAGGCTTGTATATGCAATACCGGGTGACATAACGGACTATCGTCAGGAAGGATGCCACAACCTGATCAAATCGGAGCAAGCGGTTTTGCTAACAGACGCATCTCAGATTATCGGAGATCTTAAGCTCACGACTCTAAATCTTACGACTAAGGCGAAAGAAATAGCTCAAAATCAGGTAAAAATACTTAATTTATTAGATCGAACAAAGCCGGTCCATATAGAAAAAATCACAGGTCAAACAGGGATTCCAGCGAGAAAGCTAGTAGGGCAGCTAATGGAACTGGAAATAGCGGGCCACATCAAAAACATTGGAGCGATGAGATATATTAGGACGTAAACAAGTCCATTACTCATTCGCAACTCTATAGATCTCTTCGAGTGTAGTTATTCCGGCGACAACCTTAAGTACGCCATCCTCTTTCAGAGTTAGCATGCCTTGTGCTCTGGCAGCTTCAAAGATTTCATGGGTACTTTTGTTCTGCAAAATAAGGTCGCGAATATTGTCATCAAACACAAAGGTTTCGGCAACTGCAGTTTGACCACTATATCCAGTATGGCTGCACTTAGCGCAACCAACGGACTTTTTCATCAAGCCGGGAACTTCAAGCTGCATATCAGGCGCAACAGTGCGAATTCCGGCAATGACTTTGTCTATTTCGGAACGTTCCGAATCAGCGGTTGCTTCTTCTCGGGCGCATTCTTTGCATAGTACTCTGACTAACCTTTGGGCTACGATTGTGTTGATAGAAGGCGCGACCATGTAAGGCTGTAATCCAATATTAAGAAGCCTAGGTATAGTCTCGACAGCACTATTCGTATGCAAAGTGCTGAGAAGTACATGCCCGGTAAGAGCAGCCTGTGCTGCAGTCTCGGCAGTCTCTTTATCACGGATCTCACCAAGCATCACGACATCAGGATCTTGCCTCAAAATAGCACGTAGACCTGATCCAAAAGTATAACCACGTTTCTCATTGATCTGACTTTGAGCAACGCTTTCGATATGGTACTCAATAGGATCTTCGAGTGTAATAACTTTCGCTTCCGGAGTGTTGAAAATTCTGAGCATCGCATAGAGCATAGTCGTCTTACCTGACCCGGTAGGACCGGTTACGAGAACCATGCCATTCGATATATTAGTAGCTGCCTTCGCAAGAGCGAGGTTCCTTCCGGAGTATCCCATGTTCTCGAAGGTAAGAGCCTTTTTGCCACTATCAAGAAGCCTAAGTACAAAAGTTTCTCCATACTCGGTAGGTAATGCAGAAACCCTCACGTCGATTTTGCGCTTATTGAAATTGAAATAAAATCTTCCGTCCTGTGGCTCGGTTGCGATGTTAAGCTTCATCTTGCACTTGTACTTGAGTTGATTCACAAGGTACTCGTAAGTTTTTTTATCCATCTGGAAAATATCCTGCAGAACGCCATCGATACGGAAACGCACAGTAGTATGTGTATCTTCGGGTTGATAATGAATATCGGAAGCACCGGTTTTGATAGCTCCAACGTTAACCAGATTCAAAGCTTCCTCGGCAGTAACGCTGGAAAGTTTATCCTTAAGCTGCTGCAGACCCTCTATTTCTTGTTCATATGCGGCTATTTGAGACTCGTCAAAGATATTCTCAACGGGTTTATCGGTTTCTTGAAACTCGGAAGATTCATAATTCTTTAGGGCTTCCAAGACGCCCTCTTCCGTAGCTAGATTAATGTTGATCTGATACCCATCCTCTTTGAATTTTTTTATCAAAGCTAGCGCCTTCTGGTTCGTAGGATGAGCAATTGCTATCCTTATTTTTTTCCCAATTCTAAAAAAGGGGACAAGGAAAGATTCGTGAGCATCCTCTCTCGATATAAGGTTAAGATAGTCGGGATTAATAGGCATTGCGCCAATATTCACATAATCCATATGCATAGCAGCGGCACGCTCAGAAATAGCTTTCTCTTTGAAATTACGATTAATCTGGTCTACATGAGCAGATCCTGTGCCGGTGGCCGCCTGGTTTCCTCCTTGAGTATCGTTCATTAATAGGTTTAATTCTATCAGTATATTTTACCACAAAAAACCAAGAAGGCCAAGCCTATGCCTGACGATCTTGGTTCCTAGGGCCTAGATGGTCTTTTATTTAACTTTTTTCAATGCTGCGACTATCTCCTCAGATTCCTCTTCTGTTATGCCTTCGACATCTTGAAGATCTTTAGCAGTCAAACCTTTGACCTGTTCAACAAGTGTAAGGTTGGCGGTAGCAAGCTTGGAAACAGCATCTTTGGATACTCCAAGAGACTCAATATCCATAACCTCTTTTTTCTGCTTAGCGACCTTGGCTTTTTCTTCAGGCATATCGGAAACATCCAAAATATCCAGTTCCCACTCTGTTAAGATCGAAGCCAATCTGACGTTTTGACCTTGTTTCCCGATAGCTAGTGCCCGCTGGTCACTGGCTACATATACAGACGCACGCTTCTGGTCTTCATTTAGTACGATCTTGCTGACTTCGGCAGGAGCGAGAGCTCTCTTGATATATTCGGCAGGATCAGTTGCCCATTCTATGACGTCAATACGCTCACCATGTAACTCGTTCGTAATATTCTGTACACGGACGCCTTTCTGTCCGACACAAGCTCCAATAGGATCAATTTTCTCGTCATGCGAAGTTACAGCAATCTTGCATCTTACACCTGGATCACGCGCAACGCCTTTGATTTCAACGATCTCCTCTTTTATCTCAGGAATTTCCAACTCAAGGAGCTTTCGCACTAGGCTAGAGTGAGTTCTGGAGATAATAAGCTGAGGTCCTTTTGTCGTTTTTACGACTTTATCCAGATAGATCTTAATTCTTTGACCGCCATAGTATCTTTCGCCTGGGATCTGCTGGTCATAAGGTAGCAAAGTCGTGATTTTGCCAAGATCAACAAAGACCTGATTGTTCTCAACTCTGTGGACAAGAGCATTAATAAGCTCATTTTCCCGATCCTTGAAAGTATCGTACATCAGGTCGCGCTCAACTTCTTGAATACGTTGGATAATAACTTGTTTTGCAGATTGGGCTGCAATACGACCATAGCCTTCCATTGGGGTAACGTCGATACGTATCTCGTCGCCAACTTTCGCCTTACCTTTGATTTTCTTAGCGTCTGTAAGACTCATCTGGAGTTCAGGGTCCTCGACTTTGGCGACAACTTCTTTTACAAGGTAAATCGTTGCGAGCTCTGTCTTCTCGTCGATATCAATATCGATGTTCTGTTCCCGACTGCCAAAATCTTTCTTGTAAGCAGTTTTCAGAGCAGCTTTTACTATGTCTAGAACCGCTTCTCGTGGGATATTTTTTTCGTCGGCAAGCTGATTAATCGCTGCCAAAAATTGTGATTGCATATCAGTATATAAGTTAATAAATATTATAAATTTGCTATAAAATAAAAAACCAGGATCTCTTAACCCAGGCTAGTAAAACTCAAGTTCGCCGCAACTATAACATGTTTATGAGTATTTTGACAACTGTTTGTATATCGCATGAGGCTCAAATCCTCGAGAAGCAAGATACCTCATCAGCCTTTCTTTCTGTTTCCGAGAATCAATACTGCCCTTCTTTCTTACAAAAGAATTGCAAGCTCGTTCAAGCACATCTTGGTCGTCCGTTTGCAGTTCATCCCAGATCTTCTCAAAGAAATCATAGTCGATTCCTTTGAGTCGCAGCTTTGACTGAAGTCCTCGTTTGCCGCTGGGATTAAGTATCAGCTTTGTTCGGATAAAATCCCGCACATATTGATCGTCATTAACAAGCTCAAGCTCCACGAGGCGATTCATGACACGTTTGACTACATCTTCACCAACATTGTCATCGGCATTGTCCGTTATCTTGCGAAGCTTAACTACGAGCTTCTTGTGTATCTCAAATTCAGTCATCATCCGCCTGCCCAAAGCACGCAGGGCATAGTCCATGAGTTTTGCATACAATGCCTCAGTCAAACTACTTCTTGATTATGAATTTGTCTTTAAGCTTCTTCTCAATCTCAGCCATCATCTTCCCGTTTGCCTCAAGGAAGGACTTGGCATTCTCTCGTCCCTGACCAAGACGGGTTTCGCCATAGCTGAAGAACGCGCCGGCTTTCTTAACGAACTCATATTGCACGCCAAGGTCAACGATATCTCCGCTATTAGATATGCCCTTGTTGTACATAATATCGAACTCAGCTGTCTTGAATGGGGGGGATACCTTGTTTTTGACTACCTTGACCTTGACTCTGTTGCCGACAAACTCCTTGCCGTTGTCGCTCGCTCCTTCAATAGTGCCGATACGTCTGATATCCATACGTATTGAGGAGTAAAATTTGAGTGCATTACCACCAGGGGTAGTCTCTGGATTGCCAAACATCACTCCAATCTTCATACGAATCTGGTTGATGAAGATTACAGTCGCCTTGGATTTTGATATGGCAGCTGTAAGTTTGCGAAGCGCCTGGCTCATAAGTCTGGCTTGAAGACCCATGTGAGAATCACCCATCTCACCTTCAATTTCAGCACGAGGAGTCAAAGCTGCTACAGAATCAACTACTATGATATCTACAGCATTCGACCTTACAAGAGTCTCTGTGATTTCAAGAGCCTGCTCTCCCGTATCAGGTTGAGAGATAAGCATGTTCTCTACGTCAACGCCGATTCTTTCGGCATACTCGGGGTCCAAAGCGTGCTCAGCGTCGATGAACGCAGCCTGTCCGCCGCCTTTTTGGCACTCCGCAATGACGTGCAGGGCGAGAGTTGTTTTACCACTGCTCTCAGGGCCGAAAATCTCAATAACGCGACCTTTTGGTATACCGCCGCCAAGAGCAATATCAAGAGACAAAGACCCAGTTGGGATAGTCTCTACGTTTATTTTCTTAGCTTCTCCAAGGCGCATAATAGCACCCTTGCCGTAATTCTTCTCAATTTGCTCAAGGGCTAAGTCAAGAGCTTTGGTGCGACCTTCATTCTGTTTTGCGTCTGCCATTTGTTTTAAGGTTAAAAATTTTGTTTGTAGCCAGAGTATAGGTGAGCGTCCACTCACCGTCAATATGTTTTTTGAAATTCGATTGAAACCAAATTGACGCCAAGTAGAAAATAGCACGCCGATATTAAAAAAACGTGAAAAAATGTTTTACAAAAACAAAACTCCATTCCCTAATCCCTAACTCCTAAACTAAATCTTTATCCTTCAAATGGAAGTAGTCGCAAATACTTCTCTTTGTGCCAAAAGCAACGTTCTTGCTGTCACATGTAGGACATTGATACGCGTACTTAGCACCAGTCTTTTTAGGATCAGGCACGACTTTCTGGCAGTCGCGACAAAAGAAAAGAATGTTCGAAATCTTGCTGCTATTGTCTTTTTCCTCAGCCATATTAGAAATATTAACTACTGACTACTGACTACTGACTACTGACTACTGACTACTGACTACTGACTACTGACTACTGACTATTTCCTACAAATCCAATCTTATCTTCATGTTTTCCTCTTTGCCACCATGGTTGATAGATATAGCGTCCGTATCGTCGTTGGCATTAGTCATTGGCGGCGGAGTATCGTCGACAATAACGCTGGATTGCGGCTGCTGCTTCTTTACCAAATCATCAATGCTTTCGCCGGGTCTAGACTCTTTGAACCCGAAACCTCTGCGTGTGGCCTTCTTGCTGTAAGGCGTGTGTGGCTGCGTTTCCGTATCAATAGATCTCTGCTCTCTGCTCTCTGTTTTCTGCTGTACGGGAGGCGCAGATTCCATCCTTATAAGCGGCTCCTTTCGTCCAATGCTTTCATCAAATCCTTTGTAAACGTACTCTTCTTTGTACCAGAAATAACTGCCAACTATTAATCCGATAACAGCAACCATGGAGATGGTCATGCCGAAGCCAGGGCTTTTGTGAGAAATGCTCACCCCGAATTTAGAGTGATAAAAAACGGAGTTAACTATAAGCAAAAGAAATAACGATTGCACTCCAACCGCCATCGCAACAATAGATTGCTTAACAGGAAGTTTTAAGAAGTTCTTGCCCATCATGGGCATGCCAATCATCAGTGCGACGAAGCCAGACATGACTAAGACAAAAAATCCCGCTAAAAACAGTGGCCCCGTGATGCCCAGAAAAGTATCTGATACGCCATAGACGCTCAGATCGTTATACCAAGGCATCAGGCAGCCTATGACAGAAACAAGACTGGCGATGAAGACGACTTTTTTAGGGCGTGAAAGCCTTGCAAACGAATACTTGATATCTCTCATGGCAAATAGATTAATCTGCACTTAGATTAAGCAACTCAGACGAAAAATACAAGAGATAGATGGCCAAACTACAACAAAAAGGTGTAATTAACGGAGGCTATTTTGTCATATGGCAAGACAGCAAAAACGAAGAATAGCAGAGTTATTTGAGGCTTTTCTTCACGATGAGGAATCGTTTAATCGGATTGTTCGACAACCCCAGTCCATGTAGCCTTTACTCCAAAGTATGCATACCGGTTATAATGCGATAGTGGTATTAGCATGTATCGATGAAAAGTCGTATCATCTTCCCCATCTACTCCATGATTGTCTACTAATACGCCATCCATGCATCGTGCCATCTCTATATCACGACTATGAGTTGGGCTTACGCGGAACCCTGTCATTCGTCTTACTACTGTGTCATCATCTGGCATTGTTTCCCTTTGTTCAGTACTAACCGTTATTTCAACTAAGCCGGCACCACTGTCTTCCACACTCGCAGACATATAAATAGGCGGATCTTCCACCTGCCTAAACCCACCTCTGACATTTTCTTGTATACTCCCGCCAAACATTGGGACATCACATTCTGCCGCTATCTTATCCATAACTACCTTGAGCTCCTCTGCAATTCTGCCTGCATTGTTCTCTGTATCGGCTCGGTCCAATTCCCTTGGTATCATCAGCTCTATTTGCCCAGGTTCGTGTGGATTTTCCGGGTGCTCAGGTTTTAGATCCCATATTAGTTTGTGGCCAGTTTCCCCATCAAAAGGTGCCGATTGCCCAGCCTCTTGCTGTAATGGAATGCTGCCAAAATTAGGTGTGAAGGCAACATTATTACCAATATCTACTCCTCCATAGCTAAATGACACGCCCATTCTTTTTGCAAGACTGCCAACTTGATCCGGCAAACATGAGGCGTTAAGGTCCCATTCATTGCTGCCGTTTAGATCAAAACCGACTACGCGGTTTAATCTGCCTGCAAACCCGCTCGCTCTTAACGCTAAGTGGATTCTGTCGTCCTCGCCCACAATCGCGTCGACGTGAGGATCTCTATCTGCAATATGCCATTTGCCAAGTAGCGACCTTTCGTATGCCACAAGATCGTCACTACAGGCACTTTCTACGCCTTGCAACCCGGAGTTAAAACTGTTTTCCACATCGGTGACTTGGAGTTGCTGTGCTACTGTCAATTGCGGTGACTCAGGGTTTTTGCCATGTGCTGGGCTTGCGCAAAGCGATGCCGCCGTAAGTGTTGCCATCCCCAGATGTTTCACATGTATAGATTAAAAAAACAGGAGCGTATCTTAATATATAACTTGCCTTATGTCAACACCCCCTTTTTGTCATAGTTCGGCTATAGAATGGCCGCGTCCTCGACAATACCCCAAGAAGCCTATAAAATGAGCACGCTAATAACTTCCTTTTGACTAATTCCTAAGTCCTAAGAAAATGAACGAGAGGCATACAAAACGCATCCTTAAGGTAGGGCTTGTGGGTCGCAGCAGCCTGGAAGGTAAAAGCACATACATAAAAAAAATAATCCAACATCTGAGGAAATACGTCAATGTGATTACTTATGATACGCGCATAGCAAGTTGTATAAGCGACCATAAGAACCATATGACTCGCAACAAGCAGATGAAGGATATGGACCTTATCATAACGCTTGGTGGAGATGGCACGCTCCTCAAGGCAATCCGCGAAACAGACAAGAAAAACAAGCCGCTAATCCTTGGAGTAAATTTGGGAAATATAGGCTTCTTGACGGAGGTCCACAAGACGGAGAGAATATTTGGAAACATAGATGCGATATTCAAAGGCAGATACCACATTGACGATAGAGACTTGCTTCGTGTAACCGTTTACAGGAATGGCTCAAAATACAAGACCTTCATTGCGCTTAATGACGCAGTTATCAACCAAGGTAACTTCGCAAGACTGATCGAGCTTTCTGTTACAATCGACCAACGCAGAATGATCAAGTTCAAAGCTGATGGAGTCATCGTTGCTACAACGACAGGATCAACAGGGCACTCACTCTCTGCAGGAGGTCCAATCATTCATCCGGGGTTGTCCGCATTTATAATGACGCCGATATGTCCATCGGCACTTACGACGCGCCCGATAGTAATCCCGAACAACAGGCAGCTCAATGTGAAGATCGAAACAGAGAGACGTTATGCGGATAACGATATCGGACTCACAATGGATGGCCAGATTATTCTCCCTCTTAAATATAGCGACGAAATCAAAATACGAAAAAGTAGCCGAAGGGCACAACTGATTCGCATGACAAACAAGAAATACTTCAAAGTACTTAGAGACAAAATCGGCTGGGGTAAAGTAGTCTAAAAGCTAATCCCGGTCTCCATCGTGATTTCTCCGCAAACTTTGGCCTGGATACCATGATCGCCGGCAATGCGTATAGCATCTTCCTCGCATCCTGGAGCGACGACGACCATCATGCCGTTACCCATGTTCCACGTGCGATAAGCTTCATCTCGAGAAACATCTCCTATCTCGATGGCATGTTTCATAAGCTCGCAAGGCTCAAAAAGATCTGTTAGCTCGGCGCCAAAGCCGGCACGACTGAGAACTCGTCCAAGTTTGCCGGGGATACCTCCGCCGGTGATATGTGCCGCGCCATGAACTTCGGCAGCAGACATCATGTCGACAACAGCAGCACAGTAAATTTGAGAAGGCATTAGCGCAAGTTCACCGATTTTAGCGCCATTAAGTTCGGCATCATGCCAATTTTCTCCATAATTATCTTTCATAATTTTTCGCAAAAGAGAGAACCCATTAGACCGAAACCCTTTCTCCCTAAGAGCAATAACCTTATCTCCGGACTTGATTTCATCTCCTGTAAAAAGCCGGTCGCGATGCCCGATCCACAAGGCTGCAGAACCCCAGTTGTAATTAAAATCTCCATGTCCAGAAATACGAGCACCTAATTCGGCAATTTCGCCATTAATTACGGCAACACGAGCAGCTTTGGCCGCGGCGATATAGCCGGCAGCTAGCTGTTTCATAAAATTCAAATAAGAAGCTCCATCGGCACCCAATGTGTTAACATCCAAGATCGAACCTATCAAAACAGGTTCGCCACCATAGACAACAGCATCGTCACAAACCATCGCAAAAAGATCAAAAGCAACGGTGTCGTGCTTCATCATACGCTCGGCAAGTTCAACTTTTGTGCCAACTCCATCGAACCCCATCGACATAAAAGTACCTGCAGGAAGGTCTCCAATATTGATCCCGCGAACACCAGAAAAATCATCCTTAGGCGTAATCACTTCGCCTAACATGCCTTTGCGATTCTCCCATGTAGCTTTTGCCGCCTCGTACATGACCTTGGAAGCATCATCTCCGAGTTCAATGTTTACTCCGGAATCTGCATATGTCGTCATAGGACTTGTAATTAGATAATTTTATGGTGATATTGCATAGTCTGCGATCGAGGTCTTGCTCTCTGTATCTTGCGTGAAACGCTCCATGGAATAAAAACCCTAAATCCTACCCACCAAAATACTCCACCCCGTTTCTAAATATCTGCATGCCTTGTCCTTCTTCCGGTAGCGCGATTCCTTCTCTCTCAGCCTTCTCTTTGACGAGGGTCCAATTGTCTTGATTGTAAAAATTCCAGTTCCTCTCGGGATGAGGCATTATGCCCATAATACGTCCGCTCGGATCGCAAATAGCGGCTATGTCTTCGGTAGAACCATTAGGACTGTATGGAAACTCTCCACCTGCAAGCTCGCCATCAGGCTTAATATATCGGAAGACGACCTGTCCATCATCATTAAGCCTCTTAATAACATCTGGTTCTCCATAAAAATTCCCCTCTCCGCTTGAAATAGGACACTTCAGAGTATCCATCTCGCGAGTCCATACACATTTGTCACTCTGAACCTTTATATCGACCCATCTGCACTCATATCTGGCAGTACTATTCCATCTAAGAGCGATATTGCGCTTGCCATATTCACCATCAAAAGCGGGAACAAGTCCAAGGTTGGAAAGCATCTGACATCCATTGCAGATACCGATCACAAGCTTGTCATCTTGTACGAACTTGAGTAGGTCATCCCATAAGTTGTTTTTGACTTTGTTGGCGTAGGCATTACCGCTGCCGGTATCGTCTCCATAAGAGAATCCACCGGGAAAAGCTAAGATTTGGTAGTCGGAAAATTTCTTAATACCATCGATTAAATCATTAACATGCACGATATCAGCCTCGGCACCAGACTGCTCAAAGACATACTTCGTTTCTTCTTCGCAATTGATTCCGTAGCCGGACATCACGATCACCTTAGGTTTCATATCGGTTAATAATTAGTAGTTAAAATCCTTTAAAAGGCTTTCGATAACTCTCATTCAAAGTAGGGACGTCGGTACTGATCAGGTTTTTGACAATAAATTTGTCATCGCTCCTGACTTCGCCAATCGCATAGATAGGCAAGTCGCCAAACAGAGCTTCGAATGCAGCCTTTTTGGCAGGATTCACAGTAACGACAAAACGACTCTGAGTCTCAGAAAACAGCGCATAATCAGGCCTAATCTCGCCTGCAATTTTGCCAATATCGAGGTCCATGCCAAGCTGTCCTGCGATAGCAACTCTGGCAAGACTGACTCCAAGACCTCCGGCAGATATGCTCTCGCATGATGCAAGAAGCCCATTAGAAGTAGCTTCGCAAACAGCTCTGTAAATCTTCATTGCATAAGCAGCGTCGACTTGTGGAATCCCATTGCCGACAAATCCAAGATGGTCAAAATATTCACTGCCACCAAGCTCTTCCTTAGTTTCGCCGATAACGTAAATAAGATCTCCTGCAAACTTGCTATCGATAGTAACGCTTTTGCGATAATCATCCGTAATACCAAAAGAGGAAATAAGCAGTGTTGGCGGAACGGACAGTTTGATACTGTTGCCATTCTCGTCGTACCCTTTGAAATCGTTGAACATACTATCCTTGCCGGATATAAACGGAGTGCCGTAAGCTGTCGCATAGTCATAACACGCTTTTGCGGCCTCTTTAAGCTGTCCAAGCCTTTCCGGCTCATCAGAACTGCACCAGCAGAAATTATCCAAAAGCGCGAGCTTATCAAGATTAACACCGACAGAAACGGCATTGCGGATAGCCGTATCTATAGCGCAAGCCGACATATGGTAAGTATCAATATCGCTGTATCTTGGGTTGAGTCCACTGGATAGTACTACGCCTTTAACAGATGATAGAACCGGCGCCATAACGGCGGCTCGGCCATTAACACGTCCTTTGCCATGAACAGGTCCAACAATTGTAGAGCCTTGGACTACGTAGTCATATTGATGCGAAACGAAGTCGTAGCTACGCACATTTAGTCGACTAATCATATCACGTGCCAGACCTGTTAAATCAGCCGGGCACTCGGCATGCGGTTCGTCATTTGTAGGCCTTGTATACGTTGTGTGTAGGTGGCTTTCCGGTAGTCCGTTATGCAAGAAATCCAAATCGATATCCATGATCTTCTTGCCATCATATACAACTTCGCATCTACCGGAATCATTAAAATCTCCAATTACAGTCGCTTCAACTCCACGCCTATTCATAAGGTCAAGGAACCGATCAAGTTTCTCAGGTGGGATAGATAGAGTCATCCTTTCCTGAGATTCGCTTATCCAAATTTGCCAAGGATCAAGCCCAGGATATTTGAGTGGAACTTTGTCTAGGTCAACATAGCAGCCGCCGCATTCGCGAGCCATCTCGGCGACACTACAAGATATGCCACCGGCACCGTTGTCTGTAATGCTATTATATAAGTCCATGTCGCGCGCTTCCTTCACAATTGCGTCAGAAAGCTTCTTTTGAGTAATCGGATCTCCGATTTGAACAGCCGTAGATGGACTACCGCTATCCATAGCTTCGGAAGAGAAAGTAGCTCCATGAATACCGTCTTGGCCTACTCTGCCTCCAATTACAACGACTTTGTCTCCTGGCTTTGCCTGCTTCTCCCATCCAGGTGCGCCGCAAACTTCCTTTGGCATCAGCCCGACAGTCCCAACGAATACAAGGGGTTTCCCTTTGTATCGCGGATCAAAATACATAAATCCATTAGGCGTTGGAATTCCACTGCAATTGCCTCCAACATTCACTCCCTGAATGACGCCATCCATAATTCTCTTTGGCGAAAGCATCTTCTGAGTTTTATTCTCGCCCTTATAAAGAGGAGCAGTATCGTTGGGATTAGCAAAGCAAAATCCGTATCTGTTAATGATAGGCTTTGCACCCTTTCCAAAGCCGATAGTATCGCGGTTCACACCAACTATACCGGTAATAGATCCTCCAAAAGGATCTAAAGCGGAAGGGCTGTTATGAGTCTCGACTTTATCGGTCACTACCCATTCGTCATCAAAAACTATTCCACCTGAATTATCCTTAAATACAGACACGCAGAAATCGGCATCTCCTTTAGTCTCGCGGATTTCATTGGTAGCACGCTTTATATAGTGTTTGTAAATTCCATCGGAAATATCGTCAATAGGATCGGCAAAGATAGTATGCTTGCAGTGTTCCGACCACGTCTGAGCCAGGGACTCAACTTCAATATCTGTAGGCTTGCGGCCTTCTTTTTCAAAATAATCTTTAATAGCATGGACATAAGGTAGGCTAAGAGCCAGAGGTCCGCGACGTGTACCGTCAGCATTTGGGACACCTTGTTTCCCAAGCTTAGTAAGCTCTTCATCAGACATATCCAAGTCAACCTCATCAACTTGCGGCTCATGATTCAGTTTCACGCGTGGCACAAGCACGCCCATTCCGGAGTCACGCTGATAATCGGCATAAGATTTGACAGTGATTCTCTGTATGAGTTTATTGGCCATAGACTCTCCAATCGCCTCTGCTTGCTGAGAGGTAAGATCGCCACGGACATAAGTTATTTGGGAAGAGTACACAGCCTCTTGCTCCTCGAATGTAGCAGAAAGCAAATCTTGCACTATTTCTTTGACAGTATGTCCGACATTGTCAGTCACTCCTGGTAGAAAACCTATTTCGATAGCCCAGTCGAATTCAGGCACGCCGTAGGGCTTATCAATCGTAAATTCCTGCAAAACAGGATTAGAAAGAGCGCTACCTATTTTCTGCAAATCTTCGATCGAGAAATCTTTATCGATAGTATAAACATCAACGATAAAAACCTCTCTCAAGGAATTGCCAAAAGATAGTTGCGCCAGGTGAGTTTCTCTGGCAGAGGCCCTGGTGTCGAGAACACGGAAGCCCACTTCGATCCTGTGAGGCATTGGAAAAAGTTATTTATTTTTAAGAAAAACAGACTTCATCAAACCACATCAGCCGCTTAAATACAACAAAAAAGGCACTACGACATTACGACGTAGCGCCTATACAAACTACAAACTAATTATACCCTCTCAGTTTGATAGCTGCTTCGAGTCTCTTCAGGGCGGCGATGAATGCAGCCTGTCTCAGCGTGCAATTATACTTTTTAGCCAAATCGGCCACATTATTCCATGAATCAACCATGATTTTTTTCAGCCTCTCTTGCACTTCTTCGTCAGTCCAGTAGAAATTAGCTTCGTTCTGCACAAGCTCAAAATAACTCACAGTCACTCCTCCTGCATTCGCAAGGATGTCAGGAACTACCAAGACTCCTTTTTTCTCAAGAACAACATCAGCCTCAGGGGTGACAGGTCCATTGGCAAGCTCAACAATAAAACGCGCCTTGATACGGTCTGCATTTGCAGCAGTAACTTGATTCTCCATCGCGGATAAGAATAAAATATCGCACTCAAGCTCCAGAAGCTCTTCGTTAGTGATAACTTTACAGTTTTCGCCACCGATACCGCTACACTCGACAACTGATCCCTTGTCCAGTTTGCAGCTATGTGTTGCGTCAGGATTTATCCCGTTTTCACAGTAAATACCACCTCTTGAATCGGACACTCCAACTACTTTGAATCCGTTGTCATGAAGCATCTTAGCTACATTAGCTCCGGCATTGCCGAAACCTTGGACAACGACCTTAGTGCCTTCATGAGGCAGATTATAAGTCTTGCATACTTCTTCAAGCACATAAATGCCGCCTTGGCTTGTAGAGTCGCCACGTCCGGCACTACCACCAACCTCCAGAGGCTTCCCGGTAACAACTCCAAGTACGTTCTCTCCATGAATCTTGGAAAACTCATCAGCAGCCCACGCCATAATCTGAGGAGTAGTGTACATATCAGGAGCAGGCACATCTTTCGTGGGTCCGATAGCAGGCGCAATTGCGCGTATATAAGATCTTGTTAATCTTTCAAGTTCGAGCGCGGAAAGTGTATGAGAATCAACGATAACTCCGCCTTTGCCTCCACCTAGAGGTATGCCAACGACAGAGCATTTCATAGTCATCCATATAGCAAGAGCCTTAACCTCTTCCATATCAACCTCAGGATGGAAACGAATGCCACCTTTATAAGGACCTCGAGCATTATTGTGTTGAACACGGAAACCTGTAAATATGCGGATAGAACCATTGTCCATTGTGACGGGGACGGAGACTTCCAAAATACGATGTGGAGTGCTCAAAATAGTCTCAACATTCGGATCGAGTTTCATGATCGAAGCGGCTTGCCTCATCTGGCTAATGGTGTTTTCAAACAGTGACATTTGAGTTTTGTTAAAAAAGTGTACATGGCGAAGTTTAATCCAAAAAGTTTGCCCACGCAATCGAACTTTTCTACCAAAAAAAACTCCAGCCCTGACTACTGACTACTGACTACTGACTACTGACTACTGACTACTGACTACTGACTACTGACTACTGACTACTGACTACTGACTACTGACTACTGACTACTGACTACTGACTACTGACTACTGACTACTGACTACTGACTACTGACCGTGCCTATTTCCAAAACGCCCACCAGCTCTTCTTTGGCGCTTGGATTTGTTTGATTTGATCTTCAAGTACCAAAACACGTTTTTGATAAGCTTCCAATACCTGATAAAGTTTCTCTTTATCAATACGTTGCTGATCAAGCAGCTTATCTATAATAGCCGCTGTTTGATTGCCAGCGTCCTGACTTGTTGCCGCGTAACGCTCGACACGCTCGGTAGTCTCGAAAGTAGGCTCCTCGGCTGGCTCTATTTCATCCGTTATGTCATGAGGCATGTAATCTTCCGACTCAAGAATGTATATTGCCGGCTCGGTATCTACACAATAGGTAGACTCGTCACGATAAGGTTCATGTATAGGCTGTTGCTGACGGGGAGGCTCTTGGGCCGACTGAGTAGCGCTTTCGCGCATAGGCTCTTGTGTCTCAGGTTTCTGAAAGGAGGAAGGTTGTTCTTGCTGAGGAGCCATATCAAAAACCTCCATCAAACTGGTCTTATCAATCATATAGTTAAAACCTTGCGGAGTTTTCTTCCTTCTGTATTTAACCTTGCCACCTTTGATAAGGCGCCTAATCGTCTGAATAGACTTATCTATCAGGTCTGCCGCTTCTGTAATTGTAATCAATTGATTAACCATGTGTATAAGTGCTTTGAGTAGACAATTTTTAGCAAAAAAAACGCGACTAGTCAATAGTAGGTTCGCGGCTCTATGAAGGGAAGAACCATGCGCGCCTCACAAGTTCTCAGCAACTACCTACTACAAACTACCTACTAAATAATGGTGGGTCAGCCGGGATTTGAACCCGGGACCATCAGCTTAAAAGGCTGCTGCTCTACCGACTGAGCTACTGACCCAAGCTTTTCAGGAAAAAAGCAGAGCCATTTTATGCATATTACTTCATATAAGCAAGCACTTTTAAGAAAAAACCTCACTCCATTCCAGATTCCATCACGCTTACTCCGGTGAATGCGATAGCAGGTAAAGAGAACCAAACGTTGTAATTATCAACCATCATCCTTACCAAGTCTGATTCCTGATATAGGCTGGTTACAGACATCATGCCATAGAACCCGTTAACAAACGAAAATCCCGATATGAACACCAGTATGGTGCTTACTATTAGCCCGGCGTTAAGCACTCCAAATACAAAAGTAGCCAACATACGAGTGCCGGCAGTCTTGTCGGACAGTACATCGACGGAAAACCCGCCTTTCACAGTGATCAGGACGATAACGGCGATAAACACAAGGATTTTCATTAGTATCAGAGCTTGGCCTCCCTCGGGTCCTGCTAAGGAAGGTATAGAAGGCAGCAAATACTGCTCAAACAAATTGCCGAGACCGTCGGCGGTCAGGATTGCGAGATAAGTACCTATAATAACCTTGAGAGTCTTGTCTTTCCCTATTATAAAGCTGTACGCGATGATAACCGAGAAAAAGACAATTATGAAGAGATCCCAAGAGAGCCGAATATCCATATATTGATTTTTATTTCAACTAAAATCCTATTACATTTAAATGGTTAACACAACCGCAAATACTACAAATTACCAACTATTTTCCTGAGAATCCCAGTTTGTTCATTAAGCTCCAATCCTTTTTCAGATGCAAGTTGCTTATAAAGATCCTTTTCTTTTGATGAAAGTTTTTTCGGCACTTTGATATGTATCTTAACCAAGTGATTGCCGCTGTGCCCACTGCTGACAGGGGTAATGCCGTATCCTTTCAGAGTAAAAACTTCTCCATTTTGAGTCCCTGCAGGGATTTTTAATTCAACGTCGCCATGTACTGTCGGGACCTTGATTTTGTCGCCCAAAACGGCCTGTAAAAGGTCTAACTCGTAAATAGATCTTATGTCGGTGCGGTCTCTGACGAATTGATTATGCGAAAGAACCCTGATGTGCAAATACAGGTCTCCGTAGCCACCACCATTGACGCCAGCCTCGCCTTTGCCGGAAAGCTTCACAATAGATCCATCGTCAATACCTGCGGGAATCTTGACTGTAACTTTCGATTTCTGGCGAGTGCGCATAGCTCCATGACATTCAGTACATTTTTTTTCAGGGATACGGCCTTCACCTTGGCATTGATCACAAATCCTGGATGTAGCCACTTGCCCAAGTATGGTTTGCTTAACAGATCTAACTTGTCCACTGCCATTGCAATGAGAACAACTCACGATTTTAGAGCCCGGCTCAGCTCCATTGCCTTTGCATTTGCCGCATGTCTCGGATTTCGCTATTTCCAAAGTCTTCTCAACGCCAAATACAGCTTCTTCAAATTTAATACTAAGTTCAAATTCTATATCCGAGCCACGAAATGACCTTGGTCCCGACCTTCCTTGTCCTCGCATGCCTCCACCAAAAAAAGTCTCAAATATATCTGCAAATCCACCTCCTCCAAAATCAAAACCTTGTTGGAAATTTCCATAATCAAACCCGCCACTTGCTTCGGGACCAGCACCACCAAACTGATCATACTGAGATCGTTTCTGTTTGTCGGATAAGACCTCATAGGCTTGATTAACCTCTTTGAACTTAGACTCGGAGTCCTTATCACCTTTATTGGTATCGGGATGATGTTTTTGGGCAAGCCTTCTGTAAGCCTTCTTGATATCGGCATCGGAAGCATCCCTGGATACGCCTAAAATTCCATATAAATCCTTCATAGCTTATGGAAAATACCACTATAGCCACGAAACTTACAAGTTTTTAACGACTTTTGCACAGCGAGATACTACTAAAACATATTTAGGGCAGGAGTAAAGACGACTTAAAACAAGTAGGCCAAAGCGGTAAATTCGGGCGTTTTTACAGGAGTAATCGTCTCGGTCGGATAGTCATTATGAATAGGCGTCAGTTAGTCGAAAAAATGGTGAATAGGCTAAACGTTGAAAAGGTGTGCAAAAGCTGTTCAAAAAAGGTTCAAAATCGAATAGTCGAGGAAATAGCATGTAAAAACAGGCGATTTTGATGGTGGATAATCAGTCGTCCTACGCCTGCTCATAGCTAACGCACAATTTAAACCTGTAAAAGTAGTCTGTATAGGCGCAATATCAATGATAAATCGCCGTCAAGCATCACGAATGTATAGGCGCGCACATGCGAGCAAAGGCTTGTATAAGCCGAAAAGGGTTGAAATAGGTTCGAAACCTGATTAAGATCTTCAAGGTTTATAAAACCTGTTAGGTTCCTAAGTCTTAAGACGAGGCTGCAAGGCCAGTAATGTTCTCTTAAAACCCAAATCTGCACCAGCGGCCACTGCAAGATCACGCAAGTACCTATGGTCCCATCGTCTAGTGGTCTAGGACATCGCCCTCTCACGGCGGAAACACGGGTTCGAGTCCCGTTGGGACTACCAAAGCCGAAGCAAAGGAAGGCAATAGCAGGAGCAAGAAGAATGCAAGCAAAACCATAAATTGTACACTGGTAGACGCCTGCAAGAAAAGCAAAAAGATAAACCAATAAAACAAAAAGAAAACCTGTCATCACTACATATGAAACATAGTGCACGAAACAAGAGTTAAAAGTAATAGATGAGGCGTATAGGCCTACAATAACTTTACGAACAGAACGCTTTACATACATTTAAGTTCTTTGAAAACCGGGCGCGACAATAAAAAAACTTTCTTTATAGGAAAAGTTTGGATACAACAACCAACTTTATATATATCTATAAATTCACACAAAATATTACTTAACCGAGAAAAATCGTATGGATATCTCATTGAGTTTGCGATCACTTCGCAAATCCATCGCAGGGTTAAGCATGTTGGCACTACTCGCTACTATGAGTTTTGCAGGCATTGCTAACGCACAAACGTTCTCAGACACAGCAGAAGACGACTGGTGGTACGAAGCTGTAGAAGCTCTCGTAGCACAAGGCATTGTGGCTGACGACGTTGACACGTATAGACCTGGCGATACACTAAACAGGGCAGAAGCTATCAAATTGGTAGTAGAAGCTTTCGCAGAGGTAGGAGACTATGGTGTCGCAGACTACGATGACGTAGATGCAGACGCATGGTACTACCCTTATGTAGACACTGGAACAGCATTGGGCATTGTTTCCGGATACGGAGATAGCAATAACTTCGGACCTGGCGACAACGTTACACGTTCAGCATTCGCTAAGATGGTCGTTAATGGCGCAGCTCTTGAGGAAGACTTAACAAACGCTCCTCACTTCAATGATGCGGCAGAAGGCAACTGGTTCTACACATACGTTGAGACCGGTTACAACAACTCCATATTTGATGGCTACGACGACGGTTCATTCGGCGTTGGAGGCGACATCAATCGTGCTGAGGCTGCTGTAATGGTTGATAACGGACAGAATCCGACACTAAGGTACACAGAAGGTACAGAAGGTGACGAATGTGCAGACGGTTATGACTGGGATACAGACACTGGGGCTTGTGTAGCTACTGAAGAGTGCAGCACAGGTTATGAGTGGGATGCTGATTCAGCATCTTGTGTCGAGTCAGAAGCTCCTGCAAGCGACGCTACTTTGACTGTTGAAATGGGAGATAGTCTCTCTGGAGTTACGGTTCCAAAAGGAGCTACTGCGGTAGAGGTACTTAATCTTGAATTCACAGCAGAAGGCGACGATGCTGAGCTTGACGGATTCACACTACACAGGACTGGAGTAGGTTCAGTAAACGACATTTCTTATATCTATATATACAATGGCGACGAAAGACTTACATCAGGACGAACTTTCAGCAGCAGTACTAACGAAGTAGTATTCGGTTCACTAAATCTTGCAGTAGAAGATGGTGAGACGGTAACGCTTACTCTTGTTGTTGATTTTGCGTCTGGGGCAACTACTGGAGACGAGAACGCTGTCGAGCTGACAAGCTCTGACAAGGTAGATACAAATGCAGCTGAGGTTACAGGCACTTTTGGCATCGTAGGTGAGACTTTCACTATAAGCGGAGCTAGTGCAGGAACAGTAACTATTGCAAAGACAGGATCTACTCCAAACCCAACACTTGGGGATACGGATGCTGAGATCGCTGAGTTCCAATTAACATCTTCGAGCAGTGAGGACTCTGTTCTAACAAGGATTGCTCTGACAATTAAGGGAACTGCTCCAGCTAACACTTATTCCAACTTACAACTTCTTCAGAGTGGCGAGGTTCTCGCTACGGCTGACGCAGTATCAGAAGACGACATTGTTACATTCGTAGTTGACGGCACATATAGCTGTGACGATTACGGATACACTGGTGACGGATTCTGTATTGGGAAAGGCAACTCTAAGACATTCACAGTAACTGCTGATCTAGGCGCTGTTGCTGATCCTTCAGATACAAGCAAGACTTACCTTGATGAGTCTACGGATCTAACTGTTATGGGACTTGTTTATGGATTCGGACAGCAGATTACATACTCTGCCTATGACAACAGTGCTGCAGATGGAACAGACGCAACTTGGACAACTTTCCAAGGTGGTCAGTTCACAATCTCTCAAGATACACTTTCTAGCACGGATGTAACTATCAATGGCAAGGACGTTATCCTTAACAAGATGACTTTCAGAACAGAGAGAGATATCGAAGTTAAGAACATGGATGTTGTAGTCGTAGGTACGGGCAGTGGTCTTATCGATGATGACAACGCTTCTGCTAACTTCTCAGATTTCAAACTTGTCAGACTTGATGACGACGGAGAAATCGTAGAAACACTTATGGGTCCGGTAGAGCTTTCTACATCCGGAGGTGACAGCCAAACATTGGCTTGGACAACATCTTGGACAATGGACGCAGGGGACAGTATGGACGTTGCTATCACTTGTGATATCGACAACGACTCTACCCTTAATGCTTCTACTCTGACAGCTAGCTTGGGTGCTATAGACACGGCAGATGGTATACGTGACCTTGATACTAACGAGTACATCACAGATATCGTTCCATCGGTTGCAATTACCGGTCAAACAATGACGGTTAAGGCTGCAAGCCTAGCTGTAGCTCTTGCGTCTTCTGCAGACTCAGACACTTACGTAAAAGGTACTAGTGACGTAGAACTTGCTATATTCACTCTTACGGTAGGCAGCTCAATGGATGCGGAAGTAGACCAAGTAGTTATAGCTGGTTATATCGAGGAAGATGGCGTGGTTGCATCTGCAAGTGATTACACTCAAGGTGTAGACAACTCAGTATACGTTAGAAACGTTATTACTAGTGCCTACATCACGGATCAAGCAGGCAACCTGCTTGGAACAAGTGAGTCATTCTCTACTGGTGGTGACGCTACGTTCGATAGCCTTAACTGGACTATCACGGCAGGTACTACGGAAGTAATGTACCTATACGGAGATATTAGCGGTTCAGCGCCATACAATGGTACGGACGAACTTCTATACTTCGACATAGATGATGTTTCTGCGGATATGACAGTTACAGATACAGAAGGCAATACAATCACTGCCACTGGAGACGCTGCAAACAATGGATCCATGGCTATTACAGTATCGGCAGGTGGAACACTTGCTATATCAGAAGATTCAAGTAACGTTCCTGACAATCAGATCGTTGCTGGTGGAGACGAAGACGTCTTGGTAGGTAGATTCAAACTATCTGCTGCAGACGAGACCTTCTCAGTCAACACATTGACCCTTACTGCTACAGGTCTTGTCAACGGTACGGCTGGCGCAAC
>Ga0210006_1000386_pt1 | contig 35262 bp, 31 predicted proteins | sample CryGey02umfilter_2_FD_185452 | JGI IMG/M metagenome (GOLD analysis project Ga0210006, IMG submission 185452) | Groundwater microbial communities from aquifer in Utah, USA - Crystal Geyser 4/10/14 0.2 um filter (SPAdes) (version 3) | ecosystem: Environmental > Aquatic > Deep subsurface >... | reverse complement strand
TCCATGGCCACCTTCTTCCACTGGCTGATCTGCGCCGGGTGGATTTGGTGTTCACTAGCCAACTCGCTTGTGGTTTTACCCCCTTCAGGGCCTCCAGCGCCACCTTCGCCTTGAACTGCGCACTGTGTCGTTTGTGTTTTCCGGGCATCGCTTGGCTCCTCGCTCTCGCCAATCATGCCCCCTCGGTCTTAACAAAACCTACTGTCCAGTTTTTGGGGTCCACTTCACTTTCCCCGCAATGTTCTCGATACTGCCACCAAGCAATTGGATTTTAACCTTTGGATAAAGAGATATCTTCCTTTTGATAAGGGCGCGAAGATTTCGCTCTAATGTGCTTGAATTTTCTGAAATGTCAGGGGTATTGATTTCATCATATATGGCAATATATTCCCGTAAACAACGCTCTATTTTTGCGAAAGGAAGACAGGCCAAATTCCAAGCTGTGATCGCACTACGCAAATAGTTATTGCGCTCTTCCAGACTATTACCCATTTGAATATACCCGTCTGCCACCTCAGCCAACATGGCCGCGATTTTGAGCTTTGTGTTTTGCTGGTTCATCATACTCTGCTATTCCTGTTCGATTGATTCGGGCCTGGCCACTTTAATTTAAATTGAGCTTGTGTATGTACCGCCTGGCTCGTTCGTTCGATCTTCAATTTCGACCTGAACCCACGATTTGATTTCATAAAGCCAAGCCTTATGGCACCTTATTTTTTCTATTCTCAAGGCAAGTTTTGGCGAGGAATGATCGAATCGTCCGCAGGCACGATGGACTCCTTCGTTTCATTGCCCGACAACTCGGCCAACCAACCGCGCCGTGAATTACCCGCTTAGCGCCACTGAGTTTCCCGTTGTCTGGTTGAGTCGATTATTGGCTGGCCTTTTATTGAACAAAACCTGATACCAATGATCCAGTTGTGCCGGGTGAGTGGCGAATGGATTCTGGCGGTGTTGGCCTGGAACCCAAAACGGATGAACGTGCTGCGCATGGCTAAGCAAAATCTGCGACCCCTCGGCAACCTGCGCAATCAGCCGTTTCAACCCCCTCAAACGCTCAAAACAGCCCCCCCCTTGATCCTGCAGACTTGTGTCTCGCCTCAGTCACGATCATCGACTCAGGATCGGTTTATATCCTGGAGGGGAAGGCTCAAGTCCGACGGGCTCCTAGCCGGGGAACCGGCCTCCACCAGGCGTGCCGCTGTGGGATCGTAGACGTACTGGGTGATCGTCCCGTCCTTGATGCGATGGACGGCCTCATCGATCACGAACATGGGAACAAGGAACCATTCTTGCGGCTGCACAGGATTACCGAAGCGGTCGTTGATGGTGATGTTCAGCCGCGCCGACGCAAACAGCCGGTGAAACAGATTCTCCATCCGCACGCGGTTGATCCCCGCCAGCTTGTAGGTGGCAACCACCTCGACCTTCGCCAGAAGGTAGGTAGCGTCGTGCTCGGCATTGGCAATGCGGGTTTCGACCTTGCTGCCCGTCACGCCGATTTTATGGATCAGATCGCGGTGCTGGGCGACATAGGGATGATCCGACAGGGAACGCAGCACATAGATCGTCCCACTCTCCACGTCGTCCGCCTCAAAATCGCCGCCGAACAACTGTTTTTGGCCACTTTGGGGCGAGACTAGCCGCCGCGCGGCGGGATCGTCGTAGAAGGCCCGTTGCAGCGAGCGCAGCAAAAGGTTGCTCTCGGTGCCGTTGGCGAACACCACCCGCAGGCGACGATCCACCTCCCGCGCCGTCGTCTTCAACGGCTCGCCCACCTCGGCAACGTAGAGGGTGATGCCGTCGAGGATGAAAAAATCGCCGACCGCGATCTCCCGGTTCCCCGCCTCGATGGGCTGGGCTTGCCGCAGCCCCGTCTTGAGGTCGGCCCGGACCCGCTCGAACAGCGGCTTGAAGGCCTCGAAATCCTCGCACGGCTTGCGGTTGGCGATCTCCTCGGCGGCCCGTTTCTCGGCGCTGGTGCGGACATGGCGCAGATTCGAGATGTCCGAGCCCCCATCCACGCCCGCCAGTTCGGCCGCCAGTTGGTCCACGTCGTATGCGCCCGAGGACTCGGCGACGTTCAAGGCGTCGGACAGCAGCCCCTGATGGTCCAACGGCTCAAGCAGGGCGCGGCATTCCGGCAGCGCCCGCAGGCGGTCGAGGCGCACGGCGTACAGCCGCTCGAAGATGTCTCTCCCCTCCCCATGTTGCGGCGCACGACCGTGCTTTTCGACAAACCGCTGGATCTCCTCGAACCCAGCGATGACCCGCTCCTCGCGTGGCGGGCGCCCCTTCTTCGCCTCTGGCGCGGCAAACGCGGCGAGCTCCGCCGCCAGTTCGTCGAGGTTGGGTTCACTCATAGCGCCCCTCCTTCTTGAAGCGCATGAACGCGGTGGCACCTTCGGCCATACGTCGCTCCCACGCATCCTGCGCATCGAGCGCGGGCACACGTCCGCGCTCTTTCTTGAACTGAACGGCGCGGATGGCGAGGTCTTTCGCCTCATCCGGCGTCAGGTTGACCCGTTTGGCCGAGATGGCCGCCGCGACCTGCTTCAAACTCTCCTCGCTCATACTCTTGGCGAGGATGGCGTAGGCCTCCCCAAAGGGGTTGATGCGGTCGATCAGGTCGATGTCCAGTTCGCGCACGTCCATCGCAAAGCGACGCACGCCGTCGATCAGGGCTGTGTTGGGGGATGCCTCGCCGCTTTCGCCGGAGGTCGCCAGCTTCTTGGCCTGCTGGGTCAGGGTGAGGGCGGCGATGGCGTGCTGGCGCACCGCCTCTTGGTCTTCCGCATCGAGCTCGGGGTACCTCTCTTTGATGATCTTGCCCAGCCGAACCTGGGTCAGCTCCTCCGGCACCAGCTCTTCGTCGAACAGGCCGCGCTCGATGGCGGTTTTGTCTTGAATGAAGGTGGCGATCACCTCGTTGAGGTCCTCCTGGCAAATGCGCGCCCCCTCCTTGCTCTTGGGTTCGGCCAACCCCTTGATTTCGATCTGGCAGTGCCCGGTCGCTTCGTTCACCCCAATGTTGCACTTGTCGGGGTCGTAGCCCCCCACGCCGTAGTCGAAGCCCGGCGTCGGACCGCTGTCGGCGTTCTTGAGCCTGAACTCGAAGCGCGGGGCGAGGACCTGTTCCATGAGCAGGCTCGCGGCGATGGCCTTCAAGGTATCGTTGACCGCCTCGGTCACGGCTTGCTCGGAGGCATCGGGCTCGGCGATCAGGTTGGTGAACCGTGAGCGAGTCTTGCCGGGCGCGTCGCGGGTGGCGCGACCGATGATCTGCACGATCTCGGTCAGGCTGGCACGGTAACCGACGGTCAGGGCGTGCTCGCACCAAATCCAGTCGAAGCCCTCCTTCGCCATGCCCAGCGCGATGATGATGTCCACGTAGTCCCGGTTGTTCTTCTGGGCCGGATTCTTAAGTGCGGCGGAGACGTGGTCGCGTTTGGCGGCGTCGTCATCAACCAGATCGGCGATGCGCAGCACCCGGCCATCGGGCCGTTTGACGAGCTGAAAGCCGGTTTCTTCGTCGATCCCCTGCCACGCACCCAGCTCCTCGATGATGTGCTCCACCTCCCGCATCTTGTCCTTCGTGCTCTCGCGCGAATTGACGTTGGGGATGTGAATGATGGTCTTCTCGGCAGGGTCGAGGACGTTGAGGATGTCGTCGACGAAGGCACCGCCGTAGAAGAAGTAGCCGATGTCGAGTTGCTTGAGGTACTCGTAGCCGTTGAGCTGCTCGTAGTAGGTGTAGGTGACGGTATCGAATTTGGCTTCGTCGGCCGGAGCCAGCACCGCCTCGGCGTCGCCCCGGAAGTAAGAGCCGGTCATGGCGACGATGTGGGTCTTGCCCCGCGCAATGAACTGCCCCAGGTGCAGGCCAAGTTTGTTGTCGGGGTTGCTGGATACGTGGTGGAACTCGTCGACCGCGATCACCCGGTCGTCGAACGCCGCCACGCCGTAGGCATCGACGGCAAAGCGGAAGGTGGCGTGGGTGCAGACCAGCACCTTGTCGTCGCTTTCAAGGAACGCGCCGAGCGACCTCACCTTGCCGCCGTTGTCGTTGCCGGGGGCGTTGCAGAGATTCCACTTCGGCGCGACATGCCAGTCGGACCAGAAGCCGAATTGGGACAGCGGCTCGTCGTTGAAGCTGGCCCCAATGGACCTCTCCGGCACAACGATGATCGTCTGCTTCAGGCCTTGATTCTTGAGCTTGTCGAGCGCCACGAACATCAGCGCCCGGCTCTTGCCCGAGGCGGGCGGCGACTTGATGAGCAGATACTGCTCGCCGCGCCTGTCATAGACCCGCTCCTGCATGGGCCGCATGCCCAGGGCATTGGCCTTGGTCGATACGCCGCTGCGTGCGTAGGTGACGCAGACGGAAGGCACAGTCCGGTTCAAAGCATTACCCCCTTGGCAATCATTGCGCGTCATCCTCACCAGACAAATCGTCGCCACCCAGTTCCCGCTCGATTTGTTCGATGCTGGGCAGGCTGGTTTGCAACTCGGCGGGCAGCGATTCGAGCAATTTGTATTCGGCCACGCCGATGGGCTGGGTGTTGTCGCGCAGCGCGTACTCGGCCACCACCTTGTTTTTGCTCTTGCACAGCAGCAGGCCGATGGTCGGGCCATCCTGCGGATGTTTGATCTGGGCATCCACGGCCGTCAGGTAAAAGCTCAATTGACCCAGATGCTCCGGCTTGAACTTGCCGCCCTTGAGCTCGATCACCACATAGCAGCGCAGCTTGAGGTGGTAGAACAGCAGGTCGATGAAGAACTCGTCACCGCCCACCTCCAGCAACACCTGTCGACCGACGAAGGCAAATCCCGCCCCCAGCTCCAGCAGGAATTCGGTCACGTGTTGGACCAGGGCTGTTTCGATCTCGCGCTCGCCCGACTCCCGGCCAAGCCCAAGACAATCGAAGCGGTACGGATCCTTCAAGGATTCGCGGGCCAGGTCGGATTGGGGCTTGGGCAGGCGGGCGTCGAAGTTGGTGACCGCCTTGCCCGTGCGTTCCAGCAGCCGGGTTTCGATGTGGATATTCAGCACATTGCGCGACCAGCCGTGGGTCACGGCGGCCTCGGCGTAGGCCAGGCGCTCGTGGGCGTTCTTCAGCCGGGTCAGCAACACCAGGTTGTGGCCCCAAGGCAATCGTCCAACAGCCTGTTGGACAAATTCGGCATCTGGCCAGGCCTCGGCAAAGGCGCGCATGTACATCAGGTTGGCACGGGAAAACCCCTTCATGTCGGGGAACGCAGCGCGCAAGTCCTGCGCCAGCCGCTCGATCACCTTCGCCCCCCAGCCCTGCTGCGCCTGCCGCGCCAAGATGTCGCGGCCAATCTGCCAATACAGCACGACCAGTTCCCGGTTCACCGCCAGCGCGGCGCGTTGCTGGGCGGTGTGGATGCGGGTCTTCAGGTCGGCCAGCCAGTCGGCGTAGCCCTCGGGAGGTGTCGTCAGGCCAACGGGCATTTCGCTCATGATGCGCCTCTGCCTCGGAGCGGTTTCCCGGCGTGTTTACCCGCCGCAGCCGCCGCCGCCGTCATCTTCATATACAGCTCGAACAGTTTTTCCAGCCGTTCGGTGTCGTTTTTGAAGCGGCGGCCGATGACGATGCGCTCCAGCACTTCGTCGTTGCGCTCATGGGCGGCGCGCAGGTCGGCGGGCATATTGTCGGGGTTGTACAGCTCGGCGATGGTGGCCGGGAAGTGATGCTCCCGCGCCAGCAGAATGTTTTCGGCGCAGCGCGTGAGATCGGCCTGGTTTTTTTCGGTAAGGGTCGGGACGGGGAAGGTGTTCCAGCCGAGGGTGTTGGAGTAGCGAAAGTCGGTTTTTAGCTTGCCGCAGACGGTGGCGACCCAGACTAGGTGCAGGCGGGAGGCGATCAGGGCCAGGTTCCAGAGGGGGGCGTCGTAGAGGGCATATGCCTGGTCAGTCGTCAATGTTCCTGCCGGCTCTTGTCCGACCGTAATGTACTCGCGGCGCTCGGACAGTATTCGGGGGAGGATCGTCACAGCCTCGTTGCCGGACTGCGCCACCCATCCGAATCTGTGCGGCTGATCGGCCAGCTCACGAGTAGCCGGGCGCTTCGATTCTCTACGAAATGCCCGCACTTGAGAGAGGCGAGCCTTGATTGTTGGCTCCTTGTTCGCGGCGGGGGCATCTTCATCGGCGATCCACAAGCAGTACCTGTTAAGGCCGCGAATCCACTCCGCAGCGCCATAAATCTTGCGGATGTAGCGTGCCTGAAAGTCCTTCGGGATGTTGGCAGACTCTATCTCGTCTCTTGTGAACGAGAGAAAACCGCCGTCGATGGGCATGTTGCCGAAGGCCATCAGGCCGAGGCCGCTCAAGTTTTCGTTGCGCGGCTCAACGTAGATTTCAGGGCCGGAAACGAGATAGGCGTTGACGTACCTCACATCCCTCGTCTCGATTGAGTCGTTCGCCCCACTGACAAAAAGGCGCTTCTTCAAGCCATTTGCCCGAGTAACTCCAACAATAATGACGGTCACACCTGCGTTGTAGCTTGCAAGGTTGGACCACTTGAAACTTGTGTAGGCGAAGCTGATTTCGAGGTCCTTGCCCAAGAGGGTCGGCCACAGACTGGAAACGGCTTTCCCCTGACAAAGGGAGTTCGTGCTGACGAAGGCAAACGAGGCCGTGGTGCTTCTACAAAACGTCGATGCCTTCATGAACCATCCGCCTACGTAATCGATACCCTTCCAACTGACGCGAGTTCCATCGAAAACGGCTTCGAGGTCGGCTTTTTGCTCGTCGTCTTGGGACTGACTCCCCTTGTACGGCGGATTCCCGCAAATGTACGTCTCCCCCCCCTCGTTTTCGAAATCGAACTGCGGCTGCTCCAGCGGTGTTTGAAAGAGGTCATCGGCGACTCGCTGGACCCCCGTCCCCGTGGGGGGGCAAACGCTCAACCAGTCGATCCGCAGGGCGTTGCCGCAGGTGATCCAGTTTTCGTTGCGCAGCGGCAGGAACTCGGCCAACGCCAGCTTCTGCCCCCGGTACAGTTCGTCGCACTGGTACTCGGCAATGATCAGCGCCAGACGGGCGATCTCGGCTGGGAAGTCGCGCAGTTCGATGCCGCGAAAGTTCGTGAGCGGGATCTCGGAAGCGCGATCCGGCTCGCCGCGCCGCTTGTTGATCTGCGCCTCAATCACGCGCATTTCTTTGTAGGCGATCACCAAAAAATTGCCGGAGCCGCAGGCGGGGTCGAAGACGCGGATGCGGGCCATGCGCTTGCGCAGGTTGAGCAAAATGCGGGGGTTGTCGCCCGCCTCTTCCAGCTTTGCACGCAGGTCGTCGAGGAACAGCGGGTTCAGCACCTTGAGGATGTTGGGGACGCTGGTGTAGTGCATCCCCAGCTCGCCCCGCTCCTCCTCCTCGGCGACGGCCTGGATCATCGAGCCGAAGATGTCGGGGTTGATTTGGGTCCAGTCGAGGCCGCCGACATGCAGCAGGTAGGAGCGGGCGATCCGGCTGAATTTGGGCACCTCCACACTGCCGGAAAACAGGCCGCCGTTGACGTAGGGGAAGTCGTCGCTGCTGGCCCAGCGGGGAATGTTGGCCGCCGCCCGCCGCTCCCGCTTGGTGTTCATGGCCAGAAACAGCGTGGCGATCACCTCGTGGGTGTTGGACGAATCCCTCGCGCTCATCTGCGCCACAACCTCGGTGAACTTCCCCTTGCAGCCGAAGATGCCGGTGTCTTCGGCGAAAAAGCAGAAAATCAGCCGCGCCATGAAGTGGTTCATGTCGTGGCGGCGTTCGGCCTTACCCCATTCGGGGTTGTCCTTGAGCAGTTCGACGTAGAGGCGGTTCAGGCGGCTGGTCGCCCGAATGTCGAAGGCGTTTTCGCTGATCTGCTGGACGGTGCTGATGCCCGCCAACGGCAAAAAAAAGCCGAAGTGATTGGGGAAGTCGAGATAAGCGCAGGCGACCGTCTCGCCGCTGGTCAGCTCTTCGGCCTCGAAGAAGCCGCCGTCGGTGGCAAGGATGAACTTCGCCTTGGACTTGGTCGTCGCCGGGCTCGCCTTGAGAGCGGCCAGCGTCTGCGTCACCCGCCCAGCGTCGCAGGTCAGGATGTGGATGTTGCTCGTCTGAAGAACACCGCCGAGGTCGGACTTGTTCGATGCACCGGCGCGCAGGCGACTAATGGTCGTCGCTTTGTTGCCAAAGGCCTCAAGGAAGGCATAGGGGAAGTTCGCGGCGTCGAATGGCTGCTCCGCAAGGTCGGTGATGGCTTGTTCGATCTCGACGGCGTTCAACGGTTTTTGCCCTCTCGTGGCGGGATCAGCGGGGTCGGGACAGCGGGGTCTACCATCGGATTTTCCAGCAAAGTGACGTGATCGCCCCTAGGGAAGCGCTGATTTAATGGCGCTTTCGGGCGGCCCAGGGATGGGCCGCCAAAATCAGGAACGTCAGTAGGAGGCGACCTAAGTCGCCGAAGCTCTGCTGATTTTGCAAGCGAAGCAAAAACCATCGCCGCCCCAAAGCGCCTACTGTTGGTTTTTGCCAGGCGTGCCGATTCAAGGCAGGCGGCCTTTAATCAGCGCTTCCTTAGATCCCCCTTGGCGGGGGTGTGGCTCCTGGGTCGGCGGCCCTGGCTCGTTCGAACCTGAAATGCCGCCCCGCCACCTTGCCTCGTCCGTTGGGTCAACCGGGATGGTGCCAATCAGCCTTCTGATGTGGCTTTCGAAAGTAGACAAGACCGGCGGACGAACCGGTGTGTCTGACCGACGCAGGCCACGCCATGAACGCTCCCCCCACCACCAACATTCGCGCCTGCGTCGATGTCGGCCTTGCCGACGGGCGCTTCCTCGACGCCTTCGAGGTGGATCACCGCCCCGAAAGGTTTGACCGATTTTTCCAGCGCATCGACGACTTGCGGCGCCACTACGGTGGCGATGGAAGGGTACAACGGTTGGGCTCGTCCTCTGGACGGGCTTGTGCAGCGCCGCCACTACCGCCTGTTCAACGTCAACAACCTCAAACTGGCGCGGCTCAAGGAGATCTTCCCTACTGCTGCCAAAACCGACCAGCTCGACGCCCGCAAGGGGCTGGGGCTGTTCCAGCTATGCGACCACCTACCCTTGACCAAAAGGGTGTCGCAAGAGGTGGACCTAACGCCAAGCTGTGGGGCGCAAGCCACGTAGCGGCACAGCGCCCCACACGAGCGACTTGTTAAAGGTCATATTTTCTCCATTGGATAGAGAGTGAAACCTGAATATGTGTTTTTGTGTTCCAAAGGCATTTCATGAGCCACTTTTACGATCATGTTGTAATTAAAAAGCGCTTTATCTTTAAGCTCTGGCTCCATCAGTAATTGAGCAATTGCAGCACTTGACGCGTCCTCTTCATTCTCGGCTTCTATGCGACGAGAAGCAAAGAAGCCAGCAGGTTGCAACTTGCCGTCAACCTCTAAGTTGAAGTTCTCTCCCTGAACAAATACTACGAAGTTTCTCATGTGACCTTTAACGTTGAGTTGAGGGGCGGCGCGCTTTTGCGCCGTCCCTCTCGAACGGCGGGTTAGCCGTGTGTGGATTTGGCACCAACTTTCCATACTCCAATAACTGCTGCTGCCACAATAAGCAAAACATTTACTGCCCCAAAGATTGACTCTTGCATATACGCGGCCTTGTACTCTGGAAGAAGCTGGCCTTGTGCAAGAGAACGAACGGCTATTTCTGTTGCCGAGGTTACGGCGGGCACAACGAAGAAATATGCGTTAATAACGACCAGCGTGATGAGCAATAACTTGAGCTGGAAAAATCTCTGTTTCAAGCCATAACGTTTGTAGCCCATCCACACGCCGGTAATGGCGAGAGCCCACATTCCGGGGAGTGTCAGAGCATTGGTGCCTGTGCTAATGATTTTTCGCCCAAAGGCGATATTCTCCAAGCTGGCACCTTCGATAAGTGCTGAGATGACTATGAAAGTGAGAATACTGCCCAGAAATATTACTAGACCGCCAAAGTGAATCGATTTCAGTCCTCGAAGCATTATTTTTCTCCTTATTGAGATGGCTAACGCCAGCGCTAACCGGCTGCCGATGGAGCGTAGCGACTGAGGCAGTCCGAGTTAAACGCCTTGTTGGGCACTTTGAATATCCCAGATAATGGTGTCTGCGCTGAAATCCTGTTCATGCGGCCATGCAATTCCATGATGTGCAGGTCGCACCATGCGAAAATATGACTCATCCACAAGCTCTTTGAATGCACCTCCCCCTAAGTAGGGTTTGACATCAAAGATGCCCGAAATACCACTGCTTGTCTGAATCTCAATCCGATAGTCGTCAAGAGGAATGGCTTTTACGATCTTGTCCATAAAACCTCCTATCGCAATGGGTCGATTTTGAACACTGGCTCCCCCGAAACTGCCAACTTCCAGTCCGCCATTAAGTCGTCCCGGTGTATTTCGATCCATGCCTGTACAAGCTTCATCTTGGCCGGTGGCAAATTGCCGCCGAGAACAGAACCATCCTCAATGGCGATAGTTGCTTCGTATTCTCCATATTCTGCGTGAAGATGCGGGGCGCTATGCTTCTTGTTGTCGTAAAAATACATCAGGATCAGAATCCCGTAGAACATCGAAATCGTAGGCACTATGGACTCCTCCGTTTGCTTGCCCAACGTAAAGCTAACGTAGAGTTAACCAGCCGCCCCGCTGTTGGGCGGTCTGGTTGAACGGCGGGTTAGGGTTCATAGGGGGATGCCAAAATAATGACGAAAGATATAGCCAACCATAAGTACAAGAGAACCTCCGATGACAACAAGCCATGTGGCCCCTATTGGCTGCTGCCAGATGTTAAGAGAGTTTTGGTTTTCAGTAGCATTTGGTGGTTTTTCATTGGATGGGTTTGCAGCGGAATTATGCACGGCAGAAACTTCCCGTTTTTTTGAATGAAGATGCTCAATAAAATCTTGACCGTGGGCTGTGAGTGATTGTGGGATTGGCTCTTTTGCTCCTGATATTGGGCGAAAAAACGTCCCTTCAATTAAATTTTTTTCGATTGCATAGGCTACACATGACCGAACATCATCATCTGGATAGCCTTCAAGTTTCAGTTCATGTTTAAATTTCGAGGAATTCTTCATGTTTTCTAAAACAAGCAACATTAAATCGTCATTCGGCATGATTTACCCTAACAGTTTCTTAGGCGGAATCCGCCATAACAGTGATAGGCGGATTCTTTGTAGCACGACTTCAGAAGTGCGCCCCCCGAAGACATCATAGCCCCTCTACCTCCCGAAATATCTTGGCTTTCCCCATTGGTGCCTTCCCATTCAGGGTCCGTGCTATACCGATTCTGTATATCACGGTTCGCACCGAATCGGCCACCGGTCCTCTTTGCTGCCATGCCGCGTAATCCCACCGCTCCGGTCACCGAACATCCGTGCTTGTGGGCAACCCTTGGCCCGCCGTTCGCGAACGGGGTCCGAGCCTACAACTTCGGCTCTTCAAAAAGGTTGCAGTCGGGGGCAGCGGAGGGATGAGTCTCCCGCTTGCCCTTCCGTCCCCTCGGCGTCATCCCCGCGCTAAACGGGGATCCAGTGGTGGCGGGGGGGGGCGGGAGAGGAACAAAGGGGGAACACCGCCGCGCTGCGTCAGCCGTCCCCAGCGAATCGACCTCCCCGCTTGAAACGCTCGTACTGGGTCCCCTCCTGCGCGGGGATGACGCCGGGGGGGCGGCTGAGGTGCGGGCACCACATCGCCCTCGCCCGCTCCACCCCTTGCGTCGGGCCGCATCAGGAATCGATCTCATCCCCGGAGGGCTCCTCATCCTTGAAGTTGCGCCGAATCATGAAGAAATGGTGCCAATCCCCCGCCAAAAACCATCGCGCCGAGGGCGACGCTCCTACATCCCCCCCCGCAACCCTACCGATCATCCAACCCCTTCCCCGCCAAAATCCTCGGAATGCACTTTTCCACCCGCGAAACCCGCGTCTTGGACAGCTTCGGAGCGGCGAAATAAAGGAGGTAGGCCCGTTGACGTCCCGGCGTCAGCGCCTCGAACGCCCGCTTCAATTCGGGGCTTGAATCCACCCGACCCTGAAACTCCTCGGGCACGGCAAACTCGGCGGTCTCCTTGAGCGTCACCTTCAAACCGGCCCGCTCCGCCGCGATGGCCTCGGCGAGGGTGGCTCGGATGAGCGGTTCTTGATCGGCGATCTCGTGCAGGCTGGTGAAGCGCATCTGCCGAACCGCCTGGGTGTTCTCCCCGGGCGCGCTCAGCACCCCCTCGGGATCTTGAAGCAGCGCCCCCTTGAAAAACCCGAGCAGGCAGTAGTCCTTGAAACCGCCCAGGATGACGACATTGACGCCATTGAAGATGTAACAGGGTTGTCGCCACTTCAGCTCTTCGGTTAGCGGGGTGTCGCGCACGATGGCCCGCAGCGCCGTCATCTCCTCGCGCCAGCGCTTGGCCTGCTTCAAGAAGTGATCCACTTTGGGATTCGCGCCGTTCAATCTGCCCCCCTTTGGCGCCAAGGCGGCGCCCCCGTCGTGATTCGACCCCTATGAAGCGTCACCCCCGCGATGGCGGGGATGACGCCGGGATGGGCGGTTGAGGTGCGGGCACCACATCGCCCTCGCCCGCTCCACCCCTTGGCGCCGGGCCGCATCAGGAATCGACCTCATCCCCGGATGGCTTCTCATCCTTGAAGTTGCGCCGTGTCTTCGTCTTGAAGATCAGCCCCTCGGAGCGCAGTTTGGGATCGCTGGCGCTGTCGAACCGGAAGGTGGTTTGGTCCACGCAGCGGTGCAGGGTGATCGCCACGTAAAAGGTCTCGTTGGGCCGCAGCACACTGTTGAGGTCGATGCCGTCCGAGCGGAATTCAACCGCATGGTAAAAGGCAAACCCCTTGTCGGGTCGGGCGATCAAGCGAAAGCCGGTCAGCTTGTTTTGGGTGATGCGGTCGTAATCGACGTAGTAGACCAGGTGGTTGGGGTGGGAACCGTTTTGCTGCCGGTCGACGAAGAACCCCTTGGTCAGCTTGCCGGGGTCTTGCTCCACCCCGCCCAACAAAAAGAGATCGTAGTCGCCAATCGGGTCGCCCTGATCGTCGTTGATGACGAAGACCAGCATGGTGTAGCGGTGGCCTTTGGGATTGCCCTGGGTTTGCGCCGTCAGCGCCTCCAGCGCTTGGCGGCGTGCTTCGTATTCCGGGGCGGTGCCGACCTGGAGGCATTGGAGGATTTCTTGCACTTGGGGCTTCGACGAGTTGGTCGAGACCACGCTGCGCATGATCCCCTTTTCGTCGCCGGAGTGGCTGGCACCGGGCACCACGCCGAGCGCGATGGGCTCGGGCCTTCTGAGCGGACCTTCGGGCTTCAATAGGTGGACGCTGAGGTCGTCCTGCCCGTGTTTCACCGCTTGCCGCTCGGGGGTCTCCACAAGGCGGATCATGCTGAAGTTCAGGTTGGCGGCGGCCACCCGAATCACCCCGTCCGAGCCCGGCTCCACCAGATAGGTGTTCAGAAAGTCGTAGAACCTCTTGTCGATCGTCTGGCCGGTCAGGACGAAGGGGTACACCCCCGATTCGGCAAAGCGGTAGTCGAGGGTGGCGGTGGCCAGGTCGAGCTGGGGTCGGCTGCCGAGGCAGAGCCAATCCAGAACTCGCTGCCCCGGCTCCACCCCGCCGAACCAAGCCTTGAGTCTGCCCACCTTCGCCTTGCCCAACGCCGCCAGGGCCGAGCCGTGATTGGCCGGGGCCAACATCGCCAGGTGGCGCAACGGCGCTTGCCCCAGCCGCTCGGCCCCGTAAAACCGCTGGAGCCACTCCCGCACCACCGGCCCCCCGGTGGAGTGGGTGATGCACGAAAACGCGGCGATCCCCTCCCCGTCGGGGATTTGATCGTGGAGGGCGCGGTGGAAGGCCCTTGCCACGTCGGCAACGCTGACCTCGTCGTGGAAGTTGATGTAGCGCCCCAGCCAGATGTGCTCGATGGCGATCTCCAACCCATAGCCCCCCGCCTGGGCGGCCAGCGCTTCGGGCAATAGGCCGTAGGATTCGGTATCGGTGACCCCCCAACCATGAACGAATACGACGATCATCGTGTGCCTCCTGTTTTCTTCCTGTTTCCTAGGGAAACGCTGATTAAAGACAAAACTCCTTTATTGAAGCGCCTGAAATCCCCCCTGTCCTCCCTTTAACAAGGGGGGAGCTCACGGGGGAGCGTTCGGGTCGAGTGAGTCGGCGCTTCCTTAAGGAGGCACTGATTTATTAGCGCTTCCGAGCGACCCAGGGATGGGTCGCCAAAATCAGGAACGTAAGTAGGAGGTGACCCCGTCGCCGAAGCTCTGCTGATTTTGCAAGCGAAGCAAAAACGACGTCGCCTCAAGGCGCCTACTTTTGGTTTTTGCGTAGCGTGCTGATTAAAGGCAGGAGCCTTTAATCAGCGCTTCCCTAAGAATTGAATTTGTGCCACGTGTCGCGGTAGCCCCGAACGGGGCATCTCACTTCCCATGAAGCGTCATCCCCGCGCAGGCGGGGATCCAGTACGGACGTTCCACGCGGGCAGAACGCCCTGCACGAATCGTTGGGAGCATCGTGGCGCCCTTCCCCCCTTGAAACGCCCCGATCTTGGCACCCCCCTCCCCAGCGACCACTGGATCCCCGCCTGCACGGGGATGACGCCGGGGTGGAAGGGGCGGCGCATGGGCTGCTCCCGCCGTACCCGCGCCGTCCCGTCGTCGGCAACCTCCCAGGCAATCAAATCGCCCGCCACAACATGCAAGGCGGCCTGAACATCCTGGGGAATGGTGGTTTGTCCTTTGCTGGTTAGCTTAGTCACCGCGACCATGATCGCCTCCTCCCGCAAGGAAAATACGACATCCTTACCATCCTACCGAGGGGCAAAGCCAGTGCCGATCTTGGGATCGGCTTAAACCGCCGCAGGTAAAACCTCATCACATTTTCAAAATACGTTGCGCTCCCTACACTGGCGGCGGTTCGATCCTCGATCCACACCCCCATGGAGCTGCCCCGTCGATGCCCACCTCGCTGGAAAAATGCCATACGGCATGGCAACGGAGATTCCAAACACCGCCCCACCCCAAAAACCGGCACCTTCATAGGTGGGGGCGCCGTGTGGCTCAACTGCTTTGGGGGTTGCTGGCCTTCGTCGGGGCAGGCTTTTCCACCGCTGGCGCCGACGAATCCAAACTTCTGGTTTTAAGCCAGGCCCGGGTGCTGATGCCTTTTGCCCCCGATGGCCACACTTGGCACTCCGCCACCCTACCCCACCGCTGGGGGAAGGATTTGGCCGGATTCGACGGGCAGGCCCAGTACCGGCTTGAGGTAGACATCGATACCCCCGGCCAGCAACCCTGGTGTTTGCTGCTGCCCCACGTGGTGATGAACGCCGCTTTTGCCGTGAACAGCGTGCCGATTGGCAACAACGGCGGGGATATGGAGCCCCCCCTATCGCGCAATTGGCACCGCCCCCTGCTGGGTTGTTTTCCCGCCACCCTGCTGCACCCCGGCTCCAACACCATCGAGCTCCGGGTGGCCGCCTACGCCAACCGTTTTGGGCAGGTTTCCCAGCTTCATCTGGGCACCGAAGCGGCGGTGGTCCCCGTTTACAAACGGTTGATGTGGGCCTTCCAAACCATCCATGCCATCGGCTCGGCTCTGCTGGTGGTGTTGGCGCTGGTCATCGGCTTTTTGTGGTGGCGCCGCCGTAACCCGGCCTGGTTTTGGTTCGCCGTCACCAGCCTGTGCTGGGCCATCAGCGGCCTGAACATTGTGGTTGAATCCCCCCCCATGCCGACCCGGCTGTGGGAATGGCTGATGCAAAGCAGCATTGGCCTGGTCCCCATCTTCATGACCCTGTTCCTGCACCGCCTGCAAAACCGCACGCCGGTGGGGCGCGAACGGCTCATTTTGGGCATCAGCCTGGCCTTTTGCCTGACCCTGCTTCTTTGCCCCCTGAATTGGTTTTTCACCGTCACCGACCTGTGGCATGGCTTTGCCATTTTGATCGTCACCTACGCTGTGGCGCAGGTGGGGCTGCACTATTGGCGTACCCGCAGTTGGGAGTTCCTGGTCATTCTGATCAGCATGGGGGTAATCCTGCTCTTCGGAATCCACGACATGGCCATGCAGGTCAGCCCAAACCCAGAAAAATCGGTGTTTTTGCTGAATTTTTCAGTCCCAGCCTTCCTGCTGGTGATCAGCATGTTGCTGGTCAACCAGTTCGTGGTAGCGGCCCGAACTGCCGAAACCCTGAACCAAACCCTGGAACAACGGATTGAACAGGCGCAGCGGGAGATCGAACGCAACTACCGGCAAATCCTGGCTCTGGAACAAGAAAAGTGGGCCACCGAAGAACGCAGCCGCATCACCCGCGACCTGCACGACGGCCTGGGGGGGTTGACCACCCACATCGTTCTGCTGGCCGACCTGGGGCAACGCAACACTAACGTGGAAAAAAGCAAGGAGGCGCTGGCCGCCATCGCCAATATGGCACGGGAGGCAGTGGCCGAAATTCGCGGGGTGATGCACAGCTTGGACCGCCCCGACAACGACTGGGCCACGCTTGCCGCCGAATGGCGCCACTGGGGGCAATACTTGACCGCCCCCCACAACCTGGAGTGGCGCTTTGAAACCCAAATCGACCCCACCGCCGCCCCCACCACCACCCAGGAAAACCTGAACCTGTTCCGCCTCTACCGCGAGGCGCTAACCAACGTCATCAAACACGCCCAGGCCCATAGGGTGGCTGTATCGCTCCAGGTCACCCCGCAGCAGGTGGTGCTAAAGGTGTGCGACGATGGGGTGGGGTTACCAGACAAGGGGCCGACCAACACAGGGGTACCCCATTCGGGACGGGGACTTGCGGGGATGCACTGCCGGGTGGGGGAGCTGGGGGGAACGGTACGGGTGGAGCAGGGGGAAGTGCAGGGAACACAAGTGGTGGTGACCCTTCCCAGGGGGGTGAAGGGTGGTTTGGGACATCCTGGGGAGGAGGCCAGTGCACTCTGAACATCCATTCATCCGGCCCCGTCGAAAACGATGGAGCGGGTCCACCCGACAGCGGCGCGGATTGCGTCGAATCTACGGCAGACGCAGTACCGCAATCAGGATGCCCACCGCTGCTGCCAGGAACGCCCCCAGTTGGATGGTGATGCGGTGCTCCATTGCCTCCATGCGGGCGTCGAAATGCCCCCGCGTTACCAGCCGCTCTTGCGATTCAGGTGTGGCCTCTAAGGTATCAAACGTCAAGGTTGTCACGGTTGTTCACCCCTTTGGCCATCGTCACAACGGTTGAACCATTGCCGAATCCCCGGCGTGGCACATCCTTGCCCGTTCATCTAGGAGTCTGTCGGGCTTGAGCGTCCGTAGCGAGCCGAGTGGGGAATCGAGGCCAAATTTTCACGGTTTTGAGGATCATAGTGGTGGCTATGTGACGAAAAACCGGGGAAATTTGGACCGATTACCCGCCGGCGCACGACTGCATGGATGCAGGAGGTAGAGCAATGCAGGAGCAATTGCCGAGTAGGACGATCTCAAGTCCGACAGACTCCTAGGCCAGTATGCGTCCGCCCCACCGCTTCCCCCTTCAATCAAGCAATAGTCCCTTTGTGAATCCCCCTCACCCCGGCTTCACCCCCGCCCCCACCGCCTTGGCCACCGCCGCCCCCCGGTTGTTCACCTCCAGCTTGGTGTAAATGTTTTGCACGTGGCTGGAGGTGGTGGCCGGTGAAATATTCAGGCGGCGGGCGATCTCCTTGACCGTTTCGCCCCGAACCAGCCCTTGCAGCACCTCCCGCTCCCGTTCGCTCAAACCGGGCAAGGGGGCAGGGGTTGGCTGGGGGGCGGCAGGTGCCTGGGTGAACTGAGCCATGATGCGCCGGGCGATGCTGGGGGCCATGGGCAGCACCCCCTCCTGCATGCCCCGCAGTTGCGCCGCCGTTTGCCCCCAGGGTTGCCCTTTGAGCAAATACCCCATCGCCCCGGCGCTTAAGGCTTGAAACAAATGGTCGTCGTCGTCGAACAGGGTCATGACGGTAACAAACACATGGGGGGTACGATCCCGGATGGTGCGCACCAAATCGACCCCAGAGCCGTCGGGCAAACCCAGGTCGACCACCGCCATGTCCAGGGGGTGGGCACATAACGCTGCCACCCCTTGCGCCACACTGCCCGCCTGAACGATGTGAATACCTGGGAATACCTCCCGCAGCATCTCCTCGATCCACATTCGGCTCTCTTCCCGGTCTTCCACCACCAAACACCGCTTCATGCGCTCCTCCATTCATCAAGCCAACCCAACTCCAAGAATCAACCCGGCATTGCCCCCGGCAAAGCCACCTTGACCACCACCCGGCACCCCCCCTCGGGGGAGGTTTGCCATTCCACACCGCCCCCCAATTCGGTGGCCCGCTGCTCCATATTGAGCCGCCCATGGCCGCAGCGCCCCTGGGCGCCGTTGCCCCCTGCCAAACCGCAGCCATCGTCCGTTACTTGGAACAACAGACTGCCATCATCCATGCCCAAATCCACCCACAGATTGGCGGGGTGGCCATGGCGCAAAGCGTTGGAGACCGCCTCGCGCACAATACGGCACAGATTCAACGCCTGGTGGGGCGAAAGAAACACCCCCTCCAGCCGCTGATCTTGCCGCCAGGTCAGCGCCACCCCAGCCGCTTCACACCGTTCGACCACCTCGGCCCGCCACCCCCCCGCCACCTCAGCCAGGGGGGCCGCCTGGGTGTGCAGGGTGCTGGTTACCGCACGCAAGGTGCGGATGGTTTGTTCGATCCGTTCGGCATGTTCGGTATGGCGCAACCGGTGTTGCAGGGTGGCCAGCTCCGCTCCCACATCGTCGTGCAGGTCGCGCACAATACGCCCCCGCTCGGCTCTGGCCCCCTCCTCCCGTGCTTGCCATACCTGGGCCGCCTGCCGCCCCAACCCCACCAACACCCCGGCCAAATCGACATCCTGGCGGCTGTACAACCGGTGCCCCCCGTGGGGCAACCCCAGCTTAAGTCCCCCGGCGCCATCCAGGGCGGGCACCAGCAGAGTGGTACCGTCGCTGGCCAGGGTCACCTGGGGGACCACCTCGGCCATCGGTTCTAAAACTACCGGCTCAAAGGCCCGCCGCCACACCCCCTCCCAGCGCTCCGCCAGGGGGGCCCCCGTGGAGGCAAAAATGCTGTCGATCAAACCGGGCAACACCCGCTGCGTGGCCTGGTCGGGGCGATCCCCCAACAACCGCCCCCACCAATGTTGCCGCAGGGGGAACCACAACCATCCGGCAATCAACAACGCCAACGCCAACGAAGTGGTGGCCGACAGGTTCAACCACGCCGCCAGCGCCAAATCGCCCACCACCACCAACACCCCCCCCGCCACCCACAACCAGGTGTTCAGCCACCAGCGTTCAACCTCGAACAAACGGTAGCGGTGAATCCCCAGCACAAAACCGACGTACATCAGGGCTATGGGGAGCATGGCGTAAGTCACCCCCGTCCCGCTCCCCATGCCGGTCCACTTGGGAACAAAGGCCATGATGACGGCGGTTACGGTGGCCAAAACCATACTGAGCAACAGCCACTTCACCATGGCCCGGCGCAGCGGATCGCGCCGGGAACGGCGCCATTGCAGGGTGGCTGCCACCGCCAGAGCCAGGCAAAACCCCAGGATGAAGAGCTGGTTCACCCACGCGATGTTATCGACCCCCTGCGCCATAAAAGGGGAAAAGTGCAGGGTAAACAGGGGAATAGGGGCATAGCTCCAATGGAGGGGGACCAGCCGCCCCGGGTAAACCAAAACCAGGGCAATCATCCCCCCCCCGAGCACCCCCGTACCCAGCCAATTCAGTAGCAACATCCAACCAAACGGGGTGTAAGCAGGCACCGAAGAATGGATGTATCCAGCCACAATCAGCGCAAACCCCACCCCTATCGCCACCAACAGGGTACGGATCTGGGGGGCGACGCCGGGCGACAACAACACTCCGGCACTGACCCCCCACACCAGCACACACATGGCGGCGCCAAACCAGACCTCGAAGGGGATATGGCGCCACCCCACCACGGTGGTGGCCCAATGTTCTTGCCGCCCATCTTCAAATACCACGGCAATGGTTTGACCGCGCAGCAGGGTGTCGACCGCCTCTTTGTCCGCCACCAAATGGTTCCAGGCGCTGCGAGTGTGAACATCGGCCTCCTCCGTCACCAGCATGGCCGGGGTCACCGTCAACCGGGTGCCTTGCGCACCCACCAGGGCCACGATCTGCTCCCCCACCTGCACATGCCCCGCTGCCGGACTGTCCCCAGGCACCCCCACCACCGGCCACCCCTGCACCGCCGGATCCCGCTCCACCTCCACCCCCAGCCAAGGGTGATTGGCCACCTGGATCAGCACGGCGGCTTGCACCAGCACCCCCACCAGCAGGGCCAGCAGCATCTTATGCACCACATTGCCCCAAACCATCCCCATGTTCCCCCCCCGGAACCCCATGTAACGAATGCCTCACCCTCTATTTATAGGGGGACGATCCCCTCAATTTATGGGGGGGGGGGGGGTATTTGCAACATGTTTATAAAGGATGTGGTGATCACAGTGCCCCTGAATCCAGGAGCGGTGGGGCATTGGTTTTGGGGATTTCGGATGGAGATGAGTTTGTTGAGACTGGGGGGGATTTCTTACTTGGTTATTCTGTGAATTTGGTTCTGGAGTTGTCATCTGTTAGTCAATCCATGAAACCAGTAAATTCACAAAATACCAGGTTGGTTATTCAAAAAACCCGCGTGAACGCCATAAAACCTAAGGAGGAAATGATGCCACAGGTCAACATCGCAGTATCTGGGGTCGATGATGGGGTCACTGTTTCGCACAACGGTGAGCAGGTCATGCATGTCGATTCTGGAGGAAGCAAGAAAGCGATCATCCAAGCCAATAGTGGGGATTCATTGACGTTCGTCATTCACAACATGTGGGGGGCATGGAAGGCTAATTTTTTGGTAGTTTCGGAGGGGAAAATTCTGTTCCAAGCCAGTCCGAGCAACCCCGACCTACTCCAAGGCCCCAGTGACCCATGGAGCCACACGATAATCATCCCGTGATTCGTAATTGACCATCACATGAGGCCAGAAAACACCATGAAAACATCATCAAAAAACCTATTAACCCCCGCCATTGCCTGCGTCGCCGTGTTGCTGGCGACCACAGGATGCGGACCAGCTGGCATTTCCCACACTTTGGTGGAAGAGCCCAAAACCACCCATGTTTTTAATGCTACCGATGCCGGAATTGGCCAAATCACCAGCACCATCGTGGTAGGGAGCAATTTGCTGGTGGCTGGATCAGCCGGAATTGCCATGGTTGGCGCCGATGGTAAACCTCTTTGGCAAACCCAACTGCCCCAAGCCCATGTTCGCCTGGTGGCAGCCGATGCCAGCGGCATTGCCTGGACCTCGTATTCGGTGGGCAAAAAAGAGGAGCACTCAACGTCGATGTTCCTGATTGGCGGCTTGAATGCTCCGCCCAATGGCCAAGAAATGCAGCTTGGCCTTGTCGATACCCAAGGAACCCCAAAATGGTCGACTACTTCGGCGGGAACTGGGTTGATTTCCCCCCCGACGCTGGGTCAAAAATCGGTGGCATTTACGGTTGGAGACACCTTCACTGTTGTCTCACGTGACACAGGGGCCACATTGAAGAGCTTCGACATCGGCGAAATCACCCTGGGTATGGCGTCAGCGGAGGCCATATATGCAAGCACCCCCCGGCTTAGGGCGTGGTACCACAATGGCAATTACTACCTCGCCAACGGCTATAAGTTTTCGCTGATTGGTGAGGCTTCTCTTGAGATGGTTACCCATTCGAGGGGACCAGGGGGACTGGAGGTTTACGGCGCCCTGATGGCAGGCCCGATTACCATTAACGACACCTTCATTTTCGCGGCGGCCGCCCACCCGACCGCGATGATTGGCTCCAATACCAACGATTACCAGCCGGGATTTTTCGGTGTCGACCTTGAAGGCGAAAACACCATTAAATTCAATGCCGATATTGACACTGACTACTACGACGGCGTCGGTGCCATTACCACAAACGGCACCAGTATTTTTGCCGCTGCCGACCGCCGGGTGATTGCTACCGATCTGGAGGGTGATCAAATCTGGGAGGTCTGGAACGGCGAAACCAATGGCGCCATTACCCCCAACTCAGTACGTAATGTGCGCTTCCAAAAACCCAGCGTTGGGGTGGTGGGCGCCCTTTTGGGGGCATCTTCCGGGGCCTCGATTCCCATGCGTCTGGGTACCACCCAACAAATGGCTGCAACCACCACCAAGGTTTTTGTTTCGAGTGTTCACGGGACGGCTGATGCCATCACGGTTCTGGATGCGGGAAAAGGGACTTACCTCAATACCATCAATATTGGTGAGTCCATCGTTGAGCTTGCCCTTTTGGAGCAAACGCTTGTGGTTGCAACTCCGAACCATGTGTTTTTGATGCCGACCAATTGATCAAACAGGGGCTACATCGATCAAAGCGATGTGGCCCTTATTTTTAGATCCATATTGATCTCCCCACATGATCAGCCAGTGCATATCCATAAAAGGTGCGGTGCGGTATGCGCGTTCTATTCTGAAAGGAACCAAGAATGCCAAGGATCCCTTTTACACCCGATGAACCAACGTTGCGCTGGCTAACTGAGACCAACCAACCTGATCGACGCATGTGCCTCGAAGCAGATTTCGCCTATATCGACCCATCGAATCGATCTTGGTCCGTTCGGAAAGATTTTGTTGTCGATGGGGCCAGTATTCCCCGCATTTTGTGGAATATCGTTGGTTCGCCCTACACCGGCGATTACCGGCGTGCCTCCATTGTCCACGATTACTGGTGCCAGCAAAACGGTTGGCAAGGGCGTTTGGCGGCAGACCGCATGTTTCGCCATGCCTGCCTCGACGGTGGTTGTTCGCCCCAACATGCTTGGCTGCTCTACATCGGAGTTCGCATCGGCGCCTACACGCCATTTTTCACCGTGTCTCCCGCGCAAAGCGCAACGTACTCCGCCTTCGAATACGAGCAAACACCCGGACTATCCCCCCAAGAAGAGGCACAACTCTTGGCATTCCAAGAAGCGGCAAGGTTAACCAATACACGCCTCTCGAATGAGGCTAGTGATGATGACCTTGCCGATATAATTGATAAAACCGTCGAGCTTTCATTGTCCCGCACTGGAGTGCTGCACAGCGAGTGGACCCAATCTTCATCCTGAATCCATGGGCTGATTTCAGAAAAACCAGGATTTACGCCGACTACAACCAAAACAGCTTCACCCGCCGGGCGAAGCTCCTATGCCCTGTAGGCCGCATCAATGCTCGATTTTTTTCGGTTTTGCCCACGGATTCAAGAAGTGGCTATAGGCATCCAAGTTTTGAGTCGGTAGACAACTTTGTTCCGTGAAAAAATCCAAGAAAACAAAGCATATATCCGGCTTGAATTACGCATTCAATGATTGCAATTTATGGAGGAAGTCATGATCACAAAAATGAACTTCGATGTTAACGGCGATAGGCACATCACTCCCAACGAGGTTGGCCCCGATGCCGACTTCCCTGCTCTTTATGTTGGCGCAAAAGGCAACCTGCCGGGCAGCCCATTTTCAGGATTGTGGGTAGTTGCTGATGTTCACGTTGGGCCAGCCAACGGGGCATGGATCCAAACATTGTTTCTGCGCAGGGCATAAAAACGCCACTGAGGTGACCATCATGGGAACATCCGGTTTATCTCCATGCGTCGGTTTGCTTGTATCCCTAACAGCCTTATGGGGGTGCACTGGCGGATCAGGCGGGGACCAGAATGGCGCTGGACAAGAGGCTGGCGCGACGTGGCCCATAACATCGCCGAGTGGCCAAATGGGCGGAAGTTATTTCCAGCCAGGTGCGCCCATAATCTCCATCACCCCTCTCTCGTGTTCTGTATCCTTAGTTGCCGGTAACGGCGGGGAAATCGGGATGGTCGGAGTACCCATACCAGGATTGCAGGCAAAATTTCACGAGGCAGAGGGGATGACAACGGATGGGACAAGTTTGTACATCGCCGAACACGGAAATGCCGCGATTCGAAAAATTGATCTGGTCAGTGGAATGGTTACTACCCTTGCCGGATGGCGAGGGTATCTATCGACCGGTTTTGTGGATGGGGTAGGTAGTTCTGCCTACTTCCGCAGCCCAACGGGGATCACTACCGATGGAACCTATCTTTACATCGCCGACGCCAACAATCATGCCATACGAAAACTGGATCCCTTAACCGGCCTTGTAACCACACTAGCGGGGGCCCTTCCAATCGCAACAGATGCCTATGGAAACACCGGTGGAATACCGGGCTACCTTGATGGCGTTGGAACCCTGGCCCGTTTTAACAGCCCTTGGTCCATTACCACGGACGGTCTCAATCTGTATGTCGCTGATTTTATGAATAATGCCATCCGAAAAATAGACCTAACAACCCACAATGTAACCACCCTAGCGGGACGACCACCTGCAGAATCCAACGGCGCTCCCTCTCCATCTGGGAACACCGATGGTCAAGGACCATTAGCAAGATTTTCGGGCCTTTATTCCATAACAACCGATGGCGTTAATATCTATGTTTTAGGGCACACTTTAGGTGGTGTCGTCCTACGAAGGATATCAATAGCAACAGGTCTTGTTGACTCCGTTCCACTACCCAAAATCGGTTCGCTTAAATCCTACAGCGCGATAAACGGCCTCGCCACCGATGGTTCGAGGATATACATTTCAAATAACCATGGTAGATTCACTAACAATGATGGGGAAATTGTCGTTTACGATATTGCCCAAAAGACGGTACGGCTACTGGCTGGTAATCTTTTTAGCACTGCAACTTCCGGACTTTGTAGCGACATGCATTTCCAGGATCTAGCCGGTTTAGCATTAACGCCGGACGGCTTATATGTCATGGACACCTATCGGGTTTATAAAATTCAGTGAAGAACGATGGTTAGCTGTCCATATCCAGTATTTCCTCAAACAACCTATTTCCCGAGGCCCTCCCATGCGCCGTTTCGCCAAATTTGCCGCTCTAACCATCCTAGCCGCTCTCCTCACCGCCTGCGGCTCCAATTCCTCCGACTCCAATTCGGGAAGCGCCACCACCACAGCCACCGGCTACTTCGTCGACGCCCCGGTGCAGGGGGTGACCTACAGCTATGTGCAGAATGGCCAAACCATCACCGGCACCACGGGGGCGGGGGGGGCGTTTACCTACCCGGCAGGGGTCGACGTCACCTTTTCGGTGGGCAACCTGACCTTGGGTACCGTTACCCCCAGTGGCACGGTAACCCCCATCCATTTGGCCGGAAACGGGGCCAACGCCACCAGCCCAGCGGCGATTAACGTGGTGAGGCTGCTGCTGTCGCTCAACAGCAGTGGCAATACGAACAACCTGATCATCGACCCAACGGTGGCCGCCGCAGCCACCACCACCCTGAACTTGGCCACCGCCACCGATCTCGACCTGCAAGCGGCGCTAAACCAAATCAACGCAGCAACAGGTAACACCTTTGCGTTAACAACGGTGGCAGCAGCCCAAAACCATCTGCAAGCCACGATGAACGGGATGTTTGCCGGGAGTTACAGCGGCACCTATTCCGGAACCTCCGGGGGTGTTTGGTCCATCGTCATCGACGCCAGCGGCAACGTCACCGGATCGGTGGATACCGGTGATGTCATCAACGGCACCATGAGCACTACCCTGAATACCAACGGTTTTGATTTCGTCGGCACCGCCGGAAACACCACCTGGAACGGAACACTGAACACCGCCACCGGCACTTTCAGCGGCAACTGGAGCAATGGGACTGGATCGGGGAGTTACACCGGAACGAAGGCGGCAACGGGCGGGGGCGGCGGAACCCCAATGGCGCAGGGGCTTTGGCGCGGCACCAATCCCAACAACGGCAACATCGTGGATCTGCTGGTCGTAGCCAACGGCGCAGCCTGGATCACCAGCAACGACAGCTTCAAGGAACGCCCCAGCTCTTTGACGGCGGGCACCCTTTTGAACAACGCCGGGGTCTTAAGCGGCACTGCCACCAGAACCGCCCTTGACGTGGGGGTGCCCATGACGGGGCTGTCCGTCACCGGAACCCAAACCCCCTCCGCCGTCACGCTCACCTTAGGTGGAACCACCTTGAACCTCACCCCCGTGGCCACCACCCCAGCCACCTTGGCAGCAGTCACCCGTTTCTGGACCAATTCGTGGATTTGCCCCGTCAACAGCGACGAAATCAACACCACCATCGACGCCAATGGACAGTTCGCTGTGTCAACCATGTTGGGAAAAACCCTCGCAGGGCAACTGACCCCATCTACGGCAGGGGATTATTTCGATGCCGTGCTGACTTTTGGTGGCACCTCTACGTTGTATGCGGGCAAAACATTCACCGGCATTGCCTACCTGACCACCACCGCCGCCAACACGCAAAAGTTGGTGGTAGTGGCCAGCGATGGCACCGATTACATCGGGTTTAATGTTCAATAAAGGGTAACTATTCTGCTCCCCCGCCAGGGCGTCGGGGTGGTCCGGCGGGGCGAGGTTGATGACCGCCGCGAAACCTTGAGCGCCCAGGCGGTCGAGATCGGCTTCACTGAGCTGGCCCGAGGTCCAAACCTGATCGAAGGCGTGAAAGGTATGGATCGCCTCGATCCCCTCCCCCGCACGCAATGTTTTCATCCTCATCCCTCGGGCAACGGTTCAAAAAGCCCCTGCAAATCTTCGGGGCCGAATTTACCCAGCGCCGTGGCGTCGTCGCCGAGCACCCCCGCCGCCAACGCCGCCTTGTGCTCTTGCAACGCCAGGATCTTCTCTTCGATGGAGCCCGCAGCCACCAGCTTGTAGACGAACACCGCCTGGGTCTGGCCGATGCGATGGGCGCGGTCGGTGGCTTGGTTTTCGGCGGCGGGATTCCACCAGGGGTCGAAGTGGATCACCGTGTCGGCGGCGGTCAGATTGAGCCCGACCCCCCCCGCTTTGAGACTGACCAATAAGACCGGGGCCGCCCCGGCTTGAAAACGGTCGACAACCGCCTCGCGATCCTTGGTTTGGCCGGTCAGGGTCAGGTAAGGCAGACCAACCTTGTCGAGCGCCTGGGCGATGAGGTCGAGCATGGCGACAAACTGGGAAAACACCAGAATCCGCCGCCCCTCCTCGACCAGCTCCGGCAGCATCTCCATCAATAAATCGAGCTTGGCGCCCCCCTTGACCCGTGTGGCGGTTGTCGTTTTCAGCAGCCGGGGATCGCAACAGACCTGACGCAGCTTGAGCAGGGCGTCGAGGATGAGGATGTGGCTGCGGGCCAGCCCCTTGGCGGCAATCGCCTCGCGCACCTTGGCATCCATGGCGCTGCGCACCGTCTCGTAGAGATCGCGCTGAGATCCCTCCAACTCGACGCTACGCACGATGACATTCTTAGGGGGCAGGTCGCTGGCCACCTCGCTCTTGCTGCGGCGCAACATAAAAGGGGCGACCCGGCGGGCGAGTAGGTCGCCGCGCAACCGGTCCCCCTGTTTTTCGATGGGGTTGCGGAACTGCTTGGCAAACCGCTTGGCGTCGCCCAGAAAACCGGGGAGCAGAAAATCGAACTGGCTCCACAACTCGCCGAGGTGGTTTTCCAACGGTGTTCCGGTCAGGCACAGGCGATGACGGGCATTGATCCGCCGCACCGCCTGCGCCCCCTTGCTGCCCGCGTTTTTCACCGTCTGGGCCTCGTCGAGAATCAACAGGTGGTAGCTGTGAGCGGCCAGCGCCTCGATGTCGCGCCAAACCAAGGGGTAGGTGGTCAGCACCACGTCGTGCTCGGCAATGGCGGCAAAGCGCTCGGCCCGGTCGGGGCCGCGCAGCCCCAATACCCGCAAGTCGGGGGCGCAGCGCGCAGCCTCGCGCCGCCAGTTGAACAGCAGCGAGGTCGGCAGCACCACCAAGGCGGGACGGTCGAGCCTGCCTGCCCGTTTTTCGGTCAGGATGTGAGCCAGGGTTTGGGCGGTTTTGCCCAGCCCCATGTCGTCAGCCAGGATTCCGGCCAAATCCTGCTCGCGCAAAAATTGCAGCCACGCCAGCCCCTCGCGCTGATAGGGACGCAGCTCCAGCATGAAGCCCTCGGGCGGCGCCACCGCCGTCACACCCCGACTTTGCCGCAGCCGTTCGGCCAACGCCGCCACATCCTCCATCCCTTTGAATTGCCAGCGTTCTTGATCGCCCAATTCGGCCAGACGGGCCGCATCCCAGCGCGACAGGCGCAGGGTATCGCCGGGTGGGGTATCGAACAGGTCGATTAGGGTGCGCATCACCGGTTTGATCCGCCCGGCGGGCAGCGCCACCCTCCCGCCGTCGGGGAGATCCAGCGCCATCACCTCTTCGTCGTCGATCCCCGCCAGACCTTGCGCGTCAAGCAAGCGCGGATCGCGCTTGAACAATTGGTACAGTAGCGGGGGCAAGGGAAAACGGCGCCCCTCGACCACAATCCCCATGTCGAGATCGAACCACCCCTCCTCCCCCTGGACGACCTCCCCCTCCCAGGATTCGACCGGCGCAATCCGCTGCCGAAAATCCTCTGCGAAACCGACCTCCCAGCCCAGGGCGCGCAGGCGGGGCAGTTCGTCGAGCATAAAGCTGGGCCACGCAGCGTGGTTGTCGAGGGCGTACACCGGACGCGGGGGATCGGGGGTGAGGTAGGGGGTTCCCAACACGGGGGACAACCCCGCCGATTGCAGCTCTTCGAGACGAAGGCGCTCCTCGTCGCGGCGCCGGGCGACCCGCACCAATGTCCCCTCTAGGGTGATGTGGTATTCCCCCGATGCCTCGGGGCCGAGCACCACGGTTTCGTAGGCAAAACTCGGGATCGCCACGTCGAAGGTTCGCTCGTATCGATCATAGCCCTGGTGGGAAAGCCCCATGGCGACCACGGTGGTCAACAACAGGACGGGGCGGGGATCGACCTCGACGAGAGGCGGCTCTTCGGCCTGGGGCAACGGGAGCTTGGGGTCCAAAACGGCCAAGGTTTGCGCCACGGCGGGTAGGGCGGCAACGGGTAAGGGGGGTGCCTGCAACAAGCGGTCGAGCAGCTTGGGGGAATGGGGGGTTTCGACCACCCCCGCCAGCCCCCGATCAAGATCGAGATACCAAAGCCCCCCCGCCGAAACGACCCTCCACGAGGGGGGATCGGTTCTGATGGCGGGACGAACCGCTGGGGCGTTGCCCTCTGCCCGCCATACCACCTCACCGGGTCGGGGCGTCCCCGCATCCAGGGGTACCCAGTCCTCGCCGTCGCCGCTGGGATCGACGCACAACCTGCCGGTATCGAGCATCCGCCGCATCAGCTCGGGGGTATGGAGGTTCTTCAACGGTTGGCCATCCCCGTATTGCCGCGCCCAATCATCCCCCTGCCGCCAAAGCAGCCCCAGAATCGCCAGGTCGTCCTCGTCGACGAAACGGGGTGGTTTCAACAGGGCTTGGCGGATGTTGTTCCAGGGCGAACTGGGGCCGGCAAACGATCCATCCCGGCGCAGCCGAACCTTATGCAGCGTGACATCCCAGGGGGCAGCGTCGGTCAACCCAGGGGCCAACACATAAAGCAGCTGTTCCTGGGCGGGTGGAGGCCTCGTCGCGCCCGGCGCCACCGACCGCAAAGATTCGATCCAATCGGACACCTCAAGCCCGATGCCGCTGGCCGCCCCCTGTCGACTGCGTTCGGCAAAAGCGAGCAAGGTCGCCGCCACATGTTTGCAGTTGTAGCCCACCGGACAGGTGCAAAACCCCATCACACCCCAGCCGCCGCGCTGCTCGCGAAACGTCACTGTCACGCGATAAGGACGGCGAGCAGTCCCCCGAACCTCGGCCTCGATCCGGTCGCCGGATGCTTCGAGCAGACGCACCACCGCCACATACCCCTTGCCCTTGGCCACCTCGCGGGGGCCGAGCCAGGACTCGATGTCGTCGAAGGTAAATTCAGGCAGGGACATGGATGCTCCAGAATGGGGGAAACCGTACTTGTGGGGAGAGTCGCTGCGAGGGTGGGGACGAACAGCCCTGGCGATCCATGCAAACCGCCCTCGCACAACCCGTCGTCCTGCACTGGCGTCCAGGGGCAGTCGGGGCAATGGCCAAGGGAAACGCTGATTCAAGGCTCCTGCCTTGAGTCAGCACGCTACGCAAAAACCAAAAGTAGGCGCCTTGAGGCGGCGTCGTTTGTGCTTCGCTTGCAGAATTGGCAGTGCTTCGGCGACTTAGGTCGCCTCCTACGACGGCGCTATTTTGGCGATCCATCCCTGGGTCGCTCGGAAGCGCTATTAAATCAGCGCTTCCCAAGCGATCCAACCGTGCACTTGCACGCAATCCTACCCCCCGCAAAAAACAAAAGGCGGCCCGAAGGCCGCCCTTGTGTCGTTCAACCGTCCTTACCTCTTGCCGAAACGCTCCAAGATGTGCGGCACATAGGTCTCGATCCCCTTTTCGAGCGTGTACTCCGGCTCATAGCCGAGCAAATTGCGGGTCTCGGTGATGTCGGCCTCGGTGTGGTTCTGGAAGAAATCGTAGGGATTGTCGAAGTACTCGATTTCGAGACTGCGCCCCAACACCCGGTTGAGGTTGCTCACGATGTCGTTGAAGGAGCGGGCCTTGCCGCTGCCGACGTTGACCACACCGCTGCGCCCGGCGCTCATCGCCTTGAGATTGGCCTGCACCACGTCGCCGATGTAGACGAAATCGCGCATCTGCTCGCCGAACTTGAAGATGCGGGGGTTTTTGCCGTCGAGCATCTGCCGACACAGCTGCAAAATCATCGAGCTGGTCTTGCCCTTGTGCCACTCCCCCGGCCCGTAGACGTTGAAATAGCGCATCCCGATCACCTGCAAGGCGGGGTGTTCGCGCCAGTAGCGCGCGGCGATCTGGTCCATGGCGTACTTCGAAAAGCCGTAGACGTTGGCGGGAATCAGCCCCTCGGTGATGCGGTTGGGGGCGGGGGAGTTGCCGTAGACCCCGGCACTGGAGGCATAAATCACCTGGGCCTGCCAGTGCAGCGCCATGCTCAGAATGTCGGCGAAGGCGTTGGTGTTGACCTCGACCATCTTCTTCTGGTCGAGCACGGTGGTGTCGGTGATCGCCGCTTCGTGGTAGATGACGTTGAAGGGGTCCATGGAACGGATGCGGGCTTGGGCGGCGGGATCGGTGATGCACCCCGCGACCACCTCCCCTTTAAAACCGATCAGGGTTTTAAAGTCGCCGCTCGAAAAATCGTCCCAAACTACGATGCGGGCGTTGGGGTACTTGTCTTGCAGGGCGAAGGCAATGTTGGAGCCGATGTAGCCGGCGCCGCCGGTCACCAGAATGCGCATGGAAGCCTCATAGGGTTCAAAGAAACAAAAGTTAGAGTGTGTGTGCGATTTCGTAGGGGGCGCGCAGTCGCTTGAGGGGGACGCCGTCGACCTCGGGGGTCGGTTGACCCTCCTCGAAGGCGTCGAGCTTGAGCATCCCCAGGGCGATGTCGCGGCCATCGGGCAGGCACACTCGGGAGGTTAACGTCCCCACCTCGTGGCCCGCAGCCATCACCACCCCATCCTTGTCGGGGATGCCCCGCCCCTCGACCAACATCAAGCGGCGCTTGAGGTTGCCCCGAAAGTGGGTGCGGGCGGTCATCTCCTGGCCGACGTAGCACCCTTTGTTGAAGTGAACCGCATTGCGTTGATCGAGGTTGAGCTCCAGCGCCAACGCCTGCTCGGGTTGCCAATCGACCCCCGGGGTGCCAATGCCGTCGACGATCCGGGAGGCGGTAATCAGGGCGGGGAGCTCTTGCCCCCCCTGGTCGGCGATCTCGTCCATCAATTTGGCGACCGCGGCCTCGGGGCCCACCACCCGGTGGCGACGCCCCCACAGTGCGGTGATCCGCACCGCTCCCTCCACGATGAGATCGCCCACCTCGCCCTCTTGCCAGCGGGGCAGCCCCCCCAGCACCTCCATCACCGTAAGGTCGGTCGGTTCGATTGCAACCGGGGTACGCAGCTTGTACATGTTGAGTTTGGCGGTGAGTGCCTCAAGGCGGTCGGAGGCGATCAGCAGCAACACGCCGTCCTCTTCGGGCACCACCTCAAGATCGAAGAGAACCTTGCCTTGCGGGGTGAGCATGGCGGCGAAGCGGGCCTTCCCCGCCTCATGCTCTTTCATGTGTTGGGTCAAAATGCCGTGCAGAAACCCGCCCGCCTCGGCGCCCCGTACCCGCAGGGCGCTCATACCGGCGCGAGCCCAAGCCAAACCACCGTTGAGTCGTTCGGCCTGGCGGTCGTCTAACAACACTGTACGCATCGTTTACTCCTCTTGGTCGGATCGCCCCTTGTGATAACAGGGTGCAATCCGTACCCTTCAAACGTCAAAAAAGCCTTATTTTACGAGGGATACCCGTTCAATAGGTCCGCTTGGCGCTCCAGACAAGCGGGTGATGATGGAGAACCCCCCGCAGGAGCGCAACGTTCCAACATGAACGTCGCCCCTTATCCACCCATAACCCGGTTGCAATCCGAGTCATCTTCCATGACGGCTGTACAACCCCAATTTTCGTTTGCTTGCCCCGAAGATGCCACCATCGATCGGGAGCTGGAGTTTTTGTATTACGAGGGGCAACGGTACCACTTCCTTGATCGCCGGACCTTCGACCGCATTGAGCTCGGCGCCCAGGAACTCGGCGAGGCACCCGATTTTCTTCGCCCCAAGGTTGTGTTGGGGGCCTGTTTTCGCAGTCAGAAGCTGGTGCGGGTGATCCTCCCCATTCAGGTGTCCCTACTGGTGACCGATGTCGATTCGGTCTCGGCATCGGGTCAGCGGCAGGCGGTGCTTGAGACCGGTCTAACCCTGACGGTGCCCCAGACCGTGTCGGTGGGGGATTTGGTCGTCGTCGACACCCTCACCCGGAGCTTCGCGGCCATCGCCTGATGCCGCTGGCCCCATCCCCCATTGCCCCACGCCGGGTGCTGTTGATTGTCGATGGCGGCGAGCTGATGGCCTGCTCCGATTGTTGTGGGGGGCTCGCCGACGCCCCCTCCCTGGGCGGCGCTCCTCCCCCCGATGGTCAATCCGGCAAAGAGGCGATACGACGTGTATACGCCCGCTTGCAAACCCGGTCCGATGTGGCGGTCGATGTGGTCGATCTGCGCAACCTCTTTTACCTGCTGCCTGTTTTGATCCGCCGTATGGGTTTGTGGCACGGACTGACCACTTGGCTGACCCTGCGCGCCCCCGCCGTCATTGTCGACCAGCATCGCTGCTTGAACGGACTCGACGAACTGAACCAGGACCCCGACCTCGACCTCGACCCCATGAACCGAATCCTGGATGGAGCGCATGAACCCTAAATTCTGGTTTCTGATCGCAGCCCCCGTTCTCGGGTTGTTGATCCCTCAATGGCAACCGATCCCCGATCAACCCCAGGCCAACGCGATGCTGGGGATCGCCCTGTGGATGGCGCTGTGGTGGATCGGGGAGTGTGTCCCCCTGGCGGTTACCGCCCTACTCCCCTTGATCCTCTTCCCCCTGCTCGGAGTCGCCGCCACCAAGGCGGTCGCGCCCAAGTACTTCAACAGCATCATCTTCCTCTTTTTGGGGGGATTCTTGATCGCCCAGGCGATGGAGCGCACCGGGCTGCATCGGCGCATTGCCTTGAAGATCCTCGCCCGCTGGCACCACAGCCCGCTGCAACTGGCCACCGGTTTTGCCGTTGCCACCGCGTTTCTGTCGATGTGGATCTCCAATACCGCCACCACCATGCTGATGGTGACCATCGCCATCGCGGTGATCCGTCGCCTGGAAGAGCAACAGGGTGAGCAAACCACGGCGCTGTTCTCGATCCCGCTGCTGCTGGTGATCCCCTACGCCGCCAACCTGGGGGGGATGGGGACGCCGGTGGGAACCGCCCCCAACCTGGTTTTTCTCGAAACCCTGGCTGCACACCGCCCCGAACTGATCCCCACCTTTTTGCAGTGGATGATGATCGGGGTGCCGGTGATGTTGGTTGGGTTAGGAGCGGTGTTGCTGCTGGTGGGACGAAAGGTGCGGGCAATGCCCTGGAGCATCGATTCGGGGCGCCCCCTGCGTGACGAGCTGGCCTCTTTGGGGCCGATCAAAACCGGGGAACGCAAAGTCGCCATTGTGCTGACCTTGACGGCGCTGGCCTGGATGACCCGTAGCGGCATCAAGACCGACGATTTCGCCATCCCCGGTTGGACCGCTCTGCTCCCCTATCCTGGCGTCGACGACGGCACAGTGTCGATGTTTGGAGCGCTGAGCCTGTTCTTGCTGCGCCGCGCCGACGGCGCCCCCATTCTTGATTCGTCCGCTTTCGGCAAGCTGCCGTGGGGGATTGTTCTGCTCCTCGGTGGCGGCTTTGCTCTGGCGATGGGAATGCAAGACTCGGGGTTGTCTCATTGGCTGGGGGGGCAGTTGCAATTCTTGCAGGGGGTGCCGTTACCGCTGATGTTGCTGGGGGTGACGCTGGTGATGGTCTTTCTGACCGAGATCACCAGCAATACCGCCATCACCCAGGTGATGCTGCCGATTCTGGCTGCGGTGGCGGCCACCACTGGCGATGACCCCATCGCCTTGATGCTGGTGGCCACTCTAGCCGCCTCCTGCGCCTTTATGCTCCCGGTCGCCACGCCGCCCAACGCGATCGCCTTCGGCACTGAACGGCTGCCGATGCAGGCGATGATCAAAGCAGGGGTTCGGCTCAACTTCGTCATGACCGGAGTGATCGTCGTGATGGTTTTGCTGCTGCGCGGGGTTATGCCGGGGGGGTGAAGCCGTGGCCGGTTCGGTCGTCCGGTAGTCCCGCAGTCGCAAACGGACGATGGCCCACGTCCGCCAAAAACGCCCCCATCACGCCCAATATCGGCGTGGCACCTCACCCAACATGCACAGCGTCGCCCTGGGAAGGTCACGTGCAGCGCCCGCGCCCAAGTGGTCGTTTCTGGCCTTGTAAGGGCTCCCAGAGTAAGGTTCGAAAGGGTCTTCGCCCTCGACACCAGTTGACCAAGCTTTACTCGGATCATGCCGACGATGGGGGGTCGCGGCGCGATACTGGGGTACTGTGGGGTGGACCCCACTCCTTGGACAGTTTGGGGGCGAAAATTTGTAAACGGTTAGTGGCGGTGGGTGGTTCCGCCGTGGGTTTGATGGACCTGTTCTGGGGTCTTGCCGCCGAGGGCACTGTGGGGG
>Ga0210006_1000385_pt1 | contig 35435 bp, 27 predicted proteins | sample CryGey02umfilter_2_FD_185452 | JGI IMG/M metagenome (GOLD analysis project Ga0210006, IMG submission 185452) | Groundwater microbial communities from aquifer in Utah, USA - Crystal Geyser 4/10/14 0.2 um filter (SPAdes) (version 3) | ecosystem: Environmental > Aquatic > Deep subsurface >... | reverse complement strand
ACTCCTCACAAACATTCAGCTGGACGAGGAGGTCAACCGCATTTACGGAACGGTACGAACCTAGCACCGCTTCCCGAAACCTCATCTCTCGCATATTTGCCAACAGCAAATCCCTGCGAGAGATTTTTTAATAAATAAAGCTCTTTTCCGATGTATTCATCATTTATCAACAGCTTGACGTTCAGAAAGCGAGATAATACGATATCAGCTCGATATTTCTCAAACCCACCTATCTATGACATCAAAATCATCAAAGAAAAAATACGCCCTTTCCAAGATAGCGAAAAATGTTCAAACCAGACGTGAAGACATGGAATTAACGCGCGATCAGCTCTCACGGAAGGCGAAAGTGAATTATAATACGATTGTAAAGTTGGAATCCGGCGCAAATAAGAATCCAACCGCAAAAACACTTATTGGACTTTCGCATGTCCTTAACTGCAGCGTTGAAGATCTTCTAACATAAGGCAACACTGTTCTTTAAAAAAATTCGGCTTCTTAAAGCGAGAAAGCGTTTTTTAAGGTATCCTCTTTCTATGAAACTCACTATTGGCGACAAAGCTCTGGAATTCAACTTGCCGGATCAGAAAGGAAAGATGCATAGTTTGAAAGACCAGAAGGGGAAATGGACTCTTTTGTATTTCTATCCAAAAGACGACACACCCGGGTGCACGATTGAAGCTTGCACCATTCGGGACAATTATCCTGCCTTCAAAAAACTCGGTATTACGGTTTTTGGCATGAGCGCGGATCCGGTGAAAAAGCATGAAAAGTTTTCTGAGAAATACGATCTTCCATTCACACTTCTTTCCGATGAAGAAAAGGAAACGCTCGAAGCCTATGGCGTCTGGGGAAAAAAGAAGTTTATGGGACGCGAGTACATGGGAATCTCACGCGAAAGTTTTCTCATAGATCCAAAAGGGAAGATCGTGAAGATCTATGAGAAGGTGAAACCGGCACAGCATGCGGAAGAAACCTTGGAAGATTTGAAAACACTCCAAGCGAAATAAAAAAACACCTCGATAAAATCGGGGTGTTTTTTATGGTGCAGCCGAGACGATTCGAACGTCTGACCTCTTCCTCCGCAGGGAAGCGCTCTATCCAGCTGAGCTACGGCTGCATATCCGATTGTAAGCTTTTCTACAATTTTAACAGCCGCGCCATCATATCAGAGAAATGCTCGCCCTGCAAGTCTAAATCCTCTGCAACATATTCCCGTAAAAAGGCCCGCAAAGGGAGAGGATCTTCATCTTCCAGTTGAATCGTAAGCCTCGGAGCGAGCGTGCTGCGCAGCTCCAAATACAGTACTTTTGCCAAAGGCGGCTCATAAGCAATGGAAAAGTTCTGAATGTCTTGATAGAGATAGAGTCTCCCATTATAGACAACTCCATTTTCTCCGATTTGAACGAGAACAGAGCGCGGATCTTGATTTCCCACAAGAAGAAGCAAAATAGCGGATAGGAGAATGATGAAAGCGAAAAGGAAATTAGCCGTCCATACCGCATAGGCGATTAAAAATACCGCCACAATAGTCATGATGAAATACCATTGCGGGCCGCGAAAGCGCCTTTCAAAATTTGGAGCTTCCCATACGAAAGCATCCTGGCTTTGAATGAGGGCCTCCCGCACATCGGGCGAGAACGTCTGCATATAAGGCCAGTATACCACAAAACCTCGACGAAGTGCGTTTATCTGCATAGGATAGGCTTATGTTGAAATGGGAGGAACCGGCAACCTTTATCAAGGGAGCCACCGCTTCCGTCAGAAAAGCCTGGCGGACGCTTGGGATAGAAACAATTGGCGACCTTTTTTTAATGCTTCCAAGACGCTATGACGACTTCTCTCGCATCTGCACCATACGGGACTGTCGGAATGGCGATGTTGTTACTCTCAAGGGGAAAGTGGTCGAATGTCGAAAGCTTCCGAGCTTCCGCAAGCGATTCGTCATTGTCCGAGTGAAAATACAGGATGAAACGGGAACGATGAGCGCAAACTTTTTTAATCAACCTTGGATTCTAGATAACATCCAACTTGATCAAGATATTTATCTTTCCGGAAAAATAAAAACGCATCCGACCTATGGTAAACAAATGCAAAGTCCGCTTCTTGAAGCGGCGGATTCTACAACGCTTGCCGCTGCGAAAATAACGCCGGTATATGGTCTCTCCGGAAGCTTGGTTCAAAAGACCTATCGAAGGCTTGTCCAAAGCGCCATTGATCAGCTTGCGTGGCCGAAAGACCCATTCTCTGCAAGCATGCTTACGCGCCACGAGCTTCCCACTTTCGAAGAAGCGGTTCGCTCATTACATCTTCCGCCAACGCATAAAGCGATTGAGCAGGGGAGACGAAGGCTCGCCTTTGATGAGCTCTTGATCCTTCAGCTCAATCTTGGACGAACGCGGAAAGAAGCCCATGTTCTTGGAGCGCCGCGTATCGAAGCGGATATTGATTTTGTAAAATCTTTTGTAAAAGAGCTTCCTTTTGAATTAACGGATGATCAACGAAAGGCCGCTTGGGCGGCTATACAAGATATGCAGGGAGAACATCCAATGCTTCGCCTTTTGCAAGGAGATGTTGGATCGGGGAAGACGGTTGTTGCCGCGCTTTTATCGGCCATTATCAAGCGTGTAGGACAATCCGCCGCTATGATTGCTCCAACGGAAGTTCTTGCGAAGCAGCATGCGGACACATTTCGGCGGCTCTTTCAGCATTGGCATATTCCGGTTCTTCTTGTCACAAGAACAACAAAACGGCTTTTTGATGGCTACACCGAAGAAGATTTGAGTGAAAGCCAACTTACTTCTTGCATTGAACAGGGGAATATTGTTTTGGTTGGTACGCATGCGCTCCTTCAACCCGGACGGCTTCCGAAAGATCTTGCGCTTGCGATTATTGATGAACAACATCGTTTTGGCGTGCAACAGCGTGAAGGATTGATTCGCGACTTACGCGCGGACAAAAAAACGCCGCATTTACTTTCCATGACAGCAACGCCTATCCCACGATCGCTGGCTCTTACTATTTTTGGGGATCTTCATGTCTCAACTTTGAAAGAAAAACCGGCGGGGCGCTTACCTATAAAAACACAGGTTCTTTTGGAAAAAGATCAAGAAAAAGCATTTGCATACGCAAGAAAAGCCGTTGAAAAACAGGAACGTGTTTTTGTTGTTTGTCCGCTCATTGATCCGTCGGATGTGCTTGGTTTTCGTGCAGTGACAGATGAATATAAGCGCTTGCAAAAAACAGACTTCAATGGAATGGCCGTCGGCCTCCTACATGGCCGAATGAAAAAAGAAGAAAAGGAAAATGCTTTAAAGGATTTTATATCCGGCAAAACGCCTGTATTGGTTTCAACAACGGTTATAGAAGTTGGCGTCGATGTTCCCGATGCGACCACGATGATTATTGAAGGGGCTGAACGCTTCGGACTTGCACAGCTTCATCAACTTCGCGGACGCGTTGGAAGGTCTACAAAGGCAAGTTCTTGCTTCTTGATTACGCAGGGAGATGAGCATGCACTCAAGCGATTGAAATTACTTGAAGCAACACAGGATGGTTTTCGTCTTGCGGAAGCCGATCTTCGCATGCGCGGAGCCGGAGAACTTTCCGGAACATCACAAACCGGCTGGCTGGGTTTTCGCGCTGCAAGATTTTCAGACATTGACCTTATGGCCGCCACCCGCGAAGAAGCACAAGCTCTTCTTGAAACAAAAGAGCCGATTCATGAAGAAACCTGGCCCATGTATCGCGAATTTGGAGACGCGACGAATCACTTAGAATAAAGTCTGTTACGATTTTTTCAACCCAGCGGTTTGAATTGCTTCTCGCAGTGTCGAGCAAGCGCGGATTTCAATTCCATCTAAGCTCACCTGTTTTTTTTGTTTTGGAACAATAACCGTTTTGAATCCAAGGCGTTTTGCTTCTTTGAGACGTGCTTCCGGACGCGAAACGGGGCGCAATTCTCCCGCTAAGCCCACTTCACCCCAAGCCATGATGGAGTCGGGGACAGCGCAGTCATATTTTGCGGATGCGAGCGCGACCGCGACCGCGAGATCCAACCCAGGCTCCGAAACGCGAATTCCTCCAACGACATTGAAAAAGACATCCATGTCCGCGCAAGGAACGCCTGCGCGACGTCCCAGAACGGCAAGAAGAAGACTCACGCGATTGCTATCAAAACCGCTTACGCGGCGAAGCGGCGTTCCATACCCGGCGGGAGCGATCAACGCTTGCAGCTCGCAGGCAAGCGGATGACCGCCTTCCAGCAAGCAAGAGACGATTGTACCGGAGGCCTGCACAGGGCGATCTGCAAGAAGAGCTGAGCTTGGATCAGAAACGATTTCAAGTCCGCGTTCCGTCATGCTGAAAACACTGCATTCTTCCGTATTTCCAAAACGATGTTTCAATACGCGCAAGATGCGAAATGCATGACTGCGATCGCCCTCAAGCATAAGAACGGTATCCACGAGATGCTCAAGAAGGCGCGGGCCGGCGAGATCGCCGTCTTTTGTTACTTGTCCAACAAGAACAAGCGGAACGCCGCTTTTCTTTGCCGCTTCCGTAAGAATACTTGCGCCCGCCTTTATCTGAGAAATATTTCCCGGTTCACCGGAGACGCTCTCCACGCGCAGTGTTTGAACAGAGTCCGCAATAACGAGTGCGGGTTTTTCTTTCAATATGGTCGCCGCAATAACTTCCGCGTCATTTCTATCCAAAAATCGGAGAGATGGGGGAATGGCTGGCGCAAGGCGCTCAAGACGTAAACGCACCTGAGAAGGGGATTCTTCTCCCGTGACATACAAAACGGATTGCCCCGTTTGGCTTAATGTAAGAGCGATTTGCGAAAGAAGTGTTGATTTTCCAATGCCAGGCTCTCCACCAAAAAGCGTTACAGAACCGGGAACAAGTCCTCCGCCAAGTAATGCATCAAAAGGAGCATGAAGTGTTTTTACGCGTTCCACTGATCCGTTTTCCTTCGTTAAATCGGAAAAAGCATTTGTGTTTCCGGGTTTTTTTGAAAGCGCTCTTGCCGGAGCCGCTTCTTCTGTTTCGAGCGCATCTTCTCCAATCGTTCCCCAGGCACCGCAACCGGTGCAGCGTCCCGACCATTTTTGAAATTGCGCACCGCATTTTGCGCAGGCGTAAATCTGCTCGTTTTTCATAAACCTATCTAAGCGGGCAAGAGCCGCTTCTGTCAAAAGGATTCGTCACGCCCAAACCTAACGCAACCTGTGCAACCCGTGATGCAGCCTCTGCCATGCGGCGATCATAATTTGGAGGCGGGCTCGGCCTATGGCCATCTGCAACTTGCTTCTCCCAATACCGCGCGGCTGCTTGATCATATTGCTCCACGGTTCCATTGCAGCCCACTCTGTTGAGAACTAGGCGTAAAAGTCCTGAACCGCTATTATGGCCAAAATAGATAAACTGAAGAAGGCGTGTTGCATCTGTCACCTGCGGACAGGTAGTACGTATGCGATTTACAGCTGTTTTAATTTGTCCGGTAACAGCCGCTTCTATATTAATACGAGGATCCGTAAGGTTTTGACAATCAGCCGCACGCGACGTTCCGGTAAAAGGACAATTCTCCGGGTGATTGCGTATACAGAATTGAAAAAGTCCTACGCAGCCGAATCTGTTTACCACGGCCGGATTCAGACCTGATTCTATCGTGGCAATTGCTTTTAAGACACGCCAATCAACACCTGCGCAGGGAGCATATTGCTGAAAAAGGTCATCCAAGCCTGAATACGACTCATCATGAACAACTCCTCCGCCAGTAGCCTCAACGCCTTGGAGAGCACCTCCCAGCCCTTCAAGAATCAGATTTGCGTTAGAAGCACTGGTTAATGACAGAGCATTGAAAGACGTTGTTGCCGGGTTTACCGTTTGAAGAATGACATAAGCTCCGAGAATGAGCAGCATACCGGCGATTGCATCCCGAATAATTTCTTTTCCACGCTCAACACCGCCCACGCCAGCGCCCACGAGATAACGAAATCCGCCATAGACAACCATAACGACAGCCACCACAAGAACAATACCGACGAGATAGCGATAAACACCGTTGATATATTCAATAAGAAAGGGGACGCTCACCGTTCCCGCGTCTTCGTCTTGTGTTGGTGCGCTAAGGATTATGCCGGGAATAGGCGTACCAAGATCAGGCGTGATGGGCGTAAACGGCCGCTCCAGAGTTGTGCCCGGAGACCCGGAAGAAGCTGTTGCTCCTCTCACACAAGTTTTTCCTCTACTACCTGATTCAACGCAGCCGGAGCCAACGCGGCATTGTTCGCTTGTCGTACAAAAGCTTTCGTCTGGAATGCGACAGCTGCCCTCCATACAGGCTTGCGGACTTGCACAAGGACGCGATGTGCTACATGCAGAGATGCTTGATCCAAACGCCGTAAAATCTACGGTAAAACCCGACGCGACACAGAGATTGGAAGTGACATCCGGGACAGCATAACAAGAAGAGTCCGTACCGCATTCTCCGGGAGGAGCACCGACTTCACTTACGATTGTGCAAGTGCGAAAACATTGATTGCCTCCGCGGTCACCAAGACAAACCTGATCAGCTGGACAAGTCCCATCGGTTGAACATGGACCTTCCTGTGCAAAAACAGGCGTCACTCCAGGGAGGGAAAAAAGTCCAATGCTGAAAACAGTGAAGAGCGCTAATGAGCCACGTTTCATACGCCTATCATACCGTGCATTTCCATCTAAAGCCACTGTTTATGAAGCGTGAGCCTATTTCGCGAGCAACAGAGCCCACCTTAAATCAGCGGCTGTCGCATATCCCTGAATAACTTGATCTCCAATAAAAAATGTTGGAGCGCTATTTATATTGTGATTACGCGCGATGACAATATCGTCTTGAATATTTTGTAAGTATTTGCTCGTTGTTAGACATGATGAAAATGTATTCTCATTCAGGCCCAGTTCGCGAGCACTTGTCTGAAGAGAATCGATCGTAATTTTGTCCGCTTGAAAAAGCGCATCATGCATTTCCCAAAATTTCCCTTGGTCTTTGGCGCATCTTCCCGCCATGGAAGCAAGCAGAGCGCTTGGATTATCACTCGCGATAGGGAAGTCTCGCCATACAAAATGAATATTTGGATTTTCAGATAGAATCTGTGCGACTTCATTTCGCGAAGCGCGACAGTACAAACAAGTAAAATCGGCGTATTCGACAAGAGTAATAGCATTCGGATCTTGCGAACCGGCGCTCGGATCTTCCGGACGAATGGGCGGAAGGACCGGATCCGGACCGGCTGGTACAGCAATGGTTGGATGCGTACCCGCGTAAAAAAAAGACGTCGACTGGAAAAAGAATGACCAAGTCAAAACACCGGCAAGAACAATAAACAAGCCGAGAATAACATAAAGAAGGGGACGCTGACTCTTATTCATACTTATAAATCGAATCGAATAAGCTTTCCTGTAATCGCGTCCGTAAACAGGGCCGCGCTTCCATCGGGCGTGATGGTCATCTGATCCACGGCTGCGCCTCCTTGAGGCTGACCAAGGTTTATCCGCTCACCCGTCTCTAGATTGACTTTATAAATTTCGTCCGGAACTTGGCGAAATGCATCACGTTGAAGGGCTGCTCCTTTGTCCAGCTGCGTCGGCACGCCGCAAATAACAACGGTTTGGCTTTGCCAAGTACATTTATCCGCCCAAGTAGGTAAATTTAAATTCTGACGGTTTGCATTTGTATTATCGCCCGATGCGCCGCTAAACCAGAGCGAGGGGAGATAATTATCATTCGAGTTGTACACGCTATAGATCATATTATCGCCCGTTGGAGACCAGTTTGGTACAAAACCCCTCCCTTCAACGACGATGCTTTTGAAGTTCTCCTGATTTTTTCCAACAAGAACGATTGACTGACGGTCAAAGCCGAGTGAATCTCCCGTGAAGGAATATGCGATTGCTTGATTATTTGGCGACCAGTCAACATGTACTTTATCTTGATTCGCACCAAGGTCTTCAACCGGGCGCGCATTTGTTCCGTCCGGATTTGAGACAACAAGAAAACGATTGTTTTCATTTCCTCCTACCGCTTTTGCCGCAATTTCCGCGTCATTCGGAGAAAAGCTGAAATCTTCCCAATATTGCGGCAAGGTTACTTGGTTGTTTGTTGCAAAATTATAGTAGACATTTGAGCCATCCGGGAAATTTAAAATGGCTTGATCTGAATTATTTCCCCAGTCTACTTTTTGTACGCCGAAAAATGTTTGATTTGAAAGTGGAACTACATCTCCATTCGCATTAATCTTGTAAAAACGACCGTCATTAGGATTATAACTACGTAATCCGCTTGCGCTCATGGAAATCTGCTGTGTTGGCTCAGTTCGAAGAACGGTTGTTCGTCCCGCTAAAGGAACGCCCGAAGGTAATGTACCGACACCGGTGCCAGGAACCTGCGGTAAACCTGGAACGCCGGTAGTTGTTGGCGTGCCCTCGGGGGCGCCTTCACCGGCTGTTGGGAGCTGACCGCCTGGCGTAACAGCCCCTGGCGTGGGCATTACGACTGAAGGCGATGGACGAAAGAAAAACCAGTAAAGTCCAAAAGCCAGACCCAGCACAACGAAGACAAAACCGGAAATAAGCAAGATTTTTTTTAAGCGCAAATTCATATATAGTGCATCATACCATTAGAACAATATTCAGATAAACCAGCGTATGCGTAATGAGCATAGAGGCTGTTCCACCGCTCGTTGAAGGTTACAATACTCCGGAAAGATACCACATGGCTCCGCCGATTATGGCGATGATCGCAGCGGGGATCGCAAACAAAATAACCGCGCTAATGAGCATATTGATGACGAGCATGATGTCAAAAACAACCGTGGCAGTATCTTCAATTATTGTTTGTTTTGGAACGATGCGTAAATTTAAAATTCTTCCGCCAATAAGCTGTACATTTGCCATGACCCACGTTATGACAATGCCGACTAATGTAAAAGATGCCCCCGCTTTTATCGCTTTATAGGTATTCGCCATTTTTTTAATCGCCTGCGCATTTGCCGCAATACCGGAAGCCCCCTCATTTCCCACAGCGCTAACAAGTTCTGTCGCAACAGAGCTGCGCGCTCTGGTCTGAGCCGCTTGAAGCTGTCGCGCTCTTGCGACTTCCATTGGCATAGAGGGAGGAGCTCCAATCGGAACGGGTTCGCGGAGGGCTTCTTTTACAGACATTTCTGACCTTCCTTCATTTGGAATAGGTTCTTGATCTGCAAATCTTTGCGACGGTTGCACCTGTGCTTCTTCAGGAAAAAGACTTTCTTTTGTCGCGCGTTGCTGCGCCTCGCGCTCACGCACTTGCCGCTGTTTAGCCAAGTCGCTTTCAAAGAGATCCTCTTTTTCAACTTCATCTTCTCCCGGACCCCCCATGGTGTAAGAGGGGAGCGATGCCTGCTGAAGTCCGCCTTCTTGCGAAAGAGCGCGTTCATACGCATCTGAGCCGCCTTGACTTGGGTCTCTCCTGGCCGACTGCTGTCCAACATTGAGAGAAACGGCCGTTGCGCTTGTAAAGGGCGTTCCAAGTTGTTTTGTGAGTCGTTGCCGGGTCACTTGGCCCGAAGTAGCTCTTCGCTGAGTGGCAAGTGCGGGGAGCGTAGAGGAAAAAGAACGTGCATGAACCGGTTTTGGTTCTGCCAAAGTTTGAGGCGCTGTCACGGGAGCTGTGGGTTTTGTTCTCGCTATTTCCGGTGGAATGGCCTTTTCTAAATTTTCCAGAAGAGCCGGAGGCGTTTGTCCTTCCGATTGCTCAACATTATTGATGCCAACACGAAGGTTTTGTGCGGTTGATTTAAGCTTCACAAGCTCTGCCTGCGTATTGAGCTGCGTATCTTGAAGCTCGCGGCGATTCGCATCGATGGTTTGAAGTTCGCCTGATAAAGTAACGGCCTCCTCAGTTCTTCCTTCGCGCGTAGCCGCTTTCTGTTGCGTATTCTTTGTTTGATAATTTCGTGCAAGATCCGCCACTTGCCCGCGCGTCTGCTGGAGCGAAGCTTCTCGTGATTGAATTTGGGTATTGATAGCCCCAAGAGCTGATTGAGCCCTCGCTAGCGTTTGAGCCTGATGCGCGACTATCGTTCCCGCTACGGCTGATGCAGCGGCCGTCGCGATGGTGCCGACGGCTTTGGCGCTTCCTTTTTGCGCTCGTTGCGGCGCATTTCCAGATATCTGACCACGCGCTTCGACTTCAATACCGACTTTCGGAGAAACAACACGCCCCGTTACTTTCGTTGCGAGCGTCGCTTCGGCCGTACCAGAGAGATGCGTCTGAACCGAAGACGATCCCGCACGCATGATTTTATCTAATTTCTGATCAAGCTTCTTTATTTCCCGAGTTAATTCCGGTGAAGCTTGCGCGCCTTTTGTTTGTTTCTGCAATTCAAATTTCGAAGCTTTTAATTCAACGACTTGAGAACTGATATCCAAGAGGGGCTTATTCACTTGCAAATCCTTTTCAATGGATTCAATGCGAGCCGCTGGGATATTGGCCGCTTTTGCAGCCACTTTTGTTTCTTCGAGCGACTGTTGATAGGCCTCTTTCATTTCCGCGCGTTTTTGCGTGGTTGCACGAAAGGCTTCCGGGTCTACTTGCTCGACCGAAGCTATTTCCGCGTCTGTATCTAAAAGCGTTTTATAAAGCGTCGTTGTTTTTAACTCGTTCTCCGCAAGCGCTCTTTCCTCGGAAGTTTCAACTTCAGGAACCGCGGGGACACTCACACGCTTGCTTAACGCATCTATTCGCGCGTCTACAGCTTCTTTTTCTGCTTGAATGCCATCATACAAAGCATCTTGAGCGGGCATATTCTCGGAGACCTCTTGTTGTTTCTTCGCTAAACGGCGCTCCCTTAAGGCTGTTCGAATCTCTGCGATACTTTTAGGTTCTATTGGTTTGTTTGGTTTCTCTTTACCTACAGCTTCAAATACTTTTTGAATGACTTGCGGGGCCAAACTTGAAGCGGCTTTATTTAAATCTTGCTGTTTTACCCATCGGCGAATGCGTTTTCCATCCACCATGCCTTCAACCAAAGCGCTGCTTGATGCCCCGTCATATCCTTCAACGCGAAGACTGTTTCGACCAAGATGAAATGACTGACCGAGACGAAAACTGGGTTTTTTAAATCTGTTTTTTATTTTTTTACTTTCCGTTTTTGCCTGCTGATATTCAGAAAAGGGGATGGAACGATTTTCCACCGTATCTCCCAAACGCTTACTCACTATCACGCGACCTGATTTTGGATCAATTCCGGTAACCGTCCATTCTTTTAGTCTGGTTGTGGAAAAATTAAGTACGTCTCCAAACGCAACGCGCGCAGCCCGTTTGGGATTTTGCGGTGCGGAAACAGAAGACGCGTTCACCGAAGGTGGCATGTCTCTAGTTTACGCTATTTTCCGTAAAAACCGTAGTCTTAGGTTACACGAAGTTTATCTTTTGAAACTTTCAATGTCCCTCGTCGTTTTTTTGGATGTTTTACCAGTTCTTCGCCAAGCAATGACAAAATATCGCGCTCGATAATGCGGCGTGCCGCACGTGCTCCTTCTTCAACATTCATTTCTTGTGAAAGAAGCCATTCAAGAACATCATCGCCGGCGCTCACGGCAACGCGCTGCGTTTCAGAAAGTCTATCGAAAATTACCGTGAGTTCTTTGCGGATGATCTCTTTCAAGGCAGTCTTATCGAGAGGCTGGAACACGGAAATGCGATCAATACGATTCAATAATTCGGGACGGAAACGTTCTTTCAGTTGTTCACGTACATGCGTTTCAAAGGCCGCCGGGGAAGCTTCTTGCGTAAAACCAATATGAGACTGATTCACGTATTCCGAACCAACATTTGAAGTCAAAACAATATAAGCATGACGGAAAGACACCGGACGTCCGGTTGCGTCGCTCATTTTTCCATCTTCCAAGACCTGTAAAAGCAGATGCTGTACATCGGGATGCGCTTTTTCAAATTCATCGAAGAGCAGCACGGAGTGTGGATGTTTGCGGATTGTGTCTATCAAACGGCTTTGCTCCCGATAGCCAACATAGCCGGCAGGGGAACCAAGCAGCTTCGAAACAGCATGCCCTTCCGCAAACTCGCTCATATCAAGTTTGATAAGAGCTTCTTCTTTTCCAAAGAGCTCTTTTGCAAGAGAGGCGGCTAATTCGGTTTTTCCAACACCGCTTGGCCCGACAAAGAGAAAACTGGCTCGCGGACGGCGCGGATCGGAAAGACCAAGACGCGCTTTGCGAACGGTATCGGAAACCCCCTGAACAGCCGCGTCTTGTCCAAAGATTCTTGCAAGTAAGTTCGCTTCAAGGTCACGCAGGTGTTCCCGTTCTTCGGAAAGAATTGAGCACAGGGGAACGCGCGCATGACGGGAAATAACTTTTGCGATGTATTCGATTCCAATATCTGTCCGTTCGCGTTTACGCGTGGCGCGGCTCGCTTCTTCCAAAACACTCTTTTCTTTAAGAAGACGTTCTTCATCTTCCAAAGCCTGCGTTGCGTCTTCCATATTTCCCGCTTCCACCGCCTGTTCTTTTGCTTCGCGCGTCGCCGCAATCGCGATCTCGAGCGCGCGGACGCGTTCCATTGTTTCATCAGAACGGCGCGTTGAGCTTACAAGCGCGGCAGCTTCATCCAGAACGTCGATGGCTTTGTCCGGAAAGAATCGATCAGCCAAATGACGCTCTGATAAGGAAACGGCTGCATCCAAAGCTTCTTTGGTATAGCGGATACCATGATGTGCTTCGTAGCGTGATTTCAAACCTTCCAACATTTTGCGCGTTAACTCAGCACTTGGTTCACTCACGCTAATGGGTTGATAACGGCGTTCAAGCGCGGCATCGGGTTCAATATGCTTTTTGTATTCCGCCCAAGTCGTTGCTCCAATACAGTGAATTTCTCCCCGAGCCAGCGCCGGTTTCAACATGTTTGCAGCATCAAGAGAGCCCGAGGTAGAACCCGCTCCCACAAGATTGTGGATTTCATCAATAAAAAGAAGAATATCCGGATCATTTTTTACTTCTTCAACCAGTTGTTTTAAACGCGATTCAAATTCGCCGCGATACATCGTCCCCGCAACCATAAGCGCCAAATCAATCGCATAAATGCGCTTCCCCTGAAGACCATCCGAAACTTCGCCGGATGCGAGTAACTGAGCAAGTCCTTCGACAATGGCCGTCTTTCCAACGCCCGGCTCCCCAAGGAGAATCGGGTTATTTTTTGTACGGCGGCATAATACTTCTACCAAGCGACCCGTTTCTTCTTCGCGGCCAATAACCGGATCGAGCGTTGCGACGATATCCGGAGCTGTTAATTCGCGAGCGAAGGCATCAAGCGCGCGAACTTTGCGTTCGCGAGCGGGACGCTGACGCGCAGCATCCGGAGCGGATGGAGCGCTGATATTTCTTGAATGGTCCTCTTCCTCTCCCTGCTGGAGCAGATCAGGAAAACGCAAGGTTGATTTTAATACTTGTTTGACTTGCTCACGTGCATATTCCAAATCCATTCCATGTTCTTCCAAAAAAGTCTGTACTTCATTCGTCGGCAGATCAATCATAGCTTGCAAAAGATGTTCTGTTCCAACGTATTTATGCTCATGCAGATGCGCCGTAAGAATACATTTTTCCAATAAACGCTTCACGGGAGGGGAAAGATCCGGAGCGATGGGCGCCCCCGCCTCATGCGCGGCCGGTGTTCCGCGAAAATGATCTTGTGCATCCGTAAGTTGGATTTGTGATTTTGAGAAAATTTCTGCTGCAATGGAACCTTTTTCCGACAATAATCCAACAAGAAGATCACCGAGTTCTACGATGTCGCGTCCGCTTCCAATCGCAAAAGACAAAGCCTTTTGCAAAGCTTCTTTTAAGTGGCTCGTGAATCGAGCAATCAAATCTGGTTCGAGGATAGACATAATTCTCTTACAGCTTACCTTGCATCGCCCATAAGGCGAAGCTGATGCACACGTTCCTCAATCGGAGGGTGTGTAGAAAAAAAGGCGGAAACCTTGCCACGAAAGTTATTTGAAGAGCCGAAGGGACTCGCGATCCAAAGATGCGCCGTTGCTTGCGAGGCGCGTTGCATTGGCTTATTAAAGCGACCAATTTTTTCAAGCGCCTGTGCCAAACCCTCCGGATAACGCGTTAAAAGCGCTCCGGAAGCATCCGCTAAAAATTCGCGCTTTCGACTAATCGCTAACTGAATGAGTTTTCCTGCAATCGGGGAGAGGATGAGAAGAAGAATACCAATAATAAGCAAAATGGGGTTAGAATTTCTCTTGCGTCCGCGTCCGCCAAAACAAAAGTGAAAGAAGAAGTCTCCCAGCAAAACGATGGATCCGACAAGAACCGCGACAAGCATCATGACTTTTATGTCTTGATTTTTAATATGGGAAAGCTCATGAGCAACGACGCCTTCCAGCTCTTCATTTTCCAATAGCTCTATCATTCCTGTGGTGAATGCGACGGATGCATGATCTTGATTGCGTCCGGTTGCGAACGCATTCGGAGTCGAGTCTTGAATCACATAAATCCTCGGGCGTGGAATGCCAGCCGTAATGGCGACATTCTCAACAAGATTCCAAAGATAGGGGAATTGATCACGAACGGTAATTTCTTTTGCTCCTGAAGTGGCGAGCACAACTTTGTCACCCGCAAACCAAGAGAACAGTGTCATCCCAACGGAAACCATTAGAGCAAAGACGAGACCGCCATAGCCATATCCTGAAATCACTCCATAGACATATCCGATGGCCACAAGAACGCCAACAAAAAGAAAGATGAGAAACCAGCTTTTTCTTCGATTCGAATCAATTTGATTATACATGATAGAAAAGCGCTTCACTTAAAAGCAAAGCGCTGCTCTCAATCTTGTTCTTTTAAAATTTTACCTCAGGAACCGCACGATCGGACTCATCAATTTGGAAGAATTCGTATTTCTTGAATCCAAGCATATTTCCAACCATATTCGTCGGAAAAACTTGAAGTTTCGTGTTGAAGTCTCGTACGTTTCCGTTGTAGAAACGTCGGGAAGCCTGCACTTTGTTTTCCGTGTCGGAAATTTCATCCTGCAGCTTCAAGAAGTTTGCATTCGCTTTCAAATCCGGATAAGCCTCTGCAAGCGCGAAAAGCGACTTCAACGTATTGCTAAGCATGTTCTCAGCTTCTGCCTTTGCCTGAACGCCTTGTGCATTCATAGCCGCTGAACGAGCCTGAACAACTTTTTCAAAGGTTCCGGACTCATGAGCCGCATATCCTTTTACGGTACTTACCAAGTTCGGAATAAGGTCATAACGACGCTTCAATTGTACGTCGATATCCGACCAAGCTTCGTCTGTGCGATTTTTAAGGGTAATCAGACCATTATAGGTCCCAACGAGCCAGGCGGCGACAACCGCGATGACAATAAGAAATATCCAAAAGATAGGCATAAAATGTTGTTGGCGTTTTTAGGGGATGAGCTTCGCCCTTTGTCTAAAAGCGTAGCAAAAAAAGCACATTCGGTCAATGAAAGGCACGGGGCTCAAGGGAAGCGTTTCCGAAGGCGGATTTTCGTGTTAGGCTGGGTAAATACCTATGAAGGCTTCTATTTTCAAAGCATATGACATTCGCGGTCTTTCTCCGGGCGAATTGGACGCACAGGATGCAAAGCGTATTGGCCAGGCCATCGCGCAGGTTTTAAAGGTAAAACACGTCGTCGTTGGAAAAGATGTGCGTTCTACTTCCGACGAACTCGAGAGAGAACTCGTTGAAGGGCTGCTCTCGCAAGGCGTCAGCGTTACACGTATTGGCCTTTGTTCAACTCCATTGTTCAATTTTGCTATTGGCTCATCAAAAGGCGCTTATGACGCCGGCGTTATGGTCACAGCCTCTCATAACCCTCCGGCTTACAATGGATTTAAAATTACGCTGGGAAATAATATCCCCATCGGACAAGGAAATGGTATGGAAGAAATACGCGGCGTTGCTTTTTCTCCGCAGTCTATTCCGCCTGCGGACGCAAGAGGCGAATCACGCAAAGATAATACCGTTTTACAACGCTATATCGATTATGTGCTACAGCAGTTCGATACACCGGCTGAAATGCCAAAAACACGTATCGCGGTTGATGCGGGAAATGGGATGGATGGAATTGTTCTCCCTGAAATAAAAAAAGCGCTACCAAATATAGATTGGTTTGAGCTCTACTGGGAACCGGATGGAGGATTTCCAAATCATGAAGCGAATCCGCTCAAGACCGAGACGCTGAGTGATCTGTCTACAAAAGTTGTTCAAGAGAATTGTTTGTTCGGAGCAGCTTTTGATGGCGACGGAGATCGTGTTGGTTTTGTCGATGAAAAAGGAGAGGCGGTTCCGGGTGATATTATGACGGCGCTTCTCGCGACCGAGATTCTGAAAAAACATCCCGGCGCACGCATTCTTTATGATATTCGTTCTTCCTGGAGCGTCCCCGAAACGATTGAGAAGCTGGGCGGCGTAGCTGAGATGTCTCGCGTCGGACATGCTTTTATTAAAAGAAGTATGAAAGAAACGGGCGCCGTTTTTGCCGGAGAAGTTTCGATGCATCTCTATTTTAAAAACTTTTGGAACTGTGAATCCAGCGACTATGCGATGCTTCTGCTCTTAAAAATACTTCTTAAAGAACAGATACCGTTTTCAAAGCTTTGGAAATCTTTTCAGCTCTACAGCCATTCGCATGAACTGAACTTTAGCGTTTCGGATGTAAAACCCATTCTCAAAACAGTTGGGTCCGCCTACAAAACTCAAGCAACGAATATCTCGCATATTGACGGTATCCGCATGGAATTCCGCGACAAAAAGGAGCCGGAACAAGATTGGTGGTTTAGCTTGCGCGCCTCAAACACAGAACCGCTTGTTCGTTTGAATTTGGAAGCAAAAAATGATGCGCGTATGAATGAAAAAAAAGCGGAGTTAATTCATCTGATAGAAAGCTTGGGCGGAACGGAGAAACTATGATCGGATTGTTTGACAGCGGCGTAGGCGGGCTTACCGTCTTAAAGGAATTTATTTATCGCGCGCCTCACGCGTCTTTTGTGTATTTAGGCGATACAGCGAGAACGCCTTACGGAAATAAAGGTGTAAAAACCATAGAAAAATATGCGATAGAAAATACGCGTTTTCTTTTGGAACGAGGCGCGACTTCCATTGTCATCGCTTGCAACAGCGTCTCCGCCGTAGCCCTAAACGCATTAAGAAATACCTATCCAGATATTCCATTCTTTGATGTTATTACTCCAGCAACGGAGCTTATCTCGGCGGACGCTTCCATGAAAAAGATTGGCGTCATCGGAACGCGCGCAACCGTTGGATCCGGAGTGTATCAAGATTTGATTCATCAAACGCGCCCTGATGTGCAGGTCGTGGCAGCCGCATGCCCGCTTCTTGTTCCGCTCGCGGAAGAGGGTTGGCAAGGACGTCCTGAAACACAACGTATTATTCGCCGATATCTAAAACCAATGCGAGACGCGCAAATAGATGCGCTGATTCTTGCTTGCACACATTATCCGCTTTTACTGAAGGAAATTCGCTCGGGCGTGCATAAGCGCGTGAAAATTATTGATTCTCCCTGCGCTGTATATGGAAAAATAGCAGTTTCTCATCCGGAACTTTTTTTGCAACAAGAGAATCCTTCACAGCAATTCTTTTTCACAGACTGTTCTGAACATACCGCGCGCATCGCTCAAACATGGATCGGACGGGGGATTCGCTGTGAGCTGGCCGAGCTCGAATTTTAGCTCTGTCCAAAGGAGAAAGATAATGCTAGTCTTTCACCGTTATTTTTATGCAAACAGCTCTCATCTTTCTCCTCATTCTTTCCGTTCTCGTGCTTGTTCATGAGATCGGACATTATGTTGCCGCGCGGATTTTTGGTGTAAAGGCTGAAGAGTTTGGTTATGGATTCCCTCCACGGGCTATCGGAACTGTAAAAGTGGACGGAACATGGAAAAAAGTCCGCGGTAAAGACCGCACGGAATATAAAAACACGGTTTGGTCTTTTAATTGGCTTCCTCTTGGAGGATTCGTCCGCTTAAAAGGGGAACAGGGTGAAAACGAAAATGATCCGGACTCCTTTCTTGCAAAACGCGGTTGGCAAAAGTTTATTATCCTTGCGGCGGGTGTTTGTATGAACTTGGTTCTCGCTGCGGTTATTTTTACCGGTGGTTTTCTCGTAGGCGTGCCTTCTGATCTTCAAGATGTTCCGCAAAGCGCCCAGGTGAGCAACCAACACATTGAGATTACTCATGTCCTTCCGGACTCCGCCGCTGACCAATCCGGTCTTCAAGCGGGCGATACAATCGTTTCTGTAAATGGAACCGCTCCGGCAAATACCGATGAAACACGCGCGCTTCTGCAGACAGATGCGGAAGGAACAACCTATCAACTAGACATTCATAGAAATGGAGAAGATCGAACGATTGAAGCGAGCAGTAAACAAGTCGATGCGCTCAACAGACCTGGGCTCGGCATCATGCTGGCGGATGTCGGCATTGTACGTCTTCCGATTCATCTCGCGATTGCAGAAGGCGTTGCGGTCACCTTTGGCTATACACGTTTGATTGTGAGCGGCCTAGCTTCGCTTGTAAAAGACCTTGTTGTTCACCAACAGGTTTCCACAGATGTTTCCGGACCGGTGGGAATCGCAATCCTAACAGGAACGATCGCCCGACGGGGAACCTGGGCGCTTCTTCACTTTACGGCAATTCTTTCTATTAACTTAGCCGTCATTAACTTCCTCCCCATTCCAGCTCTGGACGGAGGGCGCGCACTCTTTGTTATTATTGAAGGCTTGCGCGGAAAGCAAAATAATCCAAAAATTGAAGCGGCTATTCATCAAATCGGCTTTATTATGCTCATCGTTCTCATTCTTCTTGTAACCACACATGATATCGGCCGGTACGGCGGGATGATTTGGAATGGTTTTCTTGGTATTGTAGGCTTAAACTAACTGCTTATGAATCAGCCTGATTTTCTTTCCCAAAATACGCCTCAAGATCCGCCTCAACCCGAGCCCAAAGCCTCGGCCGCGCTCCGGGACGCCTCTGAGATGGAATCACTTAAGGCTATGCTTCAAGCCCTCGAAATTCCGCATGCATTTGATATTGAGGCTATAGGCCTTGAAGAAAAGGATATTGCGGCAATGATAAGCCTTCTTCATCTTGATCAAAAAATACAAACGCCCGGCTTCGCATGGTCGGCGGAAGATGGTGCTACTTATAAAGATATGCACGCCAATATTCATCAGATTCTTGAACAATTTACGACAGTGCCATCTGATTCAAATGAAGGAAGCCTCATGGCCTTTTTAAGAAATAAGCTTGCCGAGATAGATTTCGTCGCAGCACAAAACCCAAAATAGCCCAAAACATTTTATGGATTTACAACAGCAGCTGCGCGCGCTCGGCGATCATGCCGAAGGGAAAATAAAACGAGCTCAGTCTTTGGCGGAGCTTGAAGCATTTCAATTGCACTTTCTTGGACGCAAAGGAGAGCTTGCCTTGTTAATGAAAAAAGTTGCGGAAGTTTCAAAAGAAGAACGCCCGATGATCGGCACGCTTGCCAATGAAGTAAAACGCCTCATTGAACGCCATTTGGAAGAAGCGCGCAACCAACTTGGAAGCGCGGAGATTGATGCACAACTTGCCGAAGAACAGGAAGATATCACCGAGCCGGGTCTTCGTCCGCCGGAAGGGCATATTCATGTTATCAATCAAGCTATTGAAGAAATAACAGATATTTTTGAACGCGCGGGATTTTCTCGAACGCGCCAACCGGAAGTGGACTGGGATTGGTATGCTTTTGAAGCTTTGAATATGCCCAAAGAACATCCGGCGCGCGATGAATGGGAAACGTTCTTTATGGACGCACCCATTTCTTCCAAATGGGGAAAAATGCTTTTGACTCCGCATGCTACGAGCGGAACCGCTCGAACACTGGCGGAAGCGGCGCCGCGACTTAAAAAAGAAGGCAGGAGCATTCGTTCCATTAATATCGCAAAAACCTATCGACGACAGATCGACGTCACGCATGTTCCTATGTTCCATCAATTTGATGGAGTCTATGTCGATAAACAGGTGAGCGTAACGCATCTCCTTGGTATTCTGGATTATTTCGTGAAAGAGTTTTTCGGACAGGATCGCCGAACGAGACTTCGCCCCTTTCACTTTCGCTTTACCGAACCTTCCTTTGAAATAGATATTTCCTGCGGCGTCTGTCATGGGAGCGGGAAAATGAATGGAGACAAGTGCCGCACCTGCAAAGATGGTTGGCTTGAACTCGGCGGAGCCGGCATGCTGCACCCAAATGTACTTGAAGCTGCGAATATCGATTCAAAAACGTATTCCGCGCTTGCCTTTGGCTGGGGGGTCGAACGCACCTATATGATGAAAGAAGGTTTGCAGCTCGACGATATGCGCCTTCTTTATAAAAACGATCTTCGTTTTCTAAAACAGTTTTAACGTAATTTTATGGATGAACAAACCGCGCTCCGCGTACCGGTGAAGCAGGAAACTCCCGAAACAAAACATCTTGAAGAGGAGCTGGCTCTGCTACGCCACCGCATGAAATGGCAATACGCCCTTTGGTGGATTCTTTTTATTTTACTCGTCGTCTTTGGTGTCGGCTTTCTTGCGCTAAGCCAATGGGAAACGCGCACGCTCCATGAAGAATCTTCTCGCTCACAAAACGTGGTATTGGATCGAATGGATCGCAATATTTCCGGAGTGGAAGAACGCCTCGGAACAAAAGACTTGTCTCACGATGATCGTATCGATCGTGTGCAACAAGATGTGAGTGCAATGAATGCGCAGATTTCTGCATTGCAGGTGAAGATTGCGAGTCTTGAACTCTCTTGTCTCCAAAATACGACTCTTTCTAAATAACACGCTGAAGCTTATCTTTTCTCTATGAACATTCTTGCCTCCTATGATTGGCTGAAGCAGTACGTCGATCTGAAATCCGTTTCTCCGGATGATTTTTCTGCGCGCGTATCGCTTTCAGGTCCTGGGGTTGAGCATCTCTATCCGCAAGGCGAAGCGTTTCATCATATCGTTCTTGGACATGTTGTTGATGTGAAGCCGCATCCGAATGCGGATAAGCTCCGCATCGCCATGGTGGATGTCAGCGGGAAAAAGCCGCTTGAGATCGTTTGCGGCGGATCCAATCTGCGTGATGATCAATGGGTTGCCGTTGCACTTGCGAATGCCATGGTCCATTGGCATGGAGAAGGGGAGCCCGTACGACTTGAACCGGCAGAAATTCGCGGCATAAAAAGCGACGGCATGATTTGCGCCGCAAATGAAATTGGTCTGTTTGATGCTTGGCCGCATGCAGAACGCGAAATACTCGACCTCGGAGCCGCTCTGGAAATGGGCGATGCAAAACGGCGCGCTTCTTTACGCCCCGGTATGAATCTCGCAGACGTTCTCGGCTTTGCGGATGATGTGGTCATGGATATCGAAGTTACGACAAATCGCCCGGATGCCTACGCGATGGTCGGGCTTGCACGAGAAGCGGCTGCCATTTTGAAAAAACCTTTCACTTGGAAACCGGCAAAACTTCCCTCAAAAGCAAAACAGGGAACCGTGAGTCTGAAAGTCAGCGTTGAAGACAAAGTACTTTGTCCGCATTACATGGCTGTGCGTATGAACGGCCTAAAAATAGGACCGTCTCCTTGGTGGTTGAAACGCCGTTTACTTTCCGCGGGACTACGCCCCATTAATACAGTAGTTGATATTACGAATTTCGTTATGCTTGAGCTTGGCCAGCCAATGCATGTGTTTGATGCAGAAAAACTTACGGACGGCAGCGTATATGTACGCGCAGCAAAAAAAGGAGAGCGTCTGAGCGCTCTTGATGGCAAAACTTATATGCTTCAGCCAAGCATGCTTGTGATTGCAGACGCCGAAAAACCAATCGCCGTTGCGGGCATTATGGGTGGCGAAGAAACCGGCGCCACATCGGACACGACGGATCTTATTTTTGAAGCGGCAAGTTTTGATCCGGTTTCCATAAGAAAAACTGCGAGAGCTCTTCATTTATATTCGGATTCACAACAACGATTTGAAAAAGGCTTGTCTACCCAAGCTCCCGAATCTGCACTCGCGCGGGCGGTTGAACTTTGTCTTGAGCTTTGCGGAGGAAAGCTAGCCAGCCCCATTGTTGATGTTGGCAGCGCTAATAAAGCTCAATCCTATTCTGTAAGCTTTGAACAAATCACAGATTTAATTGGCGTCTCCATTAAACCCAAAGATGCCAAAGATACACTTGAGAGGCTTGGATTTAGCTTAAAGGCGGACAGAAAAAAACTTACCGCCACTGTTCCTTGGTGGCGGGATCATGATATTGAATCCGGCCGAGATCTTGTCGAAGAAATCGCTCGCGTCTATGGGTATGCAAATCTCCCCAGCATCTTTCCCGCGGGAAAAACGACCGAGCCGCAAAATAAGGAACTTCGACTGGAAAAGAAACTTCGCCATGTTTTGAGAGGTTCGGGTCTGACGGAAACGGTTACGTATTCTTTTACATCCGGAGAAGTACAGAAGCTTGCAGGATACGATCCGAGTAAAATGCTGCACGTACAAAATCCGCTGAGTTCGGACTTTGAATTCATGCGCACCTCGCTTATTCCATCTCTCTTGCAAGTCGTTTCGCAAAATCAAGAGCGTTTTCGTCAACAAGCCCTTTTTGAAATCGCACATACCCACTACCCAACGGAACGAGGCTGGAAAACCCTCCCGGAAGAACGTCTTATGCTCGGACTGGCGATGCTTGTTCCGGAAGCCGCTACCGAAGAGAAAACGCAAGAAGGCGGAATTCATTGGAAAAAAATGAAGGGGGTTGTTGAACATATTTTTCACGAACTCGGTATCGGACATATTCAATGGAAGCGCATTGAAAATGAATCACTCTGGCATCCCGGAAGAAGCGCACAGGCTTTTGACGGAGAACATTTACTAGCTACCTTAGGCGAACTTCATCCGAGCGTTGCTTCAAGATACAAATTTGAAGGCCGTGTTGCACTGGCGGAACTTTCACTAAAAGAACTCGTTGAACGCGCACGCGACACAAAGCGCTATACGCCGCTCGCATCCTTTCCAGAAGCAAAGCGCGATCTCGCTATCGTTGTCCCAAGAGACATTTATGTTCGCGATATTATTCAAAGTGCCCTCAAGAGCGCCGACGCTTTGCAAACAATGGAATGGTTTGACACCTACACCGGAAAAGAAGCGCACAAAGGGATGAAATCTGTTGCTTTTCATCTTAGCTTCGGATCCGCGAATCGAACGCTTGAAACGGAAGAAGTTGATGCCGCCATGCAAACGATTATTGAAACCTTGGAGAAACAATATAAAGCGCACGTACGCGAGTAGTTTAGGCTTTAAACTTAGCGGCTTTCCGAAGGACGGTTGATAAAAAGCTAAAAACGCCCTAGCTTCGCAGAGTACCTTCATAAGTAAGAAAGGTGGTACTCCTTGGAAAAAGAACAGGGGACACAGCAGCGTTGCGACCTTACCAAGGGTGAGCCCATGACAATGGACATGCGAAAGCAGCATGCGGACACGCTCGCTCGCATTTGGTTCACTCTCAAACAAGAGCATCCGGAACTCACTTCGGAACTATTCTGGAAGCAGCTCAGGCGCTTCTAGATACAGGAGCTCAAGCGAGACAGGCGGCATAGAGAGCAAACTCTCCATCTCCTTTGGGACATGAAGAAAGCTCTGCGCTCTTAGCGCTTCTTACTTAACTTAAACGTAATACCTTCGCGGTTTTTTATTGAAAATTTAGTTCATTTTCATTATAGACCGGAACTCGTTTGCGACAATCTTCGTCGTTCTTTCTCTTTCATGTCTTTCATGGCGCGAGCAAATCAGCTCGCGCCTCTTTTATTTGTATTTAAGCCAACGCCTTTCTTTACGCGCACAAGCCGTGTAGTATGGAAGTAAATAAAAATAAAAAATACCTCTATGTTGATTGCTACATCTCAGGACCTTTTCTATCTTGTCGCCGCCATCTCGCTTTTGTGGGTGACCTGTTTTCTGTGTTGGGCGCTGTATGAAGTTGCGCGTCTGGTGCGTAGAGGAAACGCGCTTGTTGATGACGCGGAAGAAAAAATTCGAATTGTAGAAGATGCTATTACCGGTGTTGTCGAAAAGGTAACAAATGCTTCCAATTATTTTTCGATTCTTGGCGAGGTTGTGAAAAGCGGCGTTGCGATGATTCAGTCCAGATTGCAAGATGGGGGAGATGATGGAGATGAGATCCCGGAAATGAAAGAAAAGAAGAACATAAGACGAAAAAAGAAATAAGCCAAAAAAATCCCAAAAAAGCCCCGATGATGTCGGGGCTTTGCTTTGCTCGGGTTCATTCGCTACTCTTTGAATAACCAATGTCTCTGCAGGCCTTGCGCCGTCAGCAGAACTTCCCTATGCCGGAATCTACCGACCAAAATCCTTCAGTTTCCAAGAGTCCGTTCGTGCATTTGCATGTTCACTCCATGTTTTCTTTGTATGACGCCATCGGGCATCCGGAAGACATCGTCGATACAGCAAAAGAACTTGGCTATGACGCATTGGCGCTTACCGATCACGCCGGACTGTATGGCGCTGTAGAATTTTATGAAGCCGCAACGAAAGCGAGGATGAAGCCCATTATTGGCGTAGAGGCATATGTCGCTGCAAATAAGCACACCGACAAACGCGCAGGTATTGATGCGCATTCTTCGCATATCACGCTGCTCGCGGAAACGAATGAAGGCTATCAAAATCTTTTGAAGCTTGTTTCCGTTTCGTTTTTGGAAGGATTTTATTATAAGCCGCGCATCGATCGCGATCTTATGCGAAAATATGGGAAAGGACTTATTTGTCTTTCCGGCTGTTCAAAAAGTGAAATCGCAAAGGCGGCGCAAGGAAATGATCTGGAACGCGCAAAAACATTGATCGCGGAATATCAAGATATTTTTGGGAAAGATGGTTTTTTTCTTGAGCTTGTTCATCGTCCCGAGTCTCCGACGCAAATTGCGATTAACGAGACGCTCATTGAACTTGCAAACGTCACCGGCGCTTCCGTCGTTGCCACAAAGAATGTTCACTATCTCGATCCGGAAGATCGTGAAGCGCAAGACGTTCTCGTCTGTATTCATGATGGGAAAATGCTGGATGATACAAATCGTATGTCTCAGTCCGACGTAGACATGTCCTTGGTCGCACCGGAAGTCATGGTGGAAGCCTTCAAACATATTCCCGAAGCGATTGAAAACACGCGGAAGATTGCCGATCGTTGCCATGTAGAGATTGAACTCGGTATCAATCATCTTCCGGTTTTTAAACTTCCAGGAACGGAAACGGCAGACACGTTTTTACGAAAGCTCTGTGAAGAAGGTTTGAAAGATCGTTATCCTGAGGAAGCGATGCAGAAGGCAGCGATTGAGCGTCTTGATTTTGAACTTGCCACAATTGAGCGTATGGGATTCGCGGCCTACTTCTTGATTGTGTCCGATTATATTAACTGGGCGAAAGATCATGGCGTTGTCGTCGGTCCTGGGCGTGGTTCTGCCGCAGGATCCGTTGTGGCTTACAGTTTAAAAATTACCAACCTTGATCCGCTTCGCTACGGTTTGCTTTTTGAACGCTTCCTCAATCCGGATCGTATTTCCATGCCAGATATTGATACGGACTTTGATGATGTAAAACGCAAAGACGTTATTCAATATGTTTCTGAAAAATACGGCGCCAATCGTGTAGCGGGCATCATTACATTTGGAACCATGGCTGCGCGCGCTGCGGTGCGCGATGTGGGACGCGTGCTCAATATGAGTTATGCCGATGTTGATCGCATCGCAAAAGCGATTCCGCCGCCGGTGCAAGGAAGACATATTCCTTTAACAAAATCAAAAGGGGAAGCACCAGAATTACGCGCTATGTATCAGGGCGATCCAAAAGTTCGTCGCTTGATTGATTTAGCCATTCGTCTTGAAGGAACAACCCGACACGCTTCTCAGCATGCCTGTGGCATTGTTATTTCTCCAAAGCCGCTTCAAGACTTTGCCCCGCTTCAAAAAGCGCAAGGCGGCGATGTGGAACAAGTTGTTCAATACTCCCTTCACTCAAGCGAAGCAATCGGGCTGCTTAAAATGGACTTTCTCGGACTCTCTAACCTTTCCGTCATTCGAGATTGTCTTGATATTGTAAAAGCCGTTTACGGCGATGAAATCAACATCGATACTATCCCGCTTGATGATAAACCAACGTATGAATTACTCGGAAGAGGGGAGACGACGGGCGTTTTTCAGTTGGAGTCGGAAGGAATGAAGAAACATATTCGCGAACTAAGACCGACAAAAATTGAAGACATCATCGCCATGGTGGCTCTGTATCGTCCGGGGCCTATGCAATTTATCGAGTCCTTTATCGCCAGAAAAAAAGGGCGGGAAAAAGTCAGTTTCATGCATAAGCTCACAGAAAGTGCGCTGAAAGAAACCTACGGTATTCCGGTGTATCAAGAGCAGGTGATGCAAGTGGCAAAAGACATGGCGGGGTTTACCCCTGGTCAAGCTGACACGCTTCGCAAAGCCATGGGAAAGAAAAACGCAAAACTCATGCGAGAGCTGCGGTTGAAATTTATCAATGGTTCTGTAGGAAACGGCGTGGCGCAAGAAACTGCCGAGAAAATTTTCCAGCAGTTTGAAGAATTCGCCGCATACGGTTTCAATAAATCGCATGCAGCCTGCTACGCAATGATTGCGTATCAAACCGCGTTTCTGAAAGCGCATTATCCGGATGCGTTTATGGCAGCGCTCCTCAACTCGGATGCACAAAATATTGATCGCGTAACGATTGAGGTTGAAGAATGCCGGCGTATTCACCTTGAAGTACTTCCGCCGGATGTGAATGAATCGTTTAAACTTTTTTCCGTCGTAAAAGGAACGAACAAGATCCGCTTTGGACTTCTTGCGACGAAAGGCTTGGGAGAAGATGTGGCTGACGCGGTGTATCGCGAACGAAAAGAAAGCGGGCCATACAAAGACCTTGCGGATTTTGCAAAACGCACCTCGCATCTCAAATCATTCAATCGGCGTTCATTGGAAGCTTTAATTAAAACCGGTGCGCTTGATGCATTCGGGGATCGAAATGTTTTATATTTTAATGTTGATACCATTCTTGATTATCAACGAAGGACTGCGCAAGAAGCTGTTTCCGGACAGACAAATCTCTTCGCCGCCATCAGTCCTGACGCACAAGGAGATCAAACATTGCCTCTGCATCTTAAACCAGGGCCGCCTGCAACAACACGCGATATTCTCGCCTGGGAAAAGGAACTTCTCGGGTTGTATGTTTCCGCACACCCATTTGCGGAATACTCGGAACAACTTGGTAACTTGGTTACGCGCATTGAAAATCTCGGCGCAAAAAAAGCGGACAAGAGCGTGCGCACGGCAGGTATTCTGACCGCGGCAAAGAAAATCCTTACAAAGAAGGGGGATCCGATGCTGTTTGCGAAGCTTGAAGATCAATCAGGTGATATTGAAGTTGTCGTCTTCCCGCGCGTGTATCGCGACAAGCCGGAGCTCTGGGAAATGGATACGATCATTGTTGTTACGGGGCGCGTCCAAGAAAAGGACGGGGAACTCAAATTTCTCGCAGAAACGGCTTATGAAGTTACCCCGGATAATGTAGAGGAAGTGACAAAATATCTCGGACAACATGCAAATAACGGAATGCCTTCTCAGAAAGATGCGGAGCGAACCAAAGCAGAAGCTCCCCAACAAGCCGTTACCTTGCGTTTACGTATGCAGCTTTCGGAAAGCATTCTTCATAAACTGCGAAATATTTTTGATGAACATCCCGGGCGATATATTGTTTATTTCGAAGTTGAAAACAGGCATGGTAAACAAAAAGTTCTCTCCGCCTATCGAATCACGTTCAATGAATTACTCTCCAAAGAGCTGGAAACCATCCTCGGCCCTGATACGGTGCGCGTAGAAACGTGAGTACAAACTCTCGTGCAGGTCTCAGAATGTTGAGAAGTATAGAAGCGCAAACATATTTCGTGCTATAATCTCATTGTAGATTTTATGGCAAAAGCAAAAACAAAATCGTACGTTAAGAAAGCAAGCGAGCAAGACCCCGGACATGAACCGGATTTTTGGGCTTTCTTGACCATCGCCGCTTTTCCTATTGCGATGCTTATCGCATCAACATTTGGCGCGACGCCTATTTCTTCTTTTCTTTTTGGCATGTACGGCACATTTGCAATCTTAGTTGCGAATGCCATTACCGAAGGACGGCTTTGGATGTTTGCTCCCCATTGGAGGGTGCGCTTCGAACATCCGGAATTCAGTTTTCGACTTGCGGTTGTTTCTGGCGCCATTCTTTTATTACTTGAAACTGTCTTAATCGTTTTGCTTTTTACAGGCGGCGGATTTGATCGAACACTTCTTCAATTGGTTTTTGGAAGACAGTGCCATATTCCAACGCAAGCCTTGTCCGGTTTTTGCCAAACACTCCGAGAAACGCTCCGCTAGAGCGGGCTAAAATATGAATAAGCCTATTCCTTGCCAAATGACTGGCAAATATTCGGTTTACCCTTTACGATAGATGCATGAAAATCACCTTTTTTGGAGCGACGAGAGAAGTAACCGGCTCCTGTAATTTACTGGAGGGCAAACAGACGCGAATCCTTGTTGATTGCGGAATGTTTCAGGGCTGTAACCTCTGTGATGTAAAAAATTTCGTTACGTTTCCCTTTGATCCTTCGACGGTTGATGCGCTTATTATTACGCATGCGCACCTGGATCACGTTGGGCGTATTCCAAAGCTGGTGAAAGAAGGCTTTCGAGGAAAAATCTATGCAACACCGCCAACGGTTGAACTCGCAAAGATTGTTCTTCAAGACGCGTTTCATATCATGAAGGAAGACAATGAGCGCGAACAACGTCCGCTTCTTTATGAAGAGAAAGATATTGACCTTGCCTTTGAAAACTTTGTTCCGCTAGATTATAGCCATGATCTGGAGGTCGGGGAGTTTACGATTCGTTTACGCGACGCGGGTCATATCTTTGGAAGTAGTTTTGTAGAGATACATTCCAGCAATGGGAAAAGCGTTGCGTTTTCCGGCGATCTTGGAAATGACGGAGCGCGCGTCTTAAGACAAACAGCGCAGCTCTCCGCGGTGGATACGCTTGTTATTGAATCGACGTATGGAAACCGCATTCACGAAGATGAAAGTGCGCGCGCATCGAAGCTGAAGGAAATTATTCTGCGCACAGTTAAACATAAAGGCGTTCTTGTCATTCCGGCTTTCGCTATTGAGCGCACGCAACAAATTCTCTACGAAATGAATGCCATGGTGGAACATGGCGTTCTTCCGCCTATCGACACGTACCTTGATAGCCCTATGGCTATTAAAGCGACGCGCGTCATGAAAAAATATCCGCAGTATTATGACGCAGAAGCACTTCGAACTATTTCCACGGGAGATGACTTGTTTGATTTTCCCGGATTGCGTCTTACTGAAACGCGTAGTGAGTCTATTCTTATTAACGATGCTCCACAGCCAAAAATCATTATAGCCGGATCTGGTATGATGAATGGCGGACGTATTCAACACCACTTGCGCCGCTATCTAAGTAGTAAAAATAATTCCTTGTTGATTATCGGTTATCAAGCGGAAGGAACACTTGGACACGATCTGTACGAAGGGAAAAAAGTGGTAACCGTTTTACGAGACAGGATTCATGTAAAAGCGCATGTTGAAAGTATCGGAGCTTATAGCGCCCACGCCGACCAAAGAAAGCTTCTTCGGTGGGTGGAAACGGCTCAAGCAAAACCGAAACAAATCTACTGTACACATGGAGACGAAGGAGCAGCCGTTGCGCTCGCTACAAATTTTAAGGAGCAGCTAGACATTCCAGCCGAAGCTCCGAAATTCGGACAAACGGTAGAGCTATGATTCAAACCTGGCTCTGGATAGCCGTGATGGGGCACCTGTTCAATGCCACGGCGTTTATTATTGACAAAACCCTTCTTGCGACCGCGTTCAAACATAGCTCCACCTATGCAGCACTTATTGGTTTGCTTTCCGGGATTCTTATCTTTGCGACACCTTGGATAACGCATTGGCCGCAGCTTCACACGCTTCTATTTGTTGCTCTTTTCGGCATCGCGCAGGTTCTCGCCCTTTGGGCCTTTTTTACAGCGTTGAGCCGCGGAGAAGCGAGTCGGGTTGTTCCCATTGTCGGAGTATTGGTTGCGCTTCTCACCTTGATCGGAACGCGGATTACACTTGGAGAAACGTTAGAACCGCGCCGCATCATGGGATTTGCCGTTCTGGTTCTCGCGACGGCCGTTTTGGCCTGGGGAGGAAAAGTAAAAGACCGGCTTGCACCCATTGCTCTTGGAAGCGCTGTGTTTGCAGCCTTTCTTTTTGCCGTTTCCACCGTGAGCGGGAAAATCGCTTTTCAGCAAGAAGGATTTTTCGGCGTCTTTGTTCTTTCGCGTTATTTTACCGTTTCCACCGCTTTGCTTTTGCTTCTTCTGTATAAACCGGGACGTATAGAGCTTGGGCAGCTCTTTTTTCCAAAGCGATCCAAGAAAATCGTTTCTAAGAAAGCCGTCAGTTTAACCATCGTCGCGCAAGTTTCTGGGGCGATCGGTTTTATTTTTGTGAACTATGCCATTTCCCTTGGAAGCGCTCCGCTTGTACAAGCGCTTCAATCGGTTCAGTATGGCGCCATTGTTCTCCTGGCTTGGTTTGGTGGAAAGAAACTGCAGCACATTCTTAAAGAGCAGCGGACGCCGCTTATTGTCGCCTTAAAATCTTTTGCCATTCTTCTTGTCGGCACCGGACTTTATCTTGTTTCCCATTTATAGACATTTGCTATGAAGTTTAATTTTCTCCCCAAAAAAACCTGGCAATGGATTCTTCTTGCCGTTATTGGCATTCCTTTGCTGTATTTCTTTTCCGGTTGGCCGACCAAGGATCCGAATACAGCCTATGGAATTACCTGGAGCAAACCTTATGCGGAAGAACTTGGGTTGAATTCGGACGTGGGACTCAGCGCTACGATGCAAGACCTTGGCGTAAAACGCGTGCGCCTTCCGGCATACTGGGCCCTCATTGAGCCACAGAAGGGGAGTTATGATTTTCCATGGCTGGATTCGCAGTTTAATATCGTTGAACAACAAGGAGGAAGCATTACGCTCGCCATCGGTTCGCGTCTTCCGCGCTGGCCGGAATGCTGGGAGCCGGATTGGGTAAAGAATCTTTCTCCGTCTGATCGCGAGGCAGCACAACTCGCGTATATACAAGCAGTTTACAAACGCTATGCCGGTCGTTCATCGATCATGGCTTGGCAAGTTGAGAATGAAATGAGCTTCACTTTTTTTGCCGATTGTCAGGGCCTGACAAAAGATCTAGTGACAAAGGAGCTTGATTATGTTCGAGGTCAAGAACAGATGCTTGGAGCAAACAAACGCCCCGTCATGACAACAGATTCCGGAGAACTTTCCACCTGGCTTTCGCTGGCAGGACACGTAGATGGAAAAGGCGTTAGCATTTATCGCATTGTCACAAATCCATTTCTTGGCGTTATTCGCTATTGGTTTGTTCCGCCCTGGACCTATGCGCGCAAGGCGCTTCTCGTGAGTCCCTTTGTCGGACCTATTCATATAAGTGAATTCCAAATGGAGCCTTGGTCAAATGCACCGCTCGAGCGGCTGTCGAATTCAGATCTCTTTGTTACATTTGATGCAAAACAAATGGAGAAAAACTTGAAATACGCCGAACAGCTTCACATGCCCGAGGTCTATTTCTGGGGAGCGGAGTGGTGGTATTGGATGAAGGAAACGCGCCAACATCCGGAGTTTTGGGATCAAATGCAACAGTTTTTTGTCTCACATAAGACCTAAAAACAGGTGAGGCTCGCTCTTGACAAAAACAGCGTTTTCGGGTATAAAGGGAGCGTACCAAAAGCCCCTTGATGTTAAGGGAACTGAGGTCCCAAAAACAAAGAAGCTGTCGTAGATCCAAAAAACAAAGAAGCTGTCGTAACTGGCCCCCGAGCGCGTATATGCACTCGGGGGCTCTTTTTATTTTCTAGGGTATGTGCATTGACAAAAAATGTTTTTGCGACTAAAATTCGCACACTTATATGTCCGAAATACGCAATATAGCTATCATCGCTCACGTCGACCATGGGAAAACCACCCTGGCCGATGCGCTTTTGAAACAAAGTGAAACTTTTCAAGAAAAAACGCTTGAAGGCGAGACGATTCTTGACATGAACCCAATTGAGCGCGAGCGGGGAATTACGATTCTCTCAAAGAACTGCGCTGTTGCGTATAAGGGGGTTAAAATCAATATCGTAGATACTCCCGGGCACGCCGATTTTGGCGGAGAAGTTGAACGCGTCATGAGCCTTGTAGACGGGGCTCTTCTTCTCGTAGACGCAAAAGAAGGTCCGATGCCGCAAACGCGCTTCGTACTGAAAAAGGCGATCGAAGCCGGACATCGCATTGTTCTTGTTGTTAATAAGATTGATAAGCCGGATGCGCGCCCAGACTGGGTCGTGGATCAAGTATTTGATTTGTTTGTCACGCTTGGTGCCTCCGATGAACAGACTGATTTCCCAATCGTCTATGCTTCCGCAAAACAAGGCGTCGCTGGACTTGAAAATAATCTCGAAAGCATGACGGATGTTACGCCTCTATTTGAAACTATTTTAAAAGAAATTCCGAGACCGAAAAATGATTCAAGTGCTCCGCTTCAAGTTTCCGTTGCAAATGTAACCTATGACAACTACAAAGGGCGCATGGGCATCGGTCGCGTTATGCGCGGAACCTTTAAACCAGGAGGCGTTCTCTGGATCAACCGCGAAGGAAAAAAGGCTGCAGCAAAAATCACAAGTTTGTATACCTTTATTGGGCTGAGCAAAATTGAAGTTCAAGAAGCGGAGGCGGGGGATATTGTCGCTTTCTCCGGAATTCCTGAGCTGAACATTGGTGAAACCCTTACCGATCCGAATGTACCGGAAGCCTTACCGGTTCTTCATATTGAAGAGCCAACCGTTAAAATGACGTTTGGCGTAAACACGTCTCCCTTTGCTGGAGAAGAAGGCCAGTTCACAACCTCGCGTAATATTAGCGATCGCCTTCAGCGCGAATTGCAAAATGACGTAGCGCTTAAAGTAGAACCCGGTAAAGGCGATGGAAGCTTTATCGTTTCCGGACGCGGAGAACTTCATCTTGCAATTTTGATTGAAAACATGCGTCGCGAAGGATTCGAACTACAGGTATCTCGTCCGCAGGTTATTTTCAAAGAGGAAGATGGAAAGAAAATGGAACCGTTTGAAGAAGTAACCGTCGAATGTCCTGAGGAAATGAGCGGATCTGTTATTGAAAAAATGGGACGCCGCAAAGCGGAAATGAAAAACATGCGCGTAGAAAACGGCTCTGCCTTCCTTGAATTTGAAATTCCGACGCGCGGACTTATTGGATATCGCACGGAGTTCATGATGGACACAAAAGGTCAGGGGATTTTGAACACGCTTTTTCTCGGCTATCGTCCTTTCCTTGGTACGATGGATGTTGCGCCGCATGGATCGCTTATTGCTTTTGAAGCGGGGACAGCCATGGCCTATGGCCTTGTTGCTGCGCAAGAGCGCGGACAGCTTTTCATTTCCCCAACCGTAAAGGTGTACGAAGGTATGGTTGTGGGACAGAACGCTAAAGCGGAAGATCTTGAAGTAAATGTCTGCAGAGAAAAGAAGCTCAGCAACATGCGTTCAAAAGGTGATGGCGTTTCAGAAGGACTTGATGCTGTACGTAATCTTTCCTTGGAAGAAGCGCTCGAATATCTCGGGGAGGATGAATTACTTGAAGTAACTCCAAAATCCCTTCGCATTCGCAAACAGTTCCTCAAATCACATGAACGCAAACGCTCCAAAGAAGCGAAGAACGCATAAAAAAGAACCGCCCCTATCGGCGGTTCTTTTTTATCTCCCATTCTTATTCTATCGGACTTCCAATTGTATAGTTGGTCCAGAAGGCATCCGGCACATCATGGACAAGCGACGCCCAATTTTCTCCCCAAAGTTCTATTGCTTTTTTTTCAGAAGGAATATATCGCAAGCTGCCGAAGCTATCCGTTACCATATAAACTTCCGGTGCTGTCTGTAACTTTACAAGCATCCCGGGGCGAAACGTGGCATTACGCGTTAAACTATACTGTGCAAGTGAAGCTAATGATACTTTAATAACGCCTGAAAAGTCGGGGAACCAACTAAAAAACGTAAGGTCCGTTGGGAAAGCGAGGCGCTGACCATCCGGAAGCAAACAAAAGACTGAGGAGACTTCCGGCGAACGCGCAAGAGCTTCACAGCCTAAATCAGATTGATCAATAAACGAAGCTGTTCCGTGATAACGTGCATAATCTTGATGCGTGAAATATTGATCGTGAACATTGGGGCCTTGCGCATCAAGCCAATTCATAACCGCACGAACATCCACCAATTCAAAAGTCGTTGTGGACTGTGTTTCGTACGCTGACGTGATTGTCACAATTCTTGTGGGGACGCCAATTAAATTCCCATTTTGGTCAATGGCTGCGCCGCCTGAATCTCCGGGAGCGACTTCCGCTGTGGTTTGTATATAGCCGCCAATAAAATCCTTTACAACTCCGTCTGCTGATGTGAGCTCGTCCTTCTGCCCGCTATAGCCGAGTACTTCCACTGCATATCCGCGTTGAATAAACTCATTCGTTTTCAAAAAGGGGAATGGCCGCGGCAAAAGTGCCTGGCCGACGGATGTCGTGATTTGAAGAATGGCAAAATCTTGTCCAAGTTTTTCATTAAAAACCGAGCGCAGAATATTTGCATGATAATAGTATTGCGGTTGAAAGGTCTGTTCATTGACGAAAGCAACTGTACAAACTGAGGCTAACTTACCACTGAGATAGTCCAGCGCGACATGACCATCCGTTAAAACATAGCCTTGTTCCCCGTTAATAATCGTTCCCGAACCCTGTCGTTGATCACACTGCACCCAAACAACGGATCGGAGCGTACTTAAACTTTGATTTTGTGCCTGAGCCGGCAGCATGGAAAAAAGACACAAAAATCCGACAAGCCCCAGAGAAAGTTGCATTTTCATGTGTTGCAGTATACCCGCCCCATGAAGCTTTGTCAGGTTGCCGGTGTTTCCAGTTCATTTTTTTTTAAAAAATAGCTTGTTTTTCAAAAGCCCCGGAAAGATATCCGGGGCTCTTAGATGAAGGCTTCAGAATCCGATTGGAATCTAGAGGTCGAATCTCCGAGTCGCGTCGTGATGAGGGTTCATGTCGCGCGTGGAATCATCCTCGCGAGAACTGCGCCGTCTCTCGATACCGAGATAGCCCGCCAACAGATCGAT
>Ga0210006_1000383_pt1 | contig 35699 bp, 36 predicted proteins | sample CryGey02umfilter_2_FD_185452 | JGI IMG/M metagenome (GOLD analysis project Ga0210006, IMG submission 185452) | Groundwater microbial communities from aquifer in Utah, USA - Crystal Geyser 4/10/14 0.2 um filter (SPAdes) (version 3) | ecosystem: Environmental > Aquatic > Deep subsurface >... | reverse complement strand
CGCCACGTTACGACACACACCCGTCAACTTACAGTACCGGTCGATGATTGTAGACCGCTGCCTCTTCGTTGACCTTTTGTATTCTTGCGCTTGTTTTTGTGTTAACTCCATATCAAAATTATTCATTGCGTCACCTCCTTTCTCAGGAAAATGACTTCCCGTTTCAAGGAATCTTAATTATGAGCTAACAAGTACCTTCTTGAGGAATTTTAATATGAGCTAACACATATACTATTTACATCGAAGGCGAGTAACCTTCGAATTTAAAATACAGCCTACGGAGGCCACCGTGAACATTAAAAAATTTACAATACTGTAGGGGTCCCCCAGTTCGAAAGGATTGGGGGACCAAATTAATTGATTTTCGTGACGCTCGCTCTATGCGAAGTACAACCCGCGAGCGCACGAGTTTTTCTGTGGCCGCCTAAAGCGGCGCCGCCCAATAGAGGCGGAGAAGTGTTGTTGGTGGAGCTACAAACCAAGACACTTCACACATTTGATGCACCCCTTTCACCGGGGAGCCACGCTTGGCCGGATCGGCCAGAGCCCGGGCTCCCACATCTTCGGGGTGCAATCATCCAACGGGGCCGCCACGATCTCGGCATCGCCCCATACCCAAAAAGGAGACGCCCTCCATGCCCCAAATAATTTTTGGAAAACTGTAGCGGCCCCCCGGCTTGAGAAAGCTGGGGGGCCAAGAAATCGCGGAAGCTCGCAACACAAAGTGTTGTGAGCCACTCATCCCGTGAGGCCTGGTCCCCTGAGCCAGCCCACAAACCGGCACCGTGCCGGGCATCCGATCAACCATCTAGGGTTGGCCGGCTTGGCTTCACACTGAGGGGTGGGAACCCTCACAAAGACCTAAGGCCTGGTTGCATCCCCGCAACCAGGCCTCTTTTTTTATCCTCAGCAAACACTTCAAATCACTCATACAATTATTTCAATTTCAAATCCATATTCGTTATATAATCAAAAGGAAGTGGCTTTGGCACCTAACTAAATACAGAAAGGGAAATCATGAACATTGTACTTTGTAGCAGTTCAGTCGATGAAGAACTCATTCAATTTTGCAAAGCAAAATATGGTGTTGATCTTGCAATTATTCCCGTCGAAGACACCACCAGTCATCTCTGGAACCGGAGAGTCGACGCGGTTATTGGACCGCTGAGTATTGCAGCAATTGTTCGTCTTGCATCACCTGAAGCACGGTTTGTTCAGATATCAGAAAGCGACCCAATCCATCCTCTACTTGAAAAAATTCTCAGATGAAGATAAAGCAACTTTATTCTTGAAGTATAAAAATAGCCTGATGCGCGTAATGCACACCAGGCTATTATTTTTTAGAACTAACTTATTCATCAACTGACGGTGGGATTGTAGTTTTGGTCTTTCTGCCAAACACAACAGGTAAAACTACCACTGCCACCACAACGCCCAAAGCAATTATCGATTTAAGATCAATACCGCTACCCAGATTCGCAAACTGGGCACCCATGTCATTTACCGCGCCGAGCGGATCCATGAGAAAGCCAATGACGATAAAAAAACCAACCATCAGGAATACAAGAATCGGATATCCTTTGACCCGAACAGAGCTCAAAAGGATTATCCCCACTATCACAGCCGCGGGAATTACCCACTCAGGCATCACGGGAAGGTTTGGCATCGTTTCCTCCTTGCCCAAACAGTCCGCGAATAAACGCCCTCGTGCCTTCGTCGGCGAAGTCATACGCAATATACACGACTAAAAAAAACAGAACTCCAACAAGCAGCCAGTTAAAGATCTGGTTGCCGTCAATGCTAATACTAGACTGATCAGATTGCAAGGCAACGGTAGGTGGATTAATCGTGATTATCTGGACTCCACCAACTTTCGGATCCATCTGAACTTGATCCGCACTTTGCTTGATCGGTTCAGTCTGTGCAGTCGCGTTTACTTCATTAGGTCCGACCCGCTTGCCAAGCAATTTCCCAACTCCGCCAACGGAGAGCGTGTAGAGTAGGACAATCGCGATGAGAAGAACAACTCCCTTATTAATTTTCATCGGCGTCCCTCCGTTGCGGTTTTGCTGGACTCTTCAAGCCCAATATAACAAGGGCTATGATGAGCACGCCAAAGAGTCCAAATGTCTGGAATCCTGTGAGAAGTGTCTTACTGAAATCCTTTGTCCTAGCATCTAGGGACGCGGAATAAACCATCCAATCAGGATTCGTTGCGGGTATGATCGGGTTAAACGACCCCTCCATCTGTGCAACCGGGTTTTGCTCCAAATTTGATGTTGTCACTACACTCGTGGCAGAGTCAGTGTTCACCGCTGCTGGTGAGCACCCGGCGCTCACCACCATGAGCAAGAACATAAGCATAATCACAAGCCAACTTCCAGGCTTTTTCATGGCTAATCCTTTCTTCTTTCAAATCAATCATCATATGGGCATAGATGCCGATAGCTCCAATTGGACTACACAAAAGTGCGTAGAAAAACACCACTTTGCATCCAAGCCATACAGAATCAAAAAACGACGTTGCATTTACCTTTACAACCGATGCGGTATTTTGTGGTCCATTTGCCGCCTTCGCGTCTGCAAAGTCTTTCATATACCACAAGACAATTACAAGCAGCGCAAAGGAACAGGCAATCAGCACAACGTACGCAATGGTTGTGGAAGCCATATATGCGCGCGTAGTCTTACCAGTTTCTTCAACCATAACGCGAACATCAGACTTTTGGAGATTGGCGATTATCGCATCTTTTTTTGCAAGGGCTGATTCTGCACTTTTGACAATCATGTACACTACTAATGCAACAGCTCCAAAAGCCCACACAACCCAACTACTAAGAAACATTGCCACACCTTCAACGAGTGGTCCAACTACAACTCTAAACAAGCCGATCACTCCAACCACCGCAAGAATGATCAACAGTAACCATCCAAGAGTTTGGCCGTCACCCGAACTGGCTGTAGCAACCACATTGTAGTTACTACAGCCAGGATGTGGACTAACAAAACAGATAAATCTGACCATAGGCCTGTATAGTAATAGGACAAAGCCCACAATAAATGCGAGGCCAATGCCGATCACTATTAACAAGCCTTTGCCGGTAGCATCAGTCCCCATGTCACTCCTCCTTATCTTTACTCCGGAGTTGTGGCTTGATCAAAACAAAAAACACAAGACATGCACTCCCAATTGCAAGAGCAGCCCGTGTAACAGTTAATGGTTCCGACGGAATCCGAACCAAATTCGGCGAACTGCTTGCAACAATCTGTGCGCCTCCTGGAGCTTGGAGAACAAAATAGTAAAGTCCTGCTCCGATGAACAGAAGAAGGATAAAAACCAAGACGGCACCTATCAACATTAACCTCGATAGTGTCATTTACGACCTCGCTTTCAGTATTTTAAAACTCTCAGCAATAGTCGCGAGAGCTAATCAGAATTAACCGCATTCGCGTCAGGATAATAACCTTCGATACACTCATCGGGTTCGTTGGGCGTTTGCTTGATCGAACCATTACACGGGCTGGGCGTTCCACCCGGATCGGGATTCCAACGCTCAACCTGGGTCTGAAGTTGAGGCTGGCCAATAGTGCCTTGATCCTGCTCAACACTCGGGGCCGAAAGCATGTCCGGCATATTATCCAAAGCCTGCATGTCTGGATTGGTATCTCCCGTTGGAGTTCCATCAGCAGTCACATAGAAAGTGACACCCACCAGCAAAGCAACGACTGTAATTACAACAAGCAATAACCTTTGATTCTTCGGCAATTTGTTCATTATTTTCTCCTCATAGATTGAATGAAAAATTCTTATGGTCATTTACTTACAGGCGTAAACATCACCTACATATACAAGATCAGGATTTACAGGCGGGAATCCAATACAGTCTGCATTAATTCCACTTGACGAAACAGTGTAGAAATTCTTTCCTTCACAGTTGTTACCTCCGGCAGTTCGAATATATTGACCTTGCCCGATGGTAAACTGAAAAAGGGTAGAAACATCAACCGGTGCCCCCATGCAGATGCCAGTCAATGGGTTGATCTGCGCAGGCGTGCTTGTGCATCCATACACGTCACCAACTTGAACGATATTCTGGTTAACAAGGGGAAACCCAACACATTTTCCATTTACACCTGTTGCCGATACGGTATAGATATCTCTTCCTTCACAAACATTACCAGCCCGTTCACGACCCCTTTTAAGCCACTCCCCGGATCCAATCGTAAACTGATTAACCAAGAGAGCAGGATTGACGGGCGTGCCAAGACAAGCGCGATAATTCCCACCAGAAGACGCGGACGTAAGATTTTGTCCAGCATTATTTCCTGCTGAACCACCCGCATCTGTGGATTGGGAATACCCATCCATCGCACCCACGACACATTGGCCTTGAGCGTTAAACGCGCCGTTTGGACACGCACTCTGGGTGCTAACGGCAGCCGGTTGCAATGTGGTTACTTGTGCACTATCAAACTCAGTTTGAGGTTGATCTGTACCACCACTTAACAATTGACCCACCCGATTGATAAAACCAGTGCTTGCAGTCGGTGACGGATAACTTGGGTCGGCAAAAACTTGACCACTTTCATCGAGCGTGGTATCCGCAGATGGAGCCGTGGGCATGGTAATTGCAGTTGGCATACCTTCTAGCAAGTCCGCAGTCGTCGAAACCTGAGGCGTCTCCCGAGTAAGGAGCATATACCCCGCACCACCAACTCCGATAACAAGAACAGCAATGAGTAAAAGCATTTGCTTACTTAGCTTCCTTTGCATAACGTAAATCTCCTTTGAGAAAAAATGATTTTACACATGAGCGACTTCCCAATAACCTCTAAAAACTTCTAACTTTGATGATGCTCCAAACAAATAATTTGGAATATCAATAAAAGTAAAAAGGGTAGATTGAGTACCGTACGCACATAGCGTACGGTACTCAACATTTAAATCATATTATCAAAACCCTACTAACTTCACGGACTGAACTCTGTGAACAATCGCTCGCATGCTTGAATCACACCTTCACGACCACCAACCTGCCTATATTGTTCGGCCACCGGTCGGGAGCCATCATTCCCACCAGGAATGATCTTTTGCAGAAAGGACACGAGCCGGTCAAGAATCCCTGGTTGAAGATCAGCGTCCGGCGTATTGTAATACTGAAGGCAGAAACCTATGAGAGCTTGCCCCTCCTGTATTTCATCCTGACTTAGCTGGATATTTCCCAACATTCCAGTGTGCATATCAAGCTTGCCGTTCATCTGATCCAAAGTGGCCTGGATCCCACTGTAAACCCCAGGATCCATCGCCGGAATTGTCAGATTAACTTCAATCGGCCCCGGAGCTGGCATGTAGTTGTTAACCGTTACCGCATTCTGGTTGTTTGCCTCAGCGCTCGGAGACATCAACCGATTTTGAGCAAACGCACCAACAGTTTCCAAACCTCGCGAAATGCTGGATGCCGCACGGGCGGGTCCATCATCCGGAATCTTAAACTCACCAGTTGCCGGATCACGACCTGCTCCCATGAGCATCAAAAGTCCAAGCCCCAGCAAAACAAAAAACAAGATCGGAACCAACCCACTACCACTGTTACTGCCACCTCCGTTACTGCCACCATTACTAGCTTGATTGTCAGTCATACTATTCTCCTTTACATGAAAAACATCAAAAATACATTGAGCATTGCCCATGGAAGGTACGCCACGAACACAAGACAATAGTGAAAGAAGTGGTTTAAACTACTTTTCTGGACATCCTTACTCCATTCAACACGATCAGAGACAAGGAGTACACGCAATACCAACGTAGTTACCATAAGCACGATGTTCACTATTGCATAGCTATCCAGCAGAAATGCAGTTAAGAGGTGAGCACCAAGCAAACGAAGGGCCATAAACATTGAACCAAAGATTGTCCATGCGAGACCAGCCTTGTCGGCAATGTTTAGTCTAAAATACTGCTGTAAAATATCCGTATCCTCATTATCCATTGTTTAGTTCTCCACTTATTATCGTGAACGGCGCAAACCATCAAAGAATGCTTGGATTGTTGGTAGTACAATTTGAAGCACCCGTGTGACAAATGGATCTGCATTCAGACCATCGAGAGTACTCTGCGTTGTTTCAACAATAATATCGGCCGTACTCTGTGCCTGCACATGTCTGCGCGCCATCTCTTCAAGCAAGAGCTTAGTTTCTGGTGTAGGTGTAATCTCGATAGTAATGCTTGCAAGAATCTTACCTACAGAAGCACTAATCCTTTTTTTCAGAGTTTCAAACATAACACTTTCTACCAATTGCGGCTGCTGTTGAAAATTATAGGGGTTAAGATTTGTCTCAGCACTCAATGCTTTAATTGCAGCAACTGTTGATTTTAGGGCTGCTGCTTCAATCTCCGTTACACACGGAACCCCTTGTGCTTCAAATTCTCTTTTTTGCGTCAGCGAATCTACAACCTTATAGGTAATCCTTCCAACGGTAATATTTGTTAAACCAGTCTCACCAAGCTCATTGCGTATGAACGTGATAATATGTTCAATCTCTTTGCTACCTGTTAGTTTAAGGAATACGGTAACGAAATATGAAAGAATTACCGGTTCATCATCACCCGGGAATAGTTTATAAATCTCCGCCGTAACCCCTTCAACATTAAGCGCATTAAGAGATGTATACTCCAAGATTGCTTCCCTCTTGGTCCAGATCAACCAACCAAGTAAAGCTAGCAAGGCTACAAAAACATATGCAATATTCATAAGATTGAATGTCGGGTTTGATGCCGTATCTCCTCCAATAGCAATAACCTCACCAACTTGTTGCGTTGGTACAGGAATATTCTGAATAGGAGGCGTGCCTGTTCTTTGGAAGAACATGCTAACCACAAGCATAGCGACAATAGCAAAAACGAATGTTGATAACCCTGCTGCTTTTGCCTTTGTACTAACACCTCCAGTTCGTGCTGGGCGAGGCCCGGTAGATGCCGGAGGCTGCGGTGGGTTGGGAGAAACAAAACTTGCGCTCGCTCCTCCCAACCCATGTTGATCATCATCGTCCCCATCATCACCACTATCTCCATCACTATCTTCTGGCTCAAAATCTGGAGGAGGGGTGACCCTCGCTAATGCTGTTCCCACCGGTTGTGGTCGTGGCCGTGGCCGACCCATCTTTTGGATAAGCGGCCAGAACAAAACAAAAACCAGTAGAACCGAACAGACGACCAAGATAGTCCACAAAAAACCTGTACTCATGTGTTAGCCTCCTTGGCCACTACGGTGCAGTTCTTGCACGTGGTTTATTGAAAACAATAATAAACACAACAAGTAAAACGACGATGCTTGAGATGATGTCCAAACTTTTTGCGGCGGAAACCACCCCAATTCCTATCGAAAAAACCTGCAAGAACACTCTTGGAACGTCGGTTGTCGACATCCAATTATATAGCTCTGTAAGAATTGGAGTAACGTCAATATTTACTATTTTCCCTCCAATATTTGCAATTATTCCAATGGATACAAAAACCAAAACGGGATAAAGCAGAAAACCGATAATACTAAAAATCGCGTTTTTTGTGTCGTCAAAAGCTTTACTCGTCTTCTTTTTCGCTTCAGGAATCATCACTGAGACAACTTGAAGCAACAGGTATGCACTCGCCGCAAGCAAGATTGCATTGCCCAAAAGAGTAAACCCATATTGTCGGTAACCGACATACGCTAATCCAAGCAAGGCTAGAACAACAAGAGTTTTCCTGGCTGTTTCTGACTCAAAGACTTGTTTGGCCTCGCCGCCTTGCTTTCCAACAGCCTTTACAAAAACCACAAGAAGCCATAGGAGTGCAACGACAACGAAACCCACAATAACGATGAGCATGAACGAATCCATCAATGAGTTTCGTGCATATGTTGTCGGATTAACCAAATCTTGAACAGTAACCCGATCAACAACAGAAATACTCGGCATAAACTTCTGGTACGCCAACACAAGCAAACCCCAAAGATACTTTGGGAATGCCAACAAAAACTGAAATGCAGTGTAGGCAGCAGGCACTTTAAGCCATACCCATGCTACACCCGTTGCAACAAGTCCAACAGTCCAAATAAACGCAGTCCATTTTAGCCGGGTAATTATCCACTGCATCTTATCTCCTCCTTTATCGTATTAGTCAATCTCGGTTTTTTCTAAGCAAAGAATAAAAAATAAATTTGCGTTCCCTTCACACAAATACACCATAAAGATGTACTTAAGGGAAGGGAACGCTCATGTGAATATGTTGTTAAGGTTCACGTTGTAAGATTGCCACAACGCGTTATCCAATAGTAATGAAAGTGCGTGGGCAGAAAACGTAGCAACCTTATTCTTAACGTATTATAGCTAGTCCAAAACAGACTTACTGTGCTACATGTCAGTCTGTTCCTATACGACTAGCTTTTAAGTTATCAAATAAGACTTTCTATTTTGGATAACTATAACATCATACAACGATTCAATAGAATTGCAACTTATCTTATGCGTATCTATTGCTCGATATGGTATCATAACAATCAGCTTAAGTAAACAAGCTATCGGTTTATAAATCTTTTGTTTGTTCTTTGACAATGGAGGATATAAGGATGATCCACGTCAAAAATTATCGTGCAATTATCGCAGTTCTTGTTTTATCGATGTTAGTTAGTGGATGCAGTGGTAAAAAGTCACCAGAGGCAACACTGCAAAACACACAACAGCAGCCCGTTCAAGTAGTACTACAAGGAGCCCCAGAGTTATCACAGTTTCAGGAACAATACGCTCAATCTACGGGTGAATTTGAAACAGTTCAAACATTTACCACGGAAGTTATTGCTAACGGAAGACGAATTGTGGTTACCGTAAACTGGGTCATGCCGGTTCTTAATTGGGACCTAAATACGGTTAGGCAACAAAGTGGTTCAATATACGGAGCAATTAACCCGTCGCAAAACTACACGCTTTGGCCGGGCGATCAGATCACCGTTGACTATTGGGGGTTTGTTTATTACTGGGCGGACAGGTGGATCCTTTCAACTGACCAAAGCGTGATCACAAAGGGACACTATCTCTATAGCTCGATAGACCAAGCTCCGCAAAGTGCAGGAGTCGGCTATGTTTCATATCGGCTCACCCTCCAAAATAAAGGTGGGGTAGTAAAATATCGAAGATTAGATAATGACATTAATCCTAGGCAAGTTAAGGAGATTCTACTTGATAACCCCATAAAACAGAGTGACATCTGGTCAGTAGGGGAAAACTCGATCGGATCAGATTCGTTCTGGTTTGCATCAACTAGTACCTCAAATAATGACTGTGTGCTGCACCCTCTTAGTGCCGTTCATATTGTAGGTGTTGATCTGCAAACTGAGGCAGTAACTATTCGGTTTAATAGGAATGCAGAATCACCACTTCCTCCGAACAGTCTCTGGGTAGATTCCCCTACACCGGGAATGAATCTCTGGTTAGGTTCGCCACCACTATGGCTTAGAAACGTTCCCAACGAGTACTTTGCACGATGTAAATAATCGAAAAAAGGAGAGAGTCAACATGTTTCGTCAAACACCAATGGTCTTTGTGGTTTTACTCATTGCTTTGGTTTTCAGTGGATGCGTTGAAAAATCGCCGCAAGAGGCGTCTCAGCAACTCGGTCAGCAGCAATCCGTTCAAACTGCAGGTCAACAGTCACCCCAGGTGCAAAGTTCAACCATAACGGTTGCATCTCAAACCACCGAAGTGACAACCGATGAAGGGCGAAAGATTCACGTTACTGTAAACTGGACAATGCCGGCTCTTGTGTGGAACGCAGCTCTTGCACAAAATAACGAGTCAGCAATTTCAAATGCAATTATGCCTTCGAAACAGTACACAATTGCACCTGGTGAGCAAATTACCGTTCAATATTGGGCGTTTGTATATTACAACCTTTCGTATCTAGAAAGCGTTGTTGACGGAAGTAGAACTCCGCCGACGCCAACGATCTACAGTGCAAACCGATTTGTACCAGCTGATGCAAAAGTCGGGTACATCCAGTTTGAACAAACGCTTGAAAATCATGGGGGGATTACTCACCATTCCGGTGAAAAACGTATCCGGTTTGATAATCCCAACAAAAGTGATGATCAGTTTTGGTCAATCAATGAAACACGACCAAACTCAATCGACATTGCCTTTGCTTCAGTCATTGCGTCAAATAATGACTGTGGACTTTACCCGATGTACGCGTCAACGATTCACGATGTGGATACAAAGAATAATACGGTAACGGTTAGTTTTAAATCTACCGCGATCGTTCAAGGGATTGATGTAGGAATGCTACACCTCGGGAGCCCGCCTCCTGGAGTTCAGAAAATTCCCGACGAGTACTTTACCTCTTCAGGAACAGCTGACGAGTGCAACCACACAGTAACGGTAGGGAAGTAGCTTCATAAAACGGGGAACGGTTAGCCGTAAAAAGCGCCGTTTCCCTTAACTTCAAGATACGGAGAAAAATACGATGAGAACACAGACCCAAAAGATAAAACCAGTAATTGTTCAAGGATCTAAAGCAAATTATCTAAATCCGTTTTCCATGGTAGTTCTTTCGATAAAACTATACTTCAATGGAAGAGTCTCGATTTTTTTGAAAATGTTTGTTACGGTTTTGCAACTTGTTGCAATTGCCTATTGGATTTGGCCTTTTGATTTTCTACCAGCCCTCCCATTTGACGACATTACTGTGATGATGATTCCGCTGTACATTTTGGTCTTCGGGTCACCAGCAGAAATCGTCCGAGAAGCGCAAAACCAAAACGCTGAAACAGCGGCGGTGATTGAAGCAAAGAGCAACCCATAGTTGCAAATTGTAAAATCTATTGTATAATGAGTGCGTAAGTTGCTCTTATTACCTGTTATCGACTAAATCGGGCTCTGGGGGTGCACTATCACCCCATAATCAAATCATTAAGGTGCGCCTCCAGAGCCCACCATTCTTTCATCCACCGATCCATAACCAACATCGAAAGGATTTTTATGGGTTTACAAATTGTGCGTACTCAAGTCGCGTTTGAACGGCTTAAACCCGGTTCAACTTTTTCACGTACCGCATCTGGACCAATATTCGAAGTACTAACCATTCACCGCCGTCAATCGCTTATTATTGCTGCTGACAACGTACTCGTCCTTAAAAAAGGAGAACCCATTCCAGAAGGAACCTGGTTTGTTTACTCTGGGGATGAGCAATCTCGAAGTCGGATAATTTTCCACGGTGAGGTTCAACGATTTAGTCTTCAGCAAGGAGTGACCGTCTATCTCGTTGAAGAATCACCTGTTCCTCCAAGTCGCATACCTCCCAGAGGCACCAATAACCACATTCCGTAGACAAAGCTGGGGGAATCAGCCCCGATTCTCCCAGTTTTACCTTTTTCTCCCCAAACATACCATAACCTATAGGTATACAAACTTCCAATATTTATGTATAATACTTTTGTACTTTAGCAACTCGACGTAACTTTTCTATGAAAGGGGGTTGTGATGACGAGAAAACAAACAGGACCGTCAATTTATGATGTCTGTCTACCAGGTTTTGAACTTACCACTGCAACTCCCAAACCCAAGCAATTGGCCCGGAATATGCAGTGTGAGCTTGATCGAGCAAAGCAACTGTTTGAAAAAACCGTGAAGGGGATCGTTATTTGGAGTCGTACGAATGAGCTCATTGCGGCTCTCGCGTTACTGATTCCTTCGATCCCTCAACTTGCAGATGATATAGATACGCATTTTATCCGGACTTCTACTCGAACAAACAAACTTCGTAACGGACATGGAAGCCTTGTGATCACAGACTGCCAAGGCATTTTTCCAAAAAAGAATGCCCGAGCATGGTTGGTTAAGCACCCAGAGCACGTGCTCAAGTGTTGCATTCGTCACATTGCCTGGGATGGAACGGTAACGATGATTCATCATTGTTCCTCCCACCGGCCAAACCCAGTCGAAGTTGCAACACTTCACCCGAAGATAGGACAAAAATTTGGCGAACTTACGGTTGTTGGTTATTCACCAAAACCCGTAGGTCAACTTGACCCCATGCATGACATTGGGGAGTTTCGGTATGTAAGCTCATACCCCGATCTTTTAGAACTGCTTGAGCTTAAAGAATGGGGCGTACAGTTTAGGTTCGGCAGGAGTTGCACCTGCGTCTACACGCTTCACCCAGACCCAACGATATCGGGTGGCGGCGTTGCGTTTAGACCGGCAGATCGTCTATGCACGCACTGCCGCACATATGCTCGTTGGCATGCCTAGATTTCGTTTCTCACCGCACCACAATCTGCCAGCTGGCAGATTGTGGTGCTTTTTCTACATTACAACTGTTACAAAGGAGAACTCCATAAACTCATTTCAAAACTCGGTGGGGGTTGAAGAAAGGTTGAGAGAGAGGTAAAAATAGGGCAGGACCCTGTTAGGAGGTGACTGCCCATGAAGTCAATACTACCTGTTTCTCAATCTGTTTTCAACAATTTATTGGATTTGTTTCCCGAACCACGTCAAAAACAGTATGGTCGGAGACGATGCTCAAAGGAAGCTTTGGTAACGGGGATATTACAAGTTCTGGTGATGGGGATTCGTTGGAATGATATCTATGTTGACGGCGTTTCCGGAACAAGTTGCTGGAGATATTGCAATAATCTGCAGAAAAGAGGTTTGTTCAATCTCATCTTTTTAAGACTGAGTCAACGTATGGTAGATATTTCTGAATGTGCCATTGACACCAGTAGTATCAGCTCGTTTAGGTTTGCATCTTGTGTGGGTTGGGACGGAAAACACAGAAAGATCGCAACTAAGATTTCACTAATTACCGATAGGAATGGACTACCTGTTGATATTGTGTTTGGTAAAGGATCAGTGCACGACTTAAAGTTTCTTTCCGCTCACTTCGAAAGACTTTATCTAACAAGGATAAAAATGCTTAATGCGGACAAGGGGTATACATCAATAGAGCTCAGAAGGAATCTAAGGAACAAAAAGGTCAAACTAAATATGGAAGTACGGAAGGGAGATTACCAACGGAAAAGAGGACCAAAGTTCAGGTTTGATGAGGAAAAATACCACGTGAGGTTCAAGATTGAACGGACATTTTCATGGGTAAAGGCGTTTAGGGCTATTAGGATAAGGAGAAGTCGAAGAGTCGCCATGTTCAAATCTTTACTATTTCTCGCACTTATTATTGTCCTACTGCGATAATTTGAGTTTTGAAATGAGCTTCATGTTTCGAAATACAAATCATGTAATCGACGCAATTGCTCGTATGCTCAAAACAACAGATCAAAGTCAGGTCCCACCCAACGAAAAACTGTGGCAACGGACCGTTGCAGGGGCAATCCAAACTCACCATCTGAGCCAAAGTTGTGACCATTATAAGATTGCAACTAAACTTGCCCTCGCATATCCCGGACCTGGAGTACTTAACTGGTATGCCATTCTTATGCTTACCACAGGTGGTCTTTGCGACAACTTTTATGACCCAACTGCTGTTGCCACATTGAGTAGAGCATTTAATGCGTGGGAGGTTCGTAAAAGACAACTGCAGGCACTAGAGTGGTATGGCCTGCGTGTTAATCTCAGCAGAGGCATTCCAGAGCGTCTCATACCCGAAATCAGCGATCCTCTTAAAAATGCCGTCTTCGCTGTTGATGTATCGATGGCTAGTGAAAAATCGTACCCTGGCATTTCTATTATTGCTCAAAACGTATATCGCGAATTTGGCGGTGCCTTACGATTCCCCAAGGAAAACGTGGCATATATGTTAAGCTTCTATCCGGAAACGAAGGTGCCGGCATTTCGATGGTATCAATTGATCCAATGCCTCAATCTCGCACGAAAAATGCCGTTTAAACCGCAGGCGTTCTTTGACCGAGATGGTGGGCATCACTTTGAAACGGTTTTGGACGTAGTTCGCGCCATAAACCTGATTGGCCAGATGGTAGATGTTCCAGACGAGCTACTCCTAAGCGAGGAAGTTTTCGTCGCCTAATCTTCACCGTGAACACAAATCACCACAAAGCCCTGATACTTTTAAACAGAGTATCGGGGCCCTTTTTTATTTACCGATAATTATTGTATGAGAAATACGCATCTGCCGCCGTGCGAAAGCAAATTAAACATTCGATGTTTAGTTTGGCGCTCCATCAACCAAAACCATACTTTTCCTAACAAGATTTTCTCTACCCAAACATATGTCTACTTATTCAAAACCAAAACCCGGTATAATATGAGCTTATGGCAAAATTTGACCTTCACTCAGAGTATTCACCAACCGGGGATCAACCTCAAGCAATCGATTATCTAACAAACGGCGTACGGCAAGGCATGGAACACCAAACTCTTTTGGGCGTTACCGGCTCGGGTAAAACATTTACCGTTGCAAACGTTATTGCTAATGTACAAAAACCAACGTTGGTCATCTCTCACAACAAAACACTGGCCGCTCAACTCTATCAAGAATATAAAGAATTTTTTCCCAATAATGCCGTTGAATATTTTGTCAGTTACTACGATTATTACCAACCCGAAGCCTATATTCCGTCAACCGATACGTATATTGAAAAAGACGCCGACATTAACGAAGATATCGACAAAATGCGTCTTTCTACCACCAATTCTCTTCTTACTCGCAAAGACGTTATTGTTGTCGCTAGTGTAAGTGCGATTTATAACCTTGGATCTCCGGTGGAGTATCTTAAAGCTAACATCCGGCTCAAAGAAGGCATGCCCATTCGTCAACATGATGTGCTTTTGCGATTGTTACCTCTGTATTACGTGCGGTCTGACTACGAATTTAAACGCGGAACGTTTAGGGTAAGTGGTGAACATATCGATGTGTTTCCTGCGTATCTTGATTTTGCCGTTCGCATAAGCATTGTAAACGACATATTACAGTCAATAACCTTTATTGATCCACTAACTGGTCGAGCAATTTCTCAAGATAGTTTTGCAAAAAAACGCAAAGGAAGCTTTTACAAAGAATACACGCAAGACGAAATGGATCGAATTACGCAGATGAAAGCATACGGCGAATTTACGCTATATCCGGCTAAACATTATGTTACCCCCCAAGAAACTCGAAAAGATGCCATTGCGCAAATCAAAACGGATCTTTTTATTCAACTCAAAAAACTCAAAGAAGAAGGTAAACAAATTGAAGCATATCGTTTGCAGCAAAAAACAGAATACGACATAGAGATGATGAACGAAGTCGGGTATTGCAAAGGAATCGAAAACTATTCGCGATATTTTGACGGGCGAGAACCTGGTAGTCCACCGTATTCACTTTTGGAATTTTTCCCCAAAGATTATCTCACCGTTATCGATGAATCGCACATTACCGTTTCACAGATACGCGGAATGTACAACGGCGACAAAGCACGCAAACAAACGCTTATCGACTACGGATTTCGTCTTCCAAGCGCGCTTGATAACCGACCTCTCCAGCTTGAAGAATTTTTGGAGCGAACACCACAAATCGTTTACACAAGTGCAACCCCAACTGAATGGGAGATTACGCACACGCTGCGATCTTTTAAGCATGCCCGAGAAATTGCCGATACAAAAGGCAGTTTGTTTGATTATCCAACCAAAGGGATTGTTGAACTGCTTATTAGGCCAACAGGTCTTATTGATCCACAAATATTTGTACGCGGCACAAAAGGACAGATTGAAAACTTACTTTTCGAAATTCGGCTCAGATCAAAAAATAAGGAGCGTGTTTTAGTAACTACACTTACCAAACGTATGGCCGAAGATTTGGCGGAATATTTGCGCGAACAAGATATAAACGTTCATTATCTTCACTCTGATATTGATACGCTTGAACGAACCGAGATTTTAAACGATTTACGACGGGGGGTTTATGAAGTTGTGGTTGGGATTAATCTTTTGCGCGAAGGGCTCGATCTACCAGAAGTCTCATTAGTTGCAATCTTGGACGCAGACAAGGAAGGATTTTTACGATCGGAAAGTGCACTTATTCAAACCATGGGGCGGGCGGCAAGGCATCTTAACGGAACAGTGATCATGTACGCTGATACGATAACAGGGAGCATGCAGCGCGCAATTGACGAGGTCGATCGAAGACGAGCCATTCAAAAGGAGTACAACGAAAAACACGGTATTGATCCGACTTCAATCAATAAACCAATTCGAGACAAACTTATTGAGCGTGATACTTCGGCCAAAGCGCGTGATTTTTCAAAACAAAAAGTTGATATTGACGTTTCGAGTGATGTTGACAGCTCAGCTGCAATTACGCAACTTACCAAACAGATGAAAGAAGCGGCAAAAAATATGGAATTTGAGCGTGCAGCCATGCTTCGTGATAGAATCGACGAAATCAATCGCACGTTGTAATTCCATATTTTCAATATACGAGGAGGCATTGTGGCTAGTAGCCCGGGAAACCATAAACTTGCAGATTCGCAATCTATTGTTACTTTTGATATTCAGACTGGTGAAACTAGAGAGACTGTTTGTGTTGTTGTCACAAAATACAAAGAAGGCGAAAAACAATTCTTTACCCCGATAAAAATTGAAAAGATAATTTGGGGGATTCACGCATCTTTTAGTGTACCCAAGATCCCCGAGGAATCTTGCCATGCAATGACATGGGATCAGCTCGTAACGCTGATCGCTGATCTTATCAAAGCGTATGATGCAAAAAGGTTGACAGTACCTGCAAAAAACGAGCCGTATACGAAACCCGCCCCGAAGTATCTACCGGCGTAACAAGAAAATAAAAAGGGACGACGCAAATTCTGCGCCGCCCCTTTTTTTGATAACTGTTAACGAGAATACCTTTCACCCGACTGGCTCGCATAACAATGACTACCATCCTGCTGTTCAACATCTGCTGCTATTGAAAATGCACCAAGTTGCCTTAAACAAGCAATTTGCGGAACAAAACACATTCTTTCATTTGCAGCACAATCAGTACTAAATAACTGATGTCCGTTTTCGACATGGCAAGCTTCATGGACTAATACGCAAGCCCACCATGCATCATCGGCATCGGGGGATTTCCATTCTGAATTAACTGAAAATATTCCGCTTACCACATCAACTCCAATTACTCTTGGATCTTCGGAAATTAGTCGCAGGTATGTAGTCGCATAAGCAAATCCTGACGGGTCTTTCTCCTTCAAGAGTTGCTGAAATCGGGTAAATTGACCCACAAACTCTTGTCCACCCGAGATTGGAATAAATGCACTAGAAACACTGTTGCTCGCTGGTTGGCTCCACGTATTCTGACTCTGAACTGGTTGGCTTTGAACTACAGCCACAGGGTTGGATTGATACGAACCACCAGTCCCAGCAACATATGCTTGCGGACACATATCTTTCCGCGTCCACACTTGGCTTACATCAGAAGGTGCATTAATTATTCGTGCACATTGAGAAGAACAATAATATCCGTTCGAATTTGGTCCAAGTTTAGCAAGGTCACAACTTTGACCCATAAGATCTGTTGCGGTTGCTTGGGCATAAACTGCACCAACCGGAGGCAAACCTGAACAACCAGACAGTACAATTCCCACGAGTAGTAGAAGCACATACATTCGCTTCATATCGGCCTCCTTTCCCTTTGTTTTTTCTCTTTGCGACATTGTTCACCCCCTGAACGTAAACTCTTGTTATTAATATGCAAAAAGACCCATAACGCGCACATTTTACCACAAACACTTATTTTTTGTTATCAAGCCGGCGATTTCTCACCGGCTCATGCACTGCTTAACGTTGTGGTTTCCGAGCATACTTATCCAGGGCAAGCTCACGAACCCAAACATCTTTAATCTCGGTTGTACCTTTTGGAGCTTTTACCGTCTCATGCCCGTCAGATAACATAGCGGGAGTTAGTTCTACATCTCCCGTGTCAGTTTTTACACAAACACAATTTACGACATGTGGGCTTCCAACGACTCTTACGAAAATATTTCCAGAGTGAAGTGTGACAATAAGATGTATGCCGTACTCTTTCGAGGTATATTCAACTTTCAATACTTTTGTGGTCACGGTCGTCACCCTCCTTAAGACAAATGTCTACTTGGTTGAATTAGCCCAAAACCGTATAATGATTGGGCTTCCTATGGAAAACATTACAATAAAAGGTGCAAAGGAACACAATCTCAAGAACGTAGATCTTACCATCCCTAAGAACAAATTGGTAGTTTTTACGGGACTTTCGGGTAGTGGCAAAAGCTCACTCGCGTTTGATACGATCTATGCGGAAGGACAACGCAGATACGTTGAATCACTTTCCGCTTACGCACGCCAATTCTTGGGGATGATGGAAAAGCCAGACGTAGATCAAATCGACGGATTATCACCCGCCATATCGATTGATCAAAAAACGGTATCGCATAACCCACGATCAACCGTGGGAACTACAACCGAAGTGTACGATTATCTGCGACTGTTATTTGCACGCGCAGGCCACCCCCATTGTCCAAACTGCAAACGAGAGATTAAAACACAATCTGCTCAACAAATCGTTGAAGCTATACTTTCGCTTTTCATGCCGTCAACCAAAGGCGGAACGGGAACGCGTGTTATGATTCTTGCCCCACTGGTAAAAGATCGAAAAGGTGAATACTCCGCACTGTTGGACGATCTTGTTCGCCGTGGATATTCAAAAGCACGCATTGACGGAATCGTTTTTGACCTTGACCTCGAAGACATTACGCTAATTAAAACAAATCGACACACCATTGAAACAATCGTTGACCGCGTGGTAATCACCAAAGACACTCCCTCAAAACGACTTTCCGATTCTGTTGAAAAAGCGCTCAAACTTTCGAATGGATCAATTATTGTCTGTAAGGTAACTGACAAAGGTTTTGATTTTCCCAACAAACCAGTTGACACTGAAGACCACCTTTTTTCCGAAGGGTTTGCCTGTCCAAACTGCAATATAAGCCTTCCCGATATTGAACCGCGCACATTTTCGTTTAACAATCCCCATGGAGCTTGTCCTACGTGTTCAGGACTTGGAACAAAGTATGAAGTTGATGCCGCGCATACCTATAATCCAGAACTTACTATTGATGAAGGCGGGCTTTTCCCCTGGGCGCGTGCTATTGATTTTGATTCGTACCCAAAACGATTTCTGCTCAATGTTGCAAAACAGTACCCATTTACGTTTAGTACAAAAATAAAAAATATTCCCGTTGAAGCGCTCGAAAAAATTCTTACTGATGGAATAATTCCTTACCTTACGCACAGATATAACGAAACGGACAGCGACGATGTGCGCAAAAAGATCGAGCAGTTTATGATCTCAAAAACCTGTCCAACCTGTAATGGTGCGCGACTAAGACCCGAAACGCTTGGTGTAACCGTACACGACAAGAATATTTCTGAGATAACGGCTCTGAGCATTGGCGATCTAAATCTATGGATGAGTGAGCTTTCGAGTTCACCAATACTTTCAGAAAACGAAAAAATTATTGCAAAACCGATCATTCGCGAACTTGAATCGCGCGTCAGGTTTTTAAACAACGTGGGTCTTGATTACTTAACGTTAAATCGCACGGCAGCAACGCTTTCGGGAGGGGAATCGCAACGCATTCGTCTTGCCTCACAGATTGGATCGGGATTATCCGGCGTGTTGTATGTATTGGACGAACCCTCGATAGGACTTCACCCGCGAGATCATCATCGGTTGCTTAACACACTCAAAGGACTTAGACAGTTGGGAAACACCGTTATTATTGTTGAGCACGATATGGACACCATGATGGAGGCAGATTGGATGGCGGATTTTGGACCTGGCGCAGGGGATAAAGGTGGACAGGTTATTGCAACCGGAACTCCTTCCCAAATTATGGCAAACCCCAATTCAGTCACCGGCGCATACATGACTGGCAAAAAAGTTGTTCATCCGCATACACACCAAAGATCTCAAAGAGAAGATAGAAAACTAATCCTTTCGGGTGCATCAGAAAACAATCTCAAAAACGTAACTGCAGAGTTTCCGCTTGAAAACTTTATTGTGGTAACTGGTGTTTCTGGCTCGGGAAAATCAACACTCATCGTCGATACGCTCTATAAACGGCTTGCTGTTGAAAAGAATAAAGCTAAACAAAATCCTGCCAACCACACATCGCTTGAAGGACTTGAGTTCGTTGACAAAGTTATTGAGATTAACCAGCAGCCAATCGGACGAACGCCACGGTCAAATCCTGCAACTTACACGGGCGTGTTTACCCCCATACGCGAGCTTTTTGCAAGTATGCCTGAAGCACAAGCACGTGGGTATAAGCCAGGACGATTTAGTTTTAACGTAAAAGGTGGTCGATGCGAAAACTGTGAAGGAGACGGGCAGATAAAAATCGAGATGCAGTTTTTGCCAGATGTTTACGTAACATGTGAGGTGTGTAATGGTTCGCGATTTAACCGAGAAAGTCTTGACATTAAATTTAAAGACAAAGACATCTCTGAAGTTCTGCATATGACCATTGAAGAAGCGTACGACTTTTTTAAGGCAATCCCCGCTATCAAAACAAAACTCAAAACGCTTCTTGATGTAGGACTAGGTTACATAACGCTTGGTCAGCCTGCACCAACACTTTCGGGTGGTGAAGCGCAACGCATTAAGCTTTCAAGTGAGTTGTCAAAAAGAAGTACGGGCAAGACTGTGTATATTTTGGACGAGCCCACAACCGGACTTCATTTTGCTGACATTGACAAATTACTCGAAGTATTACACGAACTTGTCGAACAAAAAAACACGGTTATTGTTATTGAACATAATTTGGACGTAATTAAAACCGCCGACTGGATCATTGATCTTGGACCCGAAGGAGGGGATCGAGGGGGACGGATTTTGGCAACCGGAACTCCTCAAGACATCATGAACGATGGAAATTCATACACCGGCGAATATTTAAAAAAATACTTGAAGGGCAATTAACCTTTCACCACGGCATTTCTAAGAACCAGGTCGTTAAAACCCTAAAATAAGTCCGAAACCCACAACCAGAATTTTTCCCACCAGGGTTTTTGCGCATAATTGTACGAATCAAGCCAATCCCATGAGCGAGTCATCTTAGCTGGCGCTGCATCTAAAACCTGCACATCAACTTGCCGTGACGTATCATTGTAAAGGCGATAAGAGCCGGCAGGAAGCGGTAAACTCGATGAAATGCCATGCGTAACAAACACAATATGAGCGCTATCAAATGCTGAAAAATAATCATCACCCGTTGTTGCGCCCCATGTGGGATCAATCGAAGTCCAACCCTGTTGTTCGTCATAATATTCGACCCACGAATGTAGTTCATCACTGACTGTTGGATGAAGCACACCGTTTGCTTTAGAAACATACGCATATCCGTTTAATTCACGCGCAGGAATTGAAAGCGCTCGCAAAGATGCAATCGTCATGTCGGTAAACTCCATGCACACTGCCTGATCTTTTTTCTCAAGGGCTAATACCGCGCCAAGACGTTTTGCATCCCCTTGTGCACGAGTACTCCCGTAGGTAAACTGCGATGTTACATAGTCATACGCATCTTTTGCGCTAGACATGGTTGCGGTGATGTCCAAAATTCTTGGGTCATTTGACTCCCAATAGGTATCAGCAATAGTGTAGGGAACAAGCGATTCGGAATTATCAACAAGACGAGGTGATTTTTTAAGTAAACGGACATACGCCTCATACGTAATTGATGTTGTTTCTCCCGCCTCTAGAACATATTCAGAAAGCCAGTTTTGGTCGCTATCGATAATCAGTTTAGATGGCATTGGCTCAAGACTTTTTACATACATCTCTTGATATCCTGTTATGTCGGGAATTAACGCAATGTGCTGTTTTACCTTTTGCTCACTTGGATTAGTAAGAACATACTGCGCAGAAACAACATACCACTGATCCTCACCGTAAATCAATGACAATGGGTTGCGTTGACGGGTTTCATCAAGTTGATATCTTGTGAGCATAGAGGTCTCGGTCGTTTCGATCCTTTCGTACGGGTGCGAGCTGTACCACAAACTTTTCCACGACAAAGGCGTAATCACAGAAATTTGTTGACGCGTAACGGTAATATCATCGCCTGAAGAAGCAATGGGAATAAACACCTCCCACACCGATCCAACGTGAGTTGCGAGCGCATCAAGATCAAACTCAAGCCGTAACGAAAGTTCTTCTTGTACACCAAACTCTTGGGGGATCATAACAGAAAGGGAGGATTCACTCTGCGTTGTGGTTAACACCTGACCATTAATTGTTGCGTTGGCTGACGAAACACGTTTACCGCCTAAATCGAACGAAAACTCAGTCAGATACGTGTTGTCGGTTTGACGAGAAAGATTAATTAATGCTTCAACAACCGTAGTTCCGTCTTCGTAAAGATGATACACAATATCAATCTGTTCGTTGTACGAAGATGCTTCTACTGTTTGAACACTTGCACCAACGGAAAGCATAAAAATGGCACACATACCAATAGAACATATACATGAGATATGGTTAATAACATTCATTTCGTCAGCCAGTATAACAAGGTACTGGTAAGCGTAAGAAGTAGTGCCGAAATAAGTATGGTGAGAATGATTGGAATTTCAAACGGTGCTATCAAAAACGATCCTCCGTTAATTCCACTAAACCAAAAAGTTTCGATGGAAAACCCGTAGATATAGCGAGTAAATGCAAAAAGCGCTAAACCGTGAAGCACAATATTACCAAACGCCATGGTCGCAATTTCAATTGGGACTCGCATAACTTTAAGCGTTGGACGCATGAGAAGACTAATTGCCCAGAGTACAATCGTCATTTTAAAAAACTCGATAATTCCACCGGTAGCCGTAATTCCTGGCACACCAACGATAACCACCCCTAACGCAACACCAACAATCAAAAACCGCAGGAGAAGTTTACGAAGCATACCTATATGGTAAGACACATGCACATAAACTATCAAGTATCAACAATCACAAGCTGTAATCCAGTTACGGATACGACAATCCAAAATCGTATAATAGATACTAGTTACGAATTACTAGTTACGAATTACTAGTTACGAATTACGAATTACGAATTACGAATTATTATGCAACAATCACTACTTGAAACATCGATAAGCAAACTTCCCAAACGACCAGGCATTTACATCTTTCGGGATGAGACCCAAAAACCTCTCTACATAGGCAAATCCAAGTCAATTAAAGAGCGGGTAAAACAGTACTTCACGTTACGGTCACATCTTGGTAAACGAACACACAGGCTGATCAAGGAGTCAGTTTGCATAGATTACGTTGAAACCGAGACCGAATTTGAAGCACTTCTGTTAGAAGCAGACTATATAAAAAGGTACAAACCACCATTTAATACTCAGTGGAAAGACGACAAGCAATACCTCTACATAAAAATTCAAAACGCAAACGTTAAGAAAAAAAAAGGTATTACGGTAACATTGAATGAAAAACGGTGGCCGTATGTTTCAATTTCGAGGCGTATTGATGATCCTGATGCATTATTTTTTGGTCCATTTCCCAGTAGTACTATTGTACGTGCGGTACTTAGAACTCTGCGTCGAGTTTTTCCCTGGTGTAAATACGCTTCAGATAAAGAACACATAAACGCCAAACGACCTTGTTTTTACTCACACATTGGACTTTGTCCCGGGATTTGCAAAAACACTTCTACGTTAAAACAATACTGGGGAGAGATCGACCAGCTTGTTCGACTCTTAAACGGAAATAAAAAAAGTGTTCTAAAGCACTATGAAACATTAATGAACACGGCATCACGAAAGCTTGATTATGAAACCGCGGCACAACACCGAGACACGATTTCACAATTACACTACATTACCCAAAACTTTCACTCAGCACGTGACTACGCGGCAAACATTAATCTTAAAGAAGACGTTCGGGCAAAAGAAATTGTAGCCTTATACCGTGCACTTTTGTTGCAAGCCCCGCAAGATATTCATGCAGTAGTGATCGAAGGATTTGACATCTCAAACCTAGGAAAAACAAATACCGTGGGTTCACACGTTGTGTTTGTTGGCGGCGATCCCGAAAAAAGCAGATACCGACGGTACAAAATAAATCACAAAGATCTACCTGACGATTTTGCCGCAATGGGTGAGATGCTTTCGAGACGATTCAAAAAACTATCTTCGGATAAAAGCGAGCGCGTGGATTTAATATTAATCGATGGGGGAGCAGGACAACTTTCGGTTGCAATCCAGGCGGCAGAAAAATACGGGATTACTGTTCCCATATTTGGACTCGCAAAAAAAGAGGAAACGCTTGTCACTCAAACCGAAGATACGTATACGCAGTTTACGTTACCAAAAACATCAGAAGCACGTGCGCTTGTTCAACGGATTCGAGATGAGGCGCACCGTTTTGCCCAACGGTATCACAAACTTCTTAGGTCTAAACAAATGCTCTCATAAATTGTTAACAATTTGCCAAATTCAGTCAACACCTCTACAATGTCACCATGGATATCGTTATTCCCGCAATTCAGATTGTTGCCGCGATTCTTTTGATTACGCTCGTTCTCCTTCAAACTAAAGGAGTCGGGCTTTCTGGTGCATTTGGGGGCGGTGGCGAAGTCTTTTATACCCGTCGTGGTGCGGAAAAGATTATTTTTTGGCTTACTATTTTTGTTAGTTTAGTCTTTGTATCTGGATCACTCGCCAGCATTATTTTGCTTTAAATGCAATGAAAATCTTTTCGCGTACACTTATTGCGCACCCTCTTGTTCGACCACTACTGCTAAGTGTAGTACTTATTGTATCAAGCTATCTTATTGTCTCCGGCACTATCCGATATATAAAAACCCAAACGGCGTTGACATCAATCGGAATTGTTGGAACACCTCACCTTATCCATCCACTCTACCAATCGCTTTCACGCGTTGATAGCACTCTTGCACCGATTTTTTATCGGTCGCTTATCACGTTTGATGACTCATCACAGCCGCAAGCAGATCTAGCCGACTCATGGGAAATCTCAGAAGATAAACTGACCTACACGATCTACCTAAAACAAAACCAAGTCTGGGCGGATAAAAAACCAATTACCGCTGCGGATGTCGTTTATACCTACAGTCTACTAAATGACCCATCGTATGAAGGATCTGAAAAAAAACGATTTGCAGGAGTCACCATAACGCAAGTTAATGAGTTTACCGTTTCTTTTACGCTAACAGAAGCGTTTGCGCCATTTCTTGAATCGCTAAATCTTGGCGTTATTCCCCATCACATCTGGGAGGATATTAGTATTGCCGATATTCCTACGTCAATTTATTCAATCGAGCCAGTAGGTTCAACAGAATTTTCTGTCATTAAGGTAACCACCAAAGAGGATTCGATTTCCCACATGCGCATCAGAAACAATCGCACCAAACAAGAATATCTCTTGTTATTTCTTAACTCTGAGAAAGCATTATCAGACGCAATTAAAGTGGGCACCGTTGATGTTGGCCTGTTTACACAGATTGACTTAGCCTCCCAATTTTCGATGTGGAACAATGTGAGTACAACGGCTCACCAAGTTTGTGGAAGTAGCGTAACCTGGTTTTCAAACCAAGATGAAGCTGCAAACGATGCAGTTAGTGACCCCACGTTTAACGAAGCAATCGCAAGTCTATTTACACAAAGTGATGATTTACCGTCCTTACGGTATGCACTTGCAACTAATCATTGGGCTTACCAGGATGAAACGATTAATACGTCAAAAACACCTGAAGAAATAAGAGCTAGTTTTGCGGCAATCTCTACAGAAACGCCCCTTAAAGTGTCAATTATGCCTGATGTACCGCCATTTGTATCAATTCAAGACATTCAAAACGCATTTTCTGATTATGGTTTAAACACATCAATAACCTTAATTTCTAAAGAGAATGCACCGCAATTTTTATTTGACAAAGCCTACGACGTACTTATTGCACGCCAAGATTTTGGTCACGATCCTGATCAATATGTGTTTTGGCATTCCGCGCAAACTGATTTAAAAACGGGAGGGCTTAATATTTCAAATTACAAAAACCGCAGAATGGATAAAGCTTTGGAAGATGGTCGTTCAACGACAAATGAAGACTCACGGCGCGAAGCCTACGCAATCATGCAGCAACGTCTTGCAACCGATATGCCGGCATTGTTTTTTGAGTATCCAAACACCTATATTGTTTCACGCTTAAACTCAAACATAGAATCTTTTGACAGTTGTTTATGGCAAACAAGTGACTGGCTCAATAAGATATTGCAGAGATAGCCACTTGAGAATTGTTCTCACTAAAAATTACTACCGCAATCCAGTGTAGTTTACAAAGTAAACTACAAGTTTGCTGCGCAAACTTGAGTACAATACGAGGAAGGCGCGCAAAATGTTGGATACAACACCGCGGGTAAAAGAACATGGAGTTCGCCTTGTAAACTTAAGGGGAAATTAAGTTTGTTGAATAAACAAGTTAGATGAGACTTATTCTCACGGAGTGTAGTTTTGATTACAAAACTACTAAGAATTGCTACCGCAATTCATGGTGCCCTTGGCGGGAGTCGAACCCACAACCTCCTGATCCGAAGTCAGACGCTCTATCCAATTGAGCTACAAGGGCTAAAAGAAACTTTTCAAGTTTCATTTTTTTTGATATCTTCTATTTCCTATGTTCGCAAACTCCAATAACCAAAACCTACCGAATTGTTTGATATGTTCTATTTCCTACGTTCGCAAACTCGACCCCACCATTTTACCACTACGTACTCTAGCATATTCGTAATTTTCCATTTTCACACAAAACACCTATAATAGTGTCTCGAGGATTTTTGGACCTTCACACACGTAAAGGAACACGAAATGGCAATGAACAATTTTAAGGCCTTGCTTGATGAATATGGTGCATACCTGATCGATTCGATCTCTCTTAACGGTAACATATATTTTTTTCTTGCTGGTAGGGAAGTTGGACCAAACGAAATTGATTTTGTACTCATAGCCCTCATGGAAGATCACTGGATAAAAGCTCACCTGCCTGCCTCTGGATCGTCAACATTCTGGAGCATGGCATTACATGAAACACACAATGTACGATGGATCAAATACACCGATATTGTTGAAAAAGCTATCAAGACGAGCCTGAAACACCTTGTAAAAACCACCCCCATAGGTCCCGAAGAACGATTTCGTCCCGGTCACACAATCGAGATTGTTATGCGGTTATCTTTTTAGAAAGGGGAACAACCATGAACAAAAACAGACCGACACTTATCGAGCAGCTCCGTGCATACGGAATCGTTGATCGAATAAACAGGTTCCGTTTTTGGTGATACTCACAGCGCACCAACCTTTTCGGTGGACGCGCCAAGCGTTACACCAACACCAAGTAACGCCACAAAACAAAATAGGGACTGCACGACGAGTGCAGTCCCTAAATTTTAATCAACAATACGCCCTTCTTCTCGCGGGTTATTTATGGGCAGAAAAAGACGGTGGGGATTTTCATCTCGAGGCTTTCCAAGGCGTACATCGTTATAAACTGGAACGTCTAGTGGAACAGGATGATGCCCCACGTACACTATTGCATCACTCATTGCTGACCTCCCTGAACATGAAACTCAACAGGGTTAAGAACCGAAAGCCCGTGGGGTCCGAAGACGTTGCGACGGTATGCCGGATCTTTCTCTACCGCCAAGACCATGCCAGCAAGGCGGTCCAGAAACTCCCCATCAGGTTCTGGCAAGGTAGGGTATTCCTTATCACGAGTAAAAAACCCTACCAAGCTTTTGCTTTGCAGGCGATACCCGCCGAGAAAGATGCAATGCATAACGGCGGTATAAAGCTCCAGTTCAATGGTCGAAAAATCAAAACAATGATCGAAACCAGTGTGAAACGCCATATCAGGGATCGTATATTTTTTCTCAATCCCATCAACAAGAAAAATAAGTACGATTTCACCCGAACTTGTGAATCCAAATTTTGACGCCGATCCTGGACACCCAGGCAAATCGCAAACATGAAATCCCATCTCAAACCTCCTTGGTTTGAACAAACTTCGAATTTTGAATTTGCTAAAAACAGACCCGTAGTATACAATGTTCGCGAATTTAAAGCAAATTGATTAAGTAATAGATACTCATCGCAGTTTAATAATCCATTGAAAAGGAGAAATCTAGTGAAAACAAACAAAGAGCTTCGATTTTGGTACGAACTCGTCATGACGGTGATATTTCTCGTGCTGGTCATCGGCCTGGCCACTTAATCGCAAGTTAAACATTCAACTGAAAGGAACTTAGAATGTCTGAAAATGCAAAAAGTGTACGAGGTCAATTTTTGTTTGTGATTGTATTATGCTTATTCGTCATAGTTCTCGCTTTCTCTGTCTCAACTTGCAGTAGCTTCTTTGGTGGTGGTGAGATTCAGGCCTACGGAACTGTTGATTTTGTCGGGCCACACGAATACGGCCTGCAGGTGACCATCTCATACACTGACAACAATGGGGTAGAACAACAAGTGACCGGCTATAAGGACTTCTCAGCTCCAATACACGAAGATGACTCTGGGTGCTTTACCTTCATTCCGACCCGCAACAAGAACCTGGGAACCCTTACGGATTACAAACCTGGTCCATGTAGATGGTGAACTAATCTGTAGAAGTCCGTTTTCGCAAATCAAACCATTCAATCCTCAAGGAGGAAATGTATGGCAAGTCTATGGTAGGGTTTGGTTTTTTCATGTTGATTTTGTCTATTCTAGCGTTGATTGTGATCATCGGCATAGCCTTTTCCATCAACAGATCGATGGCGTGATCCAGACGGAGCCTAAACGATCACAATAAGCCTTAGATGTTAGCCTGCACTCGTTCATACGAGTGCAGGCTATTATTTTTTCTACAATTTGATAAATAGTTTCTTGTAATTTATTACCTCCTAAGGTTTGTAGGCGTAAATACCCCCAATCCCTGTGGACCAAAGACACAAGTCACCTGTTGAGGTTGGATTATTTTCATCACACAATCTCTCAAACGCTCTAGAAAAAGCATATCTGGTGTTGCCAGTGTGGGATATTCTTGATTCAAAAAAAATCCGACCCTGATATCCGAGCCTAACGTCTTAACCCCAATACTTTCGGGTTTGATGTAATGCCCCCCAACAAAAGTATGGGACATTACCGCCCACCAAAATGGCTCATTGACTCTCTTAATGTCAATCCTATGATCATACAACCAGTGGAAAATCCTAGTTGGCATGATATACCCACGGTATCTACCATAATTGGAAAATCCTAATTTTATTTCCCCATGATTTTCTATCGAAAAAACAGAAGAACTATTGGGACAATTTGGCACACAACATGTGTGAAGATCCATCGTAACACCCCCATGGTTTAACAGGAACTATATTTGTTATAAAGAGCAAGCCATAACTCTACCACTTACAAGCATATTTGCCAATCAGCCCAATCAAACATCCAGTGTTTGGTTTTGCTTTGTAGCAGGCTAAACAACTTACAATTTACACCTTTCTTACGGGACTCGCTTTGCACGGCTTTACTATAAGTTGTTTTGTGGTATAATCGATGCGTATATTAACGGGTGCGGCCGATCCCGCACGAAATTTGTAGTTCTTTTCAAAATAAGGAGAATGGATTATGCCTGATTCGGGAAATTGGGTAAACATTGGATATCTGCAAATGGCCCGCTATGGCACCTTTGAAACCGTGTCCGGGCCAGTTGACGGCCACGGCGAGGTCACCGTCGGCGTAGAGCCGTCCCGCTATACGGTAATCATCTGGAAGAAGTTCCCAGGGAATGGCGATCTTATCGCCTTTGACGGTTCGCGGGGAAATTTCTACGCTGCACCAGGCGATGATGTTTCTCCCTATGTCGTTGAGCTCGCCAAAGCCGCCATCGAGGCCCTGCTGGCGGCAAACAAGGACTTTAACTTTACGTTCTTCTCGATGTCCGTAATGCCCATCCTCAATGGCTTGCTGGAGCCAGCCTACTAAGACCAGCGGATCCACAAACTGAAGCCCGACACCTTACTTAGGTGCCGGGCTTCTTCCATATTACGGATGAGGAGTGCTCACTCTTGCGAAAATCAGTTGGGAGATTGTAAATTATAGATTGTAGATTTTTGAATATTACGTATTACTACTTACGGTTTACTAATTACGTGTTACTTATTACGAATTACGTGTTACGTTTTACTCATCCCTTCATACTTTACCTTTTACCCTTTACCCCTTACTATAAATGTACTACCCATGTTACGAATGAATGCTACCGACAATTTAGTTGCCTATTTTTCTATGGAGGTTGGCATCGATGCAAATATTAAAACCTACAGTGGGGGACTGGGTATACTTGCTGGCGACACTCTCCGTTCACTTGCAGATTTAAATGTTCCCACCATTGCGATAACCCTTCTTTCAGAATATGGATACTTTTCACAGGAAATTATTGACGGACAACAAGTCGAAACCTACCCACGATGGGACATCGAAAAATATCTAGAAAAACTTGATACCGAAATTGAAATTCCCGTCGGACCCCATAAACTCCACGTAAAGATTTGGAAATATACCCTTACCGGCATCTCAGGACATACCATTCCGATCCTGTTTCTTGACGCAAATCACCCCAAGAACCCCCCTGAACTTAAAAAATTAACCCAGCGGTTATATCCAACAAATCGAGAATACCGATTGTTACAAGAGATTTTACTCGGCGTTGGAGGCTATGTTGCGTTACAAACGCTTCAATACCAGCCGTCCATCTATCACCTCAACGAAGGCCACTCTGCATTGTTAACCCTTGCCCTTTATCACGATGCAAAACAAAAAAACCTTGCCGATCCAATAGATTTTGTTCGAACCAACTGTGTTTTTACAACCCATACTCCCGTACCTGCAGGCCATGATCGATTTACTCGTAACCTTGTTAATAAGTTTTTACCTTTCGCACACTACCTTGACGAAATTAAACATTCAACCGAAGAAGATGGAACAGTTAACATGACACTTCTTGCACTTTCTATGTGCGACAAAGTGAATGGGGTTGCAAAAAAGCATTCGCAAGTTTCACGCGTAATGTTTCCAGGTCACAATATTGCAAGCATCACAAACGGCGTTCATCATACATTTTGGTCAAGTCCGCATTTTCAGAAAATATTTGATCATTACCTTTTAGGTTGGCGAGAAGATCCTTTTTCACTCATGAGCATACTTTCGGTACCGCGTGAAGAGATTATGAGTGCGCACAGCCTTAACAAAAAACAACTTGTTGAGTATATAAACTCGACTACTGACCGTACGTTTTCAGATGAGGTTTTTACCCTCGGGTTTGCGCGCAGGATGGCAAAATACAAACGCGCTGATCTACTTTTTTATGATGTAGCTCGCCTTAATGCAATCGCCGAAAAACACAAAATACAATTAGTTTTTGCTGGTAAAGCTCACCCTGAAGATTCTGTTGGTAAAAGCATCATCCACGAGATTCTTGGAATTGAACGTATGCTACACAAAAACATTTCACTGGTGTATCTTCCCGATTACAATATTGATCTTGCAAAAATCATTATTCCAGGTGTTGACGCGTGGCTAAATACCCCTATGCGACCGCATGAAGCATCTGGTACAAGTGGCATGAAAGCAAGTCTAAACGGGGTGCCAAATATTAGTATTTTAGACGGCTGGTGGATCGAAGGAGCGATTGAAGGAGTAACAGGATGGTCGATCGGCCCGCAACCAAATTTAGCAAATGACGAGGCACAGATTATGTGCGTTGACTGTGATGACAGCGACGATTTGTACAGAAAACTTGATGAAACAATTTTACCTATGTTTTATGAACGACCCAAAGAATATGCACAAATTCAACGAAACTGTATTGGTTTGCATGGAAGCTTTTTTAATACCCACCGCATGGTTCAGCAGTACATTATCAAATCGTACCTCACTTAGCCTTTCACAAGGGGCTTTCTAAGAACCTGGTTTTTAGATAATACGAAAAAATCCGCGTGTGCGGATCCTGTTCGTTATTTTGTTTGTGCGCCGTCGACCGTTACTAAGTTACAATCAGAAACAAGGAAGTAATACGTCGTAATATCATAACGGACTATTTCCATAATATGCATCGAGAGAAAACTTATACAAAAGTGCTATTTTGCCGCCAACGCACATATACAAATGTTACGCAGAAGCATTGAATTGGTCAATACGTATGTGATGCGCATGTGGCTCAAAGACGTCGCAGGATATAATGAAAACACGCCGGAGTGCTGGAATTGGCAGACAGGCTAGGCTCAGAACCTAGTGTCCAGTAATGGACGTGCGAGTTCAAATCTCGCCTTCGGCACCATGCTTCACTAAAGTTACGCATGGCGCAGCCATAGAAAGTTTAGGTTGAAGCATGGTGCCCTTCGAAGCTTTAAGCGAAGAAGGGTTGTAGTAGCTTTCAATATATCTTATGCACTTTACATCCTTTTGAATTTGCAGTGCAACCCCCCCCCTTCTTTTACTCGCGGTGTTGCATACAACATTTTGCTTGGCATGAACTCAAAATTCGCATATGAACCTCAACTCACACCTTGCGAATTACAATTGCGAATTCCGGTTTACGTATTACAAATTACGGTTTTCGACTTACGGTTTAAAAACTCTCCAACCTCTTTCTTAACCCCGAATATCGATTCAGTGGTTTATCGTTTTTTAGTGCCATAAACAGTGCCTTTTTTTGTCCGACCAAAAACACTAAACTCTTAGCGCGCGTAATGCCGGTATACACCAAATTCCTCTGAAGCATAATGTAATGACTGGTAATAATCGGCATTACAACAACCGGGTATTCCGAACCCTGACTTTTATGAACACTTGCCGCATACGACAGCGTAAGTTCGATCATCTCATCGTATTCATACCTAACCGTTTTAACTTGATAACCTGACCCAAAACTAACCGTAACTTGTGGTGAACCATCCAACACCGTGATATCACGAATGCTCCCAACATCGCCATTAAAAACTTCTTTCTCATAATTATTTTTAAGCTGCATAACACGATCTCCTTCACGAAACGTTGTGTAGCCAAACATAAGCTCCCGTTTTGATCGTGATTTAGGATTAAGCACATTTTGCAAATCTTTATTAAGAGTTGAAACTCCCGCCGGCGTTTTATACAGTGGCGATAAAACCTGCACGTCATCTTGTGGTACAAACCCAAATTTTGCTGGAACTATCTCAGACACAATCTCGATAATTTTTGCGCGCGCATCTTCAGCTGTTTGCACATCAACAAAATAAAAATCAGTTTCTTCATCTTTGGTTTTAAAAACAGGGGACTGACCGTTTTTGATTCGGTGAGCATTAACTACTATGTCACTTTTTTCAGCTTGTCTAAAAATTTGAGTGAGCGTCACAACGGGAAACTTTTTGGATTCGATAATATCCGAAAGCACGTTTCCTGCCTGAACACTTGGCAACTGATCGCTATCACCCACAAACAAAACGTGCGTACCGGGCGCAACAGCGTCTACCAGAGCCTTCATCACAAACGTATCAAGCATCGAGACTTCATCAACAATTACCATATCGAACTTAAGTGGATTATCGTGATCAAACTCTGCCGTGTCACCAGGAGTCAGCCTAAGCAAACGATGAACAGTAAACGCTTCACGATCACTTAGTTCCGATAGTCGTTTAGCCGCGCGCCCCGTTGGTGCCGTTAACACATACGTTTTGTGCATATGTTCTAACACCGAAATAAGCGTATTTATTGTGGTACTTTTTCCGGTTCCTGGCCCTCCCGTTAGAATACTTACGGGGCTTGTAAATGCAGTTTTTATACCTGCAGCTTGCTGGGCAGACAAGCTCGAGTCATTCATTGCACGATCCAAAAGTTGAGAAATATATTCAAGCGAAATATCTCTAAACGGATCGTCGTCAGTTGACTGATCTACAAGCGTAAGTCGTTGCGCCAATGCTTTTTCGGCGTAATAAAACGGGGCAAGGTACACCGCATTATCGGCAACGTCTTGATCTAAAATTAACGTATTATCTGAAAGAAGTGATTGTGTTTGTGATTCGATTTCGGCTATTTCGACGCCTAAAAGTAACTGGGCCAATCGCGTAAGTTCATCAAGTGGCAAATACATATGTCCATCATCGAGCGCTTTAATGAGCGTATACGTAATACCTGATGCAATTCGGTACGGATGCGCGTGCGAAAATCCAATGTTTTGTGCAATTTCATCGGCGCGTTTAAACCCAATTCCCCACACATCTTGAGCTAATTGATACGGATTTTCGGTTACTTTTTGTTGAGCTTTAACACCGTACATATCAATAACTTTATGCACAAGAAACGGGGTAAGTCCCATACCTTGCAGTTGAATATGTTGCTCTCTCGTTTCGCGTGCGTTCTCCCATGACTGACTAATCTCTTTTGCCTTTTTTTGCGTAATTCCTTTTACCACCGTGAGTTTTTGTGGATCTGTTTCAATAATGTTTACTAATGATTCACCAAATGTGTCCACTAAATCTTCTGACAACACCTTACCGATACCTTTAAAATGATCTGACGCCAAAAATTTTGTAAGACCAATTTTTGTTGTGGGGGAGCTAACGTGAAACGTTGAAACGGTAAACTGTGTTCCGTACTTTGCGTGGTTTGTCCATTCGCCGGTAAACTCGACTAGATCACCAACCTTAATAAGTGCCAAGCTGCCAGTAACGGTGGTCAGTAAATCCGTAGTATGCTCTTTATCAAATAGTGACGATTGCGATCCGTCCTCTGGTTCTACTTTTATAACGCAGTAACCGTTTTCGGCATTTTGGTAGGTAATGCGCGCAACAGTTCCCTTAAATTTTTCCATAGACTTTCATTGTATAGCAAGCGGCGTACATTGGACTAAAACTACCTAAACAGCTACAATGCACTTGATTGCACATTTCAATTTATCGCTACAGAGAAAGGGACGGCTGATGCTGGAAACATTTGTACGTTATCAAGTTCGTAGTGCACGTTTTGGCGCAGTTTGTATGATTGCGTCATATATCGGTATCTTGATTGCAGGTTCTCTTCTGCAAAAATAAATCCGCGTTTAATTTTTTATGAAGTAGAAAGGAGAAGGACATCATGTCTGATCAAAGGGTGCAAACCTCCAACGTTGCAGAACGCAACGGGAGGGCAAGAGCTGATGATCAAATGACGGAGACCAGAGCATTTCGAAGAGTATTGTCATCCGAAAGAAAAGTCTTGGTTAAAAGACTTCACACGGATGGACTGACTCGAGACGAAAAGGATTCTCTCTTGATTATTGAGAACCGACTTTGTGCAGTTCGCAAAGCATTCCTGACAAAACAGCCGCTCGTAATTTACTGCCAACATCATGACTTTCCTGGTGACAACCACGTAATACCTTGGGGAAGATTAGCAATCTTGCCTGCGGCAGCTTTTTGCGTGACGCACTCGGAGACAAAAGGCATTAAAAGACGTTGGAACAGAGTCTGGTAAGGAGAAGAACATGAGAACCCCGAGCGAAACTCATTGGCCGTTCACAACCTAAAGACAGATTCGCGATGATGCGGGTCTGTCTTTGGGACCGTTCATATAAGCGGTTGGTAAAAACGGCATTTTGTTAGACCACATAAGGAGAAAATGCGTGCTTAAGTCACTGTCAGTGAGTTAAGATGTTTTGTGGATAAAGGAGGTGAGATTATGAG